>Ga0185299_10002644_pt1 | contig 26842 bp, 20 predicted proteins | sample PaiPotPPA55metaG_FD_128002 | JGI IMG/M metagenome (GOLD analysis project Ga0185299, IMG submission 128002) | Iron sulfur acid spring bacterial and archeal communities from Banff, Canada, to study Microbial Dark Matter (Phase II) - Paint Pots PPA... ...
CGCAAGCCTTCCTGAGCGCGGTGCAGGAAGCGCAGCAGACAGGGACGCTGGAAGTGCTTATGACCACCTCCACCGCCCCGGCCGAACTCGTCGTCCTCAGCTCCATTTCTGCCTTTGCCGGAAATCTGGTCAATTTGCTGGTCTATCTTTTCGCGGGGGTGGCAGTTTTCCGGGCGTCGATCCATGCCAATTTTTTCTCATGCGTGGCAGTATTGATTTTTTCTCTGGCAATCGCGTTGTCTTTGGGAATCGCCGCGGCCACGCTTCAGGTTGCGTTCCAGAAAGGCTCGGCTCTGCTGTGGCTGCTTGGTTCCGGACTCTGGTTTCTAAGCGGAACCATGTTCCCGATCCAGAGCTTGCCCCGCCCGCTTGAATTTCTCGCTCGCGCGGTTCCTCTCACCTACGCCATCGACGGAATGCGCAGGGCGCTGCTGGAGGGGCAGTCGGTGGCGGCGATGGCTTCGACTCTGGCCGTGCTGGCCGGGTTTGGCGTGGTCCTGCTCCCGCTCGCGCTGGTCGGCCTGTCCTTCAGTTTGCGGCGCGCGCGACAAGGCGGAACTTTATCATTTTATTAAGGATATTGACTCATATATAACAAGGATATTAACTCGCCTCATCGGCTCTTGGGGCTCTTGGCGGCTCTTGCGATCGGGGCGAAGTCTTATTGGCACGCGGCAAAGCCTGTAGTACACTGCCTTTACTCTTATCGATACTGGGGGATAAGCCAGCCGCTTGACCAACTGGCTTGACTAACTTATGACCGACAATCCTGCCCCTCGCGAGAAACAGCCGCAACCAGGCAACGCGAGTAAAGAAAAGAAGCTCTACCAAAAGCCGGCATTCCGCTACGAACAGGTTTTCGAGACGCAGGCTTTATCGTGCGGCAAGACCCTCACGGGTCAAGGCAATTGTCAGCACTCGAAAAAAACTTCCTGACTATGGACGACTCGAGAGATGAGCGACGCTCGACTTGCAGCGCGGAACGCTCAGCTTTGGCGGCAGAGGTTTTGCGTCGCAGCGGTCATTTGCACTTGCAAGTTCTCGGAGAAAGCATGCTGCCGGCTGTTTGGCCCGGCGATGTGGTGGAGATCGCGAGCTGCTCGCTCGAAGACCTCCGGCCTGGCGAGATCGTGCTCGCCCAGCGTGAAGGCCGCCTCTTTCTGCATCGCCTCGTCGGCCGCTTTACCGACCCCGACGCTCCGAACGGTTTCCTGCTGCGCGGCGATTCCATGCCTGGTCTTGATCCTCAGTTCCCTATTGAAGCACTGCTGGGCCGGTTGGTGCAGAAGGTTGACGAAAGCGCTGACGATGGGCGAGCCGTCCTTGCAGCCGCTCTGCGACCGGGCTTTGGTGCGAATTGGCTGGGCGTGAAATGGTCGCGCGCGCTGGGCATTCTGCTCTGTTATTGCGGCTTGGCGCGCCGTCTCGCTCTGAAACTTCATAGTCGCCGGAGAGCGCCCGAACTTCCAAACCCTGGACCCGCCGCAGGTATGAGTTCCGCAGATATGGGAGCCTGATGATGGGCGCGCCGCGAAAGGTCACGTGTGTCGAGATCGGAGGGATCCCGATTGCCTTGTCTACCGGCGATGAGGGCTTTCTCGATCTGCTGCGTCAGCGCTATGACGGGTTCCTGAGTTCTTCGCCTCCAGAGTTTGAGCTGGAGTTTGATCTCACCAGCACGGGGCCGGCTTCCGACGACGACGTTCGGGTCCGCCGCGAAGGTGGGGAGTGGCTCATCGAGCGCGGAGACTTCCAAGCCCGCTGGGACCCGCGCACCGGACGAGGCAGCGTGCGGCAAAATGCCAACCCGTATTCTCTCGATTCGGTGATGCGCATTCTGCACAGCCTGATTCTTGCGCAGCGCGGCGGATTCCTGCTGCACGCCGCCAGCGCGATTTGCAATGACCGGGCATATCTCTTCTCAGGAGTATCGGGCGCGGGCAAAACCACGATGACGCGGCTGGCGCCACCGGACATCACCTTGCTCACCGACGAAATTTCCTACCTGCGTCCGAATGCCGAGGGTTACTCGGCCTTCGGCACCCCTTTTGCTGGAGAGCTGGCCAGGGCCGGTGAGAACTGCGCCGCTCCGGTCTCTGCTTTATTTTTTCTGGAGCAGGGTCCGGAGAACCGCGTCGATGAGCTGTCATCCGCGGAAGCCGTCCGGCGCCTGATGCGCAATATTCTATTCTTCGCCGAAGACCAGGGCCTGGTGGAAAAGCTTCTTGCCACTGCTTGCGAATTCGTCGCCAGGGTTCCCATTCGCCGCCTGACGTTCTATCCTGATGCCAGGGTGTGGGACGAAGTTCGCGACTTCGCACGCAACTTCGCAGATAACTTGCAGGAGGTGCCCGAGCATGCCTGAGACTTGCATTTACATTGCTCGCAGCTCAGCCATTGCCGCCCGCGCGCTGGCCGGCGAAATGATGGTCATGAACTCGGCCGATTCGACTTTCTTCACGCTGAACCCGGTCGCGACCGCAATCTTTCAAGCTGCCGACGGCCGCACGCCTCTGCGGGATATTGTCCGCGACCGGGTTTGCGAGCAATTTGACGTCGATCCCGAACAGGCCCAGGCAGATGCCGAGCAGTTCGTCGCCGAGCTTTCCGGCCACGGTATTCTTCTCGTTTCGAGTCAACCCCTAGCGTCGGAGACGCCCTGATGAGCCTGATGAGCGAAGTCGGCCAGAAGGCATTTAACCTGGGCGTGCCCCTCGCCGTGCACATGGATGTCACGTATCGCTGCAACGAGCGCTGCGTGCATTGCTATCTCGATCACGACGACCATGGCGAGATGACGACCGCCGAAATTAAGGACGTGCTCGATCAATTGGCCGAGGCGGGCGTTTTCTTTATCACTTTCAGCGGCGGCGAGGTCTTAATGCGCCGCGACTTCTTTGAGATTGTCGAATACGCCCGGCGTCTCATGTTCAACGTCAAGATCAAGACCAACGCGGTGATGATCCACGAAGAAGAAGCGCGGAGAATCCGCGAACTGGGCGTAGACACAATTCAGATCAGCGTTTATTCGCATCGTCCCGAAGTTCACGATGCCATCACCAAGCTGCCGCACTCGTTTGAGCGCACCGTGAAAGCCATTCGCTTTCTACGCGAACAAGGGCTGCGAGTGACCATCGCCAATGTGCTGATGACCGTGAATTCTTCCGATCACAGCGGGGTGCAGGAACTTGCCGCCGAACTCGGCGTGCAGTACACGCTCGATCCCACGATCACGCCCATGATGGACGGCGACATGTCCGTTCTCTCGCTGCGCATTCCGGGAGAAGAACTCAACGAAATTTTCCGCAATCCTGCCCTGGTCGCCAACCAGGAGGAGTTCTGTGCTCCTCCCAAGCCGCCGTCGGCGGAGGATCTTGAGGGTTATTCGTGCAGCGCGGGCCATTCCTTCTGCTACATTTCGCCCTATGGCGATGTCTTTCCCTGCGTGCAGTTTCCACTTCCCACGGGAAATATCCGTCAGCAAAAGTTTTTGGATATCTGGAATTTTTCTCCCCAGATGAAGGAGGTTCGCTCGATCCAGGCCAAAGACTTGACCGTCTGCTCGTCATGCTCGCACGTCGGCAGTTGCACGCGTTGTCCGGGCCTGGCTTATATGGAAGGAAGTATGCGAGGCCCGTCCACCGCGGATTGCGAGAAGTCATTCTACCGGACGGGCATACCGACGGCGAACATGCTGAAACAGGGGTTGTCGAAGCCGCGGACGATGTCAGGCAATACGCCGCTGATCCAGATTCGGCCGGTTGCCGTTCCGGCTTGATGAGTCATACGGTGGAGCGACGGGCGCCTCGCGAGCCTGCCCTGAGCGAAGTCGAAGGGTCCAGTATGGTGGTGGCCAGGCGGGGACGCCCGGCGCTCCATTAGCAACCGCGTTTGCCGTACTAGAGTTTGCCCCCGGCCGCGGCGTTGTGGCTGCGCTTTAGATCGACGACCGCTTCCAGGCTGGCCAACTGCTCCAGAATACGCTGCAAAGCGGCGCGGACCTCATGCGTCGCCTCGCTGAACTTTATCGCCGCACCAATACCCATGTCCATGCGCACGACCTCGCTGTCAATGGAAACGTTCGTATGTTCGTGCGAGAAAGTGAGTTTCAGCGGCGATCCGGGCAACAGGAGACCGCTGGTTTCAACGTAGCAACCGCCCAGGCTCAGGTTGGTAACGATGCCCAGCAGTACCCGTTCCTGGCCTTTTCCAGAAATTTCCGTGGTGAGACGGCCCCGCACCCGCGGATACAGACGGCGGTTCTTCTGGGTCGCCTGGCTCTGCTTCTGCAGATACATGCGTTTGTCGGCCTCGGAAAGGATCTTTTCGGCATCCATCCCATCCTCGGGATACACCGCCTTGCCGACGCTCAGCGATAGAATGTCCTCGTTGCAGATGTCCTTGCCAGCCTGTTTTGCCAGGTCCCGCATCTGTTCCGCCTTGCGCGCGGTAGCTTCTGCAGTGAGTCCAGGAGCGATGACCACGAATTCGTCGCCGCCCATGCGCGCGACGTAGTCGTACTCACGGCTGGTTTCCTTCAGGGAGTGCGCAAACAGACGCAGCACGCGGTTTCCCTCCAGGTGTCCAAAGCGGTCGTTGATCTGCTTGAAGCCGTCCAGGTCGGCGACCATCACGGTCAGCGATTTGCTGTCGCGTTTGCAGCGCGCCAGTTCCCGGTCGAGTTGCAGGAATAGCGAGCGCGCATTGGGCAGACCGGTAAGGTAATCGGTAACCGCCGAACTCTCCGCTTGCTCGTACTTCATCGCGTTCTCGATGGCAAGCGCCATCTTCGAACTTACAGCGAGCAAAATGCGCAGGTGGTCGGAGGTAAAGAAATCTTTTTCCGCGTGATACAACGCGACCACGCCGACCACGCCCGACAAGCCTTCGAGGGGAACGGCGAGGGCTGAATTCAGCGTGCTGTACTTCGAAGGATCGTTCAGATAACCGGGCTCGACCGAAGGATTGCCATTCAGAATCGGCTTAAGGTTTTGCGCCACCCACCCCGAGAGCCCTTGTCCCATCGGAATGCGCAGCGAAGCAAACAGCCGGAAGTTGTCGCCATTCACATATTCCGGCACAAGTTCATCACCGTGGCGGACGTAGATCGCAGTCGCATCGTAAGGCATCGCCCGGCGCAACTTTACCGCAAACACCGAGAGCGTTTCGCCCAGGCTGAGTGAAGCCCCCAGATCCTGGCTGAGCTCGAAAAGAGTCTGCGCCTCCTGGCGGGCTGCCGCGATCGAACTAAGAAAACTGCGCTCCGGCGATTGCCGCTGTCCTTGCGCCTCGAACCCGGCTGCCGGTTTGATGGCCGGCACAACCGACGCGTCCCGGTCTTTGACCTCCGTGGACAATTTCTGCTTGCCCAGACTGTCAGTGCGTTGGTGGACCAGTTGTTCAAGATCCACGTATTTTCGTTCGAGCACCTTGACCACTTGCGGATCAAAAGACTTTCCCGATTCATCCACCAGCCTCGACATCGCTTCATGCAGAGGCAGCGCCCGCCGATATTGCCGATCCGAAGCCAGCGCGTCCAGAAAATCCACCGCCGCCAGGATGCGGGCGCCAATCGGAATCTGCGCCCCGCGCAACCCCAGCGGATAGCCCGTCCCGTCAAACTTTTCGTGATGAGCCCGTACGATAGGCACGACCGGGTATGGAAAGCGCACCCGTTCCAGAATTTCCGCTCCCACCAGCGGATGAATCTTCATTTTTTCGAATTCTTCCGGCGTCAGGCGCCCGGGTTTCGAGATGATGTGCTCGGGAATCGCCAGCTTGCCGATATCGTGCAGCAAGGCCGCGGCCTGTAAGGCCTCCATTCCTTCCCGGTCAACCTTCAGTTCCTTCGCCACCTCGACGGCATAGACGCGAACTCTCTGCAAGTGGTCGTGAGTTGTCTGATCCTTGGCCTCGATCGCGAGTGCCAGGGCTTCGATGGTGCGCATATGCAAGTCAGCCATCTCTTCCACATGCCGCTTCTCATCTTCCAGTTTGCCGAGGTACAGGCGGTAGGAACGGTAGATGAGGTACACCACGGGAAGCGTCAACAGCGACGTCTGCCAGTCGGTAAAGCCATGCAGCCAGCTCATCATTCCAGCTACGCCCGCGCCCACCAGGTAGTACGGGAAGCTCCAGAAGTAGCAGTCCGCCCAGATCTTTCGCAGCGACCTTCGCTCCGTCAGCGAAATGACGGCTGCAACCGGAAGCGTATTGGCTACGAAGTAAACGCACGCCGCCAGAAATAGGAGTGTAGAGGGGTTGCTCACCGTGTGATGGGCCAAAGAGTAGTGGTACGATGCGAAGGTTACCGCGATGGCCAGCGCCGTCGAGCTGACGTTGAAGGCGACCTGAATCGGAATCGGACGATCTCGGTCGAAGCACTGCACGACCACCGCCGCGCAGCCCAGCGCCATGGTTTCCGCCAAGCTTAGTTCCAGTACACCGAGCAGCAAAAATAAAAAGTTCACCGACATCGTCCCGGTAATCCCGGGCAGGTTCACTTTGAGCCGCGAGGCGGCCAGCGCAATTACCAGATAACAGAAAAATTTAAGCGGATTCTCGCTCCGGCCGTGCAAGACCGAATAGGTTAGGACACTCGTCCCGCAGAGCACGACCACGGCAATAAAAAGGCGCGGCGCCACGCTCATTTCCCTCCAGGATTGAGGGCGAGTTTTCATCTCGGACGAACTCCTGCGCGGGATGCCATTTGCAATTCCCAAGGCGTAAACACGGGGGGGACAACTCATTGATAACAGGCGCCGGACAGGCAGGAAAGTATTCGGGGATTTGGAGGTAAACTTCCGTAACGGAGTACAGTGACCTTTTGGCACTACTGATTCTTCCGCTCGCCGGAAACACCGCTCTTAAGCCTTAGAAAAGACAGTGCCAGGCACGGCCCCGACGGGCATCTCAGCAAAGCGTGAACTTGGCGCTCCGCCGCACCGTATAACAAGAAGAGCACGTTGGTTTGACTCGGGTTTGACTCGCCAGAACTCTCGGGCCTAACATGAATGACTCTCTCCCAGGAGTGTTCCCGGAATGATCGGCAAGACCGTCTCGCACTACCGTGTCCTTTCGCAGTTGGGCGGCGGAGGGATGGGCGTTGTGTACGAAGCCGAGGACGTCAACCTGGGCCGCCATGTGGCGCTCAAGTTCCTGCCTCCCGAGACGGAAAAAGATCCGGTCGCGCTTGACCGTTTTCAACGCGAAGCTCGCGCCGCCTCCGCTCTGAACCACCCTAATATCTGCACGATCTACGAGGTTGGCGAGGACAACGGGCGCCACTTTATCGCCATGGAGTTGCTGGAAGGCGAGACGCTCAAGAATCGGATCCACGGCCAAGCCCACAGCCAACCCCATTGCCAACCGATGGAACTCGGGCAATTGCTCGATCTCGGCACACAGATCGCCGACGCTCTCGACGCCGCCCATGCCAAAGGAATCATCCACCGCGACATCAAACCCGCCAACATTTTCGTGACCTGCCGCAATCAGGCCAAGATTCTCGATTTCGGTTTGGCCAAACGTACCGCCAAGCCCTCCGTCCTGTCTGCCGCCGCCATCGGTTCCGCCGCGACCGTCGACGAGCCATTCCTAACCAGTCCTGGATCGACTGTCGGCACCGTGGCATATATGTCTCCGGAGCAGGCGCGCGGCAAGGATCTCGACGCTCGCACCGATTTATTCTCTTTCGGCGCCGTGCTCTATGAGATGGCCACCGGCGCAGTGCCATTCCGCGGAGATACGTCCGCCGTTATTTTCGACGCAATTCTGAATCGTCCTCCGGCCCCACCGCTTCGCCTGAATCCCGACTTGCCGCCGCAGTTTGAAGGGATCCTGAACAAGCTGCTCGAAAAAGACCGCGACTTGCGTTACCAGAGCGCCGCCGACGTGCGCTCTGACTTGAAGCGCCTCAAGCGCGACTCCGAATCGGGTGCGATTCTGGCCGCGACTTCCTCCAGTTCTTCCATCCGCAAGCCAGCGGTCCAAAGTCGAAGCCGTAAGCTCCCCCTGTGGCTGATCCCGGCTCTGATCGTCGCGCTGGTCGCCGCCGCCATTGGCATCGTGTTTCTCAAGCGCGAACACGCGCTCACCGAGAAAGATTCGATCCTCATTACCGATTTCGTAAACACCACCGCCGATCCCGTTTTCGATGGCACTCTGAAGAAAGCACTGGCCGTCGATCTGGGGCAATCCCCGTATCTGAACGTTTTTCCCGACCAGAAGATCCGCCAGACATTGCAGTTCATGGGCCGCAGCCCCACGGACCGCATCACCAGCGAAGTCGGCCGCGAAATCTCTCAGCGCGATGGCATCAAGGCTATGCTGAACGGCAGCATTGATAGCGTTGGGGGGCAGTATGTCGTCACTCTGGAAGCCGTCAATGCTGCTTCCGGTGATTCGCTCGGACGCCAGCAGGTTCAGGCTGACCGAAAAGAAGATGTGCTGAACGCGCTGCATGGCGCCGCCACCAAACTGCGCGGCCAACTCGGCGAGTCGTTGTCCATGGTGCAGAAATACGACATGTCCCTTTCCCAGGCGACCACTTCATCGCTCGACGCGCTGAAGGCGCTAAGCCTCGGTGACGCCAAGCACAACAGCGGCGACGAACTGGGTGCGGTTCCCAACTACCAGCACGCCATCGAGATCGATCCCAACTTTGCGATGGCCTACGCCCGCCTCGGCACGATCTACAACAACCTTGGGCAGACCCAATTGTCGGAACAGAACCGGCAGAAGGCTTTCGAGCTTCGGGATCGGGCTAGCGAGCGCGAAAAGCTCTACATCATGTCCCACTATTATGCGGACAGCGGCCAGCTCGATAAGGGCATTACCGCCTACGAACTCTATATCCAGACCTACCCGCGGGATGCCGTCCCTTTCAACAACCTGGCGGTCATCTATAACCGGCTCGGGCAGTTCGACAACGGGTTGGAGAAAGGGAAGCGTGCGGTGGAGCTCGACCCCGACATGATGAACGGCTATGGGCAAGTGGCTGAGGCCTATGAGGGCCTGAACCGGATTGAGGAAGCACGCGCTACGCTCAACACAGCACTTCAACACAAGGGGTCCACTGCGGGCTCCCATGCGTCCCTGGCTGCGCTCGACTGGTGCGAAGGGAGAGACGCCGATATCGAGAAGGAACTGCAGAGCGCCTCCGCAACCCCAGACGGACAGTTGGCCGTTCTCCAATTCCGCTCCGGCGTCGCCACCACTCATGGGCAAATACGCCAGGCCCGGGAATTCCTGCGCCAGGCCGAAGATGTGTTGGATCGCCTGCATCTGCAGGGTCGAGCCGATGCGGAAGCGCAGCTTGCCAGCTGGGAGGCACTGGTGGGCAATCTTTCCGAAGCCACCAACGGCGCCAACGAGGCGCTCCGACTATCCCGAACTCTTTCTGTGATGGGGAACGTCGCGATGACATTCGCCGTTCTGCGGCAGGACCAGAGAGCCATCGCATTGGCCGACGAAATCCAGCGCACTCATCCAAACGATACTATCGCCGTGAACGTCACCGTCCCAATGATTCGGGCGATCGCCGCATTACGTCCCGCGAATCCCACCAAGGCCGACCCGGCCCGGGCCATCGACTTCCTCAATACCGCCGCCCTCTATGGGCGCGCCAACAACAGCGTTTATTACGTCCGAGGCCTGGCCTACGAGCACGCTGGACGCTACGCCGAGGCCCAGCAAGACTTTCAGAAGGTTCTGGACATGAAATCCCGCAGCGGACCTGACATTCTGCTCCTTACCGCTCAACTGGAGTTAGGCCGGTTGTTTCAGAAGCAGGGTGACACTCCCAAGGCTCGAATCGCCTATCAGAACTTTCTCGCCACCTGGAAAGACGCCGACCCCGACCTCCCACTCCTCCACGAAGCCAAGGCTGAATACGCCAAACTACAGTAGAGACGCGGCTTGCCGCGGCTCTGTCCATACGCCACCAACGACCCGATGGAGGGACGGGCGCCCTCGCCCGTCCAGCCGGGCGGGGACGCCCGGCGCTCCATCGTCAGAAACGGATCAGCATGAGCAGCGAAGATCAAAGTAACGATCAAAGAGCCCGTTGGGATCTTAAGTACGAGCAAGGCCTGCCTTCTCTGACCGAGCCGGATCCGTTCTTCATCTCGGCCTACGAGAGGTTTGTAACTCCATCACTCCCGAAGCCACCCGTGATAGGAGCGGCATTGGATTTAGCCGCCGGACTTGGCAGACATGCCCTGTGGCTTGCAAGCAGGAGCTGGCAGGTTACTGTGGTAGAGCTTTCCGAGGTGGCGATCGGAAAGCTCCGTCAGGCCGCTCTTGAGCTTAATGTCAATGTCGACCTCGTTGCAGGAGATGCCGCCGAGTACAACTTTGAACTCGCGCAGTTTGATCTGATCGTGCTGTTCTATCACCTGGACCGCAGTCTCTTCCCCAGGATAGTTTCCGCATTGAAGCCGGGCGGTCTGCTCATCTGCAAGATGAGTCTGCGGTGGGATTCGGGCGAGAGCTTAACGAAGGCCAGTACCAATCCTCTGCACAGAAATGAACTGCCGTCACTCGTTCCAGAACTGGATGTTCTGCATCACCAGGAACGGCCCGTGCGCGATCGGGGCGTGGTCGAGTTTGTAGGAAGGAAGTAAGGAAATGTGGACGAACCGTCGCCGTGACTCATTGCCCGACTTCAGAAGTACGCGGCAACAATCTCGTGGAGTTTAGAATGAAGGCCAATTCCGAAGTAACGTGAATGAAAGCGGCGAGCAGGGGATTCAGCAAGCCCGCCGCTGCCATGCCAACTCCTATGCTGTCCACGACCAGCGTGCCAACGAAATTCTGCATGATGATCCCGCGGCAACGTCGCGCCAACCGCAAGGTTTCGACAAGCTTGGACAGATCGCTTCCAATCAAGATCACATCCGCACTCTCCCGAGCAACATCAGTTCCCGATCCCATGGCGATGCCGACATTGGCTTCTACCAGGGCAGGAGCGTCGTTGATTCCGTCACCGACCATCGCGACATTACGCCCTTTGCTACGCAGCTCAGTCAACCACTTTGCCTTCTGCTCCGGCAGGAGTCCTCCCACCGCTTCGTCCACTCCGAGATTGCGGCCAACCGATGAAGTTACGGCTCGTGTGTCTCCGCTCAACAGAACAGTTTTCAAACCCATCTGTCGCATTGCCGCAACCGCATCCTTGGCTTCCGGCCGCAAAACATCCGCAATTCGGATGCTCCCAAGAACTTGCCCCGCGCGAGCGACGTAGACTTCCGACGCCCCGCCCGCACCGTGACTATCCGTGGGCAAACCCCTCGTCATGCCGTGCTCCACGAAATGCGCCAGACTACCCACAAGGATCTCCTCGCCTTCATAACTCACCCTGACTCCTCTTCCCGGCGTGTACGAGAATTCATCGGGCTCCACCAGCGGAATGGCGAGTTCGGTTGCCCGTGCCACAACCGCCTTGGCGAGAGGATGCTCGGATTTTCGCTCCGCAATACTCGCAGCGGCGATGATCTGTCGCTCTCCGAAGCCATTGGCTGAAACAACTTCGCGGACCTGCGGGGTACCGAACGTTAGCGTGCCAGTCTTGTCCAAAAGCACCGTGTCCACGGCAGCCAGCGCTTCCAGATAAAGGCCGCCTTTGATGATGGCTCCCTGATGCGCCGCCCGGCCGATTGCGCCGAGGATTGCCAGAGGAGTTCCAGCCGCAATGCCACAAGCCCCCGCAACGATTACAACCGAAATGGTTGACCTGACATTGTGTGTAATGATGAATGTCAGAATTGCTGCCCCCAAGGCAAAATAGACAAGGTAACCCGCCAGGCGATCCGCAGTTTTCTGAATGGGAGCCCGTGACTTCTCGGCCCGCTCCACTGCTTCAATGATTCTTCCGAACGTCGTGTCGCGGCCGAGTCTTTGGGCGCCGATTTCCAGAGCCCCCGATTGATTGATGGTTCCGGCATAGACTGCATCTCCGGGTGCCTTCTCAACCGGCATGGCTTCGCCGGTGATTGCCGCTTGTTCCACAAACGAGCGGCCGCCAAGCACAATGCCATCCACCGGGATGTGCCCGCCAGGCTTCACGATGACCGTTTCCGCAACTTGAACTTGGTCAGCCGGTACTTCAATCACCTGACCATTACGGCGGACTGCGACGGTTCTGGGGAGAAAATCGAGAAGACTCTGGATAGCCCGCCGGCCTCTACCAACTGTGAGACCCTCCAAAACCTCGGCCGCAAGCACAAAGCCTGTGATGACCAGGGCGGTGAAGAACTCTCCAATCGCCAGCGCAGCCAGAAGCGCGATGGTCATCGAGAGTTCCATCGTCATCTTTCGCTCAACGACGTTCTCGAAGGCTTCCTTGAAAATGGGATATCCGCCGATCAGGGTGGCCGCGATGCCGATGACACTGATGTGCGGAAACGGCTCCCAGAGCCGAAACCACACTGCGGCCGCAGCCAGACCCACGAAAGCAATGCGGACGATCTCAACCCACTCGAATCCGTGCTCATGCTCGGAAGGTTCAGAAGTCTTGGGCGGGTTTATCTCTCGAGAGTTCGAGTTCTCGTCAAGTTGAGGACCGTTTGCAGGGTTTCTTTCGGTCAAATGCGGAGCGCTCATATAAGTGTCTCTTCCGTGACGCGGGAGCCGATCATTTCAAGTAGGACTTGACCATGTCGATGACTTCATCAGCGGCTACCACCTGTTGCGAGGTGGGCTTTTGTTTGCCATTGAGAACGTGGCTGCGGATGTGGCCTTCCAGGAGCTCAGCCATCAGGCTGTTCATAGCTCCTCTGGCGGCGCTCATAACCTGCAGAACATCGGAGCAGTCGCGCTCTTCCGTAAGAGCCCGCACGAGCGCCTCGACCTGCCCTTGAATGCGCTTGGCTCTTAGGATTAGCTTCTGTTTATCGTTGATCGTGTGACTCATTATCTAGATTCCAACAAATACCATACCGGGTATGGTATCAGGTATTCATCTCAGATTCCGTCAGATTTAAAGTGAAAGTGCAAGAAGTAAGGGCAGTACGGCTTTCGCACCGTGCCGCCCTCACTCGGGGAAGGACATCCGTTAGAAGTGAAACCCAATCTGAGCCGTCAGCGCGCGCGGCGTCACATAGTGCGTCCCGCTGAAGGTCGAAAGGAAGTTATACAGCGCCGTCTTGTTAGTCACATTGATGGCGGTGAGCGTGAGACTCCATTTGTAATGATCGCCCTTGAACAGGTTGTCGTCGCCAACGGAAACATCAAACAGGCTACGCGGGGCGATGCGCGGCGGATTGTGGTCGGGGTCTGCTGTGTTCGGCGCTGGTACCTTTATAAGTGTGGATCCAAACTGCGATGCCAGGCAGGGGGAAGGCAGAGGTGTAGTCGGGGTAGCATGCTGAGATCCGCAGAAGAACCCCGCTTCGAACTCTTGATCGGCAGTCAGAGGGGTTCCGAACGAATCGGTCATGTTGATGGCTGGTTGCCCATTTAGCGTAGTCGACTGAGCGCAATTCGCAAGACTGTAGCAAGGTGTCTGGCCAGCCACCAGCCCACTGTCATAGCGCCAGTTAAAGCCGAACCAGGGCCCGGTTTTCCACGGCTGGTATTGCAAGTGCGTCGTTTGGTTAAACTTTTCGTCGTGGTCAATACGGAAGGGCGTGCCGCTCTGCCCTACCGTGGTACCCAAGCCGCTTGTCTGTGGTGGGAAGAAACGCGCGGCCACACTCGACATCACTACCAGTGCCGAGAATCCGTGGAACTCCGGCACGCTCACGCGAATTGCGTATCCCGGGATCTTGGAATTGTGCCATCCAATCGGAAAGAAGATCGGCGTGGCACCGAAGACACTGAAATCGTAGCCGGTGTGCGTGTATTTCCAGATGTAGTCCCCGCTCACGACGGCAAAGCGGCCGAACGCCTGCTGCAAGCCGGCGTGGAAATCGTTGCGGTAACCCGGGTTAAGTGGCGCGTTCTGGCATGGGATGAGAGCAGCGACGACTGGGAAATTGCATCCGCTGCTTGAAAGAATTAGATTCTCATTGAACGGACTTTCCAAGGTTCGCGCATAGGAAACGCGCAGCACCGTGTTCGTCCGCTTGATGTTGTACGCAACTCCGACACGCGGTTCGGCCTGACGAGCCGTCACCAAGCCGTTGTAAAAATCACCCCGCAGCCCCACGTTGAACGACCAGTTTCCCTTGGTGATCGCATCTTGTAAGTAGATGGCGAGCTCCTTTACATCCGTATGACCACGAAATGGAAACAAGGTGCTGCTTGAACTGGCACAGCCATCGTTGGACGACGGAGTCGGCCTGGTCAGGTCGTAGCAGCCCAGCAATGGAGTGAAGCTCCCATTCTGAGTAAACGGTGTGGGATATAGAGTTTGATTTGTCGTCGTCGCGGTCCCGCACTGCGTCGGGTTGTTGAGCCCAGGGTTGCCAACAAATACCGGAACGCCGTTTGCATCCAGACAAGGCGAGTTGACTGTTGGATCGACGATTCCGAAATTGAAATGTTCGGTAAGAAATGTTTGCTGATACGTAGCTCCGAACTTAACGTTATTAATGCCTTTCACGTAGGAGAGATCCGAGCGGAGCCCGACGTTGGCCAGCGTCCGATACTGTGAGACGGTCTCCTGCTGCAGATTGGAGGGACCGAGATCGGCGAACGGGTTGTTGCTGGGATAGTAATTGAAAACGTCCCGCCGCACCCAGCCGCCGAGACTAAAGACGGTGGTCGGATTGATCACTCGAGTCCAGGTCGGCGCGATGTTGAAAGACTTGATGAGCGCGCGTTGGTCGGTGGGACCGACCACGTTGCCGTTCGGATCGAGACCACCGTTGGCGACCACCACTCCATTCCACGGCGTGGCAAATTGGCCGTCAAAAGTGTTGGGCGTCTGGAACCACGAACGTGAAAAGCCCAGGTTCAGGTGAATCGAGTCCTTAGTTGAGAGTTGATAGTCCACGCGATCGAACAGGTTCTCTTCGTTGCCCTTGGCGTGTGCCACACGGAACTCCGGCGGATCGAGGAACCGGCCAGTGTTCAGCCCATTCGCAGAAATAAAATTCCCCCATTTCTGACCTCCGTATGCCAAGTCAACGCCCACGTTGGACGAGCCAAACGAGCCGTACGAAGCGTTCACGCTGCCGTGCGGCGTGGTCATGCCCTGGCCTGAGCGCGTCGTCGCCACAATCACCAGGCTCGTCTTGCCTCCGTATTCAGCCGGCGGAGCGCCGGGAATCACCTCCAGCGACTGGATCGAATCGACCGGAATCTGGTTCGAAAAAATCTTGCTTTGCTGATCGGTGATGGGCTGGTTGTCCACTGAGAATGAGTTCGAAGCGTGGTCTCCAAGTCCGTGAAACAGGCCATTAGAATCGGCCGCCACTCCCGGCGCCGATAGTGTGACCAGCGAACTCACAGACGAGGACTGGCTTTCCAGCGGAATCTTGTCGAACAATCCCCGATCCACGTCGGTATGACCAATCGGATCGTTCTCTACCAGATCCGCCCCAGCCTCGACCGTGACCGTGTCGGAACTAGTAGCCACCGTCAAATTAACTTTCACATTCACGCCCAAGGCCGACCGAATCTCCACATCCTGCGCGGTTTGGGCAAATCCCGGGGCCGTCACCGTCATGTGATACGGATTAAACGGCACGTTCGGGAAACTGAAATTCCCCTTACTGTCAGTAGTAGTCGTTCGGTCAAAGCCGCTGACCGCGTTGTGAATCTCCACGGTTGCGTTCGCCACCACCGCGCCCGAAGGATCGAGCACGGTGCCGCTAATCCCCGACGAAGTTCCGCCCGACTGCGCATTGGCAGCCCCAACACTCAACATCGCAGCAACGGCCACAATAGCCGCAGCCAGCCGGCCCTTACAAAATAAATGCATGATTCCTCCAATAATGGGTTCTGGAGCGAGTCCGATCACATTCACATTGAAGATCGAAGATCGCGGTCCTTTGGAATACTTACTGGATTCGGCGCGGAATCAGAACGCAGGTGGAGGACGAATAAACTGGGTAGTGGCGGGACGGAAAATCCGGGAAACTTCTGAAACCGGACTCGCCAGGGCCGCAGTAACCAAGACCGGCGCGGATGCAACCGTCTGGGTGTTGAGTCCGACATGAGCTGTCGCGCAAATCGAGCAGGTGTGGTGGGATGTAGTCGAGTTCTCGGGATGCGAGTGGGTCGCCTGTACCGTCCCCATCACGCACACCAGGACGACGCAGAGCACACACACAGCTCTGACGAATACGCCCCGATTTGCCGATACCTTCAGCATGCTCTTAACGCGTTCTTATGAATTTAGGCGCGTTGCCTTTAGACGATTGTACCCTTAGATGGTCATCCGCGGAAATTCGCTGCACTAAAAATGGGCTTTTCCCACACCCTTCGTAATGTTCACAGCTGCCTTCCAAGTCTTGAACGGATGGTACCTGCGCTTGGTATATTCTCGGGTTCGCACACATGAAGACCATTTACCTCTGCTTGCTCGGCTTCGGCAACGTCAACCGGACGATGATCGAACTTTTGCAACACAAGGAATCCGAACTGCGCGAGCGTCACGGCATCGACTGTCGCATCACAGGAGTCGCTTCGCGGCGCATCGGCTGGCAGGTAAACACGGCCGGCTTTGTTGTGGCCGACCTTTTGCGCGCGCAGAACTCCGATGCATTCGCGGCGGATGCATTCGCGGGAATGCGCGGCGAAGAGTGCCAGCACTATAACGCCTGGCTCGACGCGGCTCAGCCCGACGTCGTGTTCGAAGCCACTTCCCTCAACGTCGAAACCGGACAGCCGGCCATCGATCACATCCGCGCCGCGCTCGAACACGGAGCCCACGCCATCACGGCTAACAAAGGCCCGGTCGTCCACGCCTATGAAGAACTGCGCGACATCGCAGCCCGTCGCGGCAAGCGGTTTCTGTTCGAATCGACGGTCATGGACGGCATCCCCATCTTCTCGCTATTCCGCAACACACTGCCCGCGATCGAGGTGAATGGGTTCAAGGGAGTCCTCAACTCGACCACGAACGTGATTCTGACTGGCATGGAGCGCGGGCTGAGCTTCGACGAATCTCTCGGCCAGGCGCAGCAACTGGGCATCGCCGAGACCGATGCCAGCCATGACATCGACGGATGGGACGCAGCTGTGAAGGTCGCCGCGCTGGTGAACGTAATCATGGACGTGCGCCTGCCGCCGCAAAAAGTGGAGCGTGAGGGAATCCGGAGGCTCACCGGAGAAGCTGTGCGCTCGGCGCGAAATGCAGGCGCGCCCTACAAACTCATATGCCGCGCCCAGCGCACCAAATCCGGAGTAAGCGCCAGCGTTCGCCCGGAGCAGATCCCGCTCACCGACCCGATGGCGCTGGTCGGCGGGACATCGTCGATCATCCAGTTTGAAACCGACATCTTTCCCGGCATCACAATCACCGAGGAAAATCCCGGACTCTATGCGACCGCCTATGGCATGCTGGCAGACTTCATCCGGGCAACCGGCTCGTAGAGCAGGCCGGGGCGAGAACCAACAAAAGCACTATCACCCGCACGGGTATTCTTCGACAATCATTGAAATTGGAATTGGAACTGGAGTTGGAGTTGGATTTATCGCCGACTCTCGTTTGTTGCAGCGCCACCTGCGTCTTAATTTGATCTTTTAATATTTTGATCTTCCCAGTTGCGCCTGCTCCGTGCGGGCCCAGCGAAGTCAGACTCAGGGAGAAGTAACTATGTCGGGACAAGTCATTTTGTATTTTGACGACCAAGCGGACGCATTGCGCTTCGCCCTGGCCGCGGGATCAGTGATGGCGGGAGACGAAGCTCGCGCCACCGACAACTTGGTCCAGGAAACGGCGCGAGTCACGCGCATCCGACTGGACGCCGCCAACAAAGGAAAGGGCAAGCAACCGAATCCTCCCGAACGCGCTGCCTAACAAGGTGCTGAAAAAGCGCTGCGTAAGCGGATGCCGAAAAGCCCGCTGGTCGTGCCGCCCCGTTTCGTATCAGAGCATTGTTTCGTATCAGGGCATCGCTTCAGCGATGCAGAATCTCTCAGAAATTAGCTGCCCCTTTAGGGGCCGGGCATCCAATACCTCGGCGTTCATGCACATTCGGCATCGCCCTCTACGCTCTCATTTAGAATGTCTGCTATGCCAATCGCTGCACAGGCTTCATCTTCACCCACCGCACTCGACCTCGCATGGGTTCGCTCGCAGTTCCCCGCGCTCGCCCAAACGGTCAGCGGACATCCCGCGGTTTTTCTGGACGGCCCTGGTGGCACGCAGGTACCGCAGCAGGTAATTGACGCCATCGCCGACTATCTCTCGCGCAACAACGCCAACACCGGCGGCGCTTACCAAACCAGCCGCAACACCGACCGCATGATCGCGGAAGCGCGGTCGGCGATGGGCGATTTTCTGAATTGCGATGCGGATGAAATCGTGTTCGGCCCGAACATGACCACGCTCACGTTCGCGATGAGCCGCGCGATCGGGCGCGAACTCGCACCCGGCGATGAGATCGTGCTCACCCTGCTCGACCACGACGCGAACTTCTCGCCCTGGAAAGCGCTGGAAGAAAAGGGCGTCATCATCCGCACGGTGAAGTTTAACGAAAGCGACTGCACGCTCGACATGCAGGATCTTGCCGCGAAAATTGGCAACCGCACGCGGCTCGTGGCCGTCGGTTATGCGTCGAATGCGGTGGGCACGATCAACAATGTCGCCGAAGTGGTGCGCCTGGCGCGGCAAGCGGGAGCACTGAGTTACATCGATGCCGTCCACTACGCTCCGCACGGGCCGATTGACGTGCGTGCCCTCGACTGCGATTTTCTGGTCTGCTCAACTTACAAGTTTTTCGGTCCGCACATGGGCGTGCTCTACGGCAAGCGCGACCACCTGAAGAAGTTGCATCCGTATAAAGTCCGCCCCAACACCGACAACATCCCTAACTGTTGGGAATGGGGAACGCTGAACCACGAATGCATCGCGGGAATCAAAGCCTGCGTGGATTACTGGGAGGAACTAGGAAGGCGCACGAAGCCCGCGGTCGCAACCCGACGCGCTGCGATCCTGGCCGCGCACGAAGCGATCCACTGGCACGAGCGAAAGATGATGGAGAAGATGATCGCAGGCTTGCTTGCGATTCCCGGATTGAAGCTATACGGCATCACCGACCCGCGGCGTTTCGAGAATCGTTGCGCCACGATCGTCGTCCGAATCGAAGGCCACACGCCGCTGGAGCTGGCAACGAAGCTCGGCGAACGCGGCTTCTTCACGTGGGACGGAAACTACTATGCCCTGAACGTCACCGAACAGTTGGACGTCGAGCGCCTCGGAGGATTTCTGCGCATCGGGCTTGTGCATTACAACACGATGGAAGAGGTGGAGCGGATGCTGGCGGCGCTGCGGGAGATTGTGAGAGGGTAGTAGGGTTACGGCTTGCGACTCTTCGTCTGCCGCTTTCGACTTGGACGCTTTGTTCGAATGCGTTTGGTTTGAGCGCGCTTCCGGCGAGTGGGTTTCGCTTGAATCTCGTCCACCGAGTTTCCCCGTCCGACAATCGCCAATTTCGCCAGCCCGATAAACAATCCATGCTCAACCACTCCTGGCGTGCCACTCAATTCCCGCGCTAGCGCTGGCGGATCCGCGATCTTCCCGAAGCCGCAATCGAGAATCTGATTGCCATTGTCGGTCACGAAGGGACTGCCATCGGCCTTCATGCGCAATTTGGGCGAGCCGCCAAGCGACACAATCTTTTTCTCGACCACAGTTCGCGCAAACGAAATTACCTCTACCGGCAAAGGAAATTTGCCGAGTACGGGAACAATCTTGCTGGAATCAGCAACCACCACCATCTTCTTCGACGCCGTAGCGATGACCTTTTCGCGCAGCAGCGCACCGCCGCCGCCTTTGATCAGGTTGAGCCTGGGATCGACCTCATCGGCGCCATCGATGGTGATGTCGATCTCGGGATGATCATCCAGCGTGGTCAGCGGAATGCCGACTGCGCGCGCCAGGTCAGCGGTATGCACGGAAGTTGGGATTCCGATTATTTTCAGTCCAGCTTTCACGCGCTCGCCCAGAGCAACGACCGCGAAGTAGGCGGTTGAGCCCGTACCTAATCCGACGATGTAGCCGTCGCGCACCAGTTTCGCGGCAGCGCGACCGGCGGCTTCTTTTTCTCCTTCATTCGCCATGGGTGCACCTTATAATCGTCCCGCCTGATCGACACTTCACGATCGGCGCTTGTCGTCAGACGATAGACGATCACTTGTTATATATCGCGATGTAGGCGAGATAGCCCGCCAGTACTAATCCGAAAAGACCGAGCAAGTAGGATACGAGGTCGATCACGAATCCAGCCGGCTCGAAAGTGTTCGAATCAAGTTGCACTTTGGTCTTCCGATAGCGCCTGAGACCGGCCAGAATCAGCAGCACTCCACCCACGGTCGAAATAATACCCAGCCAGGTTGTCAGGCCGGGGGTGGTGGAGTTGTATCCCTGCATTTTCATGAATTCGCGCAGTGCGATCGAGAAGCGTCCGATGGCGAATCCGAAGACGATGGTCGCGACGCCAGTTCGCACCCACGCCAGAAAGGTGCGTTCGTTGGCCAGGTGATCGCGGGCGCGATTAGGGTTAGAATTATCGGCCATGTATAAGGGTGAACAGGCAAGTCTAGCAGCCCGCGATTATTCCACAGCCTTCTGAATCAGCCCACCGATTCCCGCGATGTTTTTCAGCAGATCGGCGGGAAACCCGTGCCGCTGCTGCAAGTATTCCGGTGAATTGTAGGAGAGCCACACTTTGCCCTGCTCGTCTTGCCATGCGAGCGCTTTCAGCGGAAGGTCGATGGCCAACCGGGGCGCCGCGACCATCAAAGGCGTCCCACCCTTTGGACTGCCGAAGATCAGTAACTGTGTCGGGCGCATAGTGAGGCCGGCCTTCTCCGCCTCACCGCTGTGGTCGATGAGTGCAAACACCGTCACGCCTTTCCCTTTGAGGATCGACTGGAGCCGTGCCAGAGTCTCAGGCACGGAGTAACGACTGGGCACATCGATGATTCCTTTCTCCATAATTCCTTGGTCCATGTGGGCGCCTCCGGATGTGGATTTTGTCATCCCGAGCGGAGCGAGGGATCTGCAGTCCGCCGCAAAATGCAGATCCCTCGCTGCGCTCGGGATGACAATTCATACAAGGGATCGCTGGCGCGCTGCTCCCGGCTAACTTTCATAACTGGCCTCTACTTCAAAACCATCTTACCCAGAATCTCTTTGAGCAGCTTGGCGGCGACCGTGGCTGTAATTTGAGTGCTGTCTTGCACAGGGTTGAATTCCACGATATCCGCCCCGGCGATCTTCCCGGTGATGGCATGCAGGTGCGCGATCGCTTCTCTGACCGACATTCCTCCCGGCTCGCGATGCGAAATGCCGGGGGCAAATGCGGGATCGAGCGCGTCCATATCGAAGGAGACGTAAATCGGGCCATCGACTTTCATGCGGTCAAGCGCGGGTAGCTGGCGCATTTCGATGACTTCAACTCCAAATTTGTTGGCTTGCTCGCGCTGATGTCCATTCATGGTGCGGATGCCGACTTGGATCAAGCGCTTGGCTGCTCCCTCTTCCATGATGCGCGCAAATGGGCAAGCATGCGACAGCCGGCTGCCTTCGAATTCGGAGTAGAGATCGGGGTGGGCGTCGAAGTGGAGGATGGTCAGTCCGGGAATCCGCTTGCCAAAAGTTCGGACGATTGGAAAAGTAATCGAGTGGTCGCCACCAAGAGAGACTGGGCGCAGACCCTGGTCAAGCAGTTCGCCAACTTTGGCTTCGATCGCGGCAAAGGGCTCTTGTGACGAGAATTCCAAATCGCCCGCATCGCAATAAGTCCCTTCGGCGCTCAGATCAACCCCGGTCTCCGTCCACGAGTTCGACGAATCGCAGTCGAATGCCACGCGGATGATCGGCGGCGCTCCGGCCGCTCCGCGCAACCAGGAAGAGTTGGCATCAAATGGGACGCCCAGAATAACAGGGGTTCCGGGCTTGGCCGCATCGGGACGAAGTGTCACGGGTGTAGCAGCTCCATTTCTTCCGGCTGAATCGGCCACACAGGGCGCCGCATCCGTTATTCTATAGAAGACTCTTTATGGCTACTTCAACGCGGCATACCAGCGGGAGCGCGGCTCCCGCAATAACCGAAGACTACGAACGCGAACGCGTCTTTAACCTGTTCCGGCAATTTGGATATCTGGAGGCCGAACTGAACCCGCTCGGCCTGCTGCCTCCGCAACCGCATCCGGACCTTCGGATCGACAACGAGTACGCGCGGGAAGCGCGGCGCATTTATTGCAGCAGCGTAGGCGTGGAGTTCATGCACATCGCCGACCCGGAGCGGCGCCGCTGGATTCAGGAACGCATCGAGGCGGAACCCGCTGCAGTCGACCAGGAGCGCGCCCTGGATATGCTAACGCGCGCCGACATTTTTGAGCAGACTCTGCAGCAGCGCTACCTAGGCAACAAACGATTCTCGCTCGAAGGCAACACGTCTTTATTGCCTGCGATGGATGAGGTTCTGGACGTGGCCGGCGAGCACGGCGCGGTGGAACTCGTCATGGGCATGAGTCATCGGGGGCGGCTGAGCGTTATTATTCATCTGGCAAAGCGTCCGGCGGAGCAGGTATTTGCCGAATTTGAAGATGTAGATCCACGCAGCGTGTTGGGATCGGGCGACGTGAAGTACCACATGGGCGCGACCGGCGAGTACGTCACCCGGAGCGGCAAGAAAATTCATATCCATCTGGTGTCGAATCCCAGCCACCTGGAAGCGGTGAATCCGGTGACCGTGGGACGCACTCGCGCCAAACAGGACCGCGCCGGTGAAGGTGGCGAGGCCAAGTATCTCCCGCTGCTCGTGCACGGCGACGCCGCGTTCGCGGGCCAGGGAATCACGGCAGAGACGCTGAATTATGCCGACCTCAGCGGCTTCACCGTGGGTGGAACGATTCATGTAATCGTCAACAACCTGATTGGGTTCACGACCAATGCCCGCGAGGAGCATTCCTCGCGCTTCTCGGCGCAACTGGCGCGGCGGCAAGCCATTCCGATCTTTCACGTGAATGGTGAAGACGTGGACGCAGTCATGCGGATCTCGCGGATCGCCGCCGAATACCGCTACAAATTCGGCACCGACGTGGTCGTGGACCTGATCGGCTACCGGCGCCATGGCCATAGCGAGGTGGACGATCCCACGGTGACGCAGCCCCTGATGTACAAGGCGATCAAAGAGCATCCGCCGCTGTACCAGATTTACGCCAAGCAAATTGGTGTCGAAGATATCGCGGAGCGCGCGGGGGCGATCAAAAGCGAATACGAAGCCGCGCAGAAGAGCGCGACGAAGTTCACCAAGAAGCCGCTGATGCGCGATCTTCCAAAGTATTGGGACGACTACTTCGGAGGCCGCTATAAACCGGAGTACGAGCAGCCGACAGGCATCGCGCGCGAGGAGTTGGTGGAACTCACGGCGCGTTTGACCACGTATCCCGAGGGTTTCCACATCCATCCGAAGGTAAAAAAGTTACTGGAGCAGCGGGCGGAGATGGGGACGGGCAAGAAGCCCGTCGACTACGGCATGGCGGAGGCGCTGGCGTTTGCGAGCCTGGTCAAGCCTAACCTGGGGAAGCAGGGGATTCCGGTGCGCCTAAGCGGTCAAGACACACGGCGCGGTACGTTCAATCAACGGCACTCGGTGCTGTTCGATATTGAAGATGAGACGGAATACGTTCCGCTGCGCCACATTGCGCCGGGCCAGGCGGCGTGCGACATCTACAACTCGACGCTCTCGGAAGCGGGCGTCATGGGATTTGAATACGGCTACAGCCGCGATTACCCCGAGGCGCTGGTTTTGTGGGAAGCGCAGTTTGGCGATTTTGCGAACGTCGCGCAGGCCGTGATCGACCAGTTTGTGTGCGCCGGAGAAGACAAGTGGGGACTGCTCTCAGGCCTGGTGCTCTTGCTGCCCCACGGCTACGAAGGACAGGGTCCGGAGCATTCAAGCGCGCGCATCGAGCGATTTTTGCAGCTGGCGGCGCGGGACAATATCCAGATTTGTCAACCCTCGAATGCGGGGCAATATTTCCATCTGCTGCGGCGGCAGGCGCTGCGCAAGTGGAGGAAGCCGCTGGTGGTGTTCACGCCGAAGAGCATGTTGCGGCATCCGGATGCGCTATCTCCGCTCGAAGATCTGACACATCAGAAGTTTCTGCCGGTGATTCCGGACACAGAGGCCCAGGATGCCAAACGGATTCTGATCTGCACCGGGAAGATCGGACACGAACTGCGCACGGAACGGCAAAAGCGTAAAGACGTGAGCACCGCCATTATCTTCCTCGAGCAGATGTATCCGTTCCCGGAGGAGGAACTGACCGCGGAACTGGAGCGTCATAGTTCAGCACGGGATATTGTGTGGGTGCAGGAAGAACCGTCCAACATGGGTGCGCTTTTCTACGTGCTGCCGCGCTTGAAGCGCGTCGCAGGTGAGCGGCCAGTGCTTTCGGTGAAACGTTCCGGCAGTGCGAGTCCAGCTACCGGTTCGGCGAAGGCGCACGAGGTCGAGCAGAAGACATTGTTGGCACTGGCGTTCACAATGCAAGACTGAAAGAGAATTGAAGACGACGCACAGCGAGAGAAAAAATAATAGCCCCGAAACGAAGGGCGAAGAACGAAGGGCGATCTTCGATCCTGGGCCATTGCAATAGCGGCAGACGGGGCAAGCCCCGTCTCTCTACGGCGACGCTTAGGGCTGGCTTATGGCCAGCGCTTTGCCGCCTCTTCCCAGCCGGCGACGCGCGCCGGGGCGGGGGCGGCGGCAACCACCGGCGGAATCCGGACCGGTTGCTGCGGCCCGCTGGCAGTTAAGCTCGGCTTGGGCGCTTCAGCGAGCTGCTCTTTTTCTTCCGAAAGCAGGGGGGCTGCGACGCGCAAGGCCTCAACTTCTTTTTCCAGCCTGGTCAGTTCAAGTTCCTTCTGCCGTAAAACTTCATAGACATTTTTCATCATGGGCACCTATGTGCTGCAACAACAGATTAAGCGCAGAGTATGGCTTCCACGGGCAATTTGTCAAGCAAAACAGTCACTTGCAACTGCATGGGCGGTTATTGAAGCCTGGTTAGCGAAGCTTGGTCAGCGAAAGACCACGACGGCGACCAGGATGCCCAGGATCAGGACAACCACCGCCAACAGATTGACATGGTTCGCAAACCACGATTCTTGGACCGGCACTGCGTTTGCAAGGAAGGCCGGCACAAATTCCTCCGGCGTCGGCGTCGCCAAGGCGCCCACTGAGTCGGACGATGCCCCCTGCTCCTGCTCGCGCTGCTTCTCCTCGAAAGCCCTCTTCTCGGTATCCTTCTTTTCACAATCGAGGCAGAGCGTCCTCCCCTCGGAAACGGGGAATCCGCAAGATGCACATTTTTGCACGCGGAGCATGGCCTCCGGGACTGAAGCGGACTCTAGCACCGGTACCGGCTCCGGCTCTGGCGCCAAAGCTACGGACGGCGCGGCCGGAAGAACTGCGGGCTCAGCGGAAACGACTGGCGGCTCGGCGCGAAGCACCGGGGGCTCGGCAAGACCGACTGGGGGCTCGACAGGAAGGACTGTAGGCTCCACGAAATCCGCGGCATTCGGGATGTCAATGGGAATTGCGGAAACCTGTTCCGCGCTGCTTGCCGCAGGACGTTCGACGGGCTTTTCCGCTTCTCGCCTGGGCCCGGGCGCGAAGTTCTGGCGCTGCTCGGCCAGATCAAGGGCCGTCAAGGTGAGGTCGGCCATACGTTCGAGTGCGACCAGATCGCGCTCTTCGAAAGCGTAAGGGTGATCGGAAAATAGTTCGAACAGCCCGCTAACCTCACCGGAACGCCGCAGCAACGGCAAAACGACAATGGACGCAATACCCAAAGCCCGGCAAGTTTCCAGATTCACCCGAGGATCGGTTTCCGCGTTGTCACAGCGCAGCAACTGCCGGCGGGCAATGCTTTCGCCGGTCAATCCGGAACGAACCTGCAGGCGCGCCCCGACTGCCGGCGCTGAAGATCCAGCGCTGGCACGGCAAACCATCTCCTCACCCTGCGGCAAAGCAAGGGCAGTTCCGGTCGCGCCGGTGATATATTGCGCCCGTTCCACTAACAGCTGGAGGGCAGAATCCAGTTCCATTTCTTCAAGAGCGCGGCTCCCGTTAGACTTGGCACCAACTCCGCTAACGGCGCCAACCGCAGAGGACTGATCCGTCGCCGCGATCGTATCTTCGGTCGCGCCCTCGGTGCTCCCTGCCGGGAATCGGTCTTCGGGTTGGGCGGATCCGTTCATGGTTCCAGTCACTTTTCGCCAAGCGAATTGCCAGCAATCAAGACCGCCCCAAGGGACGGAAAAAGATTGCACAGAAAGCGCCTAAACCGAGTCTCACCTTGGAGACTCTGGCTGTCAAGGGCAGGAGGGATTGCCGGTTTGCTCGGTGGAGTGCCGGGCGCCCGCCCCAGCTGGACGGGCGAGACGCCCGTCACTCCACCGTTATCTCGTAGTTACTGCGCCTTTCCGTCTTTGTGCCGCAACCATTCAATAAACATCTGTTCTTTTGGTTTGTCGTAGTCCATGAGCAGGTGGCGTATGCTGCGGCCGCTGACAAAATGGCAAACTTCTTCCGCCAGGTTCTTGGCGTGGTCGCCGGCGCGTTCGAGAGATTGCGTCATGAAGATAACCTGCAGGCTGGAGTGATGCGTGACGTTCTCCGGATTCTCGATGTGACGCAGGAAGATGAGATTGCGCAGGCGGTCCATCTCGGCATCGGCGCGAAGCACATCAATGGCTTTCTTGACATCC
>Ga0185299_10002646_pt1 | contig 26794 bp, 27 predicted proteins | sample PaiPotPPA55metaG_FD_128002 | JGI IMG/M metagenome (GOLD analysis project Ga0185299, IMG submission 128002) | Iron sulfur acid spring bacterial and archeal communities from Banff, Canada, to study Microbial Dark Matter (Phase II) - Paint Pots PPA... ...
CTGTCGTTCTGCCTGTCGTTCTGCCTGTCGTTCTGCCTATCGTTCTGCCTATCGTTCTGCCTATCAACGCAAGCTTTGGCCCAGGCCCCCGAAGCCAGCGGAACGCCGACCCTCCCCGTAGTCTCGGGCGGTGTTGCCTTCGTGCCCATCGTCCAAGGCGGACAGACGACGCTCGTCAGCATCATCTCCCCAGTAGTGCTCGTGCCGCTCGGCGACAACTGGCTGATCGAGTCCCGCGGAGCCTTCGAGGGAGACTTTACCCGTCGCGACGGAACCGGCCCCTTCGGCGGAAAGATTCATAAGCAACTAGAATATTTGCAGCTCGATTACATCGCGAATCCGTATTTGACCGTCACTGCCGGACGGTTTCTCACACCGTTCGGAATCTTTAACGAGCGCCTTTATCCCGCCTGGATCCGAAATCTGCAAGCCGATCCGCTGATTCTTCCGCTGGAGCAGAGTTCGAGCGACGGCGTAATGCTGCGCGGCGGCTTTGCGGCTGTTCCCAACTTGAACCTGAATTACGCGGCTTACTTCTCGACGCTCAGCACAAATGCAACTCTCGCTTCCGACCGTCAAATCGGCGGACGGCTCGGCGCGTTTCTGCCCAAACAGCGCATTGAAATCGGATTCTCCGTCCAGCACCTGTTGCAGGAGAACCATGCCAATCGTTTCGGCGCCCATTTTGAATGGCAGCCGCGTTCTCTCCCATTGGACATTCGCTCGGAATTTGCTGACTCCGAGTCGGGCCGCGGCTACTGGATTGAGCCCGCTCTGCGCCTGAGTGCGGTTTCCCATGCCCCAGTCTTCGCGCACACGCAACTGGTCGGACGCTTTCAGCAATTCTTCACCAAGCCCGGTGCGACCAATGCCTCTGTGCCAGGCGCCAACGCGAAGGAACCCGAGGTGGGATTAAATTACTACTTTCTAGACGGACTGCGGGCCACGGGCAGCTATGGCCGGCAGCTCAGTTCCGCAGGCAATGCCAATATCTGGACTGCAGGGATAACTTACCGGTTCGCGTTCCCCCTCGGACGAGGAGGTTACTAATGCGAATCCTGGCCGTGATTCTCATTCTTGCCGCGGTCGTCGCTGCGGAGCCTGGCAAAAACTCGTCCGCATCCAAGGGCACTGCCCCGTCAGTAATTGTTCCGTCAGGCGCCGTTCCGTCGACCGCAGCGCAAAACAGAGCCGTGCGGGTTGAGGGAGAAAAGCGCTTCCGCACAAACTGCGGACGTTGCCACATGCCTCCACACAAATTTCCGCCCAGAATGATGGCAACCATCGTTCGTCACATGCGCGTGCGAGCCCTCATCACCGATGAGGACATGCGCTATATCCTCGCTTACATGACACAATAAAAATAACTATGACGACGATAAGGCGCGTCAATCCACCTCGAGTCCCCGTCGCCATTGGCGCGATGCTTCTCACCGCACTTCTGCCGCTCGCGTCAATCCCACGATGCGCTGCCCAAAATCAAATTCGCGTGATCGAGATCCTTGCCGACAAAGACAGCCGCTACAAGATCGGCCGGCAAGCGAGTCCCACGCTGACTTTCAAGGCGGGCGAAGAAGTACAATTCAGAATCACGGCCAAAAAAGCCAAGACCCTCAACCGGAACGGATCCATTCATGGCTTCGCTCTCATCCGCAAGAAGGATGGCGCGAAGTTCCCGGACTGGGACCTCGAGCTCAAGCCTGGCACTCAGGAATTTATCTTGAAGGTCCCTTCCGAGCCGGGAGAATATGAGATCGTTTGTACCGTGATCTGCAGCGAAGGGCATGAGGACATGCACATGAAGGTCATTGTGATTGCCTAGCATTCACGCAGGGAATTCTTATGAAATGCTCGATCTTTAGATGCTCGACCGTTAAATGCTCGATCGTTCTTACAGTTTTCGCTGTCCTGGCCACCGGATTGACCCACGCCGCGACTTTTCGCGGTGAGATTGGCGACAGCTCCTGCGCTCTCAACGTTCACTCGCTTTCCCGCTCGCACAAGGAAATGCTGAAATCCAAATCTTTTGGCTCGACCGCCGCCGACTGCGCCCGGCACTGCGTCGCTTATCAGGGAAGCTCTTACGTGCTGGTGGTCAAGAAAGAGGTCTACCGTTTGGATAAACAGAAAGAAGCTGAAAAGTGGGCGGGACAAACCGTAATCGTGACTGGAGACCTGGATGCGAAAAAGAAAGTGATCATGGTAGACACGATCCAGCCCCTGAAGTGAGCCGCCTTTCTTCCTCGCAATACTTCCGCGCGATTTTTCCTACCAATAGACCGGAAGCGGCCGCGAGAACACTCGCGAGCGGCAGAAACGTTGGCAGCCCGGCAGGGATTCGAACCCCGATACGCAGCTCCAGAGGCTGCAGTCCTACCGTTGAACGACCGGGCTGTGCAAGAATTCTAATTCATTTTGCGGCGACCGCAAAACCGCACCGCTTAGTGGAGCGACGGACGTCGCGCCCGTCCGGCCGTTTGGTGGCCGGGCGAGGATGCCCGGTTCTCCACCACTAACCAATCACCCCAGACCCGAGTTAGAATCTGCGCTAGGAGTGGCTATGCCCAGCAGCGGAACTTTTGCCGGAAGCATGTCGTCCGGATCTATGTCAGGAACTATTCCAGTCGAGACCGACTACGCCGAGATGGCGCGCCGTCCACTGGAGGCCGAGCAGTGTGCTCTCATCGTCGTCGACATGCAGGAGAAACTGCTGCCGCCCATCTGGGAAAAAGAACGGCTCGTGCGAAACGTGCAGTTGCTGATTCACCTGACTGGAATCCTCAAGATCCCGGCACTCGTGACCACACAATACGCAAAGGGCTTGGGCAACACCGTGCCAGACATAGCGTCGATGTTGCCGGACACTCCGCCCATCGACAAGCTGATGTTTTCCTGCTTCGGCAGCGACGTGTTCTGCTCATTGCTGAAGCGCCTCCCCGGCCAACGGACGACCATACTCTTGTGCGGGATGGAAACACACATCTGCGTAATGCAGACCGCGCTGGGGGCGCTGCGTGACGGCTATCTGGTGCATGTGGCCGCGGATGCCGTCAGCTCGCGGACAGAACTAAATTGGCGGATCGGACTCGATCGCATGGGCGCCGCCGGAGCCATTGTTTCCTCGACCGAAATGATGATCTACGAACTGCTGCGCTCGTCAGGCGCGCCCGCCTTTCGAGAAATGCTGCCCCATCTGAGAGCCTGAGCTTTCCCGTAGAGACGGGGCTTGTCCGGTCTCTGGCTGCTAATAAACTCGTCCTCGCGTTGGCGCAGCGTTAGTTTTTGGGTGGCGCAACGTTCGTTTTTGGGTGGCGCAGCGCCAGTTTTTTGGGTGGCGCAGCGCTTCAGCGCTGCGGTAACTCCGCACTGCTTTGAATACGGCTGCCGCTGAGGGCACCGAAGGCGCTCGAAACCTACTTCCCCGCCCCTTCCTCCTCTTTCTGCTTTACCCGCACCACCGTAATCTTCGAAAACCCTTCTTCAAATGTAGGCGCTTTCAACTTGCTCGCCATCTTGCGCATGATATCTTCTTGGACGGCGCGGCCACGGCGCTGATGGCGCTCCATGCAAACCTCCAGCGGGACATCGAAGAACACGCCCTGCACATCGTAGCCGTAATCCTTGGCCAGCTTGATCCAGCTACTGCGGTCATGGGGAGTAAGGTTCGTCGCATCCACGTAGTTCATGGGACGGCGGGCAACCAGCCTCGCCTTCAGCATCGATCGCAGGTTGGAAAAGACCAGATCCTGAAAGCGCTGCTCCTGCGCGTCATCGAATAGAAGTTCGCGCAGCAGGTCGCTCGAAAGCGGATGAATGTTGTGCCGCTTGAACCACGAACTCTTACCCGATCCCGGCAACCCGATCGCCAGAACCACCGTTCCCTTGCTGGGGCGCGCGGGAGCCGGCGCAGCTTGAGCCGGCGCCTTCCCCACAACCACCGCTTTCGGGGCGGATGCTTCTGCTTCGGACGCTTCTACCGCGGATGCTCCAACCGGGGAAGGTTCTCCGGCGACTGCGACCGCGGCTGTAGCAACTGCCGGCCGCGAGCGACCTCCACCACGACCTCCGCGGCTGCGACGACGACGCGACGTTCGTGGTCTCGGTTCGCCTGCCGCAGATGCTGGGGATGATGCCGCGGCCGCTGCCGAGACAGGTTCAGGTGCGGGCGGCTCAGGCTCCGCTTTCGACGGGCGGCGCGACTCAATCACCGGAGCCGCCACCGAAACTGCGGACGGCGCGTCCGGCTCATTATCGTAGAACCTCGGCTGTAACGGCTCGGGCGCGTTGGTTGCTTCTTTGGCGGAACCTTCTCCCGGCTTCTTGCGGCGCTTCAAGCGCTCAGTCATCCATTTGCGCATATAGCTGCTTGTAGCACACCAGCGCATGATGGAGCAATCAGCGCCCCGTGGCGGCCACGATACCCGGCACTACCGGATTGAGACATTGAGGCATTGAGGCATTAGAACCGTCGAGGCAATGATTCAATGTTTCAGTGTCTCAATGATTCAATATCTCAATGCCTCCATGATTCAATACAATAAATCCATGAATCCAACGCATCCCGCAACTCTCCCGGTTGCTGCCGGACAACTCCCCGCCGTGCCCCTGACGGTCGAAGGCTACGCCACGCTTCACCAGATGATGCGCTTCCGCCGGACCGCGTGGCGCGCCCTTCCTGAGAAAGACCGTCGCGAGATCGCGAACGAAGCCGCGAAATTGCTGACCGAGATGGAAGGCAAGACAGACGGCCAGTCCGCCCTGTTCTCCTTGCTGGGACACAAAGGCGACCTGATGCTGGTCCACTTCCGCGAGACCTTCGACCAGCTCAATCAGGCGGAGCTCGATCTGGCCCGCCTTCGACTCAATGACTTCCTCGAGCCTGCGACTTCGTACTTGTCGGTGATTGAGCTGGGGCTGTATGAGTCGTCGCTAAAAACCTATAAGGCGCTCGCCGATCGTGGCGTCGAACCGCACTCGGACGAATGGAAAAAATCAATCCAGGAAACCATCGCGCGCCAGAAAGAAGCGATGAAGCCGCGCCTCTTCCCCTCAATGCCGCCGAACCGCTACATCTGTTTTTATCCCATGGATCGCCGCCGCGGCGAAGACAAAAACTGGTACACGCTCCCGATGGAGGAGCGCCAGCGCCAGATGAATGAGCACGGCCTAGTCGGACGCCGCTATGCCGGAGAGGTGAAACAGATCATCACCGGCTCCATCGGATTCGACGATTGGGAGTGGGGCGTCGACCTCTTCGCCGACGATCCCCTGGTTTTCAAAAAGCTGATCTACGAAATGCGCTTCGACCACGTCAGCGCCGTGTATGCGCTCTTCGGAACTTTCTACATCGGATTGCGCTGTCCAGCCAACCGACTATACGACTTACTAGAAGGAAATTTGCCGCAACACAATCAATCCGCAGTTTGACCTAGTTTTGAACTAGTGTGGGGACGGGCGCCTCGCCCGTCCAAGCCGAGCGAAGCTCGGCAGCTGCCCGCGGCCATAGCAACTCTGAATGCGCTTCTACCCGCGAACGCGCTTCCCTTTCGGATGCTTCGCCTTCGAAAATCGAAACTCGTGCCGCTTCATATCCACGCGCGCCCCGCGAAACGTCACACCCTCCATGCGCAGGCGGAATCTTTGTTCAGAGGCATTTTCTCCGGACAACCTGATCGCCCCGCCCGAGCCAACCACGCGGTGCCATGGCAATCCGGGAACCTGTTGCAGGATTCGCACAACCTGCCGCGCGGCGCCCGGCCAGCCCGCGGCTTTGGCTAAAGCTCCGTAACTCGAGACCATCCCCGCCGGCAAACCGCGAATGCAGCGCACGACGCGAGCGCGCTTATCATCCAGGATGCTTCTCGACTTAGACTTCTCAGACTTGGATTCAGATCGTCGTTTCACGAGTAAACAACCAGCGAAGGATCATGTCAACTTGGATTCACTAATACAAACTTTTACACAAGCCCATAAAACCTGCGCTTACGATAAGTGCATCCCATGACCTTACCCATCACCCAAACTGCCTTTTGGAGAATACTATGTTTCGCTTGATGAAAGCCCTGCCCCTGACATTGGCCCTTGCAGCCCTGAGCTTCTTCGCCGCCAGTTGTGGCTCCAGTAGTCAATCACAGGTCCGTGTGGTTCATGCCATCTCTGATGGCCCCGCCCTGGACATCAATGTCAACACAACGAAAGTATTTAGCAACATAGCGTTTAGCGGTGTTCAGCCGACGCCCCCAGCCTATACGAAGGTCGCATCGGGGAGTGACACACTCGAAGCGTTCGACACCGGCACTACCACCCCCGTCATCAATTCCACAAGCGTTAGCTTGAGCGGCTCGTCGCAGTACACGGTGCTCTTAACGGGTTTTCTGAATGGCACCGGCGCCAATGCCCCGACCTTCTTCACCATAACCGACAACAATGCCGTTCCGACCGCGGGCAACGTGGAAATCCGGATCATCGATGGTTCAGCCAATACTCCCCAGGGAGGATTTAGTGTTTACATCGTCCCACCTGGCACTAACATCGGTACCGTGACCCCTCAGATTTCCGGCCTCCTCCTCGGACAGGCGAGCAACTACCAAAGCCTTAACCTTAGCGGCAATGTTTATGAGGTGATTGTCACTCCCAACGGGAACCAGACGCCGATCATTAATCAGAACTACACTATTACAACGGGATCGATTCGCACCTTTGTGATGGTGGACAACACGGGCGGTGGAGGAATAAGCGAGTTCCCGCTGCAGTTGAATGACCTCAACTAATCGCGGGCGAGCAGCCCAGGCTCAACCTGGCGTCTCCCCGCTACGTTCAGGAAAAGGAACCGGGCCTCGACGAGGCCCGGCGAACCACCTAAGCCACATCCTTCTTAAACGACTGCGCGGCCACCTCTTCATCGTCGAACACTTCAAAAATAGTAAGCAGCTTGGTGATCTGGAGAAGGTCACCGACGCGCTGACTCAGCCTCGCCAGTTTCACCGCGCCACCGGCGTTGCGAGCAGTGGTGTAAAGCGAGACCAGCGTTCCAAGTCCGCCGCTATCGATGTAATTCACTTCACGCAGATTCAGCACAACCTTAGGACTCTGGGCAAGCAGTTTCTTGACCATATCGCGCAGGCTGGCCGACTCTTCGCCGAACATAACTCGACCGCTACAATCCACCACCAGCACGCCATCCACCTGTCGAGTGCTCATTCTCAGTTGCATTGCCGCTTCTTCTCCGAATTCGCAGTAAAGCTCAATTCAAGAGCCTACCCCGCCTGACCCGGCCATGCAAGCGTCGAGCGTAGAGACGAAGCTTGCCCGTCTCACCCCCGCGGCAGAAGACGCGGCAAGCCGCGTCTCTACAGATGCGTCCTTGCCGGCGCAAACCTCGCGCTCACGAGACTGTATAATCAATGATTCCGATGAGCTACCAGGTCCTGGCGCGCAAATACCGGCCGCAGAAATTCTCCGACGTCATCGGCCAGGAGCATGTCACCCGCACCCTGCAAAATGCGATCGCGCAGGAGCGCGTCGCGCACGGCTATATCTTCAGCGGCCATCGCGGAATCGGCAAGACGACGGTCGCGCGCATCCTGGCAATGTCGCTGAACTGCCGCTCGAGCTCCGACAACAAGCCGGTCGCCGAGCCTTGCGGCGCCTTGCGGCGCGTGCGATTCCTGCATCGAGATTCGCGCCGGCAACGCGGTGGACGTGATCGAAATCGACGCGGCCACCAATCGCGGAATCGACGAGATCCGCGAATTGCGCGAGGGCGCCCGCTACCGTCCGGCGCGCGATCGCTTCAAAATCTACATCCTCGACGAAGCCCACCAGATCACCGACGCGGCCTTCAATGCGCTTCTAAAAACGCTGGAGGAGCCTCCCAGCCACGTGATCTTCATGATGGCCACCACCCAGCCTGAAGATATTCCCCAGACCATCCGCTCGCGCTGCCAGCACTTCAGTTTTCGGGCGGTAAAGTTCGAAGACATCATGGGGCAACTCCGCGACATCGTAACGAAAGAGAAGATCCCCGCCGATGACGACGCTCTCGCTCTGCTCGCCGAAGCGGGCGACGGCTCTTTGCGCGACGCGCTCTCGATCCTCGACCAGGCCATCGCTTCCACCTCCGACCACCTCACTCTCGGCTCCGTTCGCAGCCTGATCGGCGCCGCTCCGGCAACGGCGCTCGAAACGGTAATGCAGGCGGTCGCCGAAAGTTCGAGCGAGAAAATCCTGGTGCTGGTCGACGAGTTGATCGGCGAAGGCCACAGTCCCACGCATTTCGCGCGCCAGCTGGTGCGCTTCCTGCGGAATGTAACGGTGGCGAAGATCGCGGGCAAGGACTCGGGCCTCCTGCAGGTTTCGTCCGATGAACGCGCCCGCGTGAGCCGCATCGCCGAGCTCTTCAGCGAGGAAGACCTGACGCGCCATTTGCAGATCATGCTGCGCACCCATGGAGAACTCGGATACCGCCAGGAACAGCGTTTCCATCTCGAACTGGGACTGCTGAAGATGGCCCACGCCCAACGTCTGCTGCCTCTCGAACAGTTGCTGAGCGATGCGGCGGCATCGGCTTCCGGACCAGCGCGCACCATATCGCGGCCGGTTCTCGCTTTGCCGACTGAGGCCCGGCGCACCGAGCCTGTCACGCCGGCGCGATCGAGTAGGGTGTCGCCGTTCGCCGCTGACTCCGCGCGCAAAGGCGCTCCCAAGGCGGAATTCTCGGGCGCAACAAGTGGATCGAGCGCCAACCTCGTCATCATGGGATCGGCCGCGCCGGCAGTTGAAGAGTCATCGCCGGCACCCGATCCGGAGCCATCCGAGCGTGCCGAAGCAAAAACCGAAATAAAACCCCAGACGAAGACCGAGGCAAACGCCGAGTCTCTTCGCGACGCCGTCCTCAACGCGCTGGCCAATCAGCAAATGCTCGTTTCCCTATTGGACAATGCGGAGTGGAGACTGGAAGGAAATGCACTGATCGCAAAAGTAGCAGCTTCCAGCACCATGATAGAAATGTCATTCACCGGTGACGCGCGCCGCATCGCCAGCGCCGCCGCCAGCGGTCTGGCCGGCAGGCCAATCAAGATGCTGGTCGAGCCCGGCGGAGCGCCGCCGGCGACGTCCGCGCCACGCCGGTCACCATCAAAATCGACCGGAAGCGCACGCAGCCGAGCCGAACAAGATCCGATTGTGCAACGCATGCAAGAAAAGTTCGGCGCCGAAATCCGCACCGTGATCGACTATCGGGAGAAATAATAAGTTCGAACCGCCGAGACGCAGAGAAAAACAAAGAAGTTGAATTTGTTTCCCGGCGTCTCGGCGGTTAAAAGGTTTTCTATGTCCGGTTTCAATTTGCAAGAACTCATGTCGCAAGCCAAGCAGCAGTACGAGACGCTGCAGAAAAAGATGGAGCAGACCGTGGTCGAGGCCTCCTCCGGAGGCGGCACGGTCACGGTCAAAATGGATGGCCGCAAGCAGGTGATCGCCATCAAGATCGATCCCGAGGCGGTAAAAGCCGGCGATATAGAGATGCTGCAGGACCTGGTAATGGCCGCGCTGAACGAAGCCGGCCGCAAGGTTGATCAAGCGATGCAATCGAGTGTCGGTGGAATGCTCGGCGGACTCGGAGGCATTTTGTAAAGCAATCGGGTGATCGGGTCATCTGACCATCGGGCGACCGAAATTCAACCACAGATGCATTTTGCACTTCAGATGACCCGATGGCCCGATCACCCGATGACCCGATTGGTTTACCTATGTCCAAGTTTGCCGAACCGATGACCCGGCTGATCGACGAACTCAAGAAGCTGCCGGGAATCGGCAACAAGAGCGCGCAACGGCTGGCCTTTCATATCCTGCGATCGAGCGAAGACGACGCCGAGGCCCTCGCCTCCGCCGTCCGGGATGTGAAGGCCAAGCTGCGTTTGTGCACAGTCTGTAACAACATCACCGACGTCGATCCCTGCGTATACTGCAGCAGCCCTACCCGGAATCAGAAGCTTGTCTGCGTGGTCGAAGAACCGACCAACATTGCGGCAATCGAAAAAACGCGACATTTTAACGGTGTCTACCACGTGCTCCACGGCTCGATTTCACCATTGCACGGTGTCGGCCCCGAACAGTTGCGCATCTCAAACCTGATCAGCCGGGTCGGCCGCGGAGAAATCGAAGAAGTCATCCTCGCCACCAACCCCACGGTCGAGGGAGAAGCCACCGCTACCTACCTGGCCCAGCAACTGAAGCGGCAAGGACTGCGCGTAACCCGGATCGCCATGGGAATTCCGGTAGGCAGCGACATTGAATACACCGACGAAGTCACCATGCTCAAAGCCATGGAAGGCCGGCGGGAAATGTAGTTCATGCGCGGTGCGGAGCGGCCGCAAACGAAGTTCCTTAACGCCGTCCGGAACCGCCGGGAGATTACTAAAGGGCACTAGCTGACCGCCAAGCCGCCTGAGTATAATGGCCGCAACCCCAACACTTCCTTCGAGGGATCGAGCCTATGGGCCATATCTTTCGCTTTGTGCAAAGAGCCATTCTTTGCGTCAGTACGCTGTTGATGGTGACGGGCACAATGTACGCGCAAGACACGCTCACTATTCCCGCGCCGTCCACGCCGCCTTCTGGCGGCCCCGAGGATTGGAGCAACCGGCACGTCATCTACACTCGCAACGGCTCGGTTGAGGACATGCTGAAACTCCGCGACGATCCTCGCTTCCTGAATAGCATGCTTCAGCATTACATACGGGAGCACCGCAGCCAGACCGGGCCACCGGCAACTACCGGGTGGAACGAAGCTGGGTGGGGCGATAAAAGTTTGCGCGAAGACACCTCGGGCGCCGATACGCCAGAGTTGCAGCCGCGCCGCCCCATTCCGCGCACCAGAAACAAGCGCTCCAAGGTTGACTGGTCGGTCTCCCTGGGGCCAACTGCTGGCATGGCAATGGGTGAAACCCCTGCTGTATACGTCGCTAACTATGCAGCGCCCAGTTGCAGTAACGACTTTATCGTGTACACGATTAACGCCGCTGCGGCGGTGGGCAAGCCGGGCCAGGCCAATCTGGTCGGCTTGACGAACCTCTACACCAACGGCGCCGGCAACGGATTTTGCTTGGGCACCGATCCCTCGTTTCTGTTTTCTTACGCGATCGGGACCGGCGGATCGCCGCTGTCGCCCGTGCCTTCGCTCGATGGGACAAAAATTGCCTGGATTGAAAACCGGACCGCCACCCACGCGTACCTGCACATTACGAAATGGGTCGCCAACCAAGGCGCCAGCGCCACCTATCCAGCTGCCGTGACGGGTATGTTTTCAAATGGGGCCTGTATCCCCGCTGGCTCTTCCTGCGACTTTGCCATCGATTACACCGCCTCGACGTATCCCGGATGCAGCACCGCATTTATCGCCGCGAACGGCCATTCCGACCTCTACGTTGACTATCCCAGCAATAGCGGATTCATCAGCGCCAACAACGGACTTCTTTACCATATTAAGAATATCTTCAGCACTACAACTTCCCCATCCGTCGATTTCTGCATCCCGGTAAATCCGACTTTCGAAACGACACCCAAGGCAGCCATGAGTGGCGCGGTCTATGATTCCATGCTCAACCAGGTCTTCATCACCGATTCTGAAAAGATCTATGCCTATCACGTGAATGCGTCAGCGGCGACGGCAAACTTCTCGCTCGCCGCGTCCTACACGTACGGCAACAGCTTGAGCAACTACACTTACCAGACCGGTCCGGGGCCGCTGCTGGATGCGTTTAACGGTTATCTGTATGTTTTCTCCGGCTACGATGCGAATAGCAATACTTCCGTGACCCAGTTGCCTACCAGCTTAGCGTCCGCTGTCACGGTCACGCTCGGGCCCAAAAGCACCAATCCCAACCCGATTCTGTTTTACGGAGCCTTCGATAATCACTACTTCACCAACGGGCCGAAGAGCGCCTTATCCACGCTGTACAGTTGCGGCACCGACTCGACGACCACAACCGCGCAGGATCTTTTCGCGATCAGTTTCAACGCTATCACGGGGCTAGCGAACACGACTCCCGCCATGTCCTCCAACAAAAATGTCAACCCCGGTGGGAATAACGGACTCTGCTCGCCGATCACCGAGTTTTATGATGGAACCAACGATCGGATCTTCGTCGGCATGGGGGAAGCAGGCGCCGCCAGCGGAGCCAACGTCGTCACGATGTGGAACATCAACACCCAACTCACCAACACCAGCGGCCCCGGTGGCACTATGCCCACGCCCACGGCTACTACCTCCGCGACCTATCCTGGCGGTTCCAGTGGTACGGCGGCAGACAACAACGCAAACGGCACAGCCGAGGCGGAGAACGTCTACTTCTCGACCGAGCAGGTCGGTTCGGCATCTACCTTAGTTCCCGCGACAACGGCTTACAACGTAAAGGGCATCTACACCGACGGTACGAAATTCTTGGTGACCGGCGGGCTGGATGACGACGGCAATGCTTACTCGTCCAATCTCCTCGGCGCTTCGGTAACCTGGAACGGTACTACGTACACCTTCGGGCCGGCGAACAATCTGGATGCCTGGCAGAACACCACCATCACTCTCCCGGCGGGCTCGTTCAGCACGTTGGAGATTCTGGCCGCGTCGGTGAATGGCAACCTGCCCTCGCAGAAGTTCATCGTCACCTACACCGACGCCACGACCACAACGCTCACCCAGAGCGTCAGCGATTGGTTCACGCCACAAGGCTATCCGGGAGAATCCATCATCTTCACAACGGCCTATCGCGACGTCTACAACGGCACGAAGGACAACCGGACGTTTCTTATCTACGGTTACTCATTCGGCATCAACCCCAACAAGACGGTCAAGAGCCTCACCTTGCCCGCCGTCGCGGTAGGAACCGCTGATAATGTGGTGGTTGTTCTTGGGATCGCTTTGGCCGCCAACTGCGGGGGCAAAGACTATTGCGCCGTAAAGCTGACGCAAACCGGGCTGCAGTAGCGAGCCGTGCGGCGTGCCTGCATTGGAGCTGGAACGGATTCAGGCGCTTTGATTCGGGCCAGTCAGGACGTTTTAGGGTTAGTTTTGCATTGTCCAAAGTGGCTATGAACTTTTCCGCAACTCAAGGCCTGCGTCTCAAACACGCGCTCGAAGCGGAAGGCGGGTTTCGTGTAGGATTTCTTGGTTTGTTTTTTCTGAAACAGTGGCTCGTCCTCAGGTCTCGCCGATTTCACCGTCGCCATTAATCGCTCCCCCGAAAAGACTCGGCCCAGCGACTGGAACTGGCTTCTGCCGGAATGTAGACTCTTTTGCCGGAATATCGGCTCTCTTGCCGGAATGTCGGCTCTTTTGGCGGAATCCTAACATATCGGTCGAATGAAGCGAAAGGATTATTCGGCGATCGGCGCGACACAGCGCGGAAACGTGCTTTGCCACGCAGAACTGTGCAACATTTTGAAGCACTCCGATGTGAGCCACGCTGGAACGGCCTCGCCAACCGAATAAACACAATCTGTTAAGTATATGTATTTTCTTTAAGTTACAAAAATAATTGAAACCATTGCACGGAATCTGAGACTGGTCCCACAGTTGCTGCTTACGTCACGTTGCCTCGCTCCTCTGAACCTTGGCTGGCGCGAGATGCACCCGCGGACGTGAAACGCGCCCGCACATTTCTCTGAGTCAGCGGCGCCTGGCTGCGATGTAACCGCATCTCAGCCGGCGCTCCGGTAACCGGGCCCAACCGCCCGGTTTCTTTTTTTGTGCAGTATGATTTTGGGTGGAGCAGCGCTAGCGCAGCGATAACTGCCTCGTTTTCAGCGTCGGCTTTAGCCGCTGAGGGGCGACTTCAACCGCGCTCATCACAGACCTGTTCAGCAATCAGAGCGGACGTTCCCCACCGTTAGTCGCCCGCCGTTCCCAGCAGAAATTCGTTGGCTTCCTCTTCCTCGGCAACTAGTCCTTCGGGCAATACACCACGGTTGTACTCCGCCATGCGATTCTTCCACTTCAGAAAGTCGGTGATGCTCTCAGGTTCAATGCGGATTTCCACTCGCCGCAAGCTTGCCAGCAGAAGATTCATCTCGGTCTGGAACCCGATCGCGGAACGCAGATTCTTCGCCGACGCCTTGACCCGCTCGATCTCGCGCCCCCAAACCTCCAGCAGCCCCCATCCCATGGGAAGTTCCTCAATCCGCATCAGACCCCGCGGCGCCAGGTAATACCGCTCGCAGCCGACGCCCATCTCCGGTTTTTGCCGGAAGCGCTTATCGCGATCCGCCAGGAAATCGCAGCGCGACACCTTGCTTTCGACCAGCACCGAATGGCAAGCCTTTTTCCAGCCAATGGCGTCCGGCATCTCCCCACTGACGCAAGCCTGCTCGCTGAGCACCACTCCGCAGCGATACCGCCGCAACCACCGCACCGCCATCGAAACTAATTTTGCATGAGTCACAAGAGAAGTTTGGAAGCAGATCCTCGTTCTGAGAAGTGTCAGAGTAGCTTCGAGACCAGCCATCACGTAGGAACGCCCGCCCTCGGCTCTCCAAGCGAGCGCAGCTCGCCATCCGCGCAGATTGTTCGTGGATTCGCTCTAGCTTCCAGCCACCAGCGCCCGTCCCGCGGATCCGCTGCCTCCCGCGGAAGCACGCAAACCCCGCACTAGTACCGGACGCCGCAGTACCGTCTCCAACAAATGTCGCGCCGCAGCCACGTCCTCCGCCGAACCCTCCAGCGCCGAGTATCCTGCGGCCCGCACCACCACGACGCGGTCCTCGAAACTAACCTCAAGCCGCGGAGAATCTCCGCCGCCGTCGCTCTTACGCCCATGCCAGGCATCCAGCGCGTTTGCCAGGCGCAACACTCCGGCCAACTCCATGGCTATTGGCCGATCCGGCAGCTCCAGCACCTGCAAACTCTTTCCCCGCCGACGAGGCAACGCCCCGCGATGATACCGGGCCACAACCGCCGCCATTTCCATCTCGCGTGCGCTCCAACCCAAAGGCCGCTCCAACCTGCGGATCATCCGATAAGATTTTTTCTGATGCTTTTCCTGGCCCTTGGCTCTGCCCACATCATGCATGAACGCCGCCGCCTGCAGCACCGTTCGCGAATCGTAATTCAGACTTAGCGGTAAAGCATTCCCCTTCACCAGGCCCGCATCCTTCAGCCCGTCGTACAAAAGAAGCGCCAACAGAGCCACGCGTTGCGAATGCGAAAAATCAGGATCCAGATATCCCGCCCACACTCGCAGCCGGCTCATCGCCGCCGCGCGCAGCTGCGGACCCGCAGGCAACTCCGCCCGCCACACGCGCCACAGGGACTGCCGGCCCACCATCTTCTCGCGATAGCGCTCGATCCTCTTGCCGCGCTCCACATTCAACTTCTCCCGCCAGCGGCTGCGGCTTTCCGCGTCCGGGAACGCCTGTATCTCGATGGCTGTCGCCCACAGCACATCCAGATCGTGCACCTCTCCCAACAGATCCTGAAGTTCTTTCAGATCGTCGCCCCACAACGCATGCTGCCGCGGCAAAAAATTTTCCACCGTGTAGCGGAAGCGTTTGATGCCAATGCGCAGTTGATGCAAAGCAACCTGCGACCGAGTCCGCAAAGCATGTTTGTGGAGATCATAAGCGGCAGTCCATTTTTCAAGCGCCAGATGCAGATACACCACGCTCCCCGGACGCACCCGCCCCGCGCGCCGCGGCAGAGCCCTCGCCCATTGCCGCCACTGCTTGCGATCAAACTGATTGAGATCTTTGAGCGCAAGCTGCTTGCACACAGCTTCGCGCACGTGCACGTAACCGAGCAGTTTCACCGCTACCGGATCATTGGAGGCGCTGGGGGCGCTTGGATCATTGTCATTGGCGCCGCTCAGCTTCTCGATCCACCCCTGCATCACCTGCATGTCGCGCAGCTCGCCGAGCGCCTGGAAAAGTTTCCTGCCCGCCTTCTTCATGTCCTTCCACGAAGAATCCGGATCGAGCGCCATCAATCCATCGGCCAGCGACCGGCAGCGCCGCAAAGCAACGCGAAGATCATGTACGGGATCGGCCTCAAACCCCGCCGCCGCCCGATCACACTCCACCAGCACGCGCTCCATCCAAGCCCGCAGCCCAAGCTTCGGCTTGGGCCTGGCAGAAGTGGGTCTGGCAAACGTGGATCTAGCCGACGTGCTTCCAGCAGACGTGATTCCGGTAATCTTCGGATTCGCAGGCTTCAGACTGGGCTTCAAAACTGGACTGGCTCCCACCATGTCTCCTGTCGTTGACGGGAACCATTGTCGCCTCTTTGCTGCGATTCTTCCAGGGTATAGAAAACCATCCCCACAAAAGAAGTAGGCTGGCCCGACCCGAACTAGGGGGCCCGCTAGGTTTGAGCTGAGTGGCAGGCATAAGGAGGGATGTGCCCCCTTGTTCGTTTTCGGACTCGGGCAGACGGCAGCTGGATCTTGCTTACCGCGATAGCCGTTACTTGCTACAGCTGTCGCTGACCATCTTCAGGCTGGTGACAGTCAGGTCACCGTACTCCGTTTTGCTGCCCGCATTCTCAACCTGTCCTTCTTTTTTCTCTTCCGCCTTCGTCTCATGGGTTGTGGAACCAGTGACGGTCACTTGGTGACCGATGTGCTGATCCAACTTGACGCTGGTGCTGCGCAGTCCCCAAGTCTTCCCGTCTTCGCCCTTGATGGAAAACTCGCCGGCTTCGTCACCCTTTTGCAGACAACCGGTCACGGTCTGCGACTTCTCCGCCTTTTTCTCCGGTGCGGCAGTCTGAGCAATCAGAGCGACCGGGCAAAGGCTCAAGCAAAGAATGGGGATTAACCAAAAAGCCAACTTTGCGATCTTGTGAGACATGATTTACCTCCTGATTTTTTTTCTAGACGAGGGGCGGATCTCACTTTACGCTAGTCCCGTCAAGCCGTCCATACAGGGAACAACGTATAGGCCGATTTTGCTGGCTGCGCTTTCTTCGAGAGCGGGGCAGTTCCCAGTTCTCAGCCACCCTATCCACGTCGTCATCTTGAGCGGACTCAGGGACTTCACGAAGGGAAGTCCCTGCGCAGTCGAAAGATTCCTACAATCCATTTCGTGGGCAAGGACGCGTCAAGAATTCTCCAGCCGGTCTTCTTGCCCGTTTACTCTGGAGGTAATAACCATTCAGGAGGATGGCTACCCGTCCCCCGGTTTATTGGAATCATAGAGTGAAAGGGTTGGAAGCCTCGCCCCCTGCCCGCTGCGGATGAATCGCAAGGTCATTATTCCCTTGACGGACTATTCCTTACACGGAATACTTAAAACATGGCATGGGACGTCGAGTTCCCCAGCCAGTTCGAGACTTGGTGGAACTCCTTGTCCCCAGATGAGCAAGTCGAAACCAGCGCCAAGGTTGAACTGTTACAGGAGCGCGGCCCAACCCTGCCCCGCCCTCATACGGACGTGATTTCCACTTCCCGCCACGCAAACATGAAGGAGTTGCGAGGCAAGGTAGAGGACCGGCACCTGAGAGTGCTCTACGCGCTTGATCCTCGCCGCGCGGCGCTGCTTTTGCTCGGCGGCGACAAGACCGGTGATCCGAAGTGCTACAACAAGTCTGTGCCCATTGCCGACGATTTGTTCGATCAACATCTAAACAACTCGAACGGAATCGGCATAGGTAAGCAACGACGATAAAGCAACACAACAGGGTCATCGACCCCGACCAGGAGAACTACGGTGCCCAAGAACTTCAATTCACTTCGCGCAAAGATGTCTCCCGCAGCCCAGGAACGTGCCCATCGTCTGGCAGCCAAATATCGCTCCGGCATGGCTCTGGACGAACTCCGCCAGGCGCTCGACATGACCCAAGTGCATCTTGCCAAAATTCTCCGAGTCAACCAGGCCGCCGTATCCAAGATCGAACGCCGCGCGGACATGTATGTAAGTACGCTCCACGATTTTGTCAAAGCCATGGGCGGAGAACTAAAAATCACCGCCAAGTTCCCCGAGGGAACCGTCGAGATCACCCAATTTGAGGTCGTAAAGAAAGCAGCCGCCGGCAAGGATTAAGCGGTCGGAGCTAAGATGACGCGGAGTTTTGGCCCCGCCCGCGGAGAATGGACCACCTACTGCAATAGTTGTGACAGCGGAAGGCAGCGGCACCCGCCAGACTCAACGCTCACGGGTATCGCTCGAATGCGGAAAGCCTTTTTGCCGCAGACTCGCAATCTGACTTCGCAAGTTTTCTGCGTGTTCACTTAACGCAGAATTTAGTTCCTCCATAGCACACACGAATTCTTCGGAACGGTCGGGCGCCGCAATCACTTTCGCGCACAGGGCAGCAATTCGCTCTTTGATATCGATATCCATTGGAGGAGGTAGGGGTAGGATGCCAAACAAATCCCGCCTCTGGAATACTGGAGAATATTCACCACCATCGAGTAGGTGCCGATTCCACCTTCGTGGGATTGATTGTGTGCGATGTTTCGGTTGCGCGGATTAAGGCAGCGTAGAGAGCGCACCCGCGCGGCGTGAAAGCAGGTTTGTTGAGGATGTAGGGGTCCCTTCGGCTTCGCTCTCCAGAAGCTAAACGAGCAAGTCGTTTAGTTTGTGTCAACACTGACGGTTTGCAAAATACCGTCCACGGCTCAGGGCAGCCTCTTCGACTCCGCAGAGACTTCACTTCGTGATGTCTCTGCGGCGCTCAGGATCACAGCCTTGATAAGGGGCTGAACTGCCTTACGTGCTCAGGACTTTCTCGCGCTCCTCGGCATCCTGGAGCTCTTCCCGCGGCGACGTTGGTAGCGCAATCTCCAGCACCTCGTCGATGGTCTTGACGTAGTGGGGAGTTAATCCCGTCAACTGCTCGGGCGTCAGATCCTCCTCTACGTTGGTTTTATTGTCCGCGGGAAGGATTACGTCATGCACACCGGCGCGTTTCGCGGCGAGCACTTTCTCCTTGATGCCGCCGACCGGCAGCACATTGCCACTCAGCGTTATCTCGCCCGTCATCGCCGTCAGCGGACGAACCTGCTTGCCCGACAGCAATGACACGAGAGCAGTCACGATCGTGACGCCCGCCGAAGGACCGTCTTTCGGGATCGCTCCCGCTGGCACGTGAATGTGGATGTCATGATTCGCAAAAAAATCTTCGTCGATGCCCAACTGCTTCGCGTTCGAACGCACCCAGCTCAATCCGGCTTGCATCGACTCGCGCATCACGTCTTGAATTTGCCCGGTAATGGTCAAGCCACCCTTGCCTTTCATCTGGTTGGCTTCGACAAATAACACGTCGCCGCCCGAGGGCGTCCACGCTAGACCGACGACCACCCCCGCCCGCTTGGTGCGCTCGGCAATTTCGCCTTCGCTGCGGACTTTGATGCCGCCGAGAAACTCCTGCACAATCTCCTTGGTGATGACCAGCTTCTCGCTCTTCCCTTCCGCCAGCCGGCGCGCCTGCTTCCGGCAGATGGTGCCGATGGTGCGTTCCAGGTTCCGCACTCCCGCCTCGCGCGTGTAGTGACGGATGATATAGCTGACCGCCTGTTCCGGAAATTCGATCTGCTCCGCCGTGATTCCGTTTTCCTCGATCTGTCGGGGAATCAGGTACTGGAACGCGATGTGAACTTTCTCTTCCTCCGTGTAGCCTTGAAGCTCGATAATCTCCATGCGGTCGCGCAGCGGCTCGGCAATCGGATCGAGCATGTTCGCGGTGGTGATGAACAAGACTTTGGAGAGATCGAAAGTCACATCCAAATAGTTGTCGCGGAACGTCGCGTTCTGCTCGGGATCGAGCGCTTCGAGCAGCGCCGACGCCGGATCACCACGGAAGTCGCGTCCAACCTTGTCAATTTCGTCGAGCATGAAGACTGGATCCTTCGTCTCCGCGCGCCGTATTCCTTGAATGATTTGCCCCGGCAAGGCTCCGATGTAGGTGCGGCGATGGCCACGAATTTCCGCTTCGTCGTGCACTCCGCCCAGAGACAGACGCGTGAACTTGCGTCCGAGCGCGCGCGCAATGGATTTACCCAGCGAAGTTTTGCCCACGCCTGGAGGTCCGACGAAACACAGAATCGGTCCTTTCATGTTCGGCTTCAACCGCCGCACCGAAAGGTAGTCGAGGATGCGGTCTTTTACTTTCTGCAAGTCATAGTGGTCGGCGTCGAGAATCTCTTTCGCCTTCAGGATTTCAATTTCTCCACCCGAAGTCTTCGCCCAGGGCAGCACGGCCAGCCACTCGATATAGTTTCGCGTGACCGAATAATCCGCGGCCATCGGCGACATGCGCGTCAGGCGCCCGAGTTCCTTCAGCGCTTCCTTCTTCACTTCATCGGGCATGCCCGCGGACTCTATCTTTTGCTTTAGTTCTTCGGTGTCACGCTGGCCCTCGTCCTGCTCGCCCAGTTCTTTTTGGATCGCCTTCATCTGCTCGCGCAAGTAGTACTCGCGCTGCGTCTGCTGCACACGATCCTGCACTTCCGACTGGATCTTGTTCCGCAGTTGCTGCACTTCCAGTTCTTTCGCCAGATGCTGATTGATTTTTCCGAGGCGCACCTTGACGTCGCTCGTCTCCAGCGTCTCCTGCTTGTCGGCCGTTGACAGCGATGGCAGCGACGAGGCGATAAAGTCCACCAGCCGCCCCGGTTCTTCGATGTTCATCGCAACCGTCGAAAGCTCGTCAGAGAGTGTCGGCGAACCGGCCACGATCTGCTGGAACAGAGTCAGCACGTTGCGCTGCAGCGCTTCTACCTCGGAATCCTTGGGCGGAATGGTTTCCGGAATCGTGGTCACCCTCGCACGCATGAATGGCGAGAGCTGCGCGAAATCCTCGAGCCGCACCCGCTCCAGTCCTTCCGCAAAAACGAACAGGCTCTGGTTCGGCATCTTGACAACTTTGTGCACCACCGCCAACGTTCCGATGGAGTACAGATCGGTTGGCTGCGGCGAATCCACGCGCGCCTCACGCTGCGCTACGACAACGATGGTTTTGTCTTCGCCCAGCGAGTTAATCAGCTGGACAGAACTGTCCCGCCCGACAGTCAGGGGAAGCACAGCGTGGGGAAACAGCACCGTGTCGCGCACTGGCAGAATTGGCAGCGACCGCTCGGTCGTTTCGTAAGAAGTTTGCTCGGTAGAAGTAATAATAGGATCGCTCATGATTTGTCCTTGAGTGACTTTCACTCAACCTTGGATGACTCGAACTGGCAAAAAGATGCAAACCCACGTGCTAGGTTGTTGAATTCTAGGCCTTTTCCATCCCATTGCAAGACTCGGAACGATTTCAGCCCCACTCCGGTAACCTGGCTCGGGGCAGCTCCTTCTTGAGACCAATGCTACGGGTCGAAGAGACGCCGAACCGGACGAGAGCGCAGTGCACCCCCTCACAACAGGTTGTGATGAATAAGCCGCGACTTCTCCCCTCGAAGCTCTCATCGCTTTCCTCCGACGATGATGAACCTCAAATGGACGACTGCTTTTACGCTTGCGGATAGATTCCGAGCACCTTCACCAAGTCGGAGACCTCGCTTAGATGCCGCAGAGCATTGCGCGAGTCTTCATCGTCGCCGCGCAGCAGATCCACAAAAAATACGTACTCCCAAGGACGCCCGCGCATGGGCCGCGACTCGATCTTGCTCAAACTGATGTCGCGCAGAGCGAACACGCTGAGCGCCTTGAACAACGCTCCCGGAATATTCTTCACGCTGAATGCCAGCGAAGTCTTATCCGCATTGCGATTGTCAGCCGCCTCCGCCTTTCCCCGGCGGATCAAAAAGAACCGGGTAAAGTTCTTTTTGTCATCTTCGATGCCGGCCTTCAGAATTTTTCCGGCATACACTCTTGCGGCGCGCCGGCTGGCAATGCCCGCCGCATCGCGCAAGCCCTCTGCGACAACATGCTTCACACTTCCTGCCGTGTCGTAGAACGGCACCGGTTCGAGCTTTGGGTTCTTCGCGAACAAGTCGCGGCACTGGTCGAGCGCTACGGGATGCGAGAATACGCGCCGGACGTCTCCAAGATTGGTGCCCGGCAACGAGATCAGGTTGTGCACGATGCGCAGGCGAAACTCGCGGACGATGTGAACGTCGCGGCCCAGGAGCAAATCAAAATGCTCGGCGACCGAACCTGCCAGCGAATTCTCAATCGGGACGACCGCCCCATCCACCGTCCCCCGCTTGACCCGGTCGAAGACCTCGAGCGAACGCGCGCATGGCACCACCTTCGCCCGCTGCAGCATAGCTTCGGCCGCCTCGTGGCTGAAAGAACCAAGTTCTCCCTGGATCGCAATCTTCATGGTCAAACCATTCCCTGTAGAGACGGGGCTTGCCCCGTCGTGCTAATAATCACCAGGTCCCCACGCCCCAGGAGACGCGGCGAGCCGCGTCTCTACGGGAAATTCCGATGGCTGCACATTATCCGACCGGCGACCGCGCTAGCTCTTTCGTCATGACCAGAGCATCCATCTGCCCAGAATAGTATCCCGCAACCGTCTTTTCGACGAAGTACCCTTTGTGCTTGTAAAAGCGGATCGCGGCTGCGTTATTCACCGGCGTCTCCAACGCCACCCCGACCACACCCGCCCGCAGCAACTGATCTTCCGCTGCTCCCAGCAAGGCTGAGCCGACGCCTGCCCGCCGCGCCTCCGCGACCACATCGATGGTAATGATGTGCCCACTCTTGCGGCGAGTCTCCGCCACGATGAAACCTAGAATGCCATTGCCCGGAATTTCACTGCCTTCGGCTTCGGCCACCAGAGTAAACGATCCGGGCCGACGCATGTAGAACGCCATTTCCGGCCGCGAATATGACAATTGCGGATCGAAGCACGCCTGGTCAATCCGCCACAGCGTGTCAAAATCGCCTTTCTCGAATTGCCGGATTCGAAATGACACGCCGCCATTGTAGCGGGAGAGCGGCAGAAAAGACGGCCAACTGTCTGCAGCCTTTTTTTTCCGTTTCCGCCCCTTGCGCAGTTGCATCTATAAGAAGTACGATTTCTGCCAAGAGGCACACCAGCACCGTGGGGCGTTTCATTCTCATCGACGTGATTGTGGCGGGCACGCTCCTCGTCCTCTGGTATGCCTGGTTTATCCGTTACAACCGTCGGCGGGCAGCCGACGTGCTGCAGTGGGTGCAGGCGGCATGCCTCGGAAAAGGCCGCGTCGCCGATCTGCGATGGCAGGCCAGCAGTTCCCGGCTGAACGCCACTCTTCATCTTTCCTCGCGCTGGTTCGAGGACGCCCATCTCACCATTCGCCTTTTACCGCGCCCGCTCCCGGTGCAATGGGCTATGAGCCGCTGGCGCCAGCAACAGGAGACGCTCACTTTCGAAGCCAACATGGGATTCCCCCCAGGCTTTCACCTCGACGTCATCCGTCATCGCTGGTCGGGCCGCACCGGGCCTAGAGACTCGGGGGTGAAAGACCCGGTGTCGAAAGACCGAAGTTTGAAAGACCCAGGTTCAAAAGAATCGAGCCGCACTCGCGCTTGGACCATCACCCGCCCCGGCCCTGTCATATTGACCACCAAAGAGGACTGGCCCGTCGAACTCAGCCCGGTAGTAAATGCGCTCGCCTCCTGGCGCGACAAGGATTTTGTCGGCGTCCGCTTCAACTCCACCTCGCCGCACTTCACCGCCACAGTAGCGCTCGAAAACCTCTCCGATCAGAAAGCCGCGGCCGCATTGCTTGGCCTCTTCCGCGAACTAGCCGCCAGTTCCTCAGCAAAGCAGCACTAATAACGACCTTCTGAAGGTTCCTTCTTCTTGCCGTGTATGATGGGGCTCTAAACGCGGCGAAATGGCGCGCTTTGTTCATTCTCGTGATATCGGCACGAGAGCATGATCACTCCAGTACAGTGTGAGAAATGCAGGTTTCTGGGATAGACATTGGGACGAAGACCTCGGTGACGGCTGGCGTCCACCGGTAGAAGTAACCTGCGTTGTCGGGACGCTGATTTAACTTTCTCTATTAACTCTCTCTAATGACCGGCGGCGGTAGAGTGAACCTTTGGCTCATCGCTCTGGCGCGCCCGAATGTGTGCGGGCAACTCCCGGAGAGCGAATCCCGTGATTGCAGAGATGATGGAGCCTCCGATGGTCAGACAGAACGCGCCGGCATAACGGGCAAACCAACCCGAGCCAGATGACGGCCCGGAGGCGTTGGTTGCTTGCCAAGCCAGGGATAGCCCGTTGGGACGAGCTGACACGGAAAGCTCGCGCTCGCTGTTACGAGCAAAATCTCCAGTGAGGCTGTCTTGCTGCGTGGAGCCGTCTTCCGACTTCACCCGCACACGGATCTGAACGGAAAGCTCGCGCTCGCTGTTACGAGCAAAATCTCCAGTGAGGCTGTCTTGCTGCGTGGAGCCGTCTTCCGACTTCACCCGCACACGGATCTGATGTGTGCCCGCCGATACCGGCACGATTTCAGAGAGGCGTCCATACACGGACCCGGGTATCAGGCCAAACTTCTTCTTTGTGGAACCTCTGAGCTTGCCGGAGTAGGCGAGATCGCCGTCAATCCACAAGGACAAATCTGCGCTGCGGAAGCCATGCTGCAACGTCAAGTGCAAGCTCGCATCCTTGCCGGTCGAGGCGGTGTGCAGCGCCATCAGGACCGCAGCGACCAGAAAGAAGCCGAGAATGATCCGGGCCTGCGCGGGCAACCGGGCAAGCCAGGCGCGGCTTTGGTCGCAACGTCGCGACACTTGGGCGCGAATCGGCGCTGTGCTTTCACCATCCATGGGCTTCTTGATTTTGGGGCACGCGAGCATTCTTCTCCAGTTACCAAGGTGTAGGAGCGGTGGCGCGCAATCAAATCGCGCGGTCAAATATTGATGCGTCTCTCGGTGTGGCGGCCGGCATACCAGCAGGGACTGCAACCGAAGTGGGGAAACAGCGAATGGACACAGGGTTCGGTCCCCGGTTCCCCGAGTTCGTACTCGGTCTTTCCGTTCTTTTGATGGATCGCGTAAAGCGTGTCGACCGTAATCTGCCCGAACTGCGGCCGACCGCGAGGAATCTGATAGCGGAGGGAGCAGTAGTCGCCCACATAAACCACCAGCAGCAAAACCAGCATCGCGAATAACCCACGAAGAATCGCGCGTTTCATGGCGTCCCTCTCTATCCCCCTACTCCGGTTCCGCCACAAATCGGTATCCAACTCCCCGCACCGTCTGCAAATGCTTCGGCTGCGATGGATCCTCTTCGATGTAGCGCCGCAGCCTCACTACAAAGTTATCGATGGCGCGCGTATCGGTGTCCTCGTGTAATCCCCACACATCTTCGAGAATGGACTTGCGTGAAACCACGCGACCTTCGCTCTTCACCAGATAACGAAGCAGCTCCGCCTCCATCACCGTCAGATGGATCGTATTTCCCAGCGTGCGCAATTCCAGTTCTCCGAAGTCAATCGTCTTGCCGCCAAAACTGAATGAGTCGCCGCCAGTTCCCCGCTCGCCCTCGGGCGCCTGCCGCGCCTTGCCGAGGTCATCGCCACCGTCATGGCCATCGCCATCGCCCGCGCCCGCCCGGTCGCGGTCTTTCATCCACACGCTGCGCCGCAGCAAGCTCTCCAATCGAGCAATCAGAATCGCCAACTCAAACGGCTTCGGCAAATAATCATCCGCGCCCGACGCGAATCCCTGCAGCACATCTTCCGCACGCCCGCGCGCCGTCAGCATCAGAATCGGCACATAGTTCTTTTTCCCGCGGAGCCGGGCCGCGACATCAAAGCCGCTCTTGCCGGGCAGCATCACGTCGAGAATGACCACGTCGAAGCGTTCTCTTTTTTCGACGAGCCTCTCCAGAGCCGTCTCGCCGTCGGCCGCAACTTCTACCGCGTGCCCTTCGGCCTGCAGGTTGAAGCGCAAGCCGTCCGCCAGGTGCGCCTCGTCCTCTACCACCAGCACCCGGCTCATGCCACTGTCACTTTCCGGGGCAATTCGAGGGTCACGGTGGTTCCCTTCCCCGCCCCTTCGCTCTCGGCGAATACCCGGCCGCCGTGTTTGCGCGCGATCGACCGCACGATGAACAGTCCCAGGCCGGTGCCCTTCACTTGCGAAAGCGAGCGCTGCGTCACCCGGTAAAACCGCTTGAAGACGCGTTTGAGTTCCTGCTCCGGAATCCCCACGCCCCGATCGCTCACCCGCAGCACCACTCGCTTCTCATCGGGAGCGTCCAACTCCACCGAGATGTGCACGCCATCCGGCGAATACTTCACCGCATTGTCCAGCAGGTTCGAAACCGCGGTCCGCAACTCTTCCGGATCGCCCGTGACACGCGCTTCATCGCCGTTCTGCTCGCGGTATTCGAGGTCGTCCGCCTGCAAATGATGACGCACTCGCGCCAGTTCCATGCATTCGCGCACCAGCGAGTTGAATTCCACCGGCAAACGCTGCGACGGGCTTTTCTTTTGCGCCGCCTCACCCGCTTTTAACACCTGTTCCACGGTATGCAGCAGGCGCTCGGTATCGAGCAGCATCAACTCGTAGAACTGCCGCCGCTGCGCTTCTCCTACCTCGAGTCGCTGCAAAGTTTGAAGGTAGAGCCGGATGGACGCGATCGGCGTCTTCAATTCATGGGTGACCGCGTTGATGAAACTGTCATGCTTCTCGTTGCGGCGAATTTCACGGACGAGAAAAATGGTATTGAGAACGAGGCCGGCAATTATGGCGCCAAAAAAAATGATGCCGAGGAAAACTTTGATGCCCTGGCGCCAATTGAGGATGATCCAGCCGCTGCCGACCGCGAACGCCACCGCCGCCAGGCAAACGCCCAGCGTGAGGAAGAAATAAATCGCTTTCTGCCGGCTGATGATCCGCACAGGGAGATTGTAGCGGG
>Ga0185299_10002648_pt1 | contig 26763 bp, 24 predicted proteins | sample PaiPotPPA55metaG_FD_128002 | JGI IMG/M metagenome (GOLD analysis project Ga0185299, IMG submission 128002) | Iron sulfur acid spring bacterial and archeal communities from Banff, Canada, to study Microbial Dark Matter (Phase II) - Paint Pots PPA... ...
CACAACTGCCACTACAATCAGAACTTGTCATTCGACCACCTCCTTTCCGGTGTAATCGCAGATTAGTACGAAATCCGCGTGTGCGTCAACTGTACAAAAGTGGTCTCCCCCGGTAACGCAGCCCGACCGCAGCGTACACATTATTTCTCGCGCCTCAGATCCCAGCGGAGGCCGAAAGAGTAAGTGGGTTTGTAGTACTCGCGTTGACTGAAGTACGGTGTGCTTCCGAAGTAGAATCCGAACACTTCATTGTTCAGATTCAGACCCTGAGCAATGGCGGTAAAGCCTCTTCCCAGATAAACGCTGCCCTGCGCGTCCACTTGAAAGTGCGAATAAAGGTACTGATCGCCGGAAGGACCTTTGATGCCGCCGGGGGTGGGATCGGGCGCAGGGTCGTTCATGTTCGGAATGCATGTCCCACTCGAAGTTACCTGCTCCCCATTCAAGCAGGCATTGAAGAAGTAGGCGAATATATTGGCGCCGTTATGGGCCATTCCCACACGCAGTGAAACTCGCCCCCGATCGTAAGTGGGACTGATATTCCATGTGTTGGGTGCTTGACGGAGCAGAGGAGGGTTGTCGTTACGGAAACCTGGGTTTACGTTCTTGGCCTGCGAAGTGGCATAGCTGTAATTCGCGGAGATACCGAGGCCGCTCAGGAACCCCGGGAGGTAAGTAAAGTGCTGCTGGAAGTTCAACTCCAAACCGGCGATGTAAGCGCTGCCTGAGTTGACCGCTTGATTGACAAAACAGTTTGCGGCGGGACAACCCGTGAAAGGCTTAGGCGCCGCTAACAAAGTGACGATGGGATCGCCCAGGCTCTTGTAGAAAAACCCGGCCTGAAACGCCCCCAGCGGATGGAGGTAACGCTCGTAGAGCACGTCGTAATTGTTGGCGTGCTCCGGCTTCAGCGCGGGATTACCAATGGTGAGAGTCGGGGGAGTCGTCGAATTATCCACGGCTGTTGCCGTGGTCAGGAAGGTGGGATCTGGACGAGAGAGTCCCCGCGCATAGACCAGACGGAGAGCAGAGTTGTTGCCACCATACAGGCGGATGCGCGCCGCAACGCTAGGCAAAAAGCTCACGTAGGATCCGCTGCCTTTAAACGTCAAGGTGTTGAGCGTGGTATCAAAGCTGACCGTGTTGTCCTGAGTTCCCTCAACGCGCAATCCGCCGACCAGGTGGACCGGCCCGAAATCAATGCTGTCCATCACGTAACCAGCAGTCACGCGCTCCACCAGATCAAAGTTGTTGGAGTTGCCGAACTGGGGTGCCGTTTGCGGACACAATGTAGGGTCGGAGGTAAATAAGCCAGGATTGGCTTTGAGGAACTTCTGAACTCCTTCCCAACTTATGCCTGGGCCGTAAGGATAGTGGCCGTTGTAATAGCGGTTGTTGTGGAAGCCGTTGAGGAACTGGGTAGCGAACGGCATCGTGGTCGGATCGATGGGACAATAATCAATCTCGAACGAATCATCAAATTTGTGACCATTGCGGATGTAAAAGCCGGTCTCCAAGGTGTTGCTGTGATGACCGAGATTGAAATTCTTGGCCAGAGAAACCGTGCCCTCAAGATTGAGCTGCGCACTCTTTCCATGAGCCGAATCCTGAATCTGATTCAGTTGCAACGTTGTCGGATCGTAGACCTCGCTGAAACACGCGGGCGAAAATACCGGCAGGTAAGGGTTGGTTGTGGCTGAGTTGAGGAACTGACAGTTGCTGCTGGTTAAGCTAGAGAGAAACAAGGTGTGCGACTCGCCCCCGCCAATGGGGTTCAACATTCGCGCGCGCGCCGCCGCAAATTGCCAGTTAAGAAACGTTGTGCCAAAAACGTGATTACCGCCAACCGACAGATCGGCGACCTGAAAGTCGGGATCTCGTCTCTCGGTGGTAAACGGAGTTGAGCCATCGGCATTCGGGCCATTGTTGGGAATATTTGGACCGGGAAGAGGGATGCCGTCATTGGTGTTGACGATGTACTCGTAACGGTCTCCGTAGTCCTTGAAATCGGAGTAAAGGGTATGAACGTACAAGTTGGAATTTTCTGAAAGTTTGTAATCTACGCTTCCTCCGAAACCATAGCGCTTTCGGTCGTATAAGTATTGGCGGTAAGCTACGTTGGTAAAATCACGAATAAACGAGCCGTCCGGCTGTTGGAGCAGTCCGGGTACCGGCTCAATATCGTCGATGCCGCGGCCGTTGTAGTCGTACGAACCGCTGACCATCACACCGATGCGTTTGTTCACCCCAAAGCGCGAGCCGCCGGTGCCGCCGAGTTCGTAGACTTTCCGAGTGTCTGCTATCGGAGTGAAACCGCCCAAGCCGTAGAGGGAAAGCGTGGGCCGGTCGCCGGCTTTCTTTGTGACTAGATTTACTGATCCCCCGATAGCATCCCCGTTCATGTTCGGTTGCAGCGTTTTATTGATTTGGACGGAGTCGACCAGGTCCGCTGGAATTACATCGAGTTTCACTTGCCGCACGCCGCCCTCGGGCGAAGGAACCTCAACGCCGTCAATTGTGAGATTAGCCAGGCGCGGCTCGGTGCCGCGAATCTGCACGTACTTGCCTTCACCTTCGTCGCGCTCGAGCGTAACTCCTGGCAAGCGCCCGACGGCATCGGCGATGTTGGCATTGGGAAGGCTGGTGATCACCTCTGCGGGCAGGACGTTGAGAATATTGTCGGCGATCTTCTCTTCATTGATCGACTCGGCTTCGCCATGGGCTCGCTCGGCGGTCACGATGACGCTTTCTGCCTCGGAAGCCACTTCGAGCACAACATTCAAACGCGTTGTCTGGCCCGCAGTCACGGTGACGGTCGTCGTGGAAGGCAAAAATCCGACATAGTTTACCGAGACGGTGTACGTCCCCGGAGCGACGCTGGTGATGGCGAATTGGCCCTGGTTGTCCGATACCGCGGAAGGTCCGTGCTGAAGCTCCACACGTGCTCCCGGCAACACCGCGCCAGTGCTATCCTTCACGGTTCCGGCAATCGCGCCTCTGTCTGCCTGGGCAGCGCTGGGTGCAGCCCACACGAGATTCAACATCAAGACTAGGAATAGCGAACGGACGTACTTGCGCATGGCCCGAGCACCCCGCAGCAAAGAAGAGAAGAGCTTCCTGCCCTTATACGAAAGCAGTGTTACGCTTTTGTTAATGGCCCGTGAATTCTTCTTCACACTAGGTTTGTTTTCTGCCGGCAACAGATGCGGGAGAGACCTGATTTACGTTTGTGCAGAACGAACGGGGGCTAGAGGTCAATAAACGCCCGCTACAGATGGACGGCTATCGGTACGAAGGGGAAGTTCCATGAAGTTGTCGACGATGCGCGATATTTTTCACCAGCGCTGTCCCAGGTGCCGCGCGGGAAATATTTTTCGCTATTCCGTCTTCCGGGGATTTCCCAAGATGCGGGAGCGTTGCCCGGTCTGCGATCTCAAGTTTGAGCGCGAACCGGGCTACTTTCTGGGCGCCATGTACGTTAGTTATGGTTTAGGGCTCGTGATCGTCGCGCTCATCGCCGCCCTGCTGTGGTCGATCACTGGCTGGTGGATCACGAAAGACACCATCTGGGCAGTAGTGATATTCCTACCCCTCGCTCCCACAATCACGCTACTTGCCCGCGTGCTCTGGATCTATCTGGACCAGACCATCGACCCCGAGCGACGGCCTTAGCGCATTTCCCGGGGCAACAATTTCCCAGCCTTTACGTACTTTACGCGTACCCTTGCAACCCACATAGGTGTGTCCGGGTTCTTAATGTGATTCATGGATACAATCGGTGGGACGCCTCTGCGAAACACTCTCCCCGGAGAGACGTGGCTCGCCGGATGCGCTATTCTCAGATGCGCTGTTTTCAACCGGGAGAACGTGGAAATGATTCGTTTCGCTGCGGCAGCGATGGCTTTCATCATTCCGATTGGTTCGTTTGCCTTTGCTCAAGACGCAACGCCGAAGGTGCAGGTATTTGGCGGGTATTCGCTGCTACATCTGGATCATGGCGGACTCAACGGCGGGCTCCTGGACCTGGATCTGCATCAGACTTCAGACCCCTTCGCGGTGGCAAACTATTTTCTCGACGGCTGGAATGCGGAGGCCCAGTACAACACTGGCCGCTGGCTGGGGATCGCTACCGATTTTGGCGGCCGCTATGGCACGCCAATCACAGCGTCGCGGGACCGAACCCTCGCGGGACTTCCCAAAGAGACTGCGTATTCATTCCTGGCGGGCCCGGTGCTCTCATACCGGACGAAATCAAGAGTGACTCCCTTCGTGCATGGCCTGTTCGGTTGGGACCGAACCAGTTTGGGCGCGAGCACCATCACCGGCAGCGTTAGCTCTCCGGTGTCTGTCGCCGCCACAAATTACACCGATTTTGCCATGGCGCTGGGAGGCGGGGTCGATTACAGACTGGCAAGGCGCGTGTCCCTTCGCTTGGGACAGTTGGACTGGTTCCATACCAGCGTCAATTTGAATAAGTTTTACGGAAGCGCCTTCGGTACCGGGCTGATTCAGGGCCTCCGCACCAACCAGGCCAACCGGCGCTTCTCCGCGGGAGTTGTTCTGCGGTTCTGACGCGGGTCGGGTTTGAACGGCGACGACAGCGTCTCCCCCGGTCGTACATGTACAGCGGGCATCTGGGACCTGTACTTCTGGCTGTCTACACTTGAGATCCCCCCTCGAGCTGGGTCCGATCATCCTCTTAGGTCGAAAACTTTCCAGGTGGGATTCAACCCTTCCAGCGGAAGGCATTGGGCTGGGGCAGGCCCAGGTGGGCGAGCACGCGATAGGCGAACTCGCGGGCCATAACCTCCAAGGTAGCCGGCCGGTAATAGAAGGCCGGGATGAGCGGGAAGATGGTCGCGCCGGCGTCGGCGGCCCGGAACATGTTGCGGATGTGGATTTTGTTGAGTGGGGTTTCACGCACGCACAGCACGAGCGGGCGCTTTTCTTTCAGGCAGACGTCAGCGGCGCGCTCTATTAAGTGCGAAGCGGTGCCGTTGGCGATGCGAGCCAGAGTGCCCACGCTGCACGGGATCACGATCATGGCGTCGGCAGGATAAGAACCGCTGGCGACGTTGGCGGCGATGTCGGCATTCGACTGCTCTTTGATTTTGGACACCACGGTGATTTTGGACGAGGCGGCCCGAGCTGAGGGTTTCATTTTTTCGCTGGCAAGAATCTGGCGGACAAGATTCGAGCGGCCCTTAATGCCGAGTTCCTCGGCGAGCACGCGCAGGCCGGAGTCGGAAGCGATGAAGTTTACGGTGCGAACGCGAGCCTCCCGCTCCACCGAGAGCAGAAGTTGCCGCAGAAAAACCGAACCGCTGGCGCCGGTGGTCGCGATGGTCAGATTCTGCGGCGGATGATTCGGCAAAGAGCCTCCAACGGTGGCGCGAGCGCCACCCGAAGTTTGGAGCATAGGCAGTAGCCGCACAGGAGTCAAGGCGAAGACGGAGGGTTAGAAACTAGGAACCGGAGACTAGAAACTGCCCCATGGCATCCACGGTCAATTTGCGATCCCGCCGCAGCGCCGCGCAACTCCACGCGCTGGCCGGAGTGGAACGCGAAATCCGCGCCCAGGATTCGCACAGCCGCCGCAAATACCTTCGCGAGTTCAATCAGGCCTTTCGCAGCTACGATTCCATTCTCGATTCCGAGCAGACTCAGAACGTCCTCTATTCCGCCGATGTGGTTTTGATCGGCGACTACCATGCACTGCCCGCGGCCCAGCGCTATGCCGCATCGCTCCTCGAGCAGCGCGCGCTGGCGGGGGATCGCCGCGTCGTGCTCGCAGTCGAAACCATCTTCGCCCGCGATCAGCACATCCTCGAAGAATGGTGGCGCCGCGAGATTGATGAGAACGAACTACGCCAGCGCATCCGCTTCGATCTCGACTGGGGCTATGACTGGACGCCGTTCCACGAATTGCTGGTTGCAGCACGCGACCACGGCGAAGCCGTCTACGGTCTCGATTGCATGCCACGCGAAAACCTGCGCAAGATCGGTGCCCGCGATCGTCACGCCGCCGCCAAGATTGCCGAAATCCGCGAGCAGCATCCCGATGCGGTGATCTTCGTGCTGTTCGGCGAGTCGCACCTTGCTCCGGGACATTTGCCGCGCATTCTGCGCAAGGAAATGACCAACGCGACAATCCTCACCGTACTGCAGAATATCGACGCCCTGTATTGGCGGGCCGCCGGTGAGCGCCTCGACAAAGTCGAGGCGGTGCGCGTGAACGACGATGTCCTCTGCGTCTTTAATGCCACACCCCTCGAGAAGTATGAAAGCTACCGGCTGTTTCTCGACCAGTGGAGCCGCTGCGATACTGGTCCCGATTTCGCGCCCACCATCTACAACCTGATCGACAGCCTGGCCAGCTTTCTTGAAATCAACCGCTATTCCCCGCGCAACGGGACGCAGCCGAAGTTTCTGGTCGACATGCTGCCCGAGGTTCATGGCAACTCGTCGGACGCGATGCTCCGCCGGTTGCTGTCGCGCAAGGGGATCGGCGAACCGCAACTGGAGACCATGCTGGCCAGCGTGGCCGAACGCGGCAGCGCTTATTTGCCCGAGGTCAATGCGTTCCACATCCGCGAATTTCAGATGATGCACGCCGCCGAAGATGCGACTCGCTTTCTGCATCACGCCTGCCGGGGGCTGCCCCATCGCCTGAATGGACATGGCACAAACGGCAATGGTGTGCAAGGAAACACGAGCGCCACGGTGGCGAGCGATACTTTTTACACACGGGTGATCGAGCATGCGGTGGCCTACTTCGGCTCGCGAGTGCTCTATCCATCGCGGCCGGCAGTAGAAACGGAAGATTCGCCTGCGTTGTCGCGCGCCGCGATCGAGAAAGCCGCACAGGCAGCCATCCGCGTTGATGCGGAAAAGTTTGAATCGATCGCGCAGGATTGGGGATATCGCATCGGAACCCAGATCTACGCCACCTACCTTGCCGGCAGAGTGAAGCCAAGCGGCCTGCGCCGACTCTTCCTCGCTCATCTCGATCGGCCCGGACTGGCCCGTAAAGTCTGCACTGCGGTGATGGCCAAAGTCCGCTCCGCCAAGAAATAGCAGTTCCGCCAAAAGTAGCGCCGCCAGCGCTACGCCGAATGCTAATCTAGAGGCCGCCTTGAACACCGAATCTATCCGCCAACTTTTCGAGCAGGTGCGCCGGGGCAAACTTACCCCTGACGCGGCCGTTGATCGCCTTCGCCATTTGCCGTTTGAAGACCTGGGCTTCGCTAAAGTCGATCATCATCGCAGGCTGCGCGCCGGCATGCCGGAAGTGATTTTCGGAGAAGGGAAGACTCCGTTGCAAGTGGCGGAGATTTTCGCGCGGCTGGCGAAGCATGGAGGCAACGTTCTGGCCACGCATGCCGATAAGAAGCAGTTTGCCGCGGTAAAGAGGAAAATACGAGCGGCGGAATATCGCGAATTGGCGCGCGCCATCGTGCTGCAGCGCGATCCGCAGAAATACGGCAAGGGAACCGTCGCCGTAGTTTCGGCGGGAACCAGCGACATCCCTGTGGCGGAGGAAGCCGTCGTGACGGCCGAACTCATGGGCAACGAAGTCGAGCACTTCTACGACGTAGGCGTAGCGGGAATTCACCGCCTGCTGGCCAATCGCGAGGCGCTGATGAAGGCCCGCGTCATAATTGTCTGTGCCGGGATGGAAGGCGCCCTGCCCAGCGTCGTAGGAGGCCTCGTCGGAGTGCCCGTCATCGCCGTACCCACCAGCGTCGGTTACGGTGCGTCCTTCAAGGGGCTGACCGCGCTGCTCGGCATGTTAAACTCCTGCGCATCCAACGTCAGCGTGGTGAATATCGATAATGGATTCGGCGCGGGATACGTCGCGTCGCTGATCAATCGCCTTCCATGAGTGATTAAGCAAAGGAGGAGCATTCATGGCTGTCACACTGTCGGAGAATGCCAAGAAACTGATCGATCGTCCGAACTTTGCGCATCTGGCGACTCTCATGCCAGACGGTTCTCCGCAGTCTGTGCCGGTTTGGATCGGACGCGAGGGCGAGCGAATCGTTGTGTGCACCGGCGAGGGCTCGCTGAAGGCCAGGAACACGCGGCGCGATCCGCGAGTCGCCTTGTCCATCGTGGATTTTGCCAATCCCTACGATGAAGTCCAGATTCGCGGTCGCGTGATTGAGCGGCGGCCCGATCCAGAGCTGAAGGTGTTGGATCCGATCTCGAACAAGTACACCGGCAAGCCATTCCCCATGCGGAGTCCGGAAGGACGCGTTGCCTTAATCATCGAGGTGGAAAAAGAGCGCTACACCAAGCTCCCGTTTGAACACACCCCGCCGCAGTAGTCAAAAAAAAAGGCGCAGCGAATGCTGCGCCTTTTCTGCCCTTCCCACCGTATTACATCCCGGATTGACCGGAATCTTTCTCCACCACCAGTTTGTTCTCCACGCTGAAGGCGCCGAACAACTGGCCGGCCCGCAGTCCGGCAACGGTTTTGTCCATGGTGCTATCCACGTAGCCGTAGAGCGTCACATGCCCGTTCACGACAATAATGCGAATCGGCCGTGCCGGGTCGATGGCGTACTTGCTCAGCACCGGGTCGCGGTAGATCGCCCGGGCGGCGCGCAGACGCAGCCCGTCGTCGAACGTGGATACCGGCTCGACTGAGATGCTGCTTACCACATCTTTCACACCGGGCTGGTTGTAGATGTCGGCGAGAGCCTCATCGCGGCCCACGCCGGTTCGATCCGCTCCCTCCACTGTGACCACTCCATCTTTCACGCCGAGCGCGAAATAGTCGAACGTGTTGTCGTAGCCGAGCCGCACATAAGTCAGCTTCTTAGCCAGTTTCTGCTCCAGTTGCTCGTCGGCCACGTTTGGCCCGGCGACGGCAATCAGGTTGCGCACGCCCGCAACGTTCGCGGTTTTTCGAGCGAGTTTGGACGCGTCCAGCTTGCGCTGGTAGAGATCGACCGTGCCCGTCAGGGTCACGATGCCGTCTTCCACGCTGGACTTCACATCTTTGAACTGATTTTTCTGCGCCAGTTTTTGGGCGACGCTGGTTTGAATTTGATTATCGTAGCGGGTCGCTGCCGCGGTTTCGGCGACAAGCGTCGCGCTCAACAACCCCACCGCCAGCATCGAACCCACAATTTTCATTAAGCCTTGTTTCTTTGTTGCCACTGCCGTTTTCAAGGTCACCTCCGACCCAGTTGACGAAACTTTACGATTTAACTGCCTGGTTAATTCATTCGATGCGAGGGTTCGAGGAGAAGATGCACTCGTCGGGGGACGCACAGTGAGGAATATCAGACGCAACTTTCTTAGGCTCTCAGGGTTGGATTAGTTAGCGAAGCATCACCGCCGGCGGCGGGCGCGCGAAGGCTTGGTGCGACCGTTTAATCTCGTGCCACCGTTGCCTTGCTTTCCAAATACGCGGGCAAATATCTTGTCCACGTTCTTCAATTGACGCTGCAGATTGAAGGCGTACTGAATCTGTTTGCGCGGAACCTTGCCCGTGATCTCCTTATCAGCCAGCACAAGCTGATGGAAGTCCAGGCCCTCTTTCCACGCCCGCATCGCATGCGTTTGCACCAATCGGTACGCGTCTTCGCGGGAAACCCCGTGCTCCACCAGATCGAGCAGCAATTGTCCGCTGAAGATCAGTCCGTGGGTGCTTTCCAGATTGGCCCGCATACGCTCGGGATAGACGAACATCGTCTCAATCAGGTTCGTGGTTTTGCTCAGCAGATAATCCACCAGAGTGGTCGAATCTGGCAGAATCACGCGCTCCGCCGAAGAGTGTGAGATGTCGCGCTCGTGCCATAACGCAACGTTTTCGAATCCCGCCTGGGCATTACCGCGCACCACCCGCGCCAGTCCGCTGATCTGCTCGCTGGTCACGGGATTCCGCTTGTGCGGCATCGCCGACGACCCTTTCTGCTTTGCGCTGAAGAACTCTTCGGCCTCGCGCACTTCGGTGCGCTGCAAGTGCCGGATCTCGGTCGCAATCTTGTCCAGAGTCGAAGCAATCACCGCCAGCGTCGCCAGATAATACGCATGACGATCGCGTTGGATCACCTGAGACGAAACCGCCGCCGCCTTCAGGCCCAGGCGCGCGCAAATCTTTTCTTCGATCCCCGGCGTCAGATGGGCGAATATTCCGACTGCGCCAGAAAACTTTCCCACCCGCATGTCTTCGGCCGCCGCCTTAAATCGCGCAATGTTGCGCTGCGTCTCCGAATACCAGTTCGCGATCTTGAAACCGAACGTGATGGGCTCGGCGTGGATGCCGTGCGTACGTCCCACCATGGCCGTGTCTTTGAATTCCCAGGCGCGGCGTTCCAGTACCTCCGCCAGGCGCTCGAGATCCTGCGAAATCAGCGCCGAGGCCTGTTTGATGAGCAGCGCCAGCGCCGTATCGACCACATCGTTCGAGGTCAGCCCGTAATGAAACCAGCGAGCATCGGGGCCGACGATCTCGGCCACAGCGGTAGTGAAGGCAATCACATCGTGGCGTACCTCGGCCTCGATTTCGTGAATGCGCTTCACGCTGAAATCCGCACGCTCGCGGATCGCGTGAGCCGCCGCTTTCGGCACCATGCCAGCCTCAGCCAGCGTCTCGGTCGCGGCAACTTCCACGGCCAGCCAGGTGCGAAAGCGGTTTTCATCGCTCCAGATGCGGCCCATTTCCGGGCGGGTGTAGCGCTGGATCAAGGCGAATGCGCCTCCTGTCGTTATTGAATAAATATGCTGCTGAAGGTGGGACATAGGATTCTAAATGGAGCGGGGGAAAGAGGCCAGCTTCCAATCCACCTCTGGCACCTTCCCACCCAAACGGCATACAATACTGTCGAGCCGCTATGTCGCCCACACCAGAAGATTTAACCATCATTAAAGATGACATGATCGCCTTCATTGAAGGCCATGGCATGAGCCGTTTCCACGGCTACGTGGATTACGACGAAGTGCAATGCGTCATGTGGGAGATGGGAACGAATCCGGACGGCTGGAAGGACTTCGTCGAACTGGCCAAGACGGCGGGCGCTCCGTTCCTGACCATGCATTCCTGGAAGCTGGAGCGCGAAGAACTGGACGAGTTGGTGCAGCGCCTTACCCAGTCCGAGTTCTCCGACGGAGACGACGTGGAAGATGCGCGCTGGCTGCGCGCCCACGTGGGCAGGGTTGGATTTCTGCAGTTGGGCTGGGCCTATCAAGGCTCGATGTTTCTCTGCGAAGTCAGCACCGATTGGTATGACCGCTATCAGCACCTGCTGGAAGTGTCGGAAGATTTTGGCGGCATTCCCATTGACGAACCGGATCAGGAAGACGAGAACTAGCCGTGCGCTGGGAACTGGCTGGCGATGATCCAGTTCGAGTGCAGGCCCTGGCTGCGGCTCTCGGTGGCTTACCCGATCTTCCGATTTCGAATCGAGCGCGGAATTTACACGGCAATCCGCTTCCCACGCTGGCGCGCTTGCTCATCCGCCGCGGCCTGAGTGAAGCTCACGATGCTGCTCGTTTTCTCTTCCCGTCTGTCACCCATCTGCACGCTCCCGAGCAAATGACTGGTCTGCGCGCCGCCGTTGATCGCATCGATGTCGCCATCGAACGCAAAGAGCCCATTTTGATCTACGGCGATTACGACGTGGACGGCACCATGGCTGTCATCATTCTGAAAACAGCCATCGAACTTTGTGGCGGCGCCGCGGACTTTCATGTACCCCATCGCATTCGCGAGGGCTACGACCTGCGCGACGACGTGATCGAGCGCGCCGCGGCCGCGGGAATTCGCCTCATCATCAGCGTCGACATGGGGATCCGCGCCTTTACTCCCGCGGAGACCGCCCAACGGCTGGGGGTGGATCTGATCGTCACCGATCATCACCTGCCGGGGCCCGATGGCGTTCCTCGCGCGCTGGCGGTGGTCAATCCCAATCAGGCCGGATGCGAGTATCCCTACAAGCAGCTTTGCGGCGCCGGCGTTGCGTTCAAGGTCGCGCAGGGCTTGATGCAGCGGCGGCTGGACGAAAGAGATCACACGCGGATGTTGCAATCGTTCATGAAGGTGGTGGCGATCGCGACCATTGCAGATGCGGTTCCATTGACTGGCGAGAACCGGGTCTTCGCCAAGCTGGGACTCGACGCTCTGCGCCGCGCCGTGAATCCCGGACTCAGAGCGCTGCTGGAGGTGGCGCAGATTTCGAGCAAGCGTCCGCCCACCTCCACCGAAGTTGCGTTCCGCATAGCTCCGCGAATCAACGCCGCCGGCCGCATGGACGTTGCCCGCGACGTGATCGAGCTATTTAGTGTGAAAGACCCAGATCGTGCCCGGCTGCTGGCTGGAAAACTTGATCGTCTCAATGCCGAGCGCCAGGAAGAAGAGCGCCGCATCCTGCGCTCGATTGACGAGCGCATCATTGGCGATCCCGCGTTGTGCGAGGCATACTGCATCGTGGTCGATGGCGAGGGCTGGCACCGCGGCGTCATCGGCATCGCGGCCACGCGAGTGGTCGAACGCTACCACCGTCCCGCCATCGTCATCGCGCGCGAACGCGAGGAAGCGTTTGGCTCCGGCCGTTCCATTCGTCCCTTTCATCTGCTTGAGGCTGTCGAGTCGTCGCACAATCTCTTCACGCGCTATGGTGGACACTCTCACGCCTGCGGCTTCGCGATGCCGTCTGCGAATGTGGTGCAACTGCGAGCCGAGTTGGATGCGTTCGCAAGATCGCGCTTGACGATGGCGGATTTCGATCCAGTTCTGGATGTGGAGGCCGAACTCGATCTCGACGAAATTACTCCGGGACTGTTTCAAGTGTTGCGTCTGCTCGAGCCCTACGGCACGGGCAATCACGAGCCCGCATTCAGCGCCCGCGGCGTGCGCCTGATCGCCCCTCCGAAGGTTCTGAAGGACAAGCACATCAAACTGAAGCTGAAGGCGGGGGACCAAAACAGCGGCCACGAATTCTCTCCTGAAGCTGGCAAGGAGGAACTGTCGGCAGTAGCGATCCTGGCCACGCCAAACTGCCATCCCGATGGCGCAGCCATAAGGCGCGAAGAGAAAGCCGAAGCCAAAGGTTTTCAACTGAGAACTGAGAACCGGGACCTGAAGACTGCCTTCGACGCCCTCGGCTGGCACATGGCCGAACGCCTGCAGCAGTCGCCGCTACTGGCCGGCGACGCCATCGACATCGCTTTCACCATCGGACACAACGACCACCCCGACTTCGGCGGGCTGGAACTCACGCTGCGGGATTTTAGAATCCCAGTCGCAGAAGGGGCGGCGCCCATGGATCCAGGTCGAAAAAAACTAGTGCCATCTGGCTAGAATGTCTACAATAGGCATTGATGGATACGATTCCCCTCAAACCGGAACGCAAGGCGCAGCTTGAGGAATACGCTCAGCGCCGTGGCCAGGACCCCGCCATCGCACTCGACGAAGCTCTGGCTGCTTATCTGGAATGGGAGCGCCAGGATTTCGAGGAAGCTGTTGAAGGTATCCGGCGGGGCCAAGAAGACGTAAGGGCCGGACGCACTCGCCCAGCCGCTGACTTCCTTTCCGAGATGCGCCAGAAACATGGCATATCGCGTTGAAGTATCAGCTCAGGCCGAGAGCGATGCCGCCGCAATTCTTGAATGGCTTCTGTCGCAACACGCCGGAGAGACCGGTCTCCGCTGGTTTTTCGCGATGGAGGACGCCATCGCGTCACTGTCCACGTTACCCGAGCGTTGCCCTCTTGCTCCTGAAACTGGAAGGTTTCCCTTTGAAGTGCGACAACTTTTCTACGGTCACAAGCCTCACGTATATCGGATTCTCTTCACCGTCGAGGGCGATACCGTGAATGTTGTGCATATTCGCCATGGCCGCCGCAAGCCTCTCTGAGCAGGAGGGCCGCTCGTCCTCGGCACTGTCGTGTGTTTCCGTTTTGGCCTCTTTCCTCTGCTATAACGCCGTTCAAACGACTGGGTCTCACATCACCTTAGCCTGGAAACCACTTCCTTAGTGTTTGGATTAGACTGAACTTGGATGCCACTCCCCATCTACCGCCTCCGACGCTGGCTGGCCGTAATCGCCCTGCTGTTTATCGCGGTGATCAGTGCGACGTATTTCTATGCACGCCTGCGCCTGCGCAACGTGCTGAGAGAGGTTCCCAATAAGATTGGGATCGACATCAAGCAGACCGCGAATGGATTTCAGTTCTCCAAATCCAACGGCAAGCGAACGCTGTTCACCGTGCAGGCGGGCAAGCTCAAGCAATTCAAGGCCGACGGCAGCGCCGAACTGCACAACGTCAGCATCGTTGTTTACGGCCGCGATTCTTCCCGCTTTGACCAGATTTACGGCGACGACTTCTCCTACGACAAGAAATCGGGCAACGTCACCGGGCACGGCGAGGTGCAGATCGATCTGGAAGCCAATCCCACAGGCGGGACCGGGCCTGACCAGAGCACTCCCAGGGAACTTAAGAACCCCATCCACCTCGAAACCAGAGACTTGGTCTTCAATCAGGAGAGCGGGGACGCCACCACGAACGCGCGGGTTGACTTTCGTACGCCGCAGGCCACCGGGTGGGCGGTCGGCGTGCAGTATTCCGGAAAGACGAACACGCTCACGCTGGTGTCGCAGATTCATGTGACCATGGGCGGGCAGAATGCCGAAAGCCTTTTCGCCGCTCACGCCACCATCACGCACGACCCGCATGTAGCAGTGCTCGATCATCCGCACTTAAAGAATGAAAGCGGAACCGTGCAAGCGGAACAGGCGACGCTATTCCTGGGACCGGACAACGAAGTGCAGCGCGTGCTCGCTACAGGAAACGTGAATGCGGAAACCACGGGACAAGACACCGACACCATGCAGGCCCGCGCCGATCAAGGCGAGATGTTGCTGACGGGCAAGCAGAACCTGCTGCGAACGGCAACGCTGACCGGCAACGTCCATGTCGAGCGCATCGGGTCGCAACCGATGCTGGGAGATGCCGGACGCGCGATTCTGGATTTCCTCGGGCAGAATCAACTCCAGAAAGTGCACGCGATGGATGGAGTCCGGCTAGCGCAGCATGGCGCGCGCACCGGAGCGCCGACAGGTTCCGCATCCGCGCAGAATTTCGACCTAACCGCGCCGGCCGTAGATTTCTTTGTCGCGGAAGGAAAACGCCTCGATCATGCCGAAACATCTGGCGCGGCGAAGATCACGATCACCCCGGCTGAGAACTCGAACAAAGCCGGAGCGCAAGCTTCTGCTCGAACCGTCATCACTGCTGGCCGGTTTGACGCAAAGTTCGCCTCGACTCCCGAAGGCTCAAGCCGTTTAACTTCGATCCACGGTTCGCCCAATGCAAAGATCGTCAATCAAGCGCCGGGTCTGCCTGAACGCGTAAGCACCAGCCAGGCCCTCGATGCTGCGTTTTTCCCGGAAGGAGGGATTTCATCGGTCATCCAACAGGGAAGCGTCGCCTACGAAGACGGCCAGCCTCCCAGCAAACGAACCCAAGGTTGGGCGGATAAAGCTCTCTACACTCCCGCCGACCGAATCCTTGTGCTCACCGGTAGCCCGCGAGTGTCCGAGGGCGCCATGGTCACAACCGCCCGGACCATCCGCATCAATCGCGTCACCGACGACGCCTTCGCCGACGGCAACGTGAAAAGCACCTACAGCGAGCTCACTGAACAACCGGACGGTGCGCTGCTGGCCTCTGCCTCACCGATTCACGTGACGGCAGCGACCATGACCGCGCACAACTTCCCCGCCGTCGCTCTCTATCAGGGCAACGCGCGTCTGTGGCAGGATGCAAACATCGTCGAAGCCCCCTCGATCCAGTTCGACCGCGACCGCCGTTTCCTGCTAGCCCAGGGCACTGGCGCGGAACCTGTGTCCACGGTGCTGGTTCAGGCAAAATTACTCCAGCCGAATGGAGTCGAGGCAGATAAGGTTCAACCCAGTAAGGCTGAACCCGGAACAGAACACAAAGCGCACCCAAAATCTGAGGAAAAACCCTCCGACGCCGGCCCCGTCGCCATCACATCGGCCAAGCTCACCTACGCCGACGCCGAACGCAAAGCTCACTACGAAGGAGGAGTCCTCGCCAAAGGCACCAGCTTCACCGCCTCCGCCAGCACCATGGATGCTTATCTTCTGCCCCGGAGCCAAAGCTCAAACAATCAAACACTTGCCGGGCCCGGCCAACTCGATCACATAGTGGCGAAGGGCAGCGTGGTCGTCCAACAACCCAGCCGCCGTGCTGACGGACAAACGCTGGTTTACACGGCCGCCGAAGACAAATTCGTCCTCACTGGCGGACCGCCTAGCATTTTTGATGCCGAACGTGGCAAGATTACCGGGGTTTCGTTGACTTTCTTCAGGGCCGATGATAGGGTGCTCGTAGAAGGCAAGGCAAGTACTCCTGTGGTAACTCAGACCCGAATGGCACGGTAAATGCGTACTCTGGCCACGGATGAAATTGGCAAATCGTATCGTGGCCGGCGCGTTGTAAACGGTGTCAGCCTGCGGGTCGAACAGGGCGAAGTTGTGGGTTTACTTGGCCCTAATGGCGCAGGCAAGACGACTACGTTCTACGCCATTGTAGGCCTGATCCCCCCCGACACTGGGCGCGTGTTGTACGACGGTCAGGACATCACTGACGTTCCCATGTACCTCCGGGCCCGTCAGTATGGCATCAGCTATCTCCCGCAAGAGGCGTCGGTGTTTCGCAAACTCACGGTGGAGGAGAACATCCTCGCGGTGCTGGAGGCGCAGGCCATGTCGTGGCACGAGCGCCGCGAGAAGATGGAGAAATTTATCGATGAACTCGGGCTTGAGCACATTCGGCAGAACCGGGGCTATGCCCTATCCGGTGGCGAACGCCGGCGGGTCGAAATTGCCCGCTGCCTGTGCATCAATCCAACTTTCATTTTGCTGGATGAACCGTTTTCCGGGATCGATCCCATCGCCGTCCTCGACCTGCAGAAAATCATCAGCGGTCTGCGGGCAAGTGGCATCGGAGTTCTGATTACGGATCACAACGTGCGCGAGACGCTCTCTGTGACCGATCGCGCCTACATCATCGACGGCGGCCGAATCTTCCGCCAAGGCCAGCCAGAGCAACTGGCGGCCGATCCGGAAGTAAGGCGCGTGTATTTAGGGGAAAGCTTTTCGCTGGTGTGAAAAAACGTCGTTGGCCCTTAGTCGTTGGTCGTTGGCAAAGGCAAAAAAGCCCGCAGCAACGATGAACGGCAAACGACTAACGACCAACGACTAACGACATGGTTTTGCTTCAGCACAAACTGAGCGTCAAGCTATCCCAGCGCCAGATCCTCACCCCGGGTCTGGTGCAGATGGTTTCCGTCCTGGCGCTCAACAAGCTCGAACTCAAGGACATGATCAACGCCGAGATGGTCGAGAACCCGGTTCTCGAAGAGCTCGAAGAATCTGTCCCGTTGATCGATGAGATTGGCCGCAAAGAAGAAGACCGCGATCGCCCCACCAAGACTTCCACCGAAGAAACTCCGATCGTCGCTGAAAAGAAGGACCCGTTCGAAGAAATCGATTTCGGCTCCTTCTTTCAGGACTACCTCGATCCCGGCTACCGCACCCGAGGCGAGATGGAGGAGATCGAACGGCCGTCATTCGAGAACTTTCTCTCCCGGCCTACCACGCTGACCGACCACCTGGCCTGGCAGCTCGGAGCGCTGAGCCTGCGGCGCGAAGTGCGCGAAGCCGCCGAACAGATCATCGGCAACCTCAACGAAGACGGGTACCTGATCGCCAGCGACGAAGAAATGTTGGGCGTGGCGCCACCCGCGCCGCCCGAAGCCGATGCCGCTGCCGCAAGAAATATTGTCAGCGAGGCGGCTGCCCTGGGACTGGGACAGGACGACGAATCGCCGTCGGCCGAAACAACTTCCGAGGACGCCGCAGCGATCGATTCAAGCGGAATTATCGCTGGCGAATCGACCGCCTCCGAATTCTCCGCCGCTCCCGAGGTTGACGAGAATTCCCTAAGCGGCCCAGACGTTCTTGCCGCCGCCAGCTCGCCGGGCGAACCCTCCGTAGCTTCACGCACTGGAGATTCCAGCGCAGCCGTCGCTCCCGCGCCTGCTCGTCCACTCTACAAATCCACCTTCACGGCCGCCGATCTCCAGGAAGCCCTCGAAGTAATTCGCCAACTCGATCCCCCGGGCGTGGGCTGCCGCACTCTGCGCGAATGCTTACTGCTCCAGTTGCGCCATCATCAGCAACAGCTTGCGCTCCCCCGAAACGGAGAAAAGAACGGAGAAAGGAACGGCGACAAAAACGGCAACGGCACCGCGCAGGTCATCGAGGATGCCATCGCCGTCGTCGACCAGCATCTGCGCGCCCTGCAGAGCAAACAGCACAAAGAAATCGCCAAGGCCATCGGACGTCCCCCAGACGCGGTGCAGCAAGCGATCGATTACATACGCACGCTCGATCCCCGTCCCGGCCTGCAATACAACAAAGTCACGGCGCGCCTGATCGAGCCTGACGTAGCCTTTATCAAGCACGGCGACGAGTGGCTGGTGCTGATGAACGACGACGACCTGCCTCAACTCCGCCTCAACCCCGCCTACAAAAAGCTGATCACCCGCGACACCAATGACAAGAACACCCGCGATTACGTCAAGGAGCGCTACAAGAGCGCCATCCAGCTCATCAAAAACATCGAGCAGCGCAAGCAGACCATCACCAAAGTCTGCTACTGTATCGTCGCCCGCCAGCAGGATTTCCTGGAAAGAGGCATCGATTTCCTGAAACCCATGATGATCAAGGAGGTGGCCGAGGAAATCGGCGTGCATCCTTCCACCGTGAGCCGCGCCGTAGCCAGCAAATACGCCCACACGCCGCAGGGCGTCTTCGAATTGCGCTACTTCTTCAGCGAAAGCGTCCAGGGGCCCGAGGGCGGCAACACGAGTTTGCTGATCCTTAAACGCCGCGTCAAGAAATTGATCGACGAGGAAGACCCCAGCCGCCCCCTGACCGACGAGCAGCTAACCCGCATCCTGCAGTCGCAAGGCATTCAGGTAACGCGCCGCACCGTGGCGAAATACAGGGAAGACATGCGCATTCCCAGCACCCATCAGCGCAGAGTGAAAGAATGAACAAGTCAGAAGTAAGACGTCACAATGCAGAAGTAAGATGAAGAGGTTTACCCTGTGAACCTCCGTGTCCCCCGTGCTAAAGATTTTGATTTTGATTCCGCATTCTGACCTCTAACTTCTGATGTTGAAAAGCAGTGCCCAAAGCAAGACCAAGGAGGGGCGCCAGTGAACGTGGAATACACCGGCAGGCACTACGAAGTAACTCCCGCCATCCGCAAAGAAGTAGAAACCGGCCTCACGAAAATCCGCAAAATCCTGGGCGACGGATTTGAAACCAAGGTGATCCTCGCCGTAGAAAAGCACCGCCACAAAGCCGAAATCACCATCAGCCCGCGCAACGGCCCGCTGGTTGGCCTGGCCCAAGCCAAGGATATGATGATCGCCGTCAGCGAAGCCCTCGACCACCTCGAAAAGCAGGCGGTGAAATATAAAACCCGCTGGCAATCGAAGAAGCGCTCGGCCCGCAAGAGCGAGGAAGTAAAGAAGTGGAACGGCCACTCCGCCCAAGATGACGGTGCCGGCACGCAAACCAAAGTAGGCTTGACGGAAAAAACCGCCGTGCCGGTAGCCGTACACCGCTATCCTCCAGTAGCCAAGTCGACCGAGGTCCACCTCGTCCGCTCCGACGAAGCCGTAGCCATGCGCCCCATGACCCTGGAAGAAGCCATCAAGGAAGCCCACTTCCGCGACCGCGACGTCTTCGTCTTCCGCGACCCCAAAGGCAAAGTAATGATCCTCCACCGCACCCGAGACGGCAAAATGGAGCTGATCGAAGCCCCCTAGGAGCAAGTAGAAAGAACCGGATTTCGACCTCTAAGTTATTTGTCATTAGTATTTTGCGGGGAAAAACGCGTCAAGCCGATCATTCCAAAAATTAGGTGGGAAGGGGAGAGGTACTGGAGGGTTCAGACCGGGCACATGCCTGACAAAACAGACCGGGCGGATTCCTGACACTGTGATCGATTCGCGAAGGCAGTCTGGCTCTTACGGTTCGGACAGTTTTCCTCCGTGTACATTTGTCTACTTCGTGGTTCATCTGTTCTTGTTTCCGGCAAACGGCCCACTAGCAAAATTTCACTCCGCTAAGTCAAAACTGTGGCAGAATGGCTTTGTTAGAGCTGGGTCGTCTGGGGGGTGCGTATGTCCTACCGAAAGGCCTGCCTGATTCTTCTGCTGATTTCTTCCACTGCCGCACTGGGGCAGGTTTCTCATTCGGAGCAGGTGCAGATCGCGCCTCCCCTCATCCGCGCCGTTGATCCTCCGGCCCAGGACGCAACCGCAACCGATCTGGAACTGCAAGGCGACCGCTTGCGCGCCGACAAACTCTATCTCGATGCCCTCGATTATTACCATGCGGCGCTGGTCAAGAAGCCGCATGACGCGTCACTGTGGAATAAGGTCGGCATCACGCAACTCATGATGCAGCGCTACAAGGAAGCGAAGAAATCCTTCGAGCGCGCCATCAAGTCCAATCATGAGTTCGCGAATGCCTACAACAATCTGGGCGTAGTTTTGTACGAGAGCAAGAAGTACGGAGCAGCCGTCAAGCAGTACGAGAAGGCGATTGCAAAAGACAACAGTTCGGCGTCGTTCTTCAGCAATCTGGGAGCCGCTCATTTCTCAAAGAAGGAGTTTGAGCCCGCGGTGGCGGCTTACCAGCATGCGCTGGAACTGGACCCTGATGTTTTTATGCACTCCTCGCGCGCTGGCGTCCAGGCGCAATTGCCCAGTCCCGAGGACCGCGCCCGTTACAACTACACAGTCGCGAAGTTATACGCCAAGATGGGCTTGTCCGAGCAATCGCTCGAGTACTTGAAGAAGGCGATCGAATCTGGTTACAAGGATCTGAAGAATGTGTACAAGGATGTAGAGTTTGCCGAATTGCGAAAGGATAAGCGTTTCACAGAGTTGATGGCATCGAAGCCCCTCGTGATCTCGGATTAGTCGCAGGAACAATTACAAAGTTTTACAAAATTAGACGGAACTTCGCGGAGTTCTGGGGTTTAATCATTCAAATACTCCTGAAAACAACAGGGTGAGTAAGGAGAAACGGTAGCCCATCGGATGGTGACCCGAGCACGCCCCAAGCAAGCATCCGGTGGGTTTTTTGTGAGCAATTGGCAGTTAGCAATTGGCTCGATCCCAAAGCAGAATGCCAGTGCTGATTCCCTACTGATTGCCAATTGCTAATTGCCACTTGCTAATTGCTCGTCTTCGGACTCCTCACGCCGATGTAGTCTCCCACCACGCGCTTCCATTTGCCCTGGGCTTTCAGAATGAACTCGACGGCATCGCGCAGCGCGCCGTCGCCGCCGGCGTGAGGCGTGACGTAGTCAGCTTCCCTCTTAACTTCGGCGCGGGCATTTTTCACCGCGATGGCGAGTCCACTGACTCGCATGGCGGGAAGATCGACCACGTCGTCGCCGGCGAATGCGGCTTCTTCCGGCTTCAGTCCGGCTTGTCGAACGACCTCGTCGAAACTAGCGCGCTTATCCTCCACTCCTTGACGGATGTATTCCAGTTTCAAGTCGCGGGCGCGAAGAGCTACGGTCTCCGAGACGCGCTTGGTAATCAGCCCAGTCTTGAGGCCGCCGAGCCGGGCCAGCGAGACTGCGACGCCATCATGGGCGTGGAAGCCTTTGACTTCGATCTGTCCGTGCGCGCTCTGCTGTGCGGGCTCCTGGACCGAACTCGGCTGCGATTTCTCGGGAATGAAGAATAGCTTGCCGTCGGTGAGGACTCCGTCTACGTCGAAGAGAAGAAGCTTGATTTTGCGGGCGCGGGCTTGACCGGAGAGTTTTGGCATCGGGAATCGTCGCATTATAGATGTAACAGATGATATCAGAATTGATAGGGAAATGTGATACAATCTTGACAGTCGAGATGGTGAACTGGATATGTCTCTAGCCGCGCGGAAGGAATATCAAAGCACGACAGTCCGGCTGCCGCGACACGTGTATGAGCGGGCTAAAACCGTTGTGATCCGGTCGCAGGCATCGAGCTTCAACGAATTTGTTGTCCAGGCAATTGAAGAGAAGGTACGACGCTTGACTGAAGCGGAGATCGACGCGGCCTTCGCACAAATGGCGAACGATGCAGACTATCAGCGCACTTCGATTGCGCTGGCCCGCGAGTTCGAGAAGAGCGACTGGGAAGCTTTCCAGGCGGGCGCTACTCCTGAAGAAGCCACACATGAGCAGTCAAAGATCCGCACTGCCAAAGCCCGTTCGCGGTGACATATTCAGTGCCAGGCTTGACCCCACCGAAGGCAGCGAGCAGGCGGGGACACGGCCGGTCGTGGTCGTAAGCCGTGATTCCATCAACGCCAACAGCCCGGTAGTGGTGGTTGTGCCCGTCACCGACGCGGCCAACGTCAAACGCTTTTACCCAAGCCACACCCATATTCCCATGGGTTCGGGTGGACTGAAGATGGACAGCATCGCCAAAGCCGAGCAGATTCGCGCGATTCATGTTTCGCGGCTGGTAGCTTATTACAGCCGGCTGGACAAGGAAACCTTGGAGCGTCTAGAAGAGGCAATCAGGATCACGCTGGCGCTGCGATAGGAGAACTCCCGATCCCATCCGACCCTAACTGAACTACGGGCGATCAATCCACAGGATCGGAAAGTGCCGTCCGAGCCGCTCGAAGTCGTGGTCAGAAGTGACTAGGGTGGCTTGTTGCTGGAAGGCGAGGGCAGCGGCCACGGAATCCACGTAGGGGACTTTATGCACGGCCTTGAGTTCGCCTGCCTTCAGAGATTGTAGGAGATCAACCGGGATGATCTGGATCGGCAGACGGGAGAGACTGGCGACAGCTTGACGAGCTTTTTCCTCGCCTGTCCTTTGCCAAGTGAGGTAATAGACCTCGCCCAGGTTAAGCACCGACATGAACAGCAGCAATTGTTGGCGGCGTGCGCCCGCCAGCAAGTGTTCAAATTTGCCGGCTCCGGGGCCAGCTTGTAAATAGTGAATGGCCGCGCTTGCATCCACCACAAAGCTCCTCATCGCAGTTTCTCGATCCGGTGGTCGCGCTCGCGGTCTTCGAGGAGTGAATAATCGCCCTTCAACGAACCCCGCAGGCTGCGAACAAACTCATCGGTGATGGGCAGCAGCGCGACACGTTCTTTGTCGCGGAAGACGCTAAGACACGAGCCCTCTTTCAAGCCCATCTCCCGCTGCAACCAATCTGGCAGGACTACAGTTCCGCCGGGGCCCACAAAGGCTGTTGCTGAGCGCATCTCGTCGAAGCCGCTAAAAGCTGCGGTTGGATTTTGTGGAAGCTGCAGCAAGGGGTCCATGCCGTCCGGTTGGGGGGCGAACGCGCGATGCGGCGAGGCTTTGGAATAAATCTCGTCATACCAATCGACCAGCGGTTGGTATTCAGCAGGAAGCTCGGTCCGGTCAGGGCGGATTTTTCCACCTTCGCGATCCGGATGAAATGGGTCGCCTTGTTTGAAAAGGCGCCTGCGGCCTCGTGTTGTCTCCAGCAGGATGCGATGGCGGAGGGGATTCGGGGATTTATTCGCGACGCAGTGCTTCGAAACAAAGACCTGAAGTCCCGGTCTGAAACCCTCGACGAGTTTTTCCCCGGTCGCCTTTTCGATGATTTCGCGCCCGGAGAAGTCGAGCGCTTTTGAGTTCTCGCGGTGCAATAGTGCTGTGGCCAGCCAAACGGAATCTGCAAGGGTCATATTGTTCAATCTCCATGAGTGAATATACATTCACTCATACTTTCAGTCAAGAGAACCCGTAATATCCGCGTGTGAAGCGAACATTTTACGAAACTCCGTCTTCCGGCTACAATATCCGAATGCCGTCCCTTCCTGCCTCCCTCGCCTGGGCGCACCCTCTGGTTGCGGAGTGGTTTGTGCAGCGCTTTAGTACGCCCACCGAGCCGCAGGAGCAGGGCTGGCCCCATATTCTCGCCGGCCGCACCACTCTGATTTCCGCGCCCACCGGCTCGGGCAAAACACTGGCTGCGTTTCTTGCCTGCATTGATCGCCTGGTGCGCAAGGCCCTGGCTGGCGATCTCGCCGATCGAACCGAGGTTCTCTACGTTTCGCCGCTGAAGGCGTTGGGGAACGACATCCAGAAAAATCTGGAAGTGCCTCTGGGAGAAATCCTTGCCATGGCCGGCGAGCGCGGACTGCTCATGCCGGAGATTCGGACTGCGGTTCGTACCGGCGACACGCTCATGCCCGAGCGGCGCGCCATGCTTAAGCGGCCGCCGCACATTCTGGTCACCACGCCGGAGTCGCTCTACATCTTGCTCACGGCGGATAAGAGTCGCGCGATTCTGCGCGATGTCGAGACCGTGATTGTGGATGAAATCCACGCGGTCGCCGACGACAAGCGTGGAGCGCATTTGGCGCTGTCGTTGGAGCGCTTGGCGGCGCTGACTTACAAACCGCCGGTGCGCATTGGGCTTTCCGCTACCCAGAAGCCGATTGAAGAAGTCGCGCATTTTCTTACCGGGACCTCAGCGGCTGAAGCCACTCTCAATTCGAACGGCTCTGCGGCGCGGCTGGAAGGCGCGCCCTTTCCAAGCGCTGATCCGGTCATCGTGAATATCGGGCACAAGCGTACGCTTGATCTCGCAGTCGAAGTTCCGCCGATGCCGCTGGGGCCAGTGGCTTCGAACGAAATGTGGGACGAGGTCTACAACCGGCTGGTGACGCTGGTCGAGCAGCACCGGTCGACGCTGGTGTTTGTGAACACACGGCGCATGTCGGAGCGTGTTGCGCATCAACTGGGGGAGCGCATCGGGGAAGAGAATGTGGCGGCGCACCACGGCAGCTTGTCGCGCAAGCTGCGCCTGGCCGCGGAGAAGAAGCTGAAAGAAGGCCAAGTGCGGGTGCTGGTTGCGACCGCGTCGCTTGAGTTGGGAATCGATGTAGGAACGGTCGATCTGGTGGTGCAGATCAATTCGCCGCGCGCCATTGCGGTGACGTTGCAGCGCGTAGGACGGTCCGGGCACTGGCGCGGGGCCGTCCCCAAGGGGCGGCTTTTTTGCACGACTCGCGACGATCTGCTGGAGTGCGCTGCTCTGGTGCGAGCCATCCGGCAGGGCGATCTTGACCGGCTAATGATTCCGGAGTCGCCGCTCGACGTGCTGGCGCAGCAGATTGTGGCGGAGTGTTCCGCCGAAGAGTGGTCCGAGGATGAGATGTTTGCGCTGGTGCGGCGCGCGTATTCGTATCGCAATCTTGCCCGCGCAACCTTCGATGCGATTCTGGAAATGCTGAGCGAGGGCATTGCGGCCAAGCGTGGACGCTATGGCGCTTATATTCACCGCGATCGGGTGAATGGCAAACTTCGGGCGCGGCGCGGGGCGCGGCTGGCGGCGATCACCAGCGGTGGAGCGATTCCCGACAACTCGCTTTACGCCGTGGTGGCCGAACCCGACGGCGTTGTCGTGGGCACGGTAGATGAAGACTTTGCCGTGGAGAGCAACCGCGGCGACATCATGCTGTTGGGAAATACTTCGTGGATGATTCGTCGGATCGAAACCAATGCAGGCCGCGTGCTGGTGCAGGATGCGCACGGCGCGCCGCCAAGTGTTCCTTTCTGGCGGGGCGAAGCTCCGGCGCGCACCGAAGAGCTTTCGGCGCATGTGGGAACTCTACGGGAGAAGATCAGCGGGATGCTGCCGCAAACTTCACCGGTGGGATTTTCGGCGACGCAGCCGGAAGTGGCCGCCATGGTGGGCTGGCTCAAGGAAGAATGCGGCCTCGATGATTCCGGCGCGGAGCAGGCGATTGAATACATCTTGCAAGGGCGCGCAGTTCTCGGCGCGGTGCCGACGCAGACCACGGTGATTGCGGAACGCTTTTTCGATGAAGGTGGCGGGATGCAATTGGTGATCCACGCGCCTTTCGGCGGACGGATCAACAAGGCTTGGGGACTGGCTCTACGCAAGCGTTTCTGCGTAGGCTTCAACTTCGAGTTGCAGGCTGCGGCTACCGACAATGGTCTGAACATCGCCTTGGCCGAGCAGCACAGCTTCCCCCTTGCAGACGTGTTCAACTTTCTGCAGGCCGCGACGGTGCAGCCGATTCTGGAACAGGCGGCGCTCGACTCGCCGATCTTTGCTACGCGCTGGCGCTGGGATGCAAATCGTGCGCTGGCGCTACTGCGCTTTCAAAATGGAAAGAAAGTTCCGGCGCCGATTCAGCGTATGCGCTCCGACGATTTGCTGGCTTCGGTTTTTCCTGACGCGGCTGCCTGCTTCGAAAACATTCAAGGTGAGCGCCAGATTCCGGATCATCCGCTGGTGGGCGAAGTAATGAAGGACGTCCTCACCGAGGCGATGGATATTGATGGCCTGAAGTTTGTGCTGAGCGGGCTGGCGGACGGGCGCATTCGTTGCCTCGCGGTCGACACGCCGGTTCCCTCGCAATTCTCGCACGAGATTCTGAATGCGAATCCATATGCCTTTCTCGATGATGCGCCGCTGGAGGAGCGGCGGGCGCGTGCCGTGCAGATGCGGCGCATGCTGCCGGAATCCGTGCTCGAAGAAGTGGGCGGGCTCGATCCGGCGGCGATTGCGCAGGTGCGGGAGGAGGCTTGGCCGGATGTGCGCGATGCGGATGAGTTGCATGATGTGCTGCATACGCTGGTGGCGCTGCCGGAGGATCGAATTAGCAAGGATGAATAGCGTTT
>Ga0185299_10002649_pt1 | contig 26757 bp, 27 predicted proteins | sample PaiPotPPA55metaG_FD_128002 | JGI IMG/M metagenome (GOLD analysis project Ga0185299, IMG submission 128002) | Iron sulfur acid spring bacterial and archeal communities from Banff, Canada, to study Microbial Dark Matter (Phase II) - Paint Pots PPA... ...
AAAATCGACCAGTATGCTGAAACTTCCAACGACCACGCGCAGCCTTTCGTCTGGACAGCCACGGCGGATTCGATCTTCTCTAAAATCCAGCGACTATGTGAACGTATTTCCGGGACGGCACACTAGTTGTTCGAGGCGTACGCAGGGAACTACCGTAGGTGGGCACCGTTTTGCGCGGTTCAGCCGCCAGGGATCGCCGTCGGCCTCCGCGCAAATCTTTTCGATTCTCGATTGTTCGTTTATCCAGCTTGTCCGCTTCTCGGCTGAAGTTTTGCAATTTAGCTTTTGTAGACGCTTTTTCTAAGTGCAGGGTGCTTGCCAAACGCTGCTGCCGCAAACTCCTTGTCTTACGAATGCTCGCAAAGGGCATGGTTGCATCAACGCGGGACACTGTGCCTTCGAGGAACAGAACGCAAAGGGCCAGCTCAGCTAGAGGGAAGCGCTTTCTCTCCCGAAAGATGAGCCTTGCTGGCTGGGTGGGTTCGCTGGAGGGAATATCTCAGGCCGCCGCGCCGTCGCTTTTTTCGTGAACACGCATTTCATGTCTATCCCGTTTGAGGTAGCGATAGAGACTTGTCCGGCCGATTCCCAATATTTGTGCCGCGCGCAAGCGATTGCCCTGGCACAGCTCGAGCACCCGCTGGATGTGCAATTTGCGCACTTCGTCGAGCGAAAGCGGCCTCCAATTATCGCCCTCCGCTCCTCGCGAGCCACGGTGTTGCAAGTGTTCCGGCAAGTCTGCAAGATCGATGAAATCCCCAATCGCGGTTATCGCCGCGGTGGCAATCACGTTCTCCAATTCGCGCACGTTCCCTGGCCACGCATGTTGCAGCAGCACGGTCTGCGCCCGCCGCGTCAACCCGGAGATATTCTTCCCGTATACGTCGTTATATTTCTTGAGGAAATAATGCACCAGCAGCGGAATGTCCTCCAGCCGCTCCGTCAAGGAAGGCACCCGAATCTGGATCGAACTCAACCGGTAAAAAAGGTCCTCCCGAAACCGGCCCGCCAGCACTTCCGCCCGAAGATCCCGGTTCGTCGCCGCAATCAGCCGCACATTGACCTGCCGCACTTCCGGCGACCCCACCCGCTGGATCTCTCTGTTCTGAATCACCCGCAGCAGCTTGGCTTGCATCGGCAGGGACGTCTCCCCAATCTCATCCAGAAAAACCGTCCCGTTATTCGCGTATTCAAAAAGCCCCGGCCGCGTATCCGTCGCCCCCGTAAACGACCCTCGCACATGCCCAAAGAGCTGGCTCTCGAGCAACGTGTCCACCATCGCCGAACAGTTGCAGATCGCCAATTTCTGCTGGTTCACCGGACTGATGTTGTGTATCGCCCGCGCCACCAGCTCTTTCCCCGTCCCGGTTGACCCCACCAGCAGCACGTTCGTGTAGTGCTTCGCGACCTTTCGCGCAAAATCAAAAACCTCCAGCATGACCGGGCTCTTTCCCACGATCCCATGGAACTCCAGATCCTTCAGCAACTGTTCTTCCAGCGCCCGCACCCGTCGACGCTGATCGTAGATGGTTGCCACTTCGTCCAGCGTTTTTTTCAACCTTATCTTGTCGATCGGTTTCGGCAAGAAGTCCGTTGCGCCCCGCCGTATCGCGTCCAGCGCCGATTCCAGCGTGTATTCCCCGGTCATTACGATCACATGAATTCCGGGGTCGATGCGCAACGCGCGATCAAGAAACTCATAACCGTTCATCCCCGGCATATTTACATCCGCCAGCACCAGCCGGCACCGCCCGGAACGCACCAGGCCCAAAGCCTCCTCGGGATCCGAGGTGGTGATCGCCTCATAGCCCATGTCATCCATAACCGCGGTGAGCAGATCCAATTGGGCGTGATCGCTGTCCAGAATGCACGGCGTCAAAGAAGTCTTCAGTGTCACCAGTTCAACAGTTTTGGTATACGCGTGTGCCACACCGAATACACTCGCAACGTTTGTGCCATTCCCGCACCTTTCCCGTTTCTCACCCTCGGCTGGCCCTGGCCAGTCAACCGCGCAGCCGAATATTCGGCACGGTGAACAGAATCAGCGATTTGTGGGCCGCCGCCGCAAGCGACCCCGTTGCTTGCAGGCAATTTCCTCCCACCGGTCGTGCCTACCGCCATGCAGCCCATCTCATATTGGGTCACAATGTCGTTTCGGTGCGGAACTCTGCAGTTCCTCACCCGTCGCTAGAGGAATTCTCACGCTTGCGACAAGGACTCTGGCCACGCTGGAAAGCTCGTTTCTTCTTTCATGCGCGGAACCGCCATTCTCAGGCGGAATTGCTGAAATCCACTCTTCATCTTTACTACCAGTTCAGCCTCGTAGACCACCGGGAGGGAACGATCAGATTTGCCCTCCTGCAGAAGCCGCACCAGCAGGATGGCATTGTCGTTCAGAGCGCGCTTTAACGTTACCTGCTTTCCGGACTCCTCATTCCAATCGAGCTAGCAGTTCTCCACAAAAAAAATCTACTTGCGGTTCCATCCAGATGCTTCGGAGGCGTACAGCCGTGTAACAGGAAAGCGCGCGTTCCGCAGCATCCAGGGCCTCCACGGTACGGAATTGCAGGTCAAGAACCACTCCTCATGCTATGTAAATTACTGAAAATGGGAAGGTTGCCTAAAAGCAGCGGCTCCCAGAGAGTCTCCGGCGCAAAATTTCTCGCCGCAGTGTTCCGATATGGGGCACTACATGTTGCCTGGCAGGAGCAGCTTGCTCACGAAAATGTTTATCGGGTCATAAATGTAACGAAACACGACCATGCCTACGAGCAGCCCTGCCATTGCAAAGCTATTCCCGCGGAGCCAGTCCAGATAGCGCTGCGCGGTCTTTTCACTCATGAAGAGCAGGATGACTGTGCTGCCGTCGAGCGGCGGCACTGGTAGCAGATTGAACGTGCCAAGCAGCAAGTTCAACGAAAAAAAAATCAGAAGAGTCGTGGATGCGAAATCCAGGTGGTTCGTAACCGGATCGCGATGAAACCAGCCTTCGGCGGCTCCTAGGTGCAGTCCGGCCACGGCGATCAGCATCAACGAGAAATTTGCCGCCGGTCCCGCCAGAGCCATCCATCCCGACCGCCGCGGATGCCGTCGCTCCCAAAGCGGGTCGTACGGTGCGCTCGCCCATCCAAACATCCTCCCCATGAACAAGAACGAAATAATCGGAATTAAAATCATGCCCCAGGGTTCACGCCGCATGTGCGGCACAGGATTCAGCGACACCTGCCCGCCTTGCGCCGCCGTTTCATCGCCTCCCATCTTGGCGACCAACGCGTGCGCCGCTTCGTGACACGTGGTCGAAAATAGAAACGCGACATACCAAATGAATCCGAAAACGAGAACATCGGGAGTCAGATCCGGCAAGTGTCTTGCCCCTTTCAGCTGCTCAGCCCAAGCAGACTAGATGTTGTCACACTGCTTTGCAAGCCGCGCCATTACCACCCCAGCCCAAGGGAGGAAATGCGCAATAGAGCGCGTCAGTGATAGACTCCTGGCATGGCTACCAAGAACAAGAAGAAAACAAAGCAAACCAGATCCAAAAAAGCCCGCGTCCAAAAGCCCGCGCTCAAAAAGAGCGCGCCGAAGAAAGCTGCATCTGCCAAGAAAGCCGCACCCGCCAGGAAGGCCCTGCCAATAAAGAAGAAAGCGCTCAAGAAAAATAGAGTTCGCGGCAAGAGCCAGGACGTGGACTCCGTGGTTTTCGAGCCTAAGGGTCTGGGTGCGCGCTCCGGTGGCCAGTCGGGCGATCTTCAGGGCTTATCAAACCGCGCGGGCGCGGACTCGGAGAGCGTGGACGAATTGCTCGAAGAAGGAAACGCCTTCGAGGCCGAAGTCGTTAAAGGCATCGAAGACGTTCCCGACGCCGATGAAGGCGAGGTAAGGACGCACGAAGTCCCGGAAGACGACGTCCCAGGCGAGTATCTGGAAAAAGATCAGTAAGAGGGACAAACTTGTACCCGATAGATTTACGCTAAGTAGAAGGGATTCGTCTCCCGATGAAGATTCACAGAATCGCGTTCGCATTCCTCACGGGCATTTTGCTGGCCGCTGCCGCGCATGCCCAGAATGATAAATCTGCGACAAGTCCCTCAGCAGATTCCGCCAAGGCTTACCTCGGCCGCTGGGACTTGACGCTGAAGGCGCCCGACCGGGAGTATCCCTCCTGGCTGGAACTGCGCGAGGAAGATGGACAACTCAAAGCCCAGATGGTGGGCCGCTGGGGAAATGCACGGCCACTGCCAAGTGCAGAACTTTCGAATGGCCACCTGAAGTTCGTCTCTCCCAAGGAAGAGGAAGACAGTAAGACCGACATGGTGTTCGAAGGCACCTTGACCGGGAAAATTCTCTCGGGCAGTTTGAATGGCCCCGATGGAAAAACCTGGCAATGGACCGGCCGCAAAGCGCCCGCGCTGAAAAGAGCTAAACCGCCAAGCTGGGCCTCACCGATCACGCTCTTCAATGGAAAGGATTTAACGGGTTGGCACGAAGACAAGCCCGGCGCATCGCCCGTCTGGAAAGTGGAAAATGGAATTCTGGTCAGGCCCGACCGTGGCCCTGAGTTGATTAACAGCTCCAAATTTGAAGACTTCAAACTCCACGTCGAGTTCAACTGCGGCCCCGAGTCCAATAGCGGTGTATATCTACGCGGCCGTTACGAAGTGCAAATCGAAACCGACTCCGCCGGCGATGCCCCGAGTCAGCGCATGGGCGGAGTCTACGGTTTTCTCGCTCCTTCGCCCGAGCCTGCGCGCACGCCGGACCAATGGCAGACCTACGACATCACGCTGATCGGCCGCATGATTACGCTCGTCCTCAACGGCAAAACCATCATCGACAACAAGGAAATTCCCGGCATCACCGGCGGCGCTCTCGACAGCCACGAAGAACTCCCCGGCCCCATCTACCTGCAAGGTAGCGAAAAAGGCCACGTGCTGTTCCGCAGCATCGTCATCACTCCCGCAAGCCAGTGAGCGTTCCCGGCCTGGTATGTTCCGCGTACGCCAGAAGAAACGATATCCAGAGAGTGGTAGACTATTCTAGAATTCTCTGGACTTATGCGCCTCCCAAGCCTAATATGTCTAATGAGAGAGAATCCCGATGGCCAAGACGCTTACTAAGAAGATCGGCTTGGAAATGGACGCGCGTCTCTATAAGCAGCTTTCTACGCTCGCCAAGGAGAATGGACAATCCCGCCGTTTTCTGCTCGAGAAAGCTCTGGAACACTACATCCGCTTCGTGGTCCCATCTCAGGGCACCGTGCGCCCCGAAGTCATGAGCCAGTTCCGCCGCTCGACCGACAAAAATCGCAAGCTTCATCAACTTTTGGCTAAGTAACTCCATGTCCGCGAAAAAGAATCTCTCGCCTCGCTACATCTATCTGACCGTGGCGGAAGCCATAGAAATGCATCGTCAGCTCATCGACGAATTTGGCGGGATTCACGGACTTCGTGATCAGGGCCTTCTCGAAGCAGCTATTTTCCGCCCCCAGAATGGCTATTATGACAACATCATCCACGAAGCCGCGGCTCTCATGGAGTCTCTTGCGAACAATCATGCTTTCCTCGATGGCAACAAAAGAATCAGTCTCGCCGCGACGGATACCTTTCTCCGCATCAACGGCCACTATCTCGAGTTGGAGACCATCCCTGCACACAAATTCATCACCGAATCCATAAGCAAGAGAGAATTTCGCGTTGGCCAGATCAGAGAATGGCTTACCGCCCACGTACGTGCCCTTCAAGAAGATTGAGCGAAACGCGCGCCAACACAATCATCCGCTCCAGATGTAAGATGTCCGCCGAGAGCGAGCTAAGGAGCTGAAATGCCGAGACTTCTACAATTCGTGTTTGCTACAGCGTTCGTCATAGCGCCTCTCGCAACAACGCCCAGCAATGCCCAAGAGCGCCCCATTGTTTTGAAGGCCGCGACTGTTCTCGACGGCAAAGGCCGAATTCTCCGCAACACCATCATCGTCGTCGAGGGCGGAAAGATCGCCCGTGTCGGCAGTGAGCCACCAGCTGGCGCGATCACCTACGACCTCTCCGGCTTAACCGTCACTCCCGGCTGGATTGACACGCACGCGCACATCTTCTGGCACTTTGACAACGGCCGCCTCGCCGGAAAAGACGAGCCGCCGGTGCGCGCGATACTCCACGCCGCGGACAATGCTGTCCTCACGCTCAACGCCGGCTTCACCACGATCCAAAGTCCCGGTTTGCCCCAAGACAAAGATTTGCGCGAAGCCATCGCCCGAGGAATCATCCCCGGGCCGCGCATTCTGACATCGCTCGAACCCCTCGATGAGAAAAGCGGCCCGCCCGAAAAGCTACGCGAACTGGTTCGCGAACGAAAGCAGCAGGGCGCCGACTTCATCAAACTTTTTGCCTCCAAAAGCATCCGTGAAGGTGGCACTCAGACGATGACTGACGAGCAGCTTGCAGCAGCTTGCGGCGAAGCCAAGTCGTTAGGCCTGCGTACTATTGTTCATGCCCACTCGCCGGAGTCTGCGAAAGCCGCTACGCTCGCAGGCTGCACGACCATCGAACACGGAGCCTACGTTACCGACGACGTGTTCGCGCTCATGGCGCAGCGCGGTACCTTCTACGACCCCAACATCGGTCTCGTGTTGCAGAACTATCTTGAAAACAAGGAAAAATTCCTCGGCATCGGCAACTACAACGAACAAGGCTTCGCTTTCATGGAAAAAGGCATCGCCATCGTCCTGGACACTTTCAAGAAAGCGCTCAAGCACAAAGATCTAAAGATTGTTTACGGCACGGACGCCGTCGCCGGCGCGCATGGACGTAACTACGAAGAGTTCATCGCGCGCGTGAAGGATGGTGGCCAATATCCGATGGCCGCGATCATGTCCGCAACTTCCATCTCCGCCGAATCTTTAGGCCTGAAAGACAAAATTGGCGCCATCGCTCCCGGCATGGATGCCGATATTATCGCCATGGACGGCGACCCTCTCCGCGACGTCACCGTCGCCCGCCGCGTAGTTTTTGTCATGAAAGGCGGTAAAATATACGAGAATCTCGCGCCCGCAGCGAAACGCCAGGAATCCCACTAGCTAAGTGGTTCAAACGCGGCGCTCTACCGCACCAAACTCCACGGATAAATCCCCACATTGATCTTCATAATGAAGTAGCTGAACCCGCCAGCGTCGGGCTTCGGTTGATGCGGCGTGTCTGGCGGAATCAGCAGCCAGTCGCCCGCTTTCACTTTAAACGTTTGTCCGCCGACGATCGGTTGCCCACGATATTCCCCCGGCACGGGACCATCCTTATCCATCAAATTCTGCCGGTTGGCGATCTTCCCGCCCACAATCATTTCGCCCGTGCCGCCCGTGATCACATAAAAATCGTAAGCCCCAGCGTGCATTTCCGCGTCGTCCCACACGCTGTTCACTTTCGTCAAGCTCGGCACCGGCTGTTCGCGATGCATGCGGTACAGCATGAACATACTGAAATTCCGTGTCTGAATATGTACCGGCCCGCCTCCGATCGATTGCGAGCCTCCGCTTCCGGCTTGCGCGACCAACTTCGCCGCCTTTTCTGCAAGCTCTCCGTGCGCCCTTTTTATGTCGTCGATATTCCAGTACGTAGTCGGAGGCGCATCCGGCGCCAGCGCGGGTTGCCGCGGCGAGTTGTAACCAAACGGCAGCATCTCCACTTTATTTTCCTGGGCTGCAGCACTCGGAACCATAGAAAAATCGTCGAAGTGGGCGCTCAATACTTGCTGTGGCGTTGGTTTTGTCGCATATCCCGCGACATACCCGGCGAACGCCGCCGCAATCACAATCACGGGAATCACTATTTTTCTGCTCTGCATGGGTCGAACCTCCGTTGACGAATCTTGCTAACAGTTATTGCAGTAAAAACGTCCGTCTGATTATTTCTTTTGATCCCGTCTCACTGCTTCAAACCGAATCTCTTTTAGAAACTCCGTCTGCCGCGAAAGTTCCGTCTTTCCGGCAGGAAATTTGTTTGCGCTCAACACGAACGCGAGAATGTCGGCGTTTTGCTGCCGGTTCAATTTGCCTGCGGCGTTTTGGGGCATCGTTTTTCGAATTCGTTCGAACAAATCTCCCAGCGTTAATCCATTCCAATTTGACAGAAAGGCTCCGCCCGTCAGCGGTGGCGACGATTCGCCGCCCGCGAGCGCAACGCCATGGCAGCCCTTGCATTCTTTTTGATACAGCGCCTCGCCGCGTTTTGCCTGTTCCTCCGTGTACGCGCCGTCCCACACCGAGCGTGTTTCCGTCGCCTTTGATTCTTGAGCGCGAAGTGCGCCGCGTGCACTCACAATTGACACCAGACAAGCGCATGCGGCCAACGCATTCCAGAATTTCACCCCGCCGCCTCACTCATTCGCCCGCCGAAGGCAACGCGTACGCAATATATTCCCCCGAATACGGCCCGCCGCTTACAGCCACCACGATGTACTGCTTGCCATTCACCATGTACGTCATCGGCGATCCGCTCTGCGGTGCAGGCATATACACGGCCCCAACTTCTTTCCCAGTAGCTTTGTCATACGCGCGCAGCATCGCGCCGCGCGGATGATCCGCCGTCGTCGTCACCTGTCCTTCGCCGGCAATCACCAGCGTCTTCGTGATCAACGTCCCAATGTTGTAGGTTTGCTGACCGGTCCGCGCGATGTTCATTCCCTTAAACGCCGGATAATTTCTCACCACATCTGGCGTCTCGCCGTGCGCAATCTGCCAGACGATTTTCCCTTCATCGAGGTTTATCGCTGTGATCGTTCCATAAGGAGGTTTGATCAACGGAAGATCATCCACGTTCAACCGCACAAATCCACCGCCCGGTGCTTTCCTAGGAGGCATCGGAGAATCCGCGCCCGCGTTTTCTCCCGGTCCTCTCATTATCCCCACTTCCTGCCCATCCACTCCGGCAATATATTTCAAATCAGAAACATCCGTGGAGCAGGCACCAATCCAATCGGTTCCACGCAAGCGTTGCAAGCATACGCATAGACGATGTGCGTCTCGGGATCGTAAGATCCGCCCGGCCAGTTCGTTCCGCCGGAAGCTGTTCCCAGCGTCAGCGTTCCCAGCGGACCATCCGCTTTGCTCGCCACAGGCGGCGTAAACACTGGACCCAAGTGGTATTTGGAAACAATGGCCTTCGCCTTCTCGCGAAGTTCGGGATTGAACTCAATCAAATCATCAATGGCCACGCCGTTGCGGCTGTAGGCCGGCGGCTTCGCCGGAATCGGCTGCGTCGGCGAATACCACTCGCCGGGCACGCTGCCCACCTCCACTTTTCGCTCTTCGATCGGCCACACCGGTTTCCCCGTCACGCGATCGAAAACATAAAGAAATCCCTGTTTCGACGGCTGCGCCACGGCCTTGACCGGTTTTCCATCCACCACGATGTCCGCAAGGATCGGCGCCGAAGAAATATCCATGTCCCACAACGGGTGGTGAACTAATTGGAAATGCCACTTCCTTTGCCCGGTTTTCAAATCCACGCAAACCAAACTCTCTCCAAATAAATTATTCCCCGGCCGGTGCCCGCCGTAGTAGTCGCTCGTGGGAGATTCGACCGGCAAATAGACCAGCCCGAGTTGCTCATCCACGGTAATCTGTGTCCACACGCCCGTGTTGCCCGTATACTCCGCGGAATCCTTCAGCCAGGTGTCGTAGCCATACTCACCCTTCTTCGGAATCGTGTGAAAAATCCAAAGCCGCTTCCCCGTGCGCACGTCGAATCCGCGCACATAACCTTTATTGTTGCGCATGCTCTTCGGCGTCATGCCTTCGCGAAAGGCCGCGCCCACGATTACCGTGTCCTTCGCCACCACCGGTGCCGATTGAATTCCAATTTCACCTGTCGTCAAGTCCGGAAAAATGGTTTGGTCGTCGTCGAGCTTCAAGTCCAACGCGCCGCCGTTTCCAAACGACGCAACAGGAGAGCCGGTTTTTGCATTCAAGCAGATGAGCCGGTAACCCGGCGTCACATAGAAAACTCGTTCTTCCTTTCCGTCAGACCAATACGCCAAACCGCGCCCGGAAAGCTGCCTTGGAGCTGCTCCACCGCGTGCGCCTTCGTGCTCGCCGTGCACCCAAAGCAATTCCCCGGTCGCGGCATCCAGCGCAATCACCGCGCGGCGCGAGCCCGCCGTCGCATACAAAACGTTGTTCACCATCAGCGGCGTGCCCTCAAGCTTGTATTCGGGCCGGTTGCCAAAATTATCCGTCTTGACGCGCCACGCGATTTCCAAGTCGCTGAAATTGGAAGCGTTGATCTGGTCCAGCGGACGATAGTGGGTGCCCGCCAAATCTGCCCCGTAGCTAGGCCAATCCGTGTCCTTCGCGCGATATTGTGCGGAAGCCGGCGGGAGCAAACACACGAGCACCGCAAACAAGCCAGCGATGAGCCCAGTGCCAGCCCGTAAAAAGGCTTTGTATCGCACAATTATTTTGCTGCAATGCATCTTCAATCCTCCACACCAATCCGCAAATCCACCTACGTTACGCGCGCCACTCATCCCATTTTCTTGATTTCGTCCAACGCTTCCTTGATTTTTGTTTTCTGCTCCTCGGTGACGTCCGAATTCGGTGGCCGCTGATAAAATTGTCGCGTCCCCATTTGCAAACTCAGCGCATACTTCATCGGCCCGTATTCGTCCACTCCGCCCGCGCGCAATAGCTTCAGCGCCGTCTCCAATTTCGCCAGCGGCTCCGCGAAGTCTTTTCCAGCCCTTCTTGAAGCAAACACCGCCGCAATCTGCGCCGTGAAGTTGTTGCCTTCCGCCAGAATCGCGCCCATTCCATGGTCCAGCGCGTACTTCAGATTCGTCGTCGTGCCGGTTCGCATGTTCAACTTCGGAAATTCCGCCACGAACCGGTGATACTCCTCGACGTCGGAGCTGGAATCCTTGATTCCCGCAAGGTTCGGAAATTTTTCAAGGCTATGCATCAAATCCAGGGAGATCGGAATTCCAGAGGCAAATGGGATGTGATACAGGTTGATAGGAATCGTCACCTTCTCAAAAATCAGCGAAAAATATTTCGTCAACCCTTCCAGTCGTGGATGTTTGTAATAGAAGGGCGGCACAATCAGCAAACCGTCCGCGCCGTTTTCTTGCGCGTGGAGCGACAACTCGAGCGTCTCCGGAAAATTTGAAGTTCCCGGCGACACGATAATGTTTAATCCGTTTTTGTGCTTGAACGTCGTCTCGGCGATCTTCTTTCGCTCGGCAAACGAAAACGAAGGAAACTCTCCCGTGGTTCCGAGCACCACAACTCCGTCCGCCCCTTTTTCCTTCAGGTAAGCTAGAACGTCCTTGTAAAGCTCAGAATCGAAGTTCAAGCTCTTGTCGCAAGGCGTCGAAGCCGCCACCCAAAACAACTGTTTTTCAGTAGCTGCCGGCGGAACACCACGCGCAGGCAAAACGCTGCCGCGCACCTCCGGAATGCCCGCTTCTCCAACCACCCCAAGTGCCGCTGCTGCACCCACAGCTCCAAGAAATGTTCTTCGCGTCGTTTGCATGTTGGGAACCTCCAGAAGTTGCCGGAAGTCTAAGTCACTGTGGCTCAGACGCAAAGGATTAGTTCTAATTTGGAGACGCCCCATGACAGCTGCGCCTCGACCTAGCGAATCCGCAGCGTGCACCTAGTTTCATTTTCCAATGTCATTCGAACGCGAGCTTGCAATGGCTCCAAGTGTCCGTTGTGACCGGAAACGCGACGCGGCGTCCCACAAACGGACGGTCATGCGCGGCCTGCTCTCACCTTAAATATTGCTTAGCATTGTGTTTTCAATGGCTTACAACGAAGTGAGCGTGGCTCTTGGGGTGCGACTCCTCATCACGGTATGAGCGCCGCAAGCGTTGTCTTAGACGCCTACAACTTTGAATCGGGAACTACCGAAGATCTCCGTGCCGCCAAGCGCAAAGTTTTGGCCGACGCCAGGCTCGGCGATGGCGAAGCCTTCGCCGAAATGGTCCTGCCGTACGGGCCGGGCCTCTACCGGCGGGCCCTGCGCCTGACAGGCAATCCGGCAGACGCCGAAGATGCCCGCCAAGAAGCCCTCCTCAAGGCGTTTTCCCGTCTCAACCAGTTTGCGGGACAGCAAGACGACGGCAAGGATGACCTCCACGCCTGGGTCTCGCGCATCACAACCAACGCTTCGATCGATCTAATCCGTCAACGCCGCGAAGGGAAGTACGTTTCTCTCGAAGAACCCGGGATCGCCCCCGAGGACACCCTAGGTAGCCGGCTCCCTGCGCGCACCGACAATCCCGAAGAGCGCTACGCCCGCCGCGAGCAGCGTGTGCTCCTTGCGGGCGCCATCGCGCGCCTCGCGCCGGATTTGCGCCAAATCTGTTTGCTGCGCGATGTCCTGCAGTATTCCACTCACGAAGTAGCCGCGCGCCTGCGGATCTCGACGGTTGCCGTCCGCCTGAGGCTCTTCCGCGCGCACAGAAGGCTGCGCGAGATTCTGCGCGAAAATATGCGCCAAAAGCAGCCCTACTCCGCCTCCCAACTGGCGCGCCTGCGCGTAACAAAGCCCGCGAAATCAAACCGACATGCAGAGTTCCTGCCGATGAACACCCACGCCGAGTTTGCCTGCGGCGATTAGCGGGTTGCATCCACCAGGTTTGGACGCTAAATCCAAATATCGCGAACACAAGACTCCGAGGCTGTCACCGCGTCGTGTCGGTCCGCGCGGGCGAGGAAAGCAGCAGTCGCTTGGGGCCGCTGACGAAGGGACTGCCGCGTTCGTAAAAACGAAACAGCCGGTCGGCCGCGCGAGTGATGCCGATGCGCACTGAAGTTGCAACGGGCACTTCCACAGAGGCGCTCGGGCGTGCGGTTTTGGGACGCACCAACTCACCGAGCCACAGCGGTCCCCGCGAAAATAGATCGAGACCATCAAGACTACGCTCAATCCGCAGCGCTGAGGCTAAGCGCCCCGGCCCGCGCGTGAGATCAAGCAGCTCCGTGCTCTTCCGGTGCCGTTGCATAATCTCGATTCCTTCCAGAGGTTCCAGCGCGCGAATCAGAACGCCTCCGCCAACGCCCGCCCTTTCGCTTGAAATATTCAGCATAAAATGCATTCCGTAGTTGAAATAGACGTAAACGTGCCCATGCCCTAGAAATAGCGAGCGGTTGCGAGGTGTAGCGCCGCGAAAATGATGCCCTGCAGGATCACCTGGCGGATAGCCTTCCGCTTCCACGATTCGCCCGCTAAGCCGTCCCTCGGGTAAATCGTGGACGACGACTTTGCCGATCAGAAACCGCGCGAGTTCTAAAGTGTCGCAAGGAAGTTCCTTTCGAGCGAGGCGGCGAAATTTAAAATGCGCGCGGTCCACGGCTTACGGCGAGCTTGCATCCGGCGGCTCGTTATTAAAAAGCCGCGCGAGTTCCGCATGATCGATCACCACAGCGGGATCCGATTGAATGGCGTCATAGTATTTCTTCTGAAAGGCGTCGCCCGATTCCGAAGGAGCAAACATCTTGCGAGCGAGTGAAATTGCCGTGCGAACGTCTTCCGGCGTAACTGGATTTTCCCCCGCAAGCGTTTCATCTAGCCGAACGACAAACTCGGAAATATTGTGAAGCCACCCGAATTGCTGGTGGTCAATGACCAGCCGGAAAAGTTCCCCCACGGTGACTTTTCCGTTGGCGCGCTCGTATTCCCGGCGTTCCATATCCAGCAACGTCTTGTGAACGCCCAGCAGCGCCAGTCGAAGAGCGATCAGTTTCTCACGCGCGGCTCCGTCGTCGTCTTTCCTCGCGAGTGCTCTGGCGTCCTGGGGATTCATATGGCATGCACAACTTTTATTGTCCGACAGATTGCAGCTAAATTCCAATCGCAGACGCTAGTTCGGCCGGCCAGATCCCGATAGGTCGTGACGGCAGTCCGGCCGTGCGCTGGGCCGCTCGCCAAAAAATTACTGCGGCGGTCCTGCCCGCATATCCTCTTCTACTTCGCGTCGTGAAAAATGATCCCCAACGTATACCGCGTCCCGCGATGCACCCGGCTCACGCCATGCCGCAAATTCACACGATAGTACCCGCGCGCCCCTTTCACTGGCCGGTACCGCGTAGTGAAAATAATCGCCTGTCCTTGATTATTCCCGCGCACCACTTCCGCTTTCGATTGCGCCCGCGGCTGCTGCTCCACCAAAATAAACTCGCCGCCCTCCCAGTCACGCCCCGCTTGCCCCAACAAGAACACCATCTGCAAAGGAAAACTCACCTCCCCATAAAGGTCCTGATGCAAGCAGTTGTAGCCACCCACCTCATAGTGAAGCATCAAAGGCGTCGGTTTTTTCTGCCCAGCCTTGTGACATATTTTCAAAAACTCGCCGTGCGACAACGGATATCCCGCGCCGCCTTCGCCAAGCATCTCACCCCAGCGATTTGCGACTGTCGCCAAATGCGGATAGGCTGCCGTCCGAAGCCCTGCAACCATCTGCGGCAGCGGATTCTCGAAATACTTGTAATCGTTAATTCCAAAACGATACCGCTCCATGATGATGTGGCTGCGAAATCGCTTCTCGTCGTTATATAGCGCAATTAGTTCCGAGCATTCCCCACTCGTAAGAAGCGGAGCCGTTACCGCGTACCCCCGCGCGCAGAGCGACTCTTCCACCTCCGCCCAATCCAATCTGTCGATTCTCTTTTCAATCGCAATCTCATTTTCCTTCGATTGTTGCAGAACTGTCATAAAGCTCCTCTTCGACGGCACTAACTCAAATATCTCAGCCGCAATTTACATCACCGTGAGAGTGGAAATCTCTCCGCTTTCGACCATGAAATTATTTTCTACGTACAAAGCAAACTTTGCGGCATCCCAGCTCTAACGGTAAGCGGCGGGAGCCATCTAAGGAAAGGAAATACCAGGTCAAATCCCTCCGGAGGCCGGAGCGCTCTTTCTCGCGCCTCAGTGCCCGGAGAAAATAAAAGGGAGTTGTACATGAAAGCCACGAAGCTCTTCACTCTGTTGGTCGGCAGTTCGTTGATGTTATCCGCCAGCGCCTTCGCCGGGAACGGCAACAAGAAGTCGCTCCACCTCTACGAAAGCGTCACTCTCGAGGGCAAGCAGCTGCCCCCCGGCGATTACAAGTTCGAATGGAGCGGGACGGGACCTGACGTAAAAGTCGATATTCTCAAAGGCAAGGAAACCGTAGCCAGCGTGCCTGCACGAATCGTTGCTGTGCCGGTTTCGAACAAGGTTGACGGCTATTCGGCCACCGCTGGAAAGGACGGCAGCCATTCACTTACCACGCTCTTCTTTAGCGGAGACAAATTCGATCTGCAAATCGGCGACGCGTCGAGCGCGAAAACCGCGCCTACCACAACTACCAGCGGCACAAACTGACGAACCGGGCGTTTTCGGAACTTGCACCATGCCTGAGAATGCGAAAGGGGCCTATTCAGGCCCCTGCGCACTTTATTTCTTTCAAAAACGAAATTAAAAACGAAGTTTTAGATTTGCGAGCCGGACGCGACGGCTCCGTGCGCGCCATGGCCGTTCTCACTAGCGTGGAATTGTGCAGCCTCCGTCGAACCGGCCAGCGCTGTCGTCGATGACGCGCCGCCAGAAACCACTTGCGCAATTTCGTCGAAATAACCCGTGCCCACAAAACGCTGATGCGTCACGGCGCGGTAACCGAGTTCCTGCGCAGCGAATTCTTCCTGCTGCAGCTTTGAATAAGCCGTCATGCCGGCTTGCGCGTAGCCGCGAGCCAAATGAAACATAGACATGTTCAGCGAATGGAATCCCGCCAGCGTCACAAACTGGAATTTGTAACCCATTTTTCCTAACTCTTGCTGAAAATTCGCTATCGTCACGTCGTCCAATTTCTTCTTCCAGTTGAACGAAGGCGAGCAGTTGTATGCCAGCAGCTTGCCAGGAAACTTGGCGTGAATCGCGTCTGCGAATTTCCTCGCTTCGCCAAGGTCAGGCGTGGATGTTTCGCACCACAATACGTCGGCATAAGGCGCGTACGCCAGGCCGCGCGCAATCGCCGCGGCAATCCCGCCGTGAAATTGATAGAACCCCTCGGGCGTGCGCTCGCCGTAAATAAATTCGCGGTCGCGCGGATCCGCGTCGGAAAGCAGCAGTCCAGCCGAGTTTGCGTCCGTACGCGCGATTAAAATTGTCGGCACGCCGCAAACATCCGCCGCCAGCCGCGCGGCCGTCAATTTTTCGATGAACTCCCGCGTTGGCACAACCACTTTGCCACCCAAATGCCCGCATTTCTTCGCCGAAGAAAGTTGATCTTCGAAGTGAACGCCCGCCGCTCCCGCTTCGATCATTGATTTCATCAGCTCGTAAGCATTCAAAGAGCCGCCGAAACCCGCTTCCGCGTCCGCCACGATCGGCGCAAACCAATACGTTCCGCTCGGCTTCCGTTCGGCGGACTCGATCTGGTCCGCGCGCACGAGTGCGCGGTTGAGGCGCTTCACTAGATTCGGCGCGGAATCGCACGGATACAAACTCTGGTCGGGGTAAACGTCGCCCGCCGTATTGCCGTCCGCTGCCACTTGCCATCCTGATCCGTAAATCGCTTTCAAGCCCGCCTGCACCATTTCAATCGCCTGATTGCCGGTGATCGCGCCGAGCGCCGGAATGTACGCGTCGCTGTGCATTAAATTCCACAACCGCTCCGCCCCCAGCCGCGCCAGCGTGTACTCGATCTGAATCGTCCCGCGCAGTCGCAGCACGTCATCGTACGAATACGGACGCGTAATGCCTCCCCACCGGGAATTGCTGTCCCAGTCCGCGTGCGAATGTTTTTTCTTTCCGTTGGCCCCGTTCGTCTTGTTCGATGACATTTAGATCTCCTTGCGAAAATTCGCGGCCTCAGTCCTGTGTCCGTGCTACGAAAACATGAAACGCGCTGCTTTCTAAGCCGGATTGAATTCGTGCCGCCGGATCATTTCCTCGCTCAAGTTGCGCGCCTCGCGGAGTGAAGCCGCAGCTTGTGAATCGTTTGCCTTCGCCGGCTCGCCGAGCAACCGCTCGAGCTCTTCGTCAAAAAGCCGGCTAATCAATTCCGGTGTGTGCCGCACAGGAGCGCCGCTCTCGTCGAGAATCTCCACGCTGCTCGAATGATTCAAACGCTGTGCGATCATCAGTCTATAAATGCGATCCGTGGCCAGGTCTTCCATGTAACCATCCAGCAGACTTGCGCCTTTCCCATGCAAAACGCCGTTGCGATAACGAATGACAGTGCGGACGGCCGCGCGCGTACCGGCAAGCGTGCGCTTACCCACGCCCGTCGGAACAGGTCGCAGATTCGGATGTGTGTCGTGATTCTGAGGACGAGCGTGGAGCTGATTAGGGGCAGGGAATTGCGCCACGGCGATCGCGTTCTGATCGGGGTGGCCGGTCCACGCGCCATCCATCAAAGAGGTCGATTCGTTTTTTTTATCTTCCGCAAGCACCTTCAAAGCGCGCGCATTGAGTTCCGCATCTTCACGGCTCGGATAAAGCGCGGTCATCCCGCCAATCGCCAGCATCCCGTGCTTATGGCAAATCTCCGGCAACAATTCACGCAAATTTTGGAAAAACGCCACGTTGTGCGGAATCGTGTTGCGGTCCGGCAGCACCCATTCCGGATTTTCCAGATTGAAATGAATCAAGCTGGCCATGTAATCCCAGCGTCCGAGGTTCAATCCCAGAATGTGCTCGCGAAGATTCCACGCGAACTCTTCCATCTGATAAGCCAGTGGATGCGATTCCACCAGCGCCATGCACTTAATCGCACCCGCCGGCAGACCCTTCGCGCGTGCAATCATCTGAAACAAATCGCGCCACCACAGCGCCTCGTCGGCAGATTCCGACTTCGGAATGTAGAAGCACAACGGATGCCGCAGCGCGCTGAAATCCACCTGATACGCAACCATCGCCACGTCGAAAAGGGAAGCAGGCAACAGCTCGCCGGCAAGAATTCCCGCTTGGTGAATATGCAAACCGCGCGGCCGCGTGAAAATCACAGTGCTGCTCGTCGAAATTCCAACTGTCCTTTCGCGCTTTCGGTCGTAGTACGTCAGCCGCCCCGCAAGTGCATCGAGAATATTCTCGATTCCGCAAATCGTGTGTTCCCATGAATTCGCATTCGAGTCTTCCAGGTCTAGCATCACGCCTGGCGCGCCGGAATTGAGCATCTTCACGACCAGCTCGGCCTCATCGGCAGGTCCTGTCATTTGGTTTCGCTGATCGGCGCACCACGCCGGAAGCTCGATGTGCCAGGAATTCGTTGTGGCTACGGACGGCGGCAAGTAGTTCGGCAGTTTACCGCCATGCGCATCGGCGAGAGCACGTTCCCGTCGCGCAACCAGGGCGCGCTGCCGAAGCGTAAGGGCCGCGTGAAGCGGTGCCAGAAACTCGAGAAATCCTGCCGGCAGGCCGCTCGCCAAGTCGAACTCCTCTGGCGCAGCGTTAACGGACACGATACGGTTCGAGAAGAGCAGTGGCGCGGTCGCCGGATTCGGTTTTGAGGCTGCTGTCGCCATGTCCGCTGTCCCACCTTCCGGAGGTTCCTTCGGAGAGGAATCGTTTCTTAGGTAGGAGGCAATTGGAAGGCCAAAGACCAATTTCCACTAATCTGTAAACGTCAAGGGATCAAATAGATAGGGGCCCTCACAGGCGGCGTCAGGAAGTTGCCAGCGCACAACGGTAACAAAAGATAGAAAAGTGGCACACGCAGGGCGCGGTAGTTGCAGCCATTCTTGACTACAGGGACCGTCAATTATCTTGCCGGGTAGGCGGGCAGCGACAAACACAAAGGGCGGGAGATTCCCGCCCTGTTGATGGCTTGAGAATTACTTACCGCCCTCAACCTGCAAGTTGTTCTTCACCGAAAAGACATTTGGGACGCCGTTAGCTCGAAGACCGGCCAGGTTTTTATCTCCTTCGCTGTCGACCACGCCTTCGAGTGTGATATTTCCATTCTTCACAATGATATGAATCGAAGCCACAGCAGAAAAACCGTAACGCGATAGCGAAGGCTCTCCGTAAATGGCGCGATAAAGCGCACGCCGCAGCTGGTCATCCATGGGGGCCGGAGGAAGAACTTCAATATTGCTCACCACCGAGCTGACACCCGCGACGCTCTTCACCGCGGCTTCCGCGTCGGATTTGATGCTCGGACGAACCACCTGTCCCTCCAGGACGACTTTGTCACCCTCCACCCGGTAGGCCAGATTGTCGAACACCGAGTAGTACGGCAGCATGACGAGCACGTGGCGCACCTCTTTCGTCAGCTCCTGTTGCGACTTCGGTTCGTTCTGATTCTTGGATTGGTGCAGCGGTGACGCTGGAGTGTTTGGCGCGACTGCGAATGGCGCGACAAAAAGCACCCCTGTAATCAGGGCCCGGATTTCTTTCCTCATGTTTTTCTCCTCAGAGCGGATAGGGCTACATCTCTCTAATGGTTAGATTCAAGATGCACGGGATTTGGCGCATACATGCTTTACTGTATGCGGGTGATAGCATTCAAAAAGGCCAAACATCCCGGCAAACGGCGAAGAATTCTTCGCAGTCGAATGTGCTGCTAGCTGGCGGTTGTTAGAAAGAGAGCGTCGAAGTGTTCATCATCGGACATCGCGGGGCCTCGGGGCACGCGCCGGAAAACACGCTGGCTGCGTTCAAGAAGGCGGTCGCGCTGGGAGCGACGTTCATCGAAACGGATTTGCAGCTCTCCCGCGACGCGCGCTTTGTAGCCATCCATGATGACACCCTGGACCGCACCACCAATGGCCAGGGCAAAGTGCACGATCAAACCCTTGCCGCGCTGCGCCGGCTGGACACGGGTTCGTGGTTTGGAAGCGAATACGCCGGAGAGCGCATTCCGACTCTCGAAGAAATTCTGGAATTCTCGAAAAGGAACGACATCGTATTTTATCTGGAGCTGAAACCCAGCGGCTCGTGGGGTGGAGAGCACGCGTTGATCGGAGCGCTGCGCGAGTCCGGCGAAGTTGCGCGCGCGGTGGTGATTTCGTTCGATCCTGGAATTCTGGCAGGCTTGCGCAAGATCGAGCCGACGCTAATGACTGGCGTGTTGTATGACGGGCAGGTCGGCGACCCTTTGAAATCCGCGGTGGATGTAGGCGCGCGCCAAGTGGTCGTGCGCGGCGACCTGGTGACGCCGGCGATGATCGTGGAAGCGCGCAAACATGATCTGCAAGTCGTGTGCTGGACGGTGAATCATCCCGCGCACATTCGTCTGCTCATGGCGGCGGGTGTGGACGGAATCATGAGCGATTACCCGGACCGGTTGGTCGCCGCGCTGAAGAAGGATGGCGAGAAGATTTAGCGCCCAGCACTCAGGGCGGCGTGCAGCGCGGCGAACTGCGGGACGGAGAGTTGTTCGCCGCGAGCGTCGGGGCGAAGGTTCTGCGCAGTGAGGATTTTGCGAACGGCCTCCGGGCTCGCCAAAGACCGCAGGTTATTCACGAGGGTTTTGCGCTTCTGAGCGAAACTCAATTTCACAAAGTCCAAAAAAGCCACCTCGTCTGGGAGCGCCAATTTTGCGCGATCACCGGGAAGACGCAGCGTTACGAGTGCAGAGCCCACCTCCGGTGGCGGGCTGAAGGCGTTGCGCGGAATGCGCAAGACAAATTCCGGACGAGTATAGAGTTGCGTGACGACCGAGAGATAGCCGTACTGTTTCGTCTGGGGCTTCGCGGTGAGACGAAGTGCGACTTCTTCTTGAATCACAATATGAATCTCATCAATTAAATCCGCGAACGTAAAAAAATGATGAAGAATCGGCGACGTGATGTAGTAAGGCAAATTGCCGTAGAGGCGGATGCGCCGTCCGCCTGCGAGCGCGGCGAGATCGGTCTCCAGCACATCACCTTGAACCACCATGAGATTGGAGAATTTCTTTGCGAGCCGCTGGAGGCGCGCCATAAGCAGTCTATCCAGTTCAATCGCAAAAACAGGTGCACCGGTTGAAGCGAGGTGCTCGGTCATTTCGCCATGGCCCGCGCCGACTTCAATCCAGCAATAGGTTTGTTCTTGTGCCGGCGCCGAACCTACGGGCGGTGACCGCAGAGTCGCGTGGGGCGGAACGCCGATGGCGCGTGCGATTTGTTCGCGCCAGTCTGCGTCTGCGAGAAAATGTTGGCCAAGTCGTTGACGAGCCATGCGCGGAAAGTGTAGCAGGAAGCGCGCCAGGCGGTTCCCGTCGAGCGGTTCTGTCTTGACGGCGGGAATCCGGTCCAGTAGCGTAAAATGAATGTGCACCACGCGATGAATCTCGTGAACGCTCGGAACAAGAGAAGAAGCAAGAACGTTCCAGGAATCGAGTAAAGAGAAAAGAGTGAGAATTCTTTTTGTAGCATCGGAAGGGTTGCCGTTCTCGAAGACCGGCGGCCTCGCAGACGTGGTCGAAGCGCTGCCCAAGGCGTTGGTTGCGCAGGGCCACGAAGTGGCAGTCGTTTTGCCGCGTTACCGCGGAACCAAGGCGAGCACCGTGGTGATGCCGAGTCTGACGATTCCGATGGCAAATCGCCTGAGGTTTCCTGCCGTCTTGGATGGCACGGTGATTTCCGGCGTTCGGTACTTTTTTGTAGAAGATCCCGCGTATTTCGATCGCGACGGATTTTACGGGAATAGCGCCGGAGATTTTCCAGATAACGCGGAGCGCTACAGCGAGTTCTGCCGCGCGGCGATCGAAATCGTCAAGCACGTTTGGCCTGCCGACGTGATTCATTGCCACGACTGGCAGACAGCGCTTGTGCCGGTGTTGCTGCGCAGTTCGTACGGCGATGATCCGGCAGTAAAAGACATTCCCGTGGTGTTCACGATTCACAACATGGGCTATCACGGACTTTTCCCAAGAGGTGTTCTCGACCGCGCAGGCATTCCGCTGTCCTTGTACAATCCGGGTGCTCTCGAGTTTTACGGCAGCGTGAATTTCCTGAAGGGCGGCCTGGTTTATTCCGATTATCTGACGACCGTCAGCAAGAGATACGCCCAAGAGATTCAGACGCCCGAATTCGGATACGGACTGGACGGCGTGGTGCGAGGCCGCGCGGACCGGATGGTCGGCATCCTGAACGGCGTGGATTACTCCGCGTGGAGCCCCGAAAAAGACAAGCTGATCCCCATGAAATATTCCGCGAAGGATATGAGCGGAAAACAAGTGTGTAAGCAGGCGCTGCTGGAATTGTTCGGCATTGCGACGGAACACGCCGCTCGCCCCGTGATTGGAATCGTGTCGCGATTCGCGGATCAAAAGGGTTTCGATTTGATTGCGGAGAAGGCGTTCGAGCTGATGAAAGAAGATCTCTCGCTGGTCGTGCTTGGGTCCGGCGATCGCAAGTACGAAGAACTGTTTCAAGCGATGGCGAACACGTTTCCCGGGCGAATCGGGGTGAAAATCGCTTACGACAACGAGATTGCGCATAAAATCGAAGCCGGCGCGGACATGTTTTTGATGCCATCGCGCTACGAGCCTTGCGGCTTGAATCAGATCTACAGCTTGAAGTATGGTACGGTGCCAATTGTGCGAGCGACGGGCGGCTTGGATGATACTGTCGAGCCGTTCGATCTGGAGCACGGTACGGGGACGGGCTTCAAGTTCACGGAATATTCCGGCGCCGCCATGATGTTTGCGATTCGGCAAGCTTTGCATCATTGCACCGACGAGCGCATCTGGAGACGCATCCAATTGAATGGGATGGCAAAAGATTTTTCCTGGAAGGGGCCGGCGGCGGAGTACGCGAAAGTGTACGAAGCAGCACTGACCCTCCGGGGCGCAGGGCAGGCGGGACGAAACCAAATGTCTGTTACAACATCTAATTGAACTGACGAAGGAGACGGAGACAGCGGCCTAGCGGCAAGCTGTTGAGGACAAACGACATGGCTGACAATACCCAAACCGAAAAAATCCAAGCTGTGACGGATGGAAATTTTGAAGCGGAAGTACTGACGGCGAGTAGCGCGCAGCCCGTGCTGGTGGATTTCTGGGCGGAATGGTGCCGCCCGTGCCACATGCTGGCGCCGACGGTTGCCGAAATTGCGCATGATTACGCCGGCAAACTCAAGGTGATGAAGCTGAACGTCGATGAAGCCATGAACTCGGCGGCGCGATATAACATTCGCGGAATCCCGACATTGCTCGTGTTCAAGAACGGGCAGATGGTGGAGCAGATTGTCGGCGCGGTGCCTAAAGACCAGATTACCAAGGCGCTGGACCGGCACATGGCCTAATTCGCCGAGTGATTCGTCTCGCGAAAAGGGCAGCAAAAAGATAGAAAGATTGGCGGGGCATGTCGTACAGTTAAGTGCGGCATGCCCTTTGCTTTTTGGCTGCTTTTTGCAGGGGCGTGAGATTTCAGGAGCATAGATTGGCTACAGCGGAGGCAGCGGCAACGACAAGTCGGACGGTGAAACCTGCGGATCATCCGCCGCTGTTGGCGGGAGACCGCGGGCCGATAGCCGTATCGCGCCCTGGGCTGCACGAAACGGTGTTGAAAGTTTTGAAACCGCTGCCGCGCGGAATAATCCTGGATTGTCCTACAGGAGAAGGCGCGCTGGCGCAGGATTTGCTTGCTCTCGGATTTGATGTGCGCTGCTGCGACTTATACTCGGAGCTGTTCCGCCTGGATGGAGTTGAGATTAAACGAGGCGATCTTGCGGGCACGCTGCCGTACGCATCAGAGTCGTTTGACTACATCACCTCGCTGGATGGGCTGGAACATATTGATTCGCCGCCGCAGGCATTTCGGGAGTACAGACGGCTGCTGAAACCGGGCGGGCACTTGATTATCAGCGTGCCGAACATCATGAATATCGAGGAACGGCTGAAGTGGCTGCTGTTCGGTTATACGTCCCATTTCAAGCCGCTTTCGGAACAGTCAAAGGCCAAGATTCATCTTGATTGCGCAGGGATGGACGAGATTGTGGTCCATGCTAACCCAATTGGTTACAATGAATTGCGGTATTTCCTCGAGAAGAATGGATTTGCGATTCAGGGCGTCTACCGGGACCGGAAAAAAGGGAATCAGTGGCTCTATTGGCCGCTAGTTGCGTTTATACGGTTGCTGGCGAAGCTGACGCCCAAAAAGAGGCGTGCTGATCGCTGGACCGACGAGTTGGTATCGGATCCTGTGCTGCTCGGTGGGAATACGATCATCATTCATTCTGTCCTTCTGTCATAGAATGACAGAATGATATGAGCCGCGCAGGGAGAGTTGCGGACTCAAGATCACTGCTTCTTCGAGGTACCCCCTCCCGGGTTTTGCGTAAGTGTTCATTCTAAAGATACATAAAGTCATTTTTTTTACACTTCTGCAAGTGTTGATTCTAAAAGACTTGTATTGCACCAAAATTGTGCAGAAGTTGCCGTTTTTGCCGGTACCACAGTTTGTAAAATTCTCCTCTGAAGGCGCCGTAGCCTGCCCCAAAACAAAAAAGCTGCAGCCGGAGGCTGCAGCAAACTAGAATTCTTCCTAACAAGAATAATAACACTGAGGATGAGTCTGGTCAAGAGACAAATTGGACCTAAAGAAGAGTATCCAGGGCTGCCTTCTGGAAGGCCTGGGTTTCGCGAATCGCCGAAGGGATGGGAACGGAAAAGAAAGCTGCGGCCTCCGCTTCCAACTTTTCGTACCGCTCTTGCAGGATGGCGCGCTTGAGTAGCGCATTCAAGCGGTCGCTTGCCGACAGTTCGCCTTTGGTGCCGTGGATATATTCGAGCTTATCCCGGTGAAGAAAGAGATTCATTCGGATCCTCATCAAGTTGTTCCCTCGTGGGACTTCGTGCAGTTATGCTGACGGAGTTCGGTAGCAGGTGTCAATTCGAGCGATTGCTGGTTGGTCCTTCCTCGGTTCGGGCTGTGGAGGCTACGCTGCGGGTGCAATGAAAGGGCGAAAATGGCGGACTCAAACACGCAGAAGATTGCGCGTTGTCACTGGGCGACGAGTGAGTTGAATATTCCTTATCATGATGAGGAATGGGGTGTGCCGCTGCACGATGACCGCGCGTTGTTTGAGCTTTTGATTCTGGAAGGGGCGCAGGCGGGGTTGAGTTGGGAAACGGTTTTGAAGAAGCGGACGCGGTATCGCGAGGTGTTTGACGGGTTCGATGTGGAGAAAGTGGCGCGGTACGACAAAAGGAAGGTGCGGGAGCTTTTGAAGGATGCGGGGATTATCCGGAACCGGTTGAAGATTGCGGCGACGATTTCGAATGCGCAGGCGTTTTTAAGCGTGCAGGAAGAGTTTGGGTCGTTCGACGCGCATATTTGGCGATTTATTGGAGGTAAACCGAAGCAGAATGCTTGGAAGACACACAAACGCCTGCCAGCGAAGACAGCGGAATCGGATGCTATGAGCAAAGATTTGCAGAAGCGTGGGTTTCGGTTTGTGGGGTCGACGATTTGTTACGCGTTTATGCAGGCGACGGGGATGGTGAACGATCATTTGGTAGGGTGTTTTAGATATGTCGCACTGCTCAAGTAGCAGCTGCGTTGTTGCGCGAGCCAGGGTTGCGAGCGTCCGCTATGAATGCAAACGAGACAGTGCACCGATGAATTCATTCTTTCGCGACTTCTTTGAGATCGCTGGTATCAGTTTCCTTGTGAGGACGATTCGGAACTCTGCTGGCCTGCAATTGGTACCGCGTTACGCAAAAGGAAAAATTGGACTGGGGCGACGTTCTGGTTTTTGCAAAAATATTCTACGGAATCGGAGGCGCCACCCTCGCCTTCTATGTTCTCTACATGATCTTGCAGAATTAAGGGAAAATCTCGACGTCGATGACGTGGAACGGAAGTTTTCCCGCACTGCGTACGCGATGTGTGTAGGCCTGTCCGCGAGCCTTGCGGAAACCGGCAGCGCCGGGCTTGACGTCTTGCACTTCGCTCCACTCGCCGCCAGCTGGCTGAGATTGCGTTTTGTCACCACTGATGGGAATGCCCACATTGTCGTTGCTGTGCGTGTGGAACAGCGACGCTTCACCGGCAGGGAATAGGACATCGAGTACGCGGACGTATTGGTTCTGGAAAACAAAATGATGGTGCGGTTCCTTATCTACTGGAACGGGCTCGGTCAAAGCGGCGGCGGAACCGCCAGGTGGGGGAACGGGCACCGAGGCAGCGGCGGCGTTTTTCAGCTCGACTTCAACCACCTCGAACGGTGCATCCTCGAGATTTTCCACGGAATGAGTCACGGGCTCAGACCATCGCGAATCACCTGCCTTATTGCGTAATTCCTGCGTTGCACCGCTCGCGGAAGTGACGAGCACGTGCATGTCCGTGATGCACACGACCACACGGGAGGGATGCGAATGCATGGCGATCTTCTGGTGCGGTGCGTAACGCGCATGCAAGACACGAATTTGGTCGTTTTCGAACGCGACTTTCACGTCGCTGGAATTGATGGATACCGGGTCTTGGCCCAAGGCCGCGGGTGCTGCTACGAGAGACGCGAGTAAGAAGTAAAGAGAAAGTGTTCGCATGGAGACTGATCTCCTTTGTGAGCGCACAGGATAAACGGGCTTGGTGCGCGATGCAATGAAACTGCGGGCCGAGGAAGCGTCTGCCACGTGCTTGCGTATGGGGCTAGGCGAGCTTACGATAGCAATCTGCCGTATCTTGGTGCTTTCCAACGCAGTCAAGGTGAAGTGAACGATTTTGCGATGGGGTGTGGTTGGTGTTGTGGAGAAGAGACAAAAGAGAACAGGAAAAGAGAACAGGAAAAGAGATGGACTTGTCCCCAATTTTGAGACAACGAGTTAAGAGACAATGCTCAGCGAATG
>Ga0185299_10002651_pt1 | contig 26748 bp, 25 predicted proteins | sample PaiPotPPA55metaG_FD_128002 | JGI IMG/M metagenome (GOLD analysis project Ga0185299, IMG submission 128002) | Iron sulfur acid spring bacterial and archeal communities from Banff, Canada, to study Microbial Dark Matter (Phase II) - Paint Pots PPA... ...
AGGAGTGCCGATACTATTTGATTCTGTCCCAAGACTTGGGCTACGGCCAGAGCGAGTCGCTGACCAGCACCTTGGAAGAAACTAGCAAGCTGCTCAACGCCTATGCCCGGGCGATCCTGGCTTCTGGCTCCTAGCTTCTGGCTCCATATCCCGAAGGGATATCAAGGGCGAAGCCCTTGGCTAGTTAGGCTTGTACGTTGTGAGGCAATGCGCCAGGTACGATTGAGGACTGATGGGCGACAATTAGAATTCCCGACCGGAAAGAATACTTGACGCCGGACAGAGGACGGCCCCGAACGATCATCAAGCATCAGGTCAACGATCCGCTCTGATTTTGGCATGGCGTATGAAAAATGTCGGACGATCGGATCATTACAAATGAAGCCAGCACCGATGAGGCCCGGCTTGCGCGTCGTCGTGTGCACAAGTATCCTAACCGGGTGATTGCCATCTGGCAAGACGCCAGTCTGTTTCCTCTGTTTCCTTATTATGCGATGCTCAATAGGCGGTTGGAAGAACCTCTAAAATCGTCACTCGGACAGGGACTCTTTGGCCGTAAATCCGGAAGCCTGTAAATGTCGAGACGTCAGCCGAAGAGACCTGGAGCAGCTTCCCCTGATCTTCGAGGGTCTGAAAGGATCGGGCAAAAGGCTCCGGGTAATCTGGTGCCTTTACAACCCAACGTATGTCCTTCTGATGCAAGAAGTCTAATAACTTCTGAGAATCAGCAATACGATCGGGATCCATCAACCAGGACTGTTCCGGGCGGCCTTCAATGAAAGGGATCCTAAGATAGTAAAGGTGGCGGAAGAAAACCATCACTTTGCCTCTTCCGGCCAAAGACCGATTTACGAAAGCAGCTGTAGGGTAATCTGCAGCCATTCGCTCGAGGAAGGCGTCCTGCCTCTCTAGTCCCAGCGCGACGGGAATGAAATCTCTTGCATACAGCGCCTCCGATGTGAGGCCGAACAGAAGGAACAACAGGAGTGTTCCTTGACACCCGACTCGCACAATGAATCCACCGCGGAAGCTTTCGGCCACACCACAGAAGATCAAAGCTAGCGCTATAGGAAATGCAGGCAGCAGGAAACGAGCTTCTTGCGAAACCAATGCATTTGATAGCAACAACGCAGCCGACATTCCGGCTGCAATGTGCGCTAAGAATCCTTTGCGAGCTGACAGAAGCAGCAGCGGAGCGAATGCTAAGATCAAGGGGCCAAAGTAATGCCCGATGCCATAATCACGCCCCTTCAGCACGAGCCTGAGAGGATAGGCAGTTATCCCCAGAAGACTACGGTCAAAGCCGATGGGATGCGTGTTCGCCACCATCGCCCTGAGTGCATAAGTGTTAACGTTCGATGGAGCCAGCCAACGAGTTAGAAACGGAAAAAAGGGATCTCCTGTCCATAAGGCATTGCGCACTAAAGGAAGGATTCCGGTTGGCACGACCCAAAGTCCGCACAAAGCGGTCCATTTCCAGGAGCGCAGTGCAAGAAAGCAGCACGCAACGAGCGCAACGGGTACGACCCACCCTGTGTACTTGGCGCCTGCGACTGCGCCCGCGAAGATTCCCGCAACGGACCACCAATGTCGGTTTCCAGTTTCAACGCCCCTTGCGGCTGCCAACACTACGAGCGTTGTGTAGAAGGCCATCCAGATATCAGGAGAGCCTGAGATGCTCATTTGCCAGTACACCATCGGCGTTAAAAGGAAGGCGAGAACAGTAACCCAGGCCCATCGTTCAGATGACACCAGCTTGCGAGTGAGCACAAACAGAGACGCGGCAGTCAGAACCCCTCCGAGGTTGATCAGCCCCAGAGAAATTCGGTCGCTGCCCAAAGCCATACCCAGCGAAATTAAGAGGTGCGCCTGGCCAACTAAGAAACTGTATGAAAGCCAGAAAATCGGCTCTGCTGGCTTGCCAGCCCACAGCATGGGCGCGGTAAAATGATAATGCATAGCGTCAGAGCCGGTCAGTGGCGCCATTGCCATCAGGGCATCTATTCCGAAGCAAATCAGAACAAGAGTAACCACAGACAGTGTCAGCGGTGATTGGCTCGCCCATCGCACGTGACAAACGCCGGCCCTGGCCAATTTGGCTAATCGTAACCATCCTTTCCCGGCTAGAACTGCCGCCGCGCCGAGCATCCCTAACACTATGTTTTGACGCAATAAGCCGAATCTCGCTAGCCCAAATACGACGACCTCCAGTGCAGCAAAGAAGAGGCCTGCCGAGTACAAAGCTTCTTCCAGCGCTCCCTCAATAGAAAGACTCATCGACCTGAGCAAGCGAGTGCCGCAAGCAATGGCCAGACAGGCCAGGAAGAAGACTACGGACAGGTGCGCAAAGGCTCTGATTAGCGCCATCGACTGATAAAGGGTGCTAGACGTGAGACAAAAAGATCCTGAAATTGAGCGTAGTAAAGTATGTTGACAGCTACCAACCACAGCACAAATAGGACGTCCAGGAATGTCCTCGTGCGAGATTGTCTGGGAATGTTTGGACTCAGATTTTTCACTCACCCGCCTCGCTTGGTTCAAGAGAGTCCTGCGTCCTGAATGAAATCACTGATCTGCGAGCGCATGGCTTTTCATTCCATGGTGCTGAAAAGTTCCTCGAAACGGCGCAAGACGCAAAAAAGCCGCCATTCGCGGGAGTCTGTAAATTGAAATCGAACGCACTGTGAACCGGGAGTCCGGTGCGACCAGTCAGAGCGGCAACCCTTAGTGGCCCATCCCAGTCATAGGGCCAGTTCGTGATCTGCTTGAAAACTTGATGATCGAGCACGGCAATGAACGACACGATACATGCAGATCTTACCACGCCCGTTCCTACCAGGGCCTGCGGGTAGTCGTTATGTCGGGCGTTCACGAATAGATCTTTATAAATCGGGATTTCCTTTCTTGACCTCAAAGACGGCGCCATTGTACCCATCCCGCCTGGTCGGAATCACCCCATTTTGTGGCCTGTTTTTTGGAACACTTCTTCTCACCCCTTGTAGTGTTGACCCAAAACCGCATTCGGGTTGTCCTAGCAAACGGGGGCAAGTCAGGAGCATGGCCGATAGTGCTCACGCAGTTCGACCGGAAAACGGCGCATACGTCTGATCAGCGAGATTTTAGAGGCTGGTAGACAATAAAGCTCTTCAACACAAACGAGATTACATAAACGCAGATGTTGCTTCTGTGACAGCACAACGGTACTGATCCCAGGTACACTCCTCTGCCCTTTTCCTTGCCGCACGGCCCATCGCTGGTAGGCGGCCGCGGTTCTGGTCGAACCACCGCAACGCGTCTACCACGCGATCCAGATCGCCCACAGGCAGCAACTGGCCTGAAGCTTCGGTGAGCACATCAGCACCGGCTGTGGCGGTGGAAGCAATTGCTGGCAAGCCGCATGCCATGGCTTCGAGTAGCACCAGTCCAAATCCTTCGAAGAAGGAAGGGAACACGAACACGTCCGACCGGCGATAGTGATCGCGGAGCGCTTCCGAAGAAAGCGCCGACACATGAGTAACACCGCGCGGCAGCGAACCCCTTTTACTATCGCTCAAATACCATGACCCTACAAGCTGGAGTTCCGCAGACCGCAGGGCGGCCCTCTCCCACGCCTGGAGCAAGACAGGAATCCCTTTGCGTAGCGAAATTTGTCCGGCGTAGATGAAGCGCAAGACTTCTGATCCCTCATTCCGTGCGCCTGCCGTCCAGAATTCCAAGTCGACGCCGTAAGGTGCCAATGCGAGCGGTTTGTTCGGATGGAATGCCCGAACGGTATCCGCGACGAAACTACTTGGAGCTAACACCAAATCGGCCAGTTCCATCTCCTCGCTTTTTTGCTGAGGCCTCACGTAGCGGCTGGACGGCAGCCCGCCGGTAGGCAGCCAGTCGACAAACTTTTGCGCAAGCTCCGCCTGGGTATGTGTCCAAGCGGGATAGTAACCAATCGGCATGTCATAGATACATGCCTTTCCCAGACGCTTGGCCTCTTGAAATTGCCAGAGAGAGCAATCTTCGTACGCGTGAACTGCGGTCACGCTGCTGCGTCGGCATTCTCTACGCATGGTACGCATGAGCCAGTCGTTGGCTTGATAGGAGAGTGCCTCGTCGCCACATCCAAGTCCGCGTGTGATCAGGCGGCGCATCTCCCCCAGTCGGCCCTGAATCTTGGGTGCGCCAGCAAGGGCGGGGAAATACCTGCGCCCGAACCGTCGCACCATCGGTTGCAGGGGGCCGATATGCATAAGCAGCTCCAAGGTCAGCGGAGACGGCATCCAGGGTACACAAAATGCCTCCAACTCATGGGCCTCAAAGTGTGCGAGCGCGGCATGGTGGGAAAACGGAGTACCGCTCGGATGCCCGAACAGAACGGTCACAAGACCACCGGTGCTGACAAGTAATCTGTCTCGCAAAACATGATCCGCCACCTCAAAGGCATGCCTCGAAAACCTCCACATGACGGCGTGCCATTCGCCGACGCCAAATAGGCGTGATGCTGGTGCTACGGTCGAAAATCTGTCGCGTGACTGGTTCGCGCAGGAAAGTCTCCAACACGTTCATTACCTCCTCAAGAGGCATGTCATCTTTCTTTTCGATTCAAAACGCATGCCGTAGATCCGGGACGGTCTGAAGTTTTGAGAACGCGGGATGTTGGTGATGCAGAATAGCCAACAACGGTCTGCAGCAGTGGTTCAAGAAAACGCGAGTAACAGGGGACCCGATGCATCAAAGGGCACCTGCGAGTTTGATGGCTTTGACACACAGGCTAAAGGGCATGCGCGGATTGAGCGTAGCGAACCACACGGCCGGTAGTGCAATTGGCAGCAGAGGCAGGGCGGCCCAGTCACCAAATCGATTACGGATCGCGCGAAGTAGTCGGTCGGCGTGGTAGACCGCTGGCGTGCCGATTCCCACCACAGACTCAATGTGGAATCCTATGGGCTCTAGCAACCTCCGATACTCGTCTTCGGTATAGCCAGCTCGCACATGACCGCCCGATTCGTGCGTGTCCAGCACCTCCACCTGGTGCCGCGGATGCAGTCGATGTGGACAGCAAAGGTGCAAGGCGCCGCCTGGGCGCAAGATTCGATAGAACTCAGTGACCACATCCTGGTCGCGCCGCAAATGCTCCAACACTTCGAAGCAGATAACCTCATCAAATGTCCGAGTCTCTCGGGTCAGGTCGTAAAGATTGCGTCGTTCGAAATGTAGGCGCGACGGGTCTGCCCTCTTGTGCACGATCAGGAAGTTCCTTGCTTTCGCTACCTGCTCTTCCTCATAGTTCATGGCCACAACACGTGCACCGGTTTGATACGCCAGCCATGAGAAATACCCGTTGCCGCTACCAGCATCCAGTACGTCGCGGGGCCCGCTCTGCCAAAAACGGCACAGCGAAGCACGATTACGGGTGTGTAGGTCGAGGCCGGGGTAGAGAATGTCTCGAATGCTGTAACGAATAGCGGAACTAAGCATGTTGACTTCTCCAACGAAAGATGGCAACTGAGCCGATCGGCCTTGCCGGACTTTCGCAGCGATGTGAAAAGGCTGTCATTTTTGCAATTTCTGCCTGATCCGTCCAATCGCACGCAATACGTCCTGAATCACGTAGCAGGCGAGTCCAATTCGCGATTAATCGACTCCAAAACTGTTTTCGCCTCACACCCCCAGCAGAACGTTCTCTCCGCGGCGGCAAGAGCGGAACCCATTGCTAGCCTGAGAGCGTCGTCCGACCCCGAGGAGCATTAAGGCTCGCCGCCAAAAAAGGAATCGGCGCCGAACGGACAAAGGGGTACGCCACCCGGTCCTTGCGCTGCCACCTCCCGCTGACTGGGCAGTCTCGCTTACCACAACAGCGAGTCCAGCGAGCAGATAGGACAGATCGAGGCTGCGAATAATAGGCGTTTCCCACGCAACCCCGATGTCGTGCTCAGCGATTCGGGACAAGAGTTCCGTGTTTGACACCAGCCCGTGAACCTTAATTCGCCCGCGCCAAGCCTCCACGTGGTGCACGAGCCAGTTCTCGAATCCGCTCACCAGCTTCCCTCATAGATGGATCTCTGGGAAAACGGACTCGCTCGGATGCCCGAATAGAACAGTCACGAGGCCACCAGTCGTGAAACAACTTTATGCGACAGTGTGCCATGTCCGGCGCCGAAGATGGTGTGATACGTGTATTCCACCGCTTCGGCCATCGCACCGCTCCATTGAGAAAATAACGCCAAGGGCCTTCGCAGACGTCAGAGGGTAACAAGAGCACCTGGAAACCTTTCCGTTTGGGGCGCTGTTGGACCGCCATAGGACGAACGTTTGACCTTTGCCTGATAGAACACGATACCGGCAGCGAAAGCAACTTGCAGGATCCCACCCAGATACGCGACCAACTGTGACTCGATAGTTAAGAACCCCGGTAGCATCGCTAGCCCGACCGCAATTGCAGTTAGGCTGGATCCGATAGAAAAAAAGGCTACTTCGTAGACTCCGAGAGCAAATCCAACTAGCAAACCAGCACCGAAGATACCCATCCAGCCAAAATTCATATAACCCTCTGCTTCAAAACCGCAGGCGATAGAGACTGAGCTGAGGTCGTTCCGTTGTGTCAGGCCATATTCAACTTGGAAAAACTGGTTGGCGAAGTTTACAGATGGCTTCTCAGGCCAAAATACTCGCGGAATTAGGTTTTCTAAAAGAAGCGGATAACTGGCCCCGAACTGGTAAGGCACAGTTTTAGGCGTTTTTTCAAGGATGAGGCCGGTCATCGTCAGGAGCGAAGAGCGCGAGGTAGTCGCGCTGAGCTGCTCATCAAGAGGAGCACGGCCCGCGAGAACATCAGCCCAACCCGAAACCGAAACCTCGGCCCATCTCACCATTGCGTCCGTCAATCCTTCTCCCACCTCTCCCCGGATCAATTCTCGGCGGATCGTCCCTTTGCCAGGCTGTAGAAAAAAGATGATGCATGCCACGACTGCAATCATCCCCCAGGGAAGCTTCCGCTTCAAGGATACGTCGGCCACACCCATCAGCAATAGCGGAACAACGATCGTACCGAGAGATGCGTTGAATCTTGTCCCCGAGACCACACGCGTTGCAAGAAACGCGATGGCGAGCAAGAGATCGAGTTGAGAGAGCCTTCGAAAGCGCCTCACCAGGACCAGCCAAAGAAAGGCAGCGAGAGGCAGAGCGCTGAAGGCGATGACGCTGATATTCCAGATTACAGTGCCGAAAAAAGGCACGCCGAGGAGGTTTGCGACTGTCCCGAGCAATAACAGTACTTGAATTCGAGCTGGGGTGTGGATGCTCGTTTCAAGAAAGGGAAGGCGAAAGATCCTGCGCCCGAAGAGACGCATGGCCGTTATTCTTCCGGCCCCCATGGACAAAAGCCCCACTAGTCCGACCAGCATCGCCGTGGAGAGCACCGAATCGGGGAGGTCGCTGCCGTGGTCGGATGCGCTGGGCGATTGTCGCAGGGCCCCGAAGATAGCCACGCCGTAGAAGACAAAATGAGCAGCGCACACCAACGCCCAGACGGGAATTCTGGAGGTACGTGCCCGGCTCCAGGAGAGATAGGCCTGAATTGATATGGCAACCAGCACGCCAGCGTAAAAGAATTCGGACAGAGTAATGTTCTGGTTGCTGATGGTCCAGAGCGTCACCAGGAGAACCGCACCCACAAGCCAAAGAAGGTGGCCCTTCGAACGGGCCGGCAAATGATGCCTCCTCGGAAATGGAGTTGCCTGGGTTAGGGAATGCATTCCGCTACTCTACCGCAGAACGTCGCTAATGAGCTGATCAGAGGCCGTAATTCAGCCCAGCGTTTTCCGATATCCGCCTCGATGATTCCTTCATTTTTACACCTCGAGCAAGGCGAGGAACTCTCTCAGGAACCGCTCAAGTCCGAAATGCTCCTTTGCACGCCGTCTGGCATTGCTTGCAAGATGCTGCCGGAGTTGGGGATCGTTGATTAGCCGACACATTGCGTCCGCGAGCTCCGCTGGCCGCTGGGCCTCTACCAAGAGCCCATTTGTCTCGTGCTCTACGACTTCGGGCAAGCCGCCCCGACGAGTGGCAATTACAGGCAGACCTGACAAACCGGCCTCAATTGCACTTGTCGGAAGCGGATCCTGTGACCGGCTCGGAACTACGCAGAGATCCAGGTTCGAGTAGATATCCCGGCGGTCACGTACGTACTCATGCCATTTCACCCAGTTGGCGATGCCCAACTCCATGGATTTACGTTCAAGTTCGCCTCTGTAGGTGGCGTCACCCTTTCCGAAGACGTGCAACTCGGAGCTCGCATGCTTCTGGTGAACCACTGCAAACGCATCGAGAAGATCGTCATGCCCTTTCCAGGCGCCTACTTGGCCAACGATGCCAATCCGAAAAGCTGCTGCTCCTTGCGGAGTCAGGTTCGTCGAATCCAGGTCTGTAATCCCGTTGTGGATTATCCGGATCTTAGCTTCATCGACTCCAAGTTGCCGCAGTGAGCCTGCCACAGCTTGCGAGACGCAGACAAAACAGTTTAGCCTTCGCGCAAACCAGCCGAAGACTCTGCGGTACTGAGGGAGATCGGGAACAAACTCGTGCAACCAGTAAAGGTCCCGGTTTGCCCGCAGAAAAGGTAGCAGCAGAAGCACATGATGCCAATTCGTATGCACCACCTTCCTAGGATTGAGAATTCGCAGCACGCGTGCGTATCCCCACAGAAGACCAGGCAAACGCCAAATCTGCTCGCCCGTCATACGCAGGCATTCCGGAGTCAGGGTGGCTGAAATGAATCCAATGGGCAGTATTTGCGCAGGGAGACGAGCCAGCCTTAGCCGATCTAAGAAATCATTGTTATTCCAGCAGCTAGTGATGAAAGTGACGGTTTCCCCATCCCGCGCAAGTCCTTGGCCCAATTCCAAGGCCATAACCTCTTTGCCAGAAACGTATCCCGCGCCGCACACGATCAATATTGGACACTTCGCCTTACCGTTCATTTACGTTTCCGTAACACGGCAAGGGAACGAACCACTTCGATGACCGAAAAGGATGGATTGTTTTTTGAGTCACGTCCTCAAAGTACACGCAGGAATCCGCGTGCCGCAACTCTTCTCCCGCCGGAGTCAAACTATCGTGCAGGCAGACCGCTCCTCCAGGAAGGATCTTCTCGGAAACGGTCTTGATGCCTTCCAACGAATGGTCACCATCGACGAAGACAAAATGCAGTTGGTCGGGCATTTGGCCCGCCATCTCTCTACTGTAACCACATAAGACCCGAACGCGGCTCTGCACTCCAGAACGTCGCAAATGCCGTTGGAAGATCGACCAGCAGGTATTGTTTTCACGCCCGTCTATCTTCGGCCAAGGATCGACGCAGTATCGAAAGCCGTTCGGTGCTAGTGCCCCGGCGATTCGCGCAGCGGAAACTCCCGGATAGGTTCCAATCTCTAGCGCGCGATGGGCACCTGCAGCGTAGCGCTCCAGCGCGTTCAGCTTGGCGGGGATAGTCTGGCTCGTGCCTTCGACAAGATTCGCCCAGTGCAAGACGTTTAGCACGCGACGACGCCGGGAAAAAGCTTCTCGAGAGAGCGATTCATAAGACTCACTGCGGCACCGACAGTGTGATGCCGACTATAAATTATCACTGTTCCCTGAGTGATGTTCGGTTAGCGGACTTGGACCTGCGGGAGGATCGAGAGCAAATACCTTGCTGGCCGGTTTTAATGAACGACGATCGCCGGGCACATGGACGAAAGCAGTGCCTCAAATCTTGGAAGGCCCAAACATCTTGTCCTGCTCGCGAAAAAGATGCCGCAGCATCGTTCTAGAAGACACGCGACCTCGGGCCAGATCAACGATAGTCGGCACGAACCTTGCTCATAATTCTCTACTCGGAATCAAGCTTACGGCTTATATCCAAAGAACGAAAAGTGCCGACCGAAAGGCTTCGCTAGAGTGCGGGCCCACCTCTTCTTGAATTGGAACGTGCTGAGGCGGGCAGGGTCGACTCCGGGCAGCAGCAGCCACTGGTAGTGCGTGCTCTCGGTTCTTTCGACGACGAGGCCCGATCGTTTCAAATATCCCTTCACCTGAGGAAAAACAAAAAACTGTTCTATCGGCTGGACACCCGATCCCGAGTTAAAAGGGCGGCCGGTAACGCAACTCTGGAGCCACGCTAGAAGCATTCCGTTCAGGTAATTCTCAGTTGTCAGACAAAACCTCCCCCCCCGTTTTAGGACGCGAAACATCTCCCTAGCCATCATTTGAGGTTGCGGGACGTGTTCTAGGCATTCGCAACTTACTATCCAGTCAAAGGTGTTGTCGGGAAAGGCCAAAGCTTGAACATCAGCAGTGATGAAGTGTACGGCTTTCGATGCGTTAGCGATTCTTCTCTGCGCGATCGTAATGGCGGAAAACGAAAAATCGACGCCCGTAACTCGAATATTAGGAACGGCGCAAGCGAGCCATACCGCAAACTCTCCACGTCCACAACCGAGTTCCAAGAGATCGCCTCTGAGGTTGTTTTGGATTCCGCTGAACGCGGTCCGGTACCATGGAAATGCCATAGGATTGTTGTCCGCAGCGCTGGAATCTATTCGTTCGTGCCACCGGTCGTACGCGAATTTCGGATCCAGATCCTTGTTCATGGGGCTCACTTCCCTACTGATCCCAGAGATCATTGATGAAGACCAACCGGCGATGGAATCCGGGATTCGCAATAGGCGCAAACGACGGAGGATATGCTCTCGGAGATTGTCGGAGGTACGACAATCTCACAACCCTGTTGGGCAAGCCTGACTAACTTCGACGAAAGCATTTCAATGTCACCGGGCGCGAATGTACCGCAACCCGAGAGTTCTTCTGCGCATCCACATGCTTGGCTTACCAAACACGGCAAACCACTGGCCAATGCTTCATTCACCACAAGTCCCCACGTTTCCCTGTAGTCGCTGGGCAGAACAAGGCAGTCTGCCGCCACGTATGCCTGAGATACCTCCACTTGGTTCAAGAAGCCCGCGAAGGAAGCTGGAGGAAGCACAGACGCATTCTTTGCAGGTCCGACTTGCGGAGATGGAACCACCACCTCGGCATCCGATATCACTCGGCAAGCGCGGCGCAGCTGAGGTCCTAGCGCTCCTGAACCGACAAACAAAAGATGCAGCCTCGACAGCGCTCCGTTTTCGATTAGAGTCCGCGCTGCCGCAACAAGGTCCAACGGCCGCTTCTTTGTGATGAATTTACCGCAGAACAGCACGCAGAATGCGTCTTCCGGAATACCCCACTGCTCCCGAAGTGCTGCTCGCCGTCGCCGTAGGGTTGCGGCCTGCGTAGAAAACCGCTCATTGTCCACGGCGTATGGTGCCGGATATAGCTTCGCCTCCATGACTCCACATTCCTCATAGAGTCGGCGGTTTGCTTTGCCTATGTAGAAGAATCTGTCCACTCTCCGGAACAGCCATTCGTTTCTCATTCGTTTTAGCGTCCTCTTCCACGGTGGCTGCGGAGCGAGATTGTTGCTCTCCCCACGCAACCACACCTCAACACCTGCTGATCGTGCTTCCCAAACAGCCTGCCAATAAGCCGCAACCTGCCATCCCTGAATCCAAAGTGCACTAACGTAGCTCGCTCTTAGCCGGTCCCGCAGTCGCTCGCGCAGGCGGCACTTCCAGAAACTAGAGGGGGTAGCCTGCTCGCCAACATCCAGGAAACGATGGTTGTAGCCGGACAACGTGTCAATATCCCAAGCGAAAGTTTGGCCAAATTCACGATCCATGCTGCGCCGGGTTCCGTGGTCGGTTAAATACCAAACCTCAAATGGCACTCGACCGTCCCGCGCAAGCGCTTGCCAAAGTGGAACTTGATATTGAATCGGATGCGTGGTGAGAATTGCGAGCATCAGGCGGCCTTGCAGAGCACGTCGATCCACCGTTCTGCGCACGCGTACCTGATGACCTTTTCTAAGCCCATATTGAACGATTCTGCGGCAAATATTGGGCCGGTACACCGGCTACAACACTGCCGGGCGCAACGCTCCTGGTCACGACGGCACCGGCGCCCACAACACACCCATCTCCTAGCTCCACGTCCTTTAGGATTACAACCTTCGCTCCGATCCAACAGCGATTCCCAATCTTGACTTTGCCCACAAGCATGGGCTGCTCATTCGGCGCGAGGCCGGATCCAAAGCGGTGGTTCGAATCCGTAATATACACGTCGGGGCCGACCATATTCTGATTGCCAATCTCGACCAACCCGCACGCATCAATCATGAGGTTCCGGTTAAAGTAATTTCGGTTGCCAATCTGGATTCGAACGCCCTCGTAGTTCTGGTTGTCTGGCCAAAGCCAGCATCCTTGAGCAAAAGCGTTGTAGGAACCAATCTCGATTTGTGAGCAGCGGCGTACTCTTCCGTGGCCCTCCATTCGGTTGCGTGTGCCAGTTTTCATTCCTAGGAGGCGGTACACCGCCATCCGTACCCGGCTTGCTGCACCACGGCTCGCCGTCAAAAGTAGATATTCAAGAAGGTCTCTCATCTCGTTTCGTGGGAGCGGCGTATGAACTCCAAGAAAGTTTCTGCGCGCACCGCCTCGCGGCTGCTCCAGACGCCAAGCGCGCGGCTGAAGAAAAGTCCGAAGCCCGCGAGGCAAGACTTCATCAGGTGCTTCCTTACCGAAAAACGTACATGGTTTATTAGCTTTACAGGCATGATTCCCAACACCAGTGGAAAGGGGCAACGGCGTGCAGCGAATGCCAAGTCATTGCACACGCCTGAACGATGCTGGGCCGCGATGTCCCGCGCTACGGTGGTTTTGTCGTGCCAAATGTTCACACCCGGAAGGAAATGAATCTCCCAGTTCCGATCGAGCAAACGAATACAGAGATCGATTTCTTCTGATCCATAATAGCCTGGGCCCGGCACATAGAATCCGCATTCGAGAACAGCGGAGATCCGAAGAATGTGCCCGCAACCAATAAACATGTGAGTTGGCCGAGGCTCGGACCTCGGACTCACTTTTTCACGGTCCGAGCTAAGGATGTCGAAAGCCCCCGCCGCGACTTTTGGATTCATTTCCATGTGTTGCACAGCGATGCTGATTTCGTCCCCGTTTATGAACCACGCGTCGTCATCCAAGCTAAGGTAGAAGTCCGCATCACTATCGCGCATGAGGTAGTTCCGCGCTTCCAAATACCCTCGTGAGCGCTCCCAACGGATCCAGCGAACAGCGGGGTACCTCGAACGCAGCTGCGGCGTATCATCCTCGGACCCGTCGTCCAGAACCGCGACCCGAAGTCGCGGATATCTCTGGCGCAAGGCTGATTCGATCGCCTTCGGTAACACTAGATGTCGATTGCGAGTGACGATGCCAATGAGCACCTTGCCTGGACTGTGGACAGCCGGCTGATTGTTATCCAGGCTTTGCGGCATCGCGCCAATAGTCATTTCGTCACAATAAGCCAGCATGCTCTACCCTTACCTCGCAGCGTAGGGCCGAACAGCACTCTGCCCGCAGGAACTTGAAGTATGGAAACGAGAGAAAAAAATTCAAACAAGACAAGCTTGAAATAGTCGGAAAGCCGGCTTCGTCCGAGGATTTTCGTCATCACATAATGGCGGTTGACCAACTCCATTTCAGCGATAAGCTCCGGATCAACCTTGTGACTTCCCGGTTGTGAATCATGATAGATCCGTGCGGTCCGAGCGTTGGCTAGCTTCCAGCACCTCCCTACTGTGAGCGACAATGTCAGATCTTCCATCAGTGAATACCCCTTGAAGTGATCAGGAAACGGTGGATCAGGTAGCGCCTCCCGCCGGTATAGCGTGCAAGTTGTGTTCAACCACTGTACTGGCACCACTTCCGGAAGATCTTCGTAGTCTGCGGGGAGTAGATTGACTGCAGGACCGAGAACGCCTCCGGCATACGACGACTCGGGGCGATCCTCAATGAGGCGGAGAACGAATTGGCTGATCCGGCCCGGTGATTGATAGCGCTGGTTGGTTATCATCGCATTGACGCCGCCGATCCGATCGTCAGAGTGTATTGCCCCCCACAAACGCACAAAGCACTCCGGTTCGAAAAGTATATCGTCATCCATGAAACCGATCACAGGCTGGGAACAACCACGAACTCCTTGATTGCGTTGACTTGCCGCGCCGGCCAAGTCGGCGCTATGCCACGACACTGCGGACCGAAGGCTCGGTATGGCTTCCTCAACACAGAGCGAACGAGTGCTTCCATCCGCAGAGGCATCCACAATGCTCACCTCAGCTGGCTGGGCGGATTGGTGAGCAAGGCTTTCAAGAGTCCGCCGCAGCACCGGAGCGCGGTCTCGAGTCGGTATCACCATCGCAACCGGCAAGAGCTCAGCGGGCATCGAATAGGACCAATCTTTCAAAACAAGACTTCAACTTAGCTCCGCCCTGTATCGCCGCCGAGAAAACAGCGCATCCAATTTGCCTCAGCCTCTCGGCACCTTCGGAGTGACCAAAGTCAAAATGGGTTTGTCAACCAAATCGTTCCGTAAGCACTGCGTGTCAATCTCGCGCCCAATTACGCAGCGCAATACAGGTGCCTGTTCGACCTAGCATGGAATTCCCTTTCATGGGCCATATATATTCATCCAGTTCCTTGCGGGCCGGATTTCTTGCGTCGACGGGCTGGGGGGCAGAACATAGGTTCGGCGTCTATACCAGGATTGAAGACTTACGCTGCATGTCCTTTTAGCCAGCTTTGGTAAACCTCGCAAAAGATGTCTTCCAGTGATCTGCTGATATCCCAATTGGGATAATGAGCCTTCATTCTTGACAAATCACTGATATAGCAGATGTGATCGCCTTCGCGGTTTGTATCCACATATTCGTAGAGCATTCCTTTCCCGCTGAGGTTTTCAATTCGCTGGAACGCTTCGACGATCGAGCAGGAGTTGGCCCGCCCCCCGCCGATATTGTAGACCTCTGCGCATCGAGGATTGTCATAGAAAGCCTGGATGAACCGGGCGACGTCTAAGGAATGGATGTTGTCCCGCACCTGTTTACCTTTGTAGCCGTAAATCTTGTAGAGGCGTCCGTCAAGGTTGCACTTGATCAGGTAGCTGAGGAATCCGTGCAACTCGACACCGCTATGTTTAGGGCCGGTGAGGCAGCCGCCACGCAGGCAGCAACAGCGCAGGCCGAAGTATCGCCCATATTCCTGCACCATGACATCGCCGGCGACTTTTGAAACACCGAAGAGACTGTGCTTGCTCTGATCGATCGGGAAATCCTCGCAGATGCCGTTGGCGAACTTAGGATCATCATAATCCCAGCGGGTGGCAAGCTCGCGGAGCTTGATGGTGTTCGGACGATCACCGTACACCTTATTGGTACTCATGTAGACAAAGACGGCCTGCGGGGCATGGCGGCGAACGGCTTCCAGCAGATTGAGAGTTCCACAAGCGTTGACTTCAAAATCATCGAACGGGCGCGAGGCGGCCAAGTCGTGGCTGGGCTGGGCGGCGGCGTGGACCAGCATCGTCGGCCTCAACTCGCTCACGCATTTGAAAATCTGCTCTCGATTGCGGATGTCCAGCTCATGATGTTTGAATCCGGGATAAGTGGCGATGAGCCGGCGGCAGTTCCAGCGAGTATCGCCTGCTGGACCGAAGAAATCGGCGCGCTGATTGTTGTCAATGCCGTGAACGGCCCAGCCTTGGCTGGCGAAGTGGTCGACAACCTCGGACCCAATCAATCCCGATGAACCAGTGACCAATAGTGTGTTCATAATCACATCAATCCGATTTCACGAAACAGCTGCTTAAACCGGCATACCCACGTGTGATCGCGCCGAGCCCGTTGATATCCGAGTTCGCGCAGCTTTTCGGCCGCCTGCGGATGAGACAGATAGAACCGGACCTTATCTAAGAATTCCTCAACGCTGTTGTAGGTATCGATCTCCTTACCAATTCTATAGAATTCTGCTATTTCGTCGGTGTATCCGGTTAGAAAGCAGGTTCGGCACATCGGAGCTTCAAAGTCTCGGAGGCGAACATGCGGAATCAGCTTCGAACCGACCCGACCATCCGACCAGACATTGCTGAAGTTGAGAATGACTTCGTGTGAGGAAAACACCTCACAAATTCGCGTGAAGGGGACGGGACCTTTGGCCAGCGGCTTGAACAAAGGAAGAAGTTTATGGGTCTGCCGCCGATAATTATACTGCCGCCTAGTTCGCGCCAATCCTCCGACCAGACCATGCGCAGACATGTTGCGGTTAATTTCTGCTAGGTAGTTCTTCGCCTTGGTGAGCGACGGACTGACTGGCGCTTTATCGGATCTGACTGCAGGCGGATCCTCACCCCAACCAGATCCGTAAATCTCTACCGGAACATTTGCGCGAACTAGCGCAGCCATCCAGCGATCACGATCTGCATAGCGAAGGCCGACGAATGACGCGCTGGGCAAGCGAGGCGCTCCTTCGATCGGCCGATAAACCTGCGGATCGGCCGCCATCTGCACCCAAACCGGATTTGCCCCGACGGCCTTATACAAATGTCGCGCGTGCTTCTCGGCGTGCCAGGAGTAATTCACATTCGCGGCGATGTCGGCGACTAGCTCGAATTGATAGATGCTGTTGCAGTAATAATTGACCGTGGCGATTCCCCAAGCGTGCAGCTGAGCAAACGCCGCTGGATCAAAATGCGCGGTATAAAAGTAGCTAAGGAACAGATCGATCGGCCGTTCCGTGTGAGCTTTTCTTACTTCGTCCAGAATCTGCTGGGTGGTATTCGCTCGGATATTCAACTGCTCGGAGGTAAAGTCTTTCGCAGTAGTAATGAACTGGCTAGTGGGAGTTAAATCAACTTGGGACTTCACCAGTTCATGACCCAGTTCGCGCAAGGCTGGATAGAAGTTCCCGCTCCAGAGCGAGCCGTAGAAACGCTTGGGATCATTGGAATGTCGCACGGCGCAAAAGATGCGCATCGCATTTTCCATGTGAGCTCAGTGGACTCAGTCGAACAGCGATCGGACCTTATTTTCTGGCACAGAGAGCGGAGCAGCAAACAAGTTGCAGCACCAAGTCAGCGAGGCCAATGCCGGGATCTCCTTGCCCGGAGGAATCTTTTGCCCTTCAAAATCGTCAACATAGAAAAAGCGGTAGCCTTTCAACGCTGTGGCGACAGACTCGACATCCGATCCTACTTCTCCCAGAGTCTTAGGGTTCAACTCAAAACAGACAACTGGAGCGTCCGGGCTCTGTAACAGAGTTCGTGCTCCCCTCAACACATGCGCTTCATACCCTTCAACATCAATCTTCACCAAGGTTGGCCTGGAGCCTATGGATTCCACTACGGAATCCAGAGTCACCTCTGAGCACCACGTGAGCTCGCCGCCAGCTTGGAAATTAACGGTGCCCTTCCGTACTTGCGCGAAGAGAGAATGGCTCTTGTCAAAGGAAACCGAACACACGCCTCCCCCCCGGTCCGATACCGCACAGCACACGACAGAGACTTGGCTCTCCAACTCCAGCCGTTGTATCGACTCTGTAAGCTTAGCGAAGGTGTCATATACCGGCTCGAATGCGAGGATGCGGCAATTGGCCGACTTACCCGCTTGCGCTAATTGTGTGGACACAAACCCGACATTTGCGCCCACATCAAACACTAGCGAGTGCGGATGCGTTCGGCACCACTCTGCCATCAGCCGAACTTCGGCGCGCGAATGGTCCCTATTGTAAAAGGGGACTTCGCCCGAGAAGTCCCCAACGTGACACAGAAACGGATAACCTAAGCCACTTTGTGCCCTGAAGGATCTCACTCCTAAGGCGCGCAATGATTTGAGGATGGCTTGGCGGAAATAGGTGCTCATCGGAACTCTATGACAGATCAACAACATTCGCGAACTCGGCGAAACAGCCATCATCGCCGATCAGCGTTCGCCTAAGTCCTCGCGCTGGGCGCGCTCCAAGGCGGCAATCGTGTGCTTGAAGCACCGAACTGCTGGAAAAGCTACCGTCATAACGCAGTCTCGCGGCCTTTTTCCGAAGAAAGGATGCTACCGAAGAAGAGTGGCGCGTGTCAAACTATGGCCGCACGGGACGCACGGGACCGCTGTCAAGGCGCAGACCCTCCTAAACTTTGGTCTCACAGCCTTAACCTGGAATGGGAATTCATCAGCGCCTTCCGACTTTCAGTGACCTGCACACTGCAGCCACAAAACGTCGGATCCTGTACCCTCCAGGGTCACCGCAGTTGCCGAGGCCGGAACTGCTCTGCAGGCATTCGCTGCCGTTTGGTCGGTACAAGTGCAGCCGAACGCACTACTGCTGGTAAACGCGAAGCTTTTGGCGAAGGTATGCGTGGCCGCTCCTCCTGTGAGCGCTTGGGTGTTAGTGTAGATTTTCTCGATGGTCTTCAACACTCCCTCTTCATACACTTGCGGGTGGTTTTTCAGAGTTAGATTGGATACGGGCGTTGTGCTGGCGATTGAGAACGGAGCGATTCCGGTAGCGAGCGTTGAAGTAATCTGTCCCGGTAGGGAAAGAGTCCCGGTCGTGTTGGAACTCGGCAGGCTGGTGGAATCCCCTGCTATACCAGTGTCGTTGAAAATGTACTGATTCAGCAGTCCGGCATTATTAGAATGATACGCGGTTCCCCACAGATTCGGGAACCAGCGATAATTGATTTGCAACGCCGAGATGCAACCGATATTTCCTGTGCTCGAAGGCGAACCGCTTGAAACTGTTCTCCAAATGCAATATTTAGTAGCGCCTGCCACGGAAGTCCATAGCAGTTGGTTGTAGTTTGCTGTGGTTAAGGTCGACGCGCCTTTCGCTGTGTTCACAGTCGCGCTTCCCGCTGTGTTGCCGACGGGTTCGTAGGCAACGATGGCATAAGTATAACTTGTGCTTCCAGCAGTTCCCCGCGGAGTGACTGAGATAAGGGTCGGCGTGGAAACCGCAGCGATATTGATCCCCGGATACGACCCGTCCCAGCCAAACATTTCGGTCCCGGTCGCTCCTTGCTGATGCTTGATCAGGAACGTCCCACCGCTCGTCCCATTGTTCGATGCCGGAATGTTCTGCATTGCAAAATCATCAGGATTGGCGGTCGAGGCGCTGAAATATCCCCGAAAAACAAGAAACGGGGAGGGATAATCACCCGTTGCGGGAAGCTGTCCAGTTTTAGCACCATAGACCAACAGTCGGTCGGTTAAAATCCCAACATCGTTGGAGTTACCGAGACTCGTTATAGAACTCGTCCACCAGGGATTAAAACTTGAATTGGGGTAAACATTGCCGCTGGTATAGATTTGTGATGCGTTACTTCCCGCTGTGCCTATCAGTTTAACCAGGTTGCTGTCACCATCCCAGCCATTCCCTTCAAATATCCACGGCGCTTGGCTGCCGGAGCCAGTGTTGTACCAATACACGCCAGTGTTTTCGCATCCATCCGGGCTGTTGTGGTTCCCTCTCACGACGACCGGAAAATTAATTCCGCCGCCGCTGGAGTCGTTGTTTTGATTGATACCCTGAGTGCCGTTCTCCTCCAGATTGCCTTCGATAAGGTCTACATCGCTATTCTGATCAATTCTTATATCCGCGCCGGTTCCGCTGGCGCAGGTTCCTCCGTTCGATTCATTCTCGCTTTCCAGAACCTGCATGGAGCCACCCTTCTGCCAGATCCCGTAGTAACAAAGAGTGAATTCATCGTGGCGGAAGATTTCATTTTTCGCATTTGCGGAATTTCCGATCACAATGCCGACCGCCGAGCTTGTGCTGACCGGGGCTGCGCAATAGAAGCTGGAATCCTCAACTCGCATGTCCTCCACATTTTGAACAGAAACAGGCGAGATCGAGATACCAACCCAGTTGGATGCTAGTCCTTGAAAGGTATTACTGATAAATCTTCCATCGGTCGTGTTCCAGGTTCCTCCAGAACCGTTCTTGTCTACCACGATGCCGACGCCGCCATTCGTGGACCCGTTGACGTAGAAGCCTTGCACTTGGAACCCATCTACGTACTCCATGTCGACCATTACGCCGGAAGCCGCTCCAGTCCAAGTGATTTGGACCCCCCTAGACGCCGATCCGCTGCGAGTTACACCATCAATGATGAAGCTGGCCTGGTTCTTGATGAGCCATGTATTCGCAAGTTGTATGTTCAAACAGTTTCCGAAAGACAGCGTTCTCCCAGTGATCGCATTGTTCGAGGTTGGCGGATTCCCTGTAAGAGCATTCAGCGCGGTCGAGCTATCCGTCGCTCCCGTGCAGTCGACTCCCGAAACATCCCGCACGTCAAGGACTGGAAGCACGCCGGAGGTCCCGCCATTGGTTCCGCTGTGATTCTGCGCGAACGACAACATTGCTAAACCGATTACAACTCCGATGATCGACAGCACCTTCAATGTGCATTTTCCTACCATAACTCGTGCCTGCTGAGCACCTGACTCGGCACATTGATGTACCGAAAAATTAATTACATCGCTTGCCTCGTTCTTATTAACTTTGTGACGAAGATCACGTGATGATCGTTTGCAGTGCGTTTGCCGACGCATCGGCGAGCGTTTCTTCCAGCCCCTTCCCAGACTGCGAGAAGCATTCGGAATAAGTTCCATAAGCCGCGATGCTGTCGCTCCGGAGCACGATTGGTAACCGCTGTACTCCGCTCGCTCTTCAACGAGTTAGCGAGATTGCCTTTGTTTGAAAATATCACAGGGAAGACTGCGAGGCTAGGCCTTGTTGGTTTTCGCCCCAAAGCGGGATTATCGCCGGTTCTTCGGTTCTTCTACCGACGCATCTGACTACCCAGCCTGCGCCGTGCCAATTCTGGTATGGTGGGTCGCCCTCGCTAGTATGAGCTCTGACGAAGTCGCGAGTGAGCCGGCGTGCTGCACACTAGCAAAGCGCTTCAGCGCGCTCAAGCACATAGGTAGGTTTGGCTCGGAGCAGTTGCTGGAGATATTTTACAAGTCGCACTGTGTGAAATTCTCACTGATACGGAATTTTCCGGAACCTGAACTTGATGACGAACGGATCGCGGGCGATAATGGCTTATCAGACTTGCGTGTAGCGCTGTTTCTGGTTCAAGAGGACGTAAATCTGAGACGTTAGTCTTTGTACAGGCCGGTCACGTCGAACCATGGGAACGTTCAGGCAATTCGTGAAGGGGACACCGCCGTATCGTGCCCTGAATTCACTCCGGTCGGATCTGAGCCGCTGGTACATAATAAGAGAATGGAAGAGTCAGGGACGCCCTCTTCCACCTCCGCCCGAGGTTAAGCATGCAACTATAAAGGAGTACGGCAAAATGTTTCGCTTGGATGTACTCGTCGAAACCGGAACGTTCTCCGGTGACATGATTGCGGCGACGAAGAGTCATTTCTCCGATATCTATTCGATAGAACTATCGCCGGATCTTCATCAACGCGCGAAAGCTCGCTTCGTAGGTGATTCCGGGGTTCACTTACTGCTGGGGAATAGCGGTGACATTCTGACAGAGATTCTACCGGCAATTACTCGAACGCCACTGCTCTGGTTAGATGCTCATTACTCAGGCGGCTCAACTGCACGAGGAGCAGTTGACACTCCGATCGTTCAAGAATTGAACGCGATTTTGACACTACGCCCAGACAGTGTTGTGCTTATCGACGATGCTCGGTTGTTCGACGGGAGGAACTCATACCCTAAGTTGGCTGAACTGACGAAGTACATTGCGGGAAAGGCGCCCGATTGGGTAATTGAGGTCAGGCACGACATCATTCGGCTTCATAGGAAGCTGGATTGTCTTGCACTCGAACTGTAGGCGGTAGACCCACGGAGACACTAACCATCTGCCGATGCTTTCTCGCCCTTTTCCCGCCAACTAATAACGGGCGCAAGCAGCCCCGGACGTTTCGCCATCCAATACGGTGACTCGCTCAACCCACCTTGTATGCTCACGGCAATTTGCGGAGAGCCCGCTCCTGGTTCGAGCAGCCAAGTTCTAAAGTGCAGGCTGGCCAGGAACTCCAACCGAAAATTCCCTTCATTCAGCATCCGGTTCGGAAACTTGCTCTTAAGCTGGACAATTCCGGGTCTAATCAGGGGCCAATCAACTTGGGGCTGATCGGTCTGGCAGGTCCAATATAGCAACTGGCCTCTCTCATCGAAAATGCCGTAACCGATAGTCAAGGCGGGGTCTGCTATCTTAACTTCGCCCGTGATCTCTACCCACACGTCATCGTCGTTCCGGATCGGCATGTGGAAATCCTTGCCTCCACCATCAACGATAGCCATCCTAATTGGCCGGAAATATGGGTTCTGGAAGCTAGTGTTCTCGTTATCCCACACGGACGCATGCTGTGCTCCCGCCGCTCCAGACATGTACCTGGTGACGACGCCTCGGACATCGACCGAGTCAATGTTCACAACACCCGACTCCAGCAGAATGACTCGGTTGCAAAGCTCCTCGATTGCATTCATGTTGTGGCTGACGAACAGAACTGTGCGTCCCAAAGATGTCACCTCGCCCATCTTGCCGAGGCACTTCTTCTGAAATGGGGCGTCACCCACTGCGAGGACTTCGTCAATAGCGAGAATTTCCGTTTCCAGGTGAGCCGCGACGGCGAATGCAAGACGCATGTACATGCCACTGGAGTAGCGCTTCACTGGAGTATCTATGAACCTTTCTACCTCAGCGAACGCCACGATTTCGTCGAACTTACGCGCGATCTCGGCTCTTCTCATGCCGAGGATCGCACCGTTTAGGAAGATGTTGTCGCGCCCCGTCAGTTCGGGGTGGAAGCCAGTACCGACCTCTAGGAGCGAGCCGACGCGTCCCCAAATGTCGCCGTGTCCGTGGGTCGGCTCGGTAATTCGGGATAGGATTTTGAGAAGCGTGCTCTTCCCTGCCCCGTTGTGGCCGATAATGCCGACCACTTCTCCGCGCTTGATCTCGAAAGAGACGTCTTTCAGCGCCCAGACGCTGGGCTTCTCGGTGGTGCCGCTGCTGTTCGAGGAATGCCGCAGGGCGGAACGAAAGCAGCGAAAGGGGGATGCAAAAGTGTCCGTAATTACATCACGAAGCGCCTTGTACGACTCCCGTTCCCCGATCCGGTACTGCTTTGCGACTCCCTCGCAACGAATGGCTACGTCATTCATTTGGTTTGGTTAAACCACATCCGCGAAAGTCCTCTCCATACGACGATAGTAGTACAGGCCTCCGAACAGGACCACAGCCACCACGATCACCGAGACCCACAGCATCGTGCCGGGTGCTTTCGCTTTTCCCAAAAGCGCCCAACGGAAACCCTCGATGACGCCAGCCATGGGGTTGAGACCATAAAAAGGCCTCCACCGCACGGGGACCAGCGTACTGGAGTAAGCAACTGGCGAAGCAAACAACCAAAACTGTACGATAAAATTTAAAGTGTATCGAACGTCGCGATATTGCACGTTAAGGGCAGAAAGCCACAAGCCCACCCCAAAAGCAGTGGCCACAGCAAAAACGATGAAAAATGGCAGCGTCAAGAGCGCCCAGGTGGGCTTTACCCCATACCAGACCATCATGCCGATCACGAGGGTAAAGGCGATGACAAAGTCGACCAAACCAGCGAGAACGCTGGCTAGGGGAACGACTAGCCTAGGAAAATAGACCTTTGTAATGAGACGCTCGTTAGCGACGACGCTGTTGCTGGATTCGGTAAGCGCGTAGGCGAATAGTTGCCAGGGTAGGAGGGCAGCGTAGCTGAATAAGGGATACGGAATCCCATCGGATGGGACTTTTGCCAGGCGTCCAAAGAAGAGCGTAAACACCAGCATAGTAAACAGCGGCTGGATGACAGCCCAGGCGGCGCCTAACGCCGTTTGTTTATAACGCACTTTGATATCGCGCCAAGTTAAGAAAAACAGCAACTCTCGATACTGCCACAGATCTTTGAGGCCAAGCGAGATCCAGCCTTTGTTCGGCTCGAGCCTTACATGAGGCAGGTCGGACGGCCGCACAGCAGCAGGAGGTGCTAACATTCTTCGCGATGCGGTTGTCTCTATGAAGATCATGGCAGACGTATCAGAGCTGTAGGGGCAAGGTTGGATGTTGCTTATTATGGTGCCCAAACGGGAATACGACTGAGCACGGTAGGAAAAATATATAGGCCTTGCTCTAAATTGTCAAAGCTCCGGCAAAATTGCGCGCCGCGGAACACAATCTCGGGATCGGGACGTTTGAGCAAAGTTGTGATCAACAGAATCTCAGAAGCCCGAACGCGGACCAGGGGCCTGTTGTTTTGGTTTGCTCGCCAACGACATCCAGAGCCTTCAGCGGGTTTAAACCCTCACTTCTTCGTTACGGATCTCACATCGCGCATGAATAACACATCAGTTTGTCCAACAAGCCTTCCTGGGGGCAGACTAGCTCCGAATGCCCGTATGAATAGACCAAACTGGGCCAAATAGGAGACAACGTCGTGGAAGAGACATTGCCCTTCGTAGTACTCGATGAAACTGACTTCCGCGACAACAGCTTTCGCTGACATGAGGCATTCAGATCCACCCTTCAAGGCTTCGAGTTCATAGCCTTGAATGTCCAATTTGATCAAATCAGGCCAAGGAATCTGCTTCTCCAACCGATAATCGTCCAGACGAAAGACTTGAAGGGGTAGCTGCGCTACCTCCCGCACACCGAATTGTGACCAGCTGGCTTCATTCGGCTGCAGGAGGCTCGACGAATCGGAGAAACCCGTAATGTGAAGCGTTTCAATGGCATTGTTGGACCCGACCGCAATTGGATGCAGAGTTATATCTTCTTTGCCTGTAAAGGTTCGAAGAAACTCGGTTTGGTGCTTGGGCAGGGGCTCAAAAGCATGAATGCTTGCGCCAGGAATAAGTGAAGTCGCTAGGAGGGTCCACGTTCCAACATTCGCACCGATATCGTAGATCACTTTAATTCCCTCTTCACTAGCAAGTTCTACGAGCTCCAATGTGTCGATATGTCCCAGAGCGAGGCCCGCCCCCTGGGTGCCTCTAAGTGCGGCTAGCCTTCTTCGTCTCACTGACTCGATCGCCAGGCGTTCGCAGAGCAATCTGGGGTTATAGAACAGCTCTAATCTCATGAGAGTCTCAGAACCCTAACTACTTTCCGTCGCAAAAATGCGTCTTTCTGACGTAGGCCGGCTAACATCATGTGCAGCGGATATGGTCTTGGGTGGTGATTTTGCGCTCGTCCATTCTCGAGCGCGAGGCCAGTTGACGGTACCGGCTTAGGTGCTCTGTCGCGCAAGATAGCACCCCATCTGGATGATGTTGTCGGCAATCACGCCCAGCCCTACCCATCGTCGCATGCCGTCCAGCCCCGGATATAGGCAACGACGCAACCCATGTCTTCGTTTGAGCACACTGATTCGGCCCTCCGAACCGGTTCGCCACTTTTGCCCTCTACGAAACCAACGCTGGTGCTGAAGAAGTTTCCGTTCCTTACTCGTGGTGTTCTTGTTGGGCACCGACATCCACCGGACCCCCAGTGCTTGTCCTGCCTTCTCGTTCGCGCGCGAATAAAATCCCGCATCGGCGGCCACCATGCGGGGGATTCGTCCCAACCTCTGTTGGTGTACCTCGATCGAAGACAGCAACAGAGTCGAGTCCGCAGGACGCTCGGCAAACACCTCGAAGTGGGTCACGATTTGGTTTTCCGCTTCCTGGATCTTGACCAGCTTGCCAAACTCGTTGGGCTTGCTCGCTTTCCCTTTGCGAATGATTTCCGTGTGCGGTTCGAACACGCTCACGATCTTTCCCGGCGACTTCGTGTCGCCTGCGAAAATCCGTATCTTGGTTTGTTTCACTACTTGCCCAACCCGCCCCACCATGGTCTCCAGCCATTGCGCCAGACCTGTCACTGCAGTCCGCCGACGTCGTGGTGCCTGCTTCACTTCCGCCAATACTCTCTGCGCCTGATTTATCACTTTTCGGGTCAAGCTGAGGAGTTCCCGATACTGCCGCTTTCTCCGCTCTTCTCCTGGCGGCCCCAGCAGTCGGGTCGATAAGGCAATTGCCAGTACTCGCTTCCGTATGCTGCGCATGCGATCCCGCACTTTGCGTTTCAGACCTCCCGTCTTGGACTCGATCTTTTTCATGGTGCGCGTCAGCACCCGCGTGCCGTCCCCCAACAAACTACTATCGGTCGGATAGTGAATGTTGCTTTCCACCACCGTCGTATCCACCCGCAACTTTCTTCCCTGCGTCACTCCTCGCTCCTGCGCCAGTTCCACCACCCGTCGGTGCAATTGCTCAACGACTCTCGGCTCGATCAACTGACCCAGTCGCGCCAGGGTCTTGGCGTCCGGCACTTTTTCATCCCCGATCCGAGTAAAAGCGCGATACACCAAATTGGCCCGCACCTCTCGCTCCAGCACGTCGTAGCTCCAGTTCCGGATGTGTTTCAACAACAGCAGGCGCAGCACTACTTCCGCGGGCGTTTGCATCCGGCCACGGATGCGGCTCTGGGGATGGCGTTCCCCTTGCGCTTCGTACACCGTGTCCAGAAGCTCCTCGTCTTCCAGGAGTTCGTCCACCAGCCGCATCCAAGGTTCCCACAACTCCTCGATATCTTCGGCCAGACCTCGATGCCACAGCGACGGTTGTTGATGACGTAGTTTGATCATGGCCGTCATCCTAATCACCGTTCTTGTCTAAAACAATATGTCTTCAAAATGTTTTTATTACTTTCTTGAATCCCACCGCTCAAACTGAACGTTCTGGCTCCAACCCTCGGCTCCAGCCTCGCTGATTACGCTTCTCTCATGCCTCATTTTTGCGACGGAAAGTA
>Ga0185299_10002652_pt1 | contig 26747 bp, 20 predicted proteins | sample PaiPotPPA55metaG_FD_128002 | JGI IMG/M metagenome (GOLD analysis project Ga0185299, IMG submission 128002) | Iron sulfur acid spring bacterial and archeal communities from Banff, Canada, to study Microbial Dark Matter (Phase II) - Paint Pots PPA... ...
GGGTAGACCGTCCCGGTAGCTTCCACACGCTCTGGGCAGGGGACGGCAGCGAAGTCGAGCGCTGAGCAGAGGCCAGGAGCCGGGACCGATCGGCTGCCTCGCTGGCTTGCCACACTCCGTCGTAACTATTACGGTTACTACATGGTCGGAGGTGATGAGTGACATGAGCGCCAACAGCAGGCTCACCGTCGCCGCACACACTCTGGCCTGGGTCGGGCTGTACCAGCGGCGTGGCCATGAGGTCGCCACTTCCGAGCAGATCGCGGCGAGCGTCAACACGAATCCCGTGGTGATCCGCCGGTTGCTGGCCGAGCTGCGCAAGGCCGGCCTGGCCGACTCACGCAGGGGCGCGGGCGCCGGCTGGACGCTCTCGCGGGACCTGTCGGCGATCACCCTGCTCGATGTCTACGATGCGGTGGAGTCGGGCCCGATGTTCGCCCTGCACCACTCCACGCCAGACCCCGAGTGCGTCGTGGGCCGCGGCATCACACCTACGCTGACTGCCGTTTACGACGGGATCGAGGCCACCCTCCGCAAGGAGTTGGCGGGAATCACGCTCGAAGACGTGCTGCAAGACGTGCTGAAGGCCGCCTAGCCTCGACCGCCGGTTTCCCCGGCCACGACGAGGCGTTTCCTTCGGCATGAAATGTAACCAATATTGTTACGTCAATGATCCGGAGGATCTCATGGGACAGCTGGATGACAAGACCGCCCTGGTGACCGGGGCGTCCACCGGAATCGGCCTGGCCATCGCCCGCCGGTTCGCCGCCGAGGGGGCGACCGTGTATCTCACCGGCCGCCGCAAGACCGAACTGGATGCCGCCGTCGAGGCGGTCGGCGGCCGCGGCATCGGCATCCAGAGCGACGTGTCAAAGCTCGATGACCTCGACAGAGTCTTCGCCGAGATCACCGAGCGCAGCGGTCGGCTCGACATCGTGGTGGCCAACGCCGGGGTCGGCGGCTTCGCCCCACTCGGCAAGATCACCGAGGAGGAGTACGAGCGCACCACCTCGATCAACCTCAAGGGCACGGTCTTCACCGTCCAGAAGGCGCTCCCGTTGCTGTCTTCCGGCGCCTCGGTGATCCTGCTCTCCTCCAGTGCGGCGTTGCTCGGCGTTCCGGGCCTTGGCGTCTACGCCGCCACCAAGGCCGCGATCCGCAGCCTCGCCCGAACCTGGGCCGCCGAGCTCACCGATCGAGGCATTCGGGTCAATGCCCTGACCCCGGGCCCGGTGGTGACCCCTGGCGCCGACGAACTCCGGGCCGCGCTCCCGCAGACCGATCAGGCCCCCGCCGCGCCGACCCCGCTCGGGCGCCTCGGACATCCCGACGAGGTCGCCGCCACCGCCTTGTATCTCGCCGGGGACCAGAGTTCCTTCACCACCGGCGCGGAACTGTACGTCGACGGCGGTGCCACCCAGCTTTAGGTCAGCTAGGTCAAGGCCGGGCAGACGTTCTGCCCCGACCCGTATTGCGACGGGTCGGGCGGTCTCATACTCGCCACGAAATCGACTGGAAGTGATACGGGTCCGTAGAATGCCCGCGTCCGCAGGGTGGCGGCATTCTCGCACGACGCGGCGGCGATGACTCAAGGGGCGGCAGACATGATTGACCCGCAGTGGCGGCTCGGCGACGGGTACGAACTGCTCGCCACCTATCCGGCGGGCGCCGGAGGAACGATCTGGCTGGTCCGGGCCCAGGCGGACGGGACCGAGCGGGCGATCAAGATCCTGCGGCCGGAGTTGACCGTGGCCGTAGCGGCCGTTGCCGGGTTCTCCGTGCTGCTCGACCTGGTCAGGGGGCTCGGCCACCCGGGCATCCTCGTCGCGGACGAGGCTGTGGTGGACGGGGACCGGGTCGCCCTCGTCATGCGGCCGATACCGGGAGAGGATCTACGTACCCTGCTGGACCGGCAGCAGGTGCCGATGCCGGGCCCCGCATCCATCGTGCTCATGGTCGCGGACCTGTGCGACGCGCTGGCGGCTGCGCACGCCGCCGGAATCGTTCACGGTGACGTGAAGCCCTCGAATGTGCTGCTGGATTCGGACCCGGGATCCGGGGCGCCGCGGGTGGTTCGGCTGACCGACTTCGGGCTGGCCGACCTTGCCGCCCGCAGCGGCGTAGCGGTGCTGCCCGCCGAGTATCTGGCGCCCGAGATCGGCGCCGGAGGGCACCCGCCAACCCCGGCCTCCGACGTCTACGCGGTCGGCGTCGTGCTGTACGAGGCGCTGGCGGGCCGGCCGCCCTTCACCGGCACGTCGCCCGATGACGTCAGACGGTTGCACCGCGAGGTCCAGCCAACGCGTATCCCCGAGATCCCGGATCCGCTGTGGCCGATGGTCGCCTCGTGCCTGGGCAAGAACCCGCAACAGCGACCCACAGCCTCAGAGTTGGCCGACCTGCTTCGCGAGATCGCGCCGATGATCGCTGCGCTGTCGGCTTCGGCGACCGAGAACACCGTACAGATAGCGCGAATACCAGCCGCGGTGGCACCTAGGTCCGCGATGCTGACGATCGTCGCGCCGGCCGTGCCGACAGCGCCGGCAGTGATTACGCCGACTGAAACGGCGCGGGTCGAGTCGCCCACCGAGCCGCGCCGTTCCGTGCTCAGCGGCGCTCGCGGCATCGGGCTTGCGGTGCTTTCCGGCGCCGTGGTGTTCGCTGTCGCGCTCGCGCTCATCCACACGTCGGGGGATTCACCTTCGGGCAGCTTGGCTGCGGGCTCGGCCACCTCGTCGGTCCTGGCGTTGGGCAATCCGTCGGCGGCGTTCACGAGCACCGTGACGACGACATTGACCCCCACGGCCGCAAACGGGGCTTCCGCTTCGACCACGAGAACGCCGAGCCCGGGTGCCGATGGCACAGCGGGAAGCGCGACACCTTCGCCTTCGATATCGACTGTGCCGAGCAGTTCGTCGGCGAACGGCTCGGTGGCGTCGACCGCCGCCGCGTCGGCGACGCCGTCGGCCGCGAGAGCCACGGCCACGCAGAACTCGGGCACTGTAACCGTCGACTGGCAGTGCGCGACTAACAATGTGAACCGCTCCGGCATCAGCAAGACGGCGTGCATCGGCATCGGCAGTGACGGTGGGCTGTACATCCAGGGCACATTCACCGAGTCGAACGGCCAGACGATCTCGGATATCAAGATCTCGTTGGCCGAGGGCGGCCAGTACCTCGAAACCACCTCCGAATCCTGCGGCGCCGCTTCATGCTCGATCACCGGCGGACCCTACAGTCCGCCGGCAGGTACCTATCAGTCGTATGCCGGGATCAACGGCTCGGCCCACAACGAGGCCAGTCCGCAGATCACTTACCAGGGCGGCTGACCCGTCCACGCAGGGATCTCCTGACGACGCGCGGCGAGTTCCTTCCATGGCGCCAATCAGACAGGCACTTTGATTGCGCGCCCTACCGCCGGACGCTTGACTCCTCGACTAAGGGCACTGTGTTGCTGCCGGTGCGGCGAAGACGGCGGTGCCCTGCCATCGAGGAACCTGGAGATGACGATGTCGGCAACGAGGGTCTCATCCCGGCTACCTGCGGCGTTGGTGGCCGTCGGGCTGGTGGCGGGTGCCGCGATGGGCGCCGCCACGGCACGCGCCGACGTCCCGCCGACCACGATCGTCTACACGACCAATCAAACGGACGACGCGGTGTACGGCGTCGACGCGGCCACCGGCACGGTGGCCCGGAAGATCCCGGTCGGCTACGCGGACGGGATCGGCGCGGGGCTCGACGAGATCACCGCGGCGCCGGGCGGCCGGGTCCTGTACGCGCTCAGCTCCGGCTACGGGTACGTCAAGTACAACGGCTCGCTGGTATCGATCAACGCCGTGGACCTGAGGATCACCGGCCACGCGTCGTTGCCCGACGGCGCGACGTCGTTCGTGCTCTCGCCGAACGGTGCGACCGCCTACGTGGTCGTCGGCGTGCGGATCGAGATCGTCGATCTCAGCACTATGACGGTAACCGCGTCGATCTCCGGGGGCGCCACAAGCGTCGGCAGCCTCGTGCCCGCCGAGGCGATCTCACCGGACGGCAGCACCCTGTATGTGAGCAACCTCGACGGCAGCGACCTGACGGTGATCGACACCGCGACCGACGCGGTGACCGCGACAGTTCCCGCGCAGCCCGACGAGGCGGATGTAGTGCTCTCGCCCGACGGCTCCACGGCATATGTGCTCGGCGAGAACAGTGCGGTGAGCCCGGCGACGCCGGCGGTCACCGCGATCGCCACCGACACAGACACCGTCATCGCGACGATCCCGGTCAACAGCAACGTCCTGCGGCTGGCCGTCTCGCCGAGCGGCGGAGCGGTCTACGCCTGGGGACCTGGCGCGCAGATCGGCGTGATCAGCACCAAGTCCAATACCTTGACCCAGGTCATCCCACTAGCGGAGATCATCTCCTGGCTGGCCATCTCGCCCGACGGCACCAAGGCCTTCGCGACCTTTGACGACGGGGAGATCTCCGGCGCCGTGATCGATCTCGCGACCCACCAGATCACCAAGTCGATTTCGCTGCCGAGCTATCGGGCACAGGAGGCGCGGTTCTCACCCGACGGCGCCCGGGTCTATGTGCTGAGCGAAGGAATCGTCTACGTGGTCGCCCCGGGCACCGGTGCCGTCGTCGGCACTGTCCAGGAAGGCGTCGGGCCGATGCAGAACGCTGAGCCGGGCCAACAGATGCTCACGGTCGGCAATCAGGGTAAGGAGGTCTACGTCGGCAACCAGGGCGACACCGTCTCAGCGGTCGATGTCGCGTCAGAGACCCTGGCCGGCTCGGCGCGCAGCGCTATGCACACACCGAGCGCGATCGCGGTCACCGCCGACGGCCGGCACGCCTATGTGGCCGGGATCGACGGGTCCGAGGTGCGCCTGTTCGATTTGGCGACCGGCAAGCCGGCTGGCGCTCCGATCGCGGTGGGCGCGGAACCCGACGCGATCGCGCTGACGCCGGACGGCAAGCAAGCCCTCGTCTCGAACAGTCTGAGCAACACGGTCTCGGTAATCGACACCGCGACCGGCACGGTCACCGCAACGATCCCGGTGAACCCAGACCCGCAGCAGATCGTGATGGACGGGTCCGACACCGCCTACGTGAGCTGCGGAACGCCGATGAAGCTCGATCTCACGAACGACACCGCGGCAGCGATGGTGGCCACTCCCTACGCCGGCGGCGGCCTCGCACTTTCCCCGGACGGCTCGACCCTGTACGTGCCGGTACTCAAGGGCATCGATGTAGTCGACACTGTTTCCAATACCCTGGTATCAAAGATCACCATTCCCGGTGACCAGGACTACGGCGTCGCGATCTCACCTGACGGAAGCCGGCTCTACGTCACCGGTGGCCCGATCAACATCGGCGTGGTGTACGTCGTCGACCTCGCAACTGCCGAGGTTGTCGCGCATGCGCCAGCCCGAAGCCTTGGCCAAGCGATCGCGATCAGCCCGGACGGCAGCCAGGTGTACCTGGCGTCATTGCTCGCCCCCGACGTATCGATACTGAGCACCTCGACCGACACGATCACCGGCACCTACAAGGTCGGCACCGGCGAAGCGCGCACTCCGATCGGTGGCATCGCCGTCGGCGAAGGCTGACCGTGCCGACCAGCTAGGCGTTCCCCTGCGTACTAATGGCTACCACTACTGAGAATCCGGCGCCGGGCACAGCGGGCCGCGGCGCAGAGGCTCTCGTCACTGCGTAACTCGTAGCGCCAGTCGGGATCGTTGACGGTGAGTCTGCGGCGACGGGCTAGAAGGGCGTCGATCGTGTCGAGTGCCTCTACCGCGTCGGGGCCCATCTCGGTGAGATAGCCCAGGGAAGTCGGCCCGTAGTAAGGCTCTGCGACGGATGCCGAAAGAGTTGCGCAGGCGCGCTCGGCTGCGCGGGTCCCGTGTAGTAGCCAGAGAGCGTACGCGGCGTGTTGAGCGAAGACGCGGCCGTTGAGGAACCGCTCGAGCAGCGCTTCGTGTTCCGGGCGCATCGCCCCACCCGCCGCGATGACGGCGAGATCGATTACTAGCGAGCGGCGGCGCATCACTGTGCCGGGCTCGGTGGCAAGAATGTGGTCGACGTGTGCTTCGATCGCTGTGATGCCGCGCTCGCCTCGTGCTTGGCGTAGCAGGAGCCGCATCCGGTTTCGGTAGTAGCGTCCGGCGACGCAGTCGAAGACCGTCGCCAGGTGCGCCGGCTCCGGTTCGCTGCGCAGCAGCATCTCGTTGGCCAGGTTGGATATTCCGCACTCGGCTGGAACGTTCGCGCTCGCCTCCTCGATCAGCATGCGGCCAGATGCGCCCCAGTCCGCGATGCCCCTGAGCATTGCCCGGAAGGTCCGCGCGTTGCATTGCCCGGATACGCACGCTGCTGCGTGCCGGTAGATCGCCACGCTGATCTTGGGTAGGAGGAGATCCGCATGCTGGGGGAGTGCGTTGAGCGCGTCGCCGATCCACGTTGGCGGCCCCGCTGGATCGTCGAGTGCGCTGATCACACGAGGCAGGATGCGTTCGTCGCCTACCAACGCCAGGCCACGCGCGGCTGTGTCCGCGAGCACCGTGTCGTGGTCATTGAGCAGGAGTGACAACTGCATCGTGCTCGCGCGCGCCCCGTCCTCGGACACCGCGAGCAGTTCGGCCGCGCGCCTGCGGATCGCGGTACCGGGATGATCCAGCAGGGCGCCCAACTGTGGGGCGAGCTCCACGGGTGCGGCGCGGTAGACCTCGATGGCGTTCTGGGCGAGGTCCAGCGCGCGGGCGAGCGCGTGCGGCTCCGGGGCTTCGAGAAGCCGGCGCACCGCGCTATACCGTGCTGCCTCGGCGTCCGGCCCTTGGTCCAGGTAGGCGGATTCGGGCAGGCCGATGTCCTCACTCATGTGTCTCACCTTCGCTCCGCGCGCCCGGGCGTGCCGTGATGCCGAGTCGGGCGGCTGCCCAGACCGCGGCATGCCGGTCCTTCGCTTCCCCAGCGTCGAGCGCGTGCTGTACGGCAGCCGTCCACCCTGGTCGACTCAGTGACGAATGGAGTGTGGCGCGGATACCTTCGAGCTCGCCGGGTTTCCAGTCGAGTCGGGAGCCCGAACCTGCGGTCAAGTTTTCGATCAGGACTCTGGCGGTGACATACCGCTGCACGTTCGGTTCCAGGCGTGCGGCGTGACGGACGTACCGGCGGAGGACCTCCTTGGCATGCGGGTAGGTGGCGAGTGTGCCCCCCATGCCACCTGCGTATGTAAGGACATGGAGCATGCGCCCGGTGTGGTCGACGACCTCCTCATCGGCCGACGGGTCGGCGATCGCCTGGTGGACCGGCGCGGTCGCAGCGACCTTGCTGGCGTAGTACGCGTTCAGGAAATCTCCGTCGACGGCGTGGCGCAGCAGCCAAGGGAAGGAGGCTGGATCGGCGAGTCGACAGAGGGCTTCGACGACGTACACCCGGCCCCAGCCCGCACTGCGTTCAGCGAGCCAGATCAGGTTCTCGACTGGACCCGGCAGTCGTTCCAGCGCGTGGGCGGCTAGCGGCCCGAAGGTATCGGACAGTAGACCGATCCGCTGGATCAATCCGACGTCTTGGACGGTACCCGCTTCTGTCAGCAGTGCCAGCCCGAGGACTGCGGCCTCGGTGTCAGTGCTATGCAATACCAGCCACCGGCCGAGCGCCCGCACGCGGACGGGATCCATGGTGGCGACGACCTCGGTGAACTCCGGGCGCTGGTGGATGGGGGCGTTGGCGCTGACAAAGCGGTCGTACCACTGCTCCGGGTGGGCGTCCTTGGCGAGTTGGTTGAAGTACTCGGCAAGTGTGCCTGCTGCCAGGGCGGCGCGATAGTGATGTGAGTTCCGGCTGCCTTCGAAGCCTGCTGCTTTACGGTCTCGACGCCGTGAGCGATATCGGGCGTGATCCGGATACGGCTTCCCGTCGTCGGGAAACGGGCCGACGGGGTAACGCTCGAACAGACCGGATACATGAGCGTAGAACGTGGTCGTCTCGTCGAGCCGCGAAGGCTCGGACACCGCGCTCACCGGCGGGTGAAGGACTCGATTCGCTTAGTCATGGGAATGGATGCTCCCAGAGGGCCGGCCGCCGCGCAAGCTCAATCGGGCCGGCGGGACGAGGCCGACCGAAGCCGCCCGGCTCTTCCGCCATCAAGTTACTCGCTGGTAGCATCCTCGGCATGACCACGCTCTTCAGCCCCAGCACCTTCAACCCGTCGGCGTTCGACGAGGAGACCGGGCGGCTGCTCACGGCCGTCATCGACTGGTTCGAGGGCCGGGGCAAGCAGCGCCTGATCGCCGAGGACCTGGGTTGCGTCTGGTACGACGACTTCCTGAAGTTCATCGCCGACGAGAAGCTGTTCGCGACGTTCAACACTCCGGCGGCCGAAGCCGGCGGCGCCCCGGACAAGCGCTGGGACACCGCGCGCAACGCCGCGCTGAGCGAGATCCTCGGGTTCTACGGGCTGCCGTACTGGTATGCGTGGCAGGTCACCGTCCTCGGCCTCGGACCGATCTGGATGAGCGGGAACGCCGAGGCCAAGCAGCGTGCGGCGGCGCTGCTGGACGAGGGCCACGTCTTCGCCTTCGGCCTGTCCGAGCGGGAGCACGGCGCGGACGTCTATTCCACTGACATGATCCTTACCCCCGACGGTCAGGGCGGCTATGTCGCCACGGGTGGCAAGTACTACATCGGCAACGGCAACGTGGCCGGGATGGTGTCGGTGTTCGGGCGTCGCGCGGACGTCGAGGGCCCCGACGGCTACGTGTTCTTCGCTGTCGACAGTCGGCACGAGAAGTTCGAGCTGGTGCAGAACGTGGTCGCCTCGCAGATGTTCGTCAGCGAGTTCAACCTCCACGAATACCCGGTGACCGAAGCCGACATCCTGCACACGGGTTCCGAGGCTTTCAGCGCCGCGCTGAACACGGTCAACGTCGGCAAGTTCAACCTGTGCACCGCCTCGGTCGGCATCAGCGAGCGTTCCTTCTACGAGGCGATCACCCACGCCCACAACCGGATCCTCTACGGCCACCCGGTCACCGACTTCCCGCACGTCCGCCAGGGTTTCGTCGACGCCTACGCACGGCTGATCGCGATGAAGCTGTTCAGCGCTCGGTCCGTGGACTACTTCCGCACCGCGAACGAGGAGGACCGCCGGTACCTGCTGTTCAACCCGATCACCAAGATGAAGGTGACGTCGGAGGGCGAGCGCGTTGTCGACCTGCTCTGGGATGTGATCGCGGCCAAGGGCTTCGAGAAGGACACGTACTTCAGCGCAGCGACGCATTACATCAGGGCACTGCCGAAGCTGGAGGGCACGGTCCACGTCAACCTCGCGCTGGTGCTGAAGTTCATGCCGAACTACCTGTTCGCGCCCCAGGATTACGCCGAGGTCCCGACCCGCCTCGATGCCGGTGATGACGACTTCCTGTTCCGGCAGGGTCCGGCGCGCGGCCTCGGCAAGGTGCACTTCCACGACTGGCGTAAGGCGTACCGGAACGCCTCCGACGTGCCGAACGTCGCCCGCTTCACCGAGCAGGCCGAAGCGCTCGTGCAGTTCCTGGCCACCTGCCCACCGAGCGATGAGCAGCAGAAGGACCTGGACTTCCTACTGAACCTCGGCCACCTGTTCACCCTGGTCGTCTACGGCCAACTGATCCTGGAGCAGGCCACCCTGGTCGGCCTTGAGCGGGAACTGCTGGACCAGATATTCGACTTCCTGGTGCGCGACTTCTCCGAGTATGCGATCGCCCTACATGGCAAGGCCTCCTCGACCGATGCGCAGCAGGCGTGGGCGCTCAGCGCGGTACGTAAGCCGGTAGTCGACGAGGCTCGCTTCGGGCAGATCTGGGAGACGGTTGCCGGGCTGTCGGGAGCGTACGAGATGCAGGAGTAGCGTGTTGCGGTGCTTACAGTCGAATTCAATCTGACGGCGGAACAGTCCGGAAAGATCATTGAGCCCACCTGGTCGGGCCCGCTCGGCAGACTGGCGCGGCGAAAGTCCGCCGGTCTGATGGAACGCATGGCCAAGGGACACGCGGGCCCGACCAAGATAACGGTCTCCGACGTCGGGATACAGGTCACCAAGGCCGACTCGGAACAACAGGTCGAGTGGTCCGCCGTGCGCAGCGTCAATGAGCGTACCCTCGCATGGGTGTTTCTCCTCGCTCCTTCCGGGACCTTCTTGATTCCAGCCGACGCAGTGCCGGCTTCCCAGCTTCCCGATTGGGAGCGGCAGCTACGCGCACTGGCCGGGACCAAGTACAGAGTGCGTGATGGCGGCATGCGCCGGGCGTAGGCACAGCACTCTCATACGTCCATATCAGGTCACTGGTGTTCGCTCTTGCGGAGGAATGCGAGGAGCGCGCCGGCATCGGGGGCAGTGGCCGGTCCACGGACGGTTGTGGCGAGCGCTGCTGCCGCGTTCGCTCGAAGGGCGGCGGTGCGCGGGTCGAGGCCTTGTATCAGGGCTGCGATGAACGTACCGGTGTGCGCGTCGCCGGCTCCGTTGAGGTCGATGGCGTCGACGGCGTATCCCGGCACCAGGGCCTGCGCACCGTCGTGCACCAGGAGACAACCTTCGGCGCCGATTCGGACCAGGGCGTGCCCCCGTGCGAGCCGCGTGCCGATCGCGCGCGCGGCGTCGCCGGGGTCGTCCATGCCGGTGAGCAGCGTGGCTTCGCGCCGGTTGCAGCTCCACCAGTCGGCCCGCGCGAACATGAGCTCCAACACCGGCGTCGGAATCTGGTCGGCGAGCGGGCCGGGGTCGACGACTACGCAGGTGGCTGCGTCGATATCGGGTAGCCATGCGCTGAGCGCGGCCCGGTTCGGCGGATACATCAGGCTGTAGCCGGTGATGTAGACGACGTCGTCCGGGGTCGGCTTGAGGGCGTCGAGATCGTCCGGGGCGAGCGTGGCTTCGGCTCCCGGGCTGGTGACGAAGGTCCGTTCGCCTTCCGCGTCGATCAGGGAGATCACGAAGCCGGTGTCCGGGTCGGCGCGTCGCGGCTGCAGGATCTCGATGCCTTCCGCGCGTAACGCGGCCCGGGCCTGGTCGCCGAAGGGGCCGGTGCCGTGTGCCCCCGCGTAGGTGACGGCGACGCCTTGGCGCGCTGCCGCGGCCATCACGTTGAAGCCGCCGCCCGGCGTGGTCGACGTACGCGTGGCGAGGACGTCGCCGCCGCGCTCCGGCAGGTCGGGGACTTCGAGGACGACGTCGATGACCGCGTTTCCGGTGTGCAGGAGTCGGCCGCTCATGCCTTTGCCCTCAGTTCGAGCAGTTGGTCGGCGACGGTGTCCAGGTCGAGGTGGTTCACCCGGGCTACGGTCACCCGGGTGTCGGCCGGGAAGGCGTCCACACCATGGCAGGCTCCTGCGATGGCGCCGGTGATGGCCGCGATGGTGTCGCAGTCTCCGCCGACGGAGGCGGCGAGCAGCGTCGCGTGCCACGGATCGTCCGGGAGGACGGAAAGCAGCGCGAAGGCGGCGGGCACGGACTCCTGCGTGGCCAGGCTCGTGCCGACCAGGAGGTTCACGCGCTCGCAGGCCTGCTCCGGAGACATGCCGCGGACCAGGTCAGTCGCCCAGACGATACGTTCGGCCACGTCGGCGGCGGCCACCCAGAAGCCGCGTCGCACGGCTTGACGCGCTGCGGTGACGGCGAGTGCCACGGCCTCGGGCACGGTGGCACCGTCGATGCCCGCGCTCACCGCCGCCGCCACTGCCGCGGCGCCCGCAAGCGCGACTCCAGTGTTATGAGTCAGTTCGCTGGCTTCGACGACGCGGTCCACCAAGGTGTCGAGACTGGCGGATGGTACGGCGATGCCGACCGGGGTGATGCGCATCGCGGCGCCGTTCGTGGTGCCCTGTCGCCCTACCTCGTCCAGCGGTGCGCCGGCGAGGACTCGCTCGACGGCCAGCTTGGTGGACGGGCCGAGCAGGTCGAGCGAGCCTCGGGAGCGCATGTCGTCTTCCCAGGCCGCGAGTCGGCGCGCGAGCTCGGCCGTGTCAACGGTGCCCGCTCCGTCGATGAGCAGCCGGGCCAGGAGCAGGGCCTGCTCGGTGTCGTCGGTGACTGATCCGGCCGGCATTCCCGCGGCCAGCGGGTGGTCGGCGGGAGCGGAATGGAAACCGGTGAGCACCTGGCCGTAACGGGTGGTGATCTGCTCGCGGGAGAGCATCTGGGTCGGCATGCCGAGGGCGTCGCCGAGGGCGAGCCCGTAGAGGGCTCCGGCGGCGCGGCTGTGGAGGCTGGTGCTGGTGGCGTCCATGGTGGCTTTCAGTTGTGATCGTATGTTTCCGCGTCGGTCGCGTCGGCGAGGAGGCTCAGCGCCTCAACCGAATTCGACGGAGAGTTGGAAGTGGTCCGGGTCCAGCAGGCTGACGACGTGTTCGGCGAACGTCTCGTCGGCCGCCCTGCTGGTGCGACTGGTTTCGATGAACCAGTCGCCGGGCTCACGGTGCAGGACGCGGGCCTCCTCGGCATCGATCCGTCGCCCGCGCACGCGTTGTTCGCCGTGGTCGGCGTGGAGCCCGGCCTCGCGCATGACCGCGGTCAGCGAGATCTCGGCCGGGCCGCGGTTCGTCATGGCTCGAATGACCGGCAGGGCCGGCAGGTGGCTGCGCTCGTACGAGACGACCGTGCCTCCCCCGGTAAGCTCGCGGGTCCGCTCGACGAGGACGAAGTTCGGGGTTCCGGTTCCCAGACGCCGGGCCAGATCCTCGTCGCTCACCTCACGCACGGAGAGCGTGTGCACACCGGTCTCGACTCCCTGTACCGCCAAGGCGTGAGCCCAGCCGAGCCGGTCGTCCAGGCGGTGGCCGTCGAAGAGTACGTAGGAGCCTTTCCCCGTGCGGGTGGCGATCAGGCCGGCTTCACTGAGCTCCGCGAGCGCGGCGCGCATGGTGGTGCGGCTGCAGCCGAACTCCCGGGCCAGGGCGTGCTCGCCGGGCAGTTGCTCGCCCGCCGGGCGGAGCCCGTCGCGGATCTCCTTGGCCAATGCTTCGCTGACGGCCTGGTGCTTGAGTCGGATCCCGGTCATCACTCGTCTCCCGCCGGCAGCCGGTCTCCATCGAGGATGTTGATCAGCGGCGCGTAGAGCCTCATCACTTCGAGCGCTCGGAGATGTGCGGAGTCGTCCACGCCTGCGCAGGCGTCGGCCACGATGGTCACGTGCACGCCCGCGTCCGCGGCGGCCAGCGCCGTCGACAGGACGCAGCAGTCCGTGGTGACTCCGGCCAGAACGAGGCGTCCGCCGGGGCCGACGCGCTCGGCCAGTTCGGGTGTCCACTTGCCGAAGGTGGTGGCGTCGATCAGGCGCTTCGGATCCGATGCATCCTCAGCGAACTCCTGGGACACCTGCCAAAGCGGTGCGGAGGGAGGTTGGCGGGCGAAGGGCCACAGGTCGTAGTAGGGGCGCCAGGCTCCGACGGGCTCAGCCGGGGCGAGGAACCGGGTGAACACGACCCGGTCCTCGAAAGCCGGCAGGATTCGGCGCACTCCGGCAGCGGCCTGCGCATAGCGCGGTACGAACCAAGGACTGTCCGGCTCGGCGAAGACGCGTTGCATGTCGATGACCGCGAGCAGCCCGTCGACGCCGGTGCCGGTGCCGGTGCCGGAAAGGGTGCGGAGATCGTGCGGATCGGGTACAGCCGTACTGGTCACGCCGGGAGCACCGCCTCGTCCTGTGCCGCGGTCGGCGTGGAGGCCGGCTGCTGTTCCTGCTCACGGATCCGGCCGCGGGACAGGGCCAGCGTGATCACGAAGCCGAATGCGAGCGCCGCCAGCACGCCGAGGTTGGCGTACGCCCAGGAACCGCTCTTGCCGCCGAGCCCGAACGGATCGAGCAGGTAGCCCTGCCAGTTGAGCCAGCCCGCGGTGGAGTTGGTCACCAGGCCCCAACCCAGCGCCGTTCCGGCAAGGGTGGTCACGAGTGGCAGCACTCGGATGTCGCCGTAGCGGCCTCGGTGGCGGAACAGGTCGTGCGCGTCGTAACCGCGACGGCGCAGCGCGAGGTCGGCGAGGATGACGCCGCACCATGCGGAGATCGGCACGCCGAGCGTGGTCAGGAAGCCCTCGAACTGCCCGATGAAGCTGCTGCTGAAGAACACGATGTAGATCGCGCCTCCGGTCATCAGCACACCGTCGATCCCGGCGGCCGCGTAACGCGGTATCCGCACGCCGGCCGCCAGCAGGGAGAGGCCGGAGGAGTAGATGTCCAGCACGGCGCCGCCGACCAGGCCGAGGATGGCCACCACCGCGAACGGGACCAGGAACCAGGTCGGCAGGATCGTGGTGAGAGCGCCGATCGGGTCGGCCGCGACGGCCGTGTTGAGCGAGGTGGACGAGCCCGCGAGCAGCAGTCCGAACAGCAGTAGAAGCAGCGGGGCCACGGACGCGCCGAAGGTGGTCCAGCCCACGATGGCGCGGTTGGCGGATTTGCGCGGCAGGTAGCGGGAGTAGTCGGCGGCCGCGTTGACCCAGCCGAGGCCGAATCCGGTCATCATGAACACCAGGGCCCCGATGAACTCCTGCGTCGAGCCCGACCGGATGGCGCTGACCGTGTGCCAGTGGATGTGACCGAGCACCAGCACCATGTACACGACCGTCAGCACGCCGGTGACGACCGTGATCACCGCCTGCAGGCGCATGATCAGGTCGAAGCCCATCACCCCGCCGGCCACGGTCAGCGCCCCGACGACGATGAGCGCCACGACCTCCGTGCTGGTCCCGCCGCCCCAGCCGAGCCGGCCGAAGACCGTCGCCGTGGCCATCGTGGCCAGGGCCATGAGCACCGTCTCCCAGCCGACGTCCAGGATCCAGGAGATCACCGCGGGCAGCCGGTTGCCGCGCACCCCGTAGGCCGCGCGGCTGAGCACCATCGTCGGTGCCGAACCGCGCTTGCCGCCGACGGCGATGAACCCGCACAGCAGGAAGGAGAACACGATGCCGAGCACGCCGGCGACCAGGGCCTGCCAGAAGGAGATGCCGAAGCCGAGGGCGAAGGAGCCGTAGCTCAGGCCGAGGATCGACACGTTCGCCCCGAACCAGGGCCAGAACAGCGAGCGGGGAGTACCCTTCCGTTCCTCCTCGGCGATCACATCGAGTCCGTGCGTCTCCACCGCGAACGGGCGGCTGTCGAGTCTCCCGGCTGGGGCATCCACCATGATGACCTACCTGTCTAGACGTGTTTAGCCAACAGTAAGCACCCCTGTTCGAGTGCGTCAAGAGGCTTGGCCACCGCTAGGTGGATCCCGTCACTGCAGCGTCACGGAGCGACCGATCTTTCTTCCTCTGGCAAAATTTCGCATTGTTGGCATCGTAATATTGCAGAGCCGTATCTCCGGCGTTACAGTCCCCTGCGTATCGACCCACAGCAGAGGGAAGACCGACATGCGCTCACAGGAGTCTGCCGCGCCGTCTCACCACGGGTTTCGGCCGCGACGATCCGTCTGGCCGGTGGCCGCGGCCATGGTGGTCGCTTTCCTCACCGGCTCGCATGCGCAGTCCGCGCCCGATCTGCACGGGCTCGCGGCGGGCAGCACGCCGGTCTGGTCCACTCAGCTGGACTTCGACAACAACGGCACCGCCTGGTCGGAGTCCAGCTTCGCCGCACTCGCGGCGGACGGGATGACCAACGCCGAGATCAACATGTCGTGGAGCGCGGTCGAACCCTCGGCCGGCACATTCAGCTACACCGAGCTCGACCAGGAGCTCGCCAACGCCGCAGCCGCCGGCGTCAAGCTGGTACCGATCTTCTGGCAGGCGGGCTGGGGCGGCAGCCCCGCGCCGTGGATCAACGATTTCGAAGTCGGCAGTAGCGGGACGCAGAGTACTGAGCCCGCATGGTGGGATTCGACCGAGCAGTCGGAGTACTTCGCATACGTCACCGACACGATCGGGCACATCGCGGGCGAGGCGGGCTACGGCGGCTCGATCCTCAACTACGGCTACCTCGACGCCCAGTGGGACCTCAACGGCGCCGGCGGTGGCTGGGCCGCGGCCGACATCACCGAATTCCAGAACACGTATCTGCCGCAGACCTACGGCACCATCGCGGCGTTCAACACGAAGTACGGGACCTCATATACCGCGTTCAGCCAGGTGCCCGCGGCTGCTCCGGGCCAGGCCCTGGCCGGTGTGTTCCAGGCGTTCCGGGCGTGGAGCGTGCAGCAGACCTACGGGCAGCTGACCGCGGACGTGCGTGCCGTGACCGCGAACACGCCGCTCTACTACTACTTCGGCGGCGGTTTCGGCAACGCCACGAACTACGCCAACAACCCGGACACGTTCTTCCAGCTCGCGAAGCAGTACACCGTCACCGTCATCGTCGACTCGGCCGGCTCACCGGGCCTCACCCTCACCTTCGGCAGCCTGGCCCGCGCCTACGGCGTCCAGCTGATGCAGGAGTGGACGGCGCCGAGCGACAACTCCCAGCTGGCCGCCCAAGCCGTGCAATGGCTGTCCAATTACGCGATGGGCATGCCCGAAGGCGGCGGCGAGGACTTCTTCATCCACGATGGCACCCAGAAGGACGTCGTCGGATTCCCGATCTACACCAGCTGGCTGCCCACCCTCAAGAGCCTGTCCGGCGCCTACCCGCAGCAGCCGGCGGCCGTGTACATCGACTTCTCCCAGGGCTACGGCAACACCGCAGGTGGCGGACTGAACAACGTCCAGAACGAGCTCGGGACCCTCTGGCAGGACTTCCAAGCCGGCTTCGCCGTCGTCACCAGCCAAGAGGTCGCCAACGGCGCGGCAAGCCTGTCGCAGTACAAGGCGATCCTTCCGCTCAACGGCGTCGACGCGAACCTGACCTCCTATCAGTCCGGCGGCGGCACCCTGCTCACGACACCGGAGCAGCTCACCCAGTACGCGACGGCTTACGCGCAGCTTGACAACTCCGGCATCCTGCAGACCGTGCCGGCCGTCTCCAGCAGCCACACGAGCGCGTCCATCACGCTCGCGGACGTGACCTCCGGCACCGCGTACAACGACCCGGTCGAGTTCAGCCCCGCCGGCCTCGGCTTGAATTCCGGCAGCTACCACCTGGTCAACGCCGCGACCGGCGCCGCCGTAGCCCAGACGTCGCAGGCCAATGGTGAGGTGTGCGCCGCGGCCGACCTCGGTGCGGCGACGCTGCAGGAGTGGACCATGGTGGCCGGCGCGGCGCCCGCCGGGACGGCGTCCTCGAGCTGCCCGACCACCTCCGGGGTGGGCGCGAGCTCCGTGACGGCCACGGCCGGCCAGAGTGGCGGCGACCTGCAGTTCCTCGGCGTCGGCCAGACGAATACGGGGGCCGACGGCAACCTGACGCAGATCACGCAAGCCGGCGTACCGGCCGTGGAGACCTGGACCTCGGCACAGAGCGGTGTCGGCGGAGCGTACGTCTACCTGCAGATCGATCCGGTTTCCGCGGTCGAAGCCGCGTCCAACGTGACACTCCAGGTCACCTACTGGGCCACCGCGGGACAGGGCTTCCAGCCGCAGTACGACGGCACCGGGAATGCCTACACGAGCGGCCCGAGCGTGACGAGTCCCGGCACCGGCACGTGGACCACGGCGGCGGTACAGCTGACCGGCACGCAATTCGACGAAGGGCAGAACGGCGGCGCTGACCTGCGCCTCCAGGTGACAGCGCCAAGCACCCCGCTGATCATGCAGAGCGTCACGATCTCCGCTACCGGCAGCAGCGGCAGCCCGACGCTCGCCGCCTCACCGTCCGCGGCCTCCTTCGGCAACCAGGCGGTCGGCACCACCAGCGCCGCGAAGACGGTGACGATCAGCAACACGGGTACCGCCGCAGCCTCCGTGTCAGGGATCTCAGTATCCGGGCCGTTCGCGCAGACCAATAGCTGCGGCACCTCGATCGCCGCGGGTGGTAACTGCACGATCTCGGTAACCTTCACCCCGACGAGCGGCGGCAGCGCCACCGGCACCCTGGCGGTCGCCGGCAACGCGGTCAACAGCCCGACCGACGTCGCGCTCTCCGGCACCGGCATCACCGCGGCCACGAACCTGGCGTTGGGAGCGTCGATGTCCGCGACGAGCAGCGCGTCCGGTTTTCCGGCCTCGAACGCGAACGACGGCAACACGAGCACGTACTGGGAAAGCCTGGACGGCTCGGCGTATCCGCAGTCGCTGACGACGAATCTGGGACAGAGCTCGTCCGTGGGTTCAGTGACACTCACCCTGCCGCCGTCATCCGCCTGGTCGACGCGCACGGAGACGCTCTCGGTGCTCGGCTCCGGCAACGGCACCTCGTGGACGACGTTGGTGCCGTCCGCGGGCTACACGTTCAACCCGTCGACCGGCAACACCGTCTCGATCAACCTGCCCTCAGGATCGAACTACCAGTACCTTGAGCTGACCTTCACCGGCAACACCGGATGGAGTGCGGCACAGGTCTCTGAGTTCGAGATCTTCCCGGGCACGCAGGGGACATCGGGATCCGCGACCTTGACGGCATCCGCGACCTCCCTGTCGTTCGGCAACCAGCCGGTGAACTCGGGCAGCGCGGCGCAGTCGGTCACCGTCTCCAACACAGGCACCGCCGCAGCGTCGATCTCCTCGATCAACACCGCCGCGCCGTTCGCCCAGACGAACACGTGCGGTGCCACGCTCGCGGCCGGCGCCTCGTGCACGGCGTCGCTGACCTTCGCCCCGACCGTCGCCCAGGCGTACAACGGAACCCTGACAGTGTCCAGCAACGCCAGCGATGCTTCGCTGACCGTCAGCCTGTCGGGCACCGGCACTTCCGGATCGGGCAACACGACGAATCTGGCGTTGAACGCGCCGATCACCGCATCGAGCTACACCCAGACTTACGTGGCCGCGAACGCCGACGACGGGAACACCTCGACGTACTGGGAATCGGCGGCTGGGGCGTACCCGGCGACGCTCACGGCGGATCTGGGCACGGCGCACGCGATCGGCTCCGTGGTGATCGACCTGCCGCCGTCCGCGGCATGGTCGACGCGTACCCAGACCCTGTCGGTGCTCGGCTCGACCGACGACTCGACCTGGACCACGCTGGTCGGCTCTGCCACGTACACCTGGAATCCCTCGACCGGCAACACCGTGACCATCGCGCTGCCCTCGGGCGCCGATGACCGATACGTGCGGCTGTCGATCACCGCGAACAGCGTGCAGAACGCCGGGCAGGTCTCCGAACTGGAGGTGTTCGGCTGACCTGCCACGGCGTCCTGTGAGTCGCTGAGTCGCTCAGTCGATGAGCCGGTCAGCCGAAGTAGCCGGTGAACGTGCCCGCGAACTGGTTGCCCCCGAACACGTCCCAGTTGATCGACCAGGCCATCAGGCCGCCGAGGCCCGGGTATGCGCCGAGCGGCTTGTAGGTGCCGCAGTTCGTAGCCTTGGTCAGGCAGTCGAGCGCCGAATCGAGATCGGTCGAGGAGACCGCACCGTTGCCGGCGTTCTGGTTGGCCGGCAGACCGATGGTGACCTGGCTCGGGCTGAGCGCGGGGAAGGTCTCGCCTGTCCCGGCGACCGTGAAGCCGTGCAGGAGCATGTCCGTCATCGCGGTCAGGAAGTCCTCGCCGCCGGTGTTGTAGTACTGGCCGTCCAGCGCCATGACCGGCCCGGAGTTGTAGTCCTGCACGTCCAGCAGGTTCAGCTGGTTGCGTAGGCCGTAGATGACCGGCAGCCACGAGCCGGCGCGACGGTCGGAAGCGCCGGTGCTGTTGCCGCCGTAGTACTCGTAGCCGGTTTGTACGAAGAAGGTTTGCGGGGCCATCGCGACGATGAATCCGGACCCGTACTTGGCCTTCAGTTGCTGCACGGCCGAGATCAGATTGACCACGGCGGGCGTGGTCGGGTGCATGAAGTCGTTGTCGCCGTCGTTGAGCACCAGCGACTGGTTCTCGAAGTCCAGGTCGACGCCGTTGAGGCCGTAGGTGTCCACGATCGAGCTGACCGTGTTCACGAACTCGGTCGCGTCGGACGCGCTGTTCAGGGTGACCTGGCCGTTGGCACCGCCGATCGAGATCAGTACCTTGCGTCCCTGAGCCTGGGCCGTCTTGATGCCCGCGATCAGCTGCGCCTGGGTCTCGGCCCCGGCACACTGGCTCGGTGGACACGGCGTGAACGTGATGTCGCCGGCGCCGTTGGAGTCGGCGAAGGCGAGCGCGATCACGTTCCACGCCGCCGGGGCGTTCTCGATGTCGACGTTGCCGGAGCCGTTCGAAAAACTCGTGTGCAGGTATCCGACGAGCGAATGCGCGGGCAGGCCGGAGTTGCCACCGCCCGAGGTGCCGGTGGAGGTGGGCGACGCGCTCGGCGAGCTGGTCGTCTGCGTGGGCGAGGATGAGGGGGACGAGGTGGTCGGCGGGGCGCTGGGCGACGCCGTGGTGGTGGACGGCGACGCGGACGGGCTGCCGCCGCCATTGCCTGCCGGGCCGGTCAGGGCGAGGTTGTCGGCGTAATACGTGCCCTGGCCGTACCAGCCGTGGGTGTAGACGGTGACAGAGGTCTGGGACGCGCCTGTGGTGAAGGTGGTGGTCAGCTGGCTCCAGGACGAGGCCGCCGGGGTCCACGTGTCGGTGCCGCCGGTCACGCCGAGGTAGACGTAGTCGCCTTCGAACTCACCGGAGAGCGTGTAGGAGGTGTTCGGCTGCACGGAGACGGTCTGGGTGCACTGGGCGTCGTCCGAACCGGTCGCGGCGCCGGCGAGGGCGTGGGTGTCGCCGGTGTAGACCGGGCTGGTGACGACGGAGCCGGTGCCTGCGTCGCAGCTCCAGCCGGTCAGGTCGCCGGTGCTGAAACTGCCGTTGGTCAGGATGTTGGTGCTCGCCGCCTGGGCTTGGCCGGCGAAGACCGCGCCGCCGACGGCCAGGGCGGCGGCCGCCGTCGTGGCCAGCGCGGCGCGGGTGCGCTTGCTGGGCGCGTGCAATGGTGCCATGGGTGGGTGGGTCCCTTCACACGGGCGGTCCCCGGCGCGACGATGCACCGCGGTACCGCATCGAAGGAATGATTGGACTAGACCATTGGGGGAGTCAAGACCCGTGTCCTAAGGGAGGGTCAAGCCGGGCTTGTCGAACAGTGACTCGTCGACGGTCGATCGGCGCGGCACCCGGAACGCGGAGGACTTCGTGGCGCAGACTGTGGTTGCTGTGCGGTGGGGAACTGTGGTGGCTGTGCGGCGAGGACAGGCGCCGATCGGGAGAGCGTGGGAGCGTGGTGGACAGTCAGGGCGCGACATCCGCCGAGGGCACCGGCGAGGCGCTCACCCAGGAGCACAAGCTCAGGCACGACCTGGGGTTCTGGGGCCTGACGGCGATCGGCTTCTCCAACATCGTGGGCTCCGGCTGGCTGTTCGCCGCCCTTTACGCGGCGCAGACCGCCGGCCCCGCCTCGATCTTGGCGTGGATCGGTGCCGGGGTGCTGTGCGGGCTGGTCGCGCTGGTGATGGTCGAGCTCGGGGTGTCGCGGCCGGAAGGCGGCGGCACCGTGCGCTGGCCGTTGTTCGCCAGCGGCCGTCTGGTCGGCACGCTGATCGGCTGGTCCACGCTGCTCTCGGTCGGCGGGACTGCCGCCGAGATCAGCGCCATCATGCAGTATGCCGGGCACTACCTGCCCGGCGTGTACGCGAACGGACGCATCACCGGCACCGGGTACGCCGTGGCCATCGGGCTGACGGTTGTGCTCAGCGCCCTCAACTGGTTCGCCGTACGGGTATTCGCCCGGTTCAACAATCTGATCTCAGCCTTCAAGGTCGGCGTGCCGATCCTGACCGTCATCGCCCTGCTCGCCTCCGGGTACCAGTCCGGACGGATGAACGATCCGGCGCTCGGCGGCTTCGCCCCCTACGGCTACGCCGCGATGCTCAGCGCGCTCGCCGGCGGCGGCATCGTGTACTCGCTCAACGGGTTCCAGGCTCCCCTCGACTTCTCCGGCGAGGCGCGCAACCCTCGTCGGACGATCGCCGGATCAGTGCTCACCGGGATCGGCCTGGCTCTGCTGATCTACCTCGCCCTGCAGATCGCTTTCCTGTTCACGGTGCCCCAGAGTCTGCTCGGGCACGGCTGGAAGGGGGTCAGTTTCGACTCTCCGTTCGGGCAGCTCGCGCTGATCCTCAACCTGCAGTGGCTCTCGAGCCTGCTCTACTTCGACGCCGTCGTCTCGCCCGGCGGCTCGGCCTACGTCGGGGTGGGGATCGACGCGCGGCACACCTACGCGCTGGCCAAGAACGGCACCCTGCCGCGTTCCGTCATGCAGGTGCACGACCGAAGCGGCATCCCGCGCCGCGCGCTGCTGCTCAACTTCGTCGTCATCATCATCTTCCTGCTGCCGTTCGGCGGCGGTTGGCAGCGGATCGTGAGCGTGATGGGCGACATGTACCTGTTGATCTACGCGGCCTCCGCGGTCGCCGTCGCCGTGCTGCGTAAACGGTCCGATGGCGGCCTGGTCGGCTTGGTGCCGGGACTGACCTGGATCGCCCCGCTCAGCTTCGTCGTAGCGAGCGAGTTCGTGTACTGGTCCGGGTGGCACGATCTCCGCTTGGCCCTGCCGCTGGTGCTGATCGGCCTGCCGCTGTTCCTCTACGTACGCCGCGAGGGCCGGGCACAAGGCAGTCTCAGGGAGGAGCTGCTGAGCGGCGCGTGGCTGGTGGTCTATCTACTGCTGCTCACGCTGCTGTCGTGGCTCGGATCATTCAAGGGCTCCGACCACCTACGCGCGCCGTACGACTCCGTCACCGTCGCAGCGCTCTCCGCGGCGCTGTTCGTGTGGGCCGTCCGATCAGGGCGCGCGCTCCGGAGCGGGTAGCGGCGTGCCGCCGCGCACCACCATGCGATGCGCGGCAGCCCCGGGGTGAGTTACGGGGCCCGTTCGAGAACGACCACCGGGATCTCGCGCGAGGTCTTCTTCTGGTAGTTGTCGTAGTCCGGCCAGGCCTCGACCATGGTCGCCCACGCGCCAGGCTTCTCCTCCGGCGTTGCCACGCGCGCCACCGCATTGAAGCGCTCGCCCTTGATCTGAACCTCGACGTGCGGGTCTGCCTGCAGGTTCAGGAACCAGGCGGGGGCTTGCTCGGCACCGCCCTTGGACGCGACGACCGTGTAGGCCTCGCCGTACGGCCGGAAGATCAGCGGGTGCGAACGCTGCTCGCCGCTCTTGCGACCCTTGGTGAACAGAATCAGGATCGTGGTGTCGTTGCGCCAGTGGTAGCCCTCTTCGCCGTCGGTCCCGAGGTAGCGCGAGACATGCTCGTCTCCGTACAAATAGATCGAATTCGTCATGATCTCCAGTCTGCCGTGCCGAGGGCTCGCCGAACAAGCGGCGCTGCTGACGCTGACTACCTGCCGCGTAGGGCTGACGTGGTCTTGCCGGTGCGTTCGCGAAGCAGTGCGCGCAGCGTGTGTGAGTGTTCGTAGCCGACCTTCCGGGCGATGATCTCCACGGAAAGGTCGGTGGTGCGCAGCAGGTGGCTGGCGCGTTCGATTCTCAGGTCCTGGATGAATCGGATAGGCGAGGTGCCGATGGTGCGCTGCACGGAGCGCTGCAGAGTCCGCTCGCTGACGCCGATGGCCTTGGCCGCGTCGGCCATGCTGACGGGCTCGGCCAGATGCTCCCGGCTCCAGCGTTCGAAGGCTGCGACGGTGGGATCGCTTTGGGCCAGGGCGCTGGGAATGGTGTACGCGGACTGCGACGGGCGCTCGTCGACCACGAGGTAACGGGCCACCAGGTCGGCGAGGGCAGGGCTGCCCGCCCGGACGATCGCCAGCGCGAGGTCGATGTGCCCGAAGGCCGCGCCGGCGGTGGTGATGCCACCGCTGGTGATGACCATCTGGCTGTGATCCAGGTCGACCAGGGGATACCTGGCTCGGAAGCTCGGCGAGAGCCACCACGTCGTCGTGGCGCGTACGCCGTCCAGGATTCCCGCCTCGGCCAACAGGAACGTTCCCGCGCACGCCGATGCGATGGTCGTACCGCGGTCGCGGGTCTGCGCGATGAGGTTGCGCACGGAAAGGGATACGTCGCCACCGACATGATCGAGCAACGCCGAAGGCTGGCTCTCCGCGAGTGCAGGTACGACGAGCAGATCAGCTGACTGTGCATGCTCGAGTGGCTTGGCCGACACGAGGAGTCCGGCCCCGGTCCGCACCTGTGAGCTGGCACCGACCATGGTCACGTCCCAGGTGGGCGCCTCGTGGATCTGTCCGCCCAGTGCGTTGGCATTGCTCAGCACGTCGAGGATTGCCGCGAGCCCGGAGTCGAAAACCCCGTCATAAACGACGAGCGCTACTTGCATGACGGGAACGGTACCAATCCTGGCGTTCTTGCTGCTGATGCGCTCTCGGGTCGCCGCCATAGGTTCGTTGTGCGCCGGAAGCCCGGCGCCGCAACCCAAGGAGTGATCGTATGAAGGTCGGTCTGCTGGTACGTATCGAGGCTAAGCCGGAGTACGCCGACGAGGTCGAGGCGATGCTGCGCGGCGCGCAGGAGTTGGCCGAGCAGGAGCAGGGCACGGTGGCGTGGTTCGCGTTCCGTGAGAACGCCACCACCTTCGGCGTGTTCGACACCTTCGAGGACGAGCAGGGACGCCAGGCGCACCTGTCCGGCCAGATCGCCGCGGCCCTGGGCGCGGCGGCGAAGACGAAGCTCAGCGCACCGCCCGTAATCGCGCCGGTCGACCTGCTGGGGAGCAAGGTCGGCTGAGTGGCGGCGGCCCGCAGGAACTGAACTGCAAGTCGCACAAGAACAAGCCAGATAAGTCAAAGGGATCTGTTGTAACTATGGACACTGCTGTCTGCACCGCCATCGTCTCCGCCACCGGCCGGGACGGCCGCGCAACCAGCTCCGACGAGAAGCTCCACGTGCGTCTCGCCTTCCCCCCGGTGCTCGGTGGCAACGGCCAGGGCACCAATCCCGAGCAGCTTTTCGCGGCCGGTTGGGCGGCGTGCTTCACCAGCACGCTCGGCGTGGTGGGCCGCGAAGCCGCAAGCTCGTCGAGCAGGCGCACGCGGGCTGCCCGTACTCCAAGGCCACGCGCGGAAACATCCCGGTCGAACTCGTCGTGGAGTAACCGCCGACCTCCGGCCACCGCAAGAGGAGAACGTGAGTGAACATCAGCAGAGACAAACGGCAGCAAGCGGAAACCGGGCGCGTAGACGGTGTGGGCGGGGGAACCCTGGGTCGGCGCAGCGTCCTCAGCGGTCTCGCCGCCTTCCCCGTCCTGTACAGCGTAGGGGCGGCTGCTCCCGCCCTGGCCGCCACGGCGACACGGCCGGTCAGCGTCCCGCAGGCCGGCAGCGGCCTGGTACGCGGAGCGGAGCGCAGGTACAACGCCCCATTGCTCACTGCGGGCACCCGTCTGCTGCTGCCGACGGGCATCAAGGTCGCGCCCATCCAGGATTACTACCGTCATCCGCACCTCGCGTCGGCCGACTCCGCATGGCCGCGTATGACGGCGACCGACGGCACCACGGTCGATGCTTCGATCGTTCCCGAGCGCGGGGCACCCACCCGAATCGCGATCCTGAGCGGATTCAGCGAGGGCTGGTACGAACTCATCCATGCGAGTGGGCGAGCTGACCGCGTGACGTGGGATGCGGGCAAACTCCCGTTCTTGTGGTTCTACGGCGAGTTCGGTGCCACGACCGAGGCCCCGTATCACAACTGGTTCTACACGCTCGCGCTGCAGCCGCTTTTCCAAAACCCGTATGCCGGCAACGCCCCGGCCAAGTAGGAGCGCAATGTCCCACCACTTTGACTACCCGACAGACGAAACGCTGGACATCAGCGACGCGTACTGCTTTGCCGGAGCCGGTGACTTGCACGGTCCGCGCACGGTATTCGGGGTGAACACCTCGCCGACCTACGGCAAGCCCTGGAACGCTGAGGGCCACTACGAGCTCAAGATCGACACCGATGGCGACTACGTCGAGGACATCACATTTCGCGCCACGTTCCCGATCGGCTCGGACGGCACGCAGTACGTGCAGGTGGAGCAGTTGACCGGCAATGCGGCCACCGACCGCAGGGCCTCGGGAAGGATCATCACACCTCCCAATGCCCCGGTTGGCGAGGTCGTCGAATGCCTCCACGGCATCAAGCTCTTCGCCGGGCAGCGCCGCGACCCGTTCTATAACTTCATCCCTTTCCCCGTCGCGACGACGAAGGCACTGGCGACCGGCACTTTTCCCGATTTTGACGCGCTGCGTCCCGCCCACGACGACTTCGCGAACACCAGTGTCAGGTCGTACGTGCTCGAGGTGCCGGCCGAGCTCACGGGCCGCGGCCCGGTGAACTACTGGGCGTCCACCGCATACTTCGACAAGGGACACAACACCTGGGTCCAGGTCCAGCGCGCCGCAGAACCCAACATGACCACGTTCTTCGACTTCGCCGACGGCTTGGCGCATGTCGAGTACAACGCCACCGTTCCCACGGACGACCTCGTGGGCCGGCCCGCCAACCCCGCGACTGATCCTGCCTCAGGAATCTGGGGCCAAGTGAGGGACGACATCGCGGCGGTCGTTCAGGCCGGCGGAACGTACGGCAAGGGCCCCCACGGCTTTCCGACCGCGCTGGCTTATGGTGCGTGGGCGGTAGACGCGCTGCTCCCGAACGTTCTCACGTTCACGCCCGGCACCGTCGCGCTCTGGGACCCCTGGTGTGACGTCAGCAACGGCAAGGGCGTGATCGAGGACATCGCGTCCAACATCATCAAGATGATCGTGAACCAGGACTTCTCGTCGGGGCTCGAACCGGGGCCGGTCCTCGACTACTTCCCCTACGT
>Ga0185299_10002653_pt1 | contig 26744 bp, 17 predicted proteins | sample PaiPotPPA55metaG_FD_128002 | JGI IMG/M metagenome (GOLD analysis project Ga0185299, IMG submission 128002) | Iron sulfur acid spring bacterial and archeal communities from Banff, Canada, to study Microbial Dark Matter (Phase II) - Paint Pots PPA... ...
CGCAGAACCACGCTGCCTTCGCCGAGGGTGATTCGGCCGCTGAGATCGACAATGGTGACGCCATCCACCTGACGAGTACTGGACTTCATGGTCACTGAGGAGCCTCCTTGGAGTCCGCGGGTTTGCCGTGGACGTGCTTGATCATTCTAAGTTCGGTGCCCGTCTTGGAGGGGTGAATCTCCACCACATCCATGAACGAGCGCATCAGGAAAATGCCCCGCCCCGACGTCTTCAGCAGGTTATCCGGCGCCAATGGATCCGGAATCCTGCTGGCGTCGAGCCCTTTGCCTTGATCGCGGATGACGATGACAAGGTCGTGGACCGTACGCTCAAACGCGAGTGTAACTTTCTTATTCGGGTCGTAGGCATTGCCATGCAAAACTGCGTTAACCGCCGCTTCTCGCACCGCCATGGAGATCTTCATGATCTCCTCGTCATCAAAGCCCGCTTCGGCGGCGATGCGGCCAGCCGTCTCTTCGGCATTGTTCACCGTCTCCAGCGTCGAATCGAGCGTATAGGAGACGCGGTCTGCGGACATAGTACCCTAATATGAGCGAACGTTTCCTGAGTCGGCCTTCGCCTCGCTACGACGGTGACACCCGGCCCGTGGTGCTGGTCCGAATGCGTTGGACGGGCGAATTGAGAGTTTGCCTGCAGGGCTCGCAAAAGTCAACGCGATCCCCTACGTCTCTGTCATACCACATTAGAAATGTCCCCGTCTTGTCCACAATCTACAGGCAACCTCGATAAAGGCAAAACCTAAACTCCGCGTTGACGAATATCTTCTCCAGGAAGCCGGCGGAAGCAAACAGTTGCTGTTGCTCGAGCGTTGGGGCGACGTATGCGATGTACAGCGGACGAGGGTGTGAGAGCAGCGAGCGGCCAATCCCGGCCACGACCCCTGACAGCACCCGGATCCGGCATGGGTGGAAGAAGAACAGAACCGACGCTTCGGGAGGAAGCACATAATCCGCGAAGTCCACGTTCACAGACTGGATGTCCCGGCACTTCTGAGACGCAGAATTGTATCGCTGGATGTTTTCTTCGGCAATTCTGTGCAGTTCTGGAGAGAACTCCAGACCCAATATCTGCTTAAACGGATACTCGGACGCCAGCAGCAACGCCCGACCCTTCCCCGACCCAAAATCTACGAACGTGTAGTCTTCAAGAGCAATGTCGAAACCTGCCATAACATGCTTGAACCGTAGGGGCTCGATAGCGGCATAGTCATTTCCGTCAATCCAGTTCGAACTGGGAATGTCGAGATCGCTGAGATAGGTCCATCCTTTCGAACCTGCCATCGGTGTCAACGCCGTACTCCCTGTCAAACTCGCTGGCTTGGGCATCCGGACGCAGCGACTTGGCCGCGCGGTACTCCCGAAAAAGATGAACTGGCAAAAGAAAACTCCGACAAAGGCTGGTGACGAGACCGCGCTCCCGCAACGACTTCTTAATTCGGGGGATCATCGTTCTCGTAACTCTTGGCATCGAACTGCCTTCCTTACTCTAGAGACGCGTCGTTACCGCTGAGAAGAACCGCTTTAGCTTGGTCGCGTCCAGCTTGCCGTTTGTTCGCACGCCGGAACACAGATCGAGGCCGAATGGACCAACCTCTTCAATGGCCTGGCCTACGTTCTCCGGCGTGAGCCCTCCGGCAAGAAATAGGGGGATGCCGATACGCTCCCGGATCACGCGACTGACGGTCCAATTATGAGTTCTGCCCGTTCCGCCTAATTCTTTGACCGCGAGTTTCTGGTTGCCGGAATCGAGCAGGATTGCATCCACATGCGGCGCCACGAGCGCGGCCTCCTCGATGGACTCGGGACCGGTCACGTGAATGACCTGAACGACGGCAATCCCCGGCAAAGCATCCTTCAGGTCGCGATGCGTGCCGACAGTGAGATGATCGCAGATCTGGATCGTATTCGTCCGGCAGAAACGCTGCTGCTCGATGATCTCGGCAACTCTTTGTCGCGAAGTCAGCAGGAATGTTCCGATCGCAGGGGGGATGGTCGCGGCAATTTCTGCGATTCGCTCATCGCTGATGACGCCGGGCCAGCTTGGCATGTTTGAAACCAGGCCGAGCGCGGACGCTCCACACTCGATGGCCAGAGCCGCTTCGTCGACACTGCCGATGCAGCAGATTTTTACTCGGGGAGTGCGCGTCGCTCGAATGAGATTTCCTCTGTGTTTCCCCTGTGCCCCTCTGTGTACTCCGTGGTGAGAAAAGGCCTTTACCACAGAGGACACAAGGGTACACAGAGGCCTACTCGCCGTAGGGAACCCAGATATTCTTTACCTGAGTGGCGTGTTCAAGAAACCAGCGGCCCTCGGCCAGTTTCGAGTTGAACCAGTCGATAGCGCGGCCTTCGTTCGTCCAAACCTGCTTCAGATTGCCGACTGACATCGCCTTGGCTGCGGCGGCGCTGGCTTCATCGCCAAAGCACCAGACGGCATCGACATCGTCGTGTTCGGCGAGTGTCTTCAGAAGCTGCGACGTGTATCCGGTCACTATATTCAGCGCACCACCGGGCAGATCGCTGGTGTCGAAGAGCTGGTAGAGATCGCTCGTGATAAGAGGATAGGCTTCCGAAGGAACGGCGATCACCGTGTTTCCAACCGCGAGAGCGGGCATCACGACAGAAAGAAAGCCGAGCAGCGGCGCTTCCCGCGGACAGATGATACCAATAGTTCCTATGGCCTCGTTCATCGCGATCGCGACATTCCGGAAGGGAGGATTGTGTACCGCGCCATCAAACTTATCGGCCCACGCGGCGTACGAGAAGATGCGCTCGATACTGAGATCCACTTCCGCGGCAGCCTGCTTTTCGCCAACCACGGCAGTCAGGCGATGCGCAATTTCATCGCGCCGCTGGGAAAGATTCTCCGCGATGTAGTAAAGAACCTGAGCCCGATTGTGCGCGGTAGCTTTTGTCCACGATGCCGCCTTTCGCGCCGCTTCGACTGCGTTGCGAATGTCCTTGCGATTGCCGAGGGGTGCTTCACCGAGTAATCGTCCGTCGGCTGCGCGCACTTCTATGCTGTAGCCTGAGTCGGGACGCGCCTGCTTGCCACCGATGTAGAGCTTGACGGTTCGATCAATCTCGGGAACATCGCTGCCAGTTGGGCCTGTAGCGGTGTCGGAGTCGTCTGCCGATCCCAACTCGGGTGGCGCGACCGTCTTTTCCGCTGGAAGCGTCGGCGCGCTCTTGAACCATGCTGGCTCCATATACTCCAGCAAGCCCTCGCGTCCGCCCTCGCGTCCGTAACCACTCTCGCGATAACCGCCAAAGCCACAAGAGGCGTCGAACAGGTTCGTGCAGTTTACCCAGACCACTCCCGCTTTAAGTTGCGCGGCAACATGCAAAGCGACGTTGATGCTCTCGCTCCAGACGCACGCCGCCAACCCATAGACCGTATTGTTTGCCAACTCCACCGCTTCCGCGGGCGTGCGGAACGTCATCGCCGCCAGCACCGGCCCGAAGATTTCCTGCTGCGCAACAATCGATGTCGGATGCACATTGCTAAGAAGCGTCGGCGGATAGTAGAACCCGCGAGCCGGCAACGTAACCTCGGGCTGCCAGCAGGTCGCGCCGTCGGCGACTCCCTGGTCGACAAGGTTGCGAATACGATCGAGCTGCACCTTCGCCACGATCGCGCCGATGTCGATGGCTTTGTCGAGCGGCGCGCCAATGCGCAGGGTGCTCATTCGATCCTGCACTTTGGCGATCAGAACTTCGGCGATGCTCTCCTGCATCAGCAGCCGCGAGCCCGCGCAACATACCTGCCCCTGATTGAACCAGATTCCATCCACCAGCCCTTCCACCGTGCTATCGAGGTCGGCGTCTTCAAAGACGACGAACGGAGACTTGCCGCCGAGTTCAAGCGAAAGGCGCTTGTGGCTCGTCGCTGTGGCTGCGCGAATTGCGCGTCCGACCTCGGTTGATCCCGTGAAGGCGATCTTGTCTACATCCGGATGCTTGACGAGTGCCTCGCCAGTTGAGCCGTCTCCAGTGACGATGTTGACCACGCCGGCCGGCAAGCCCGCTTCCTGGCAAATTTCTGCGAAGGCCAGCGCCGTCAGTGGCGTGTGTTCAGCCGGCTTCAAAACCACGGTGTTTCCTGTCGCCAGGGCCGGAGCGATCTTCCATGCCAGCATCAGCAGCGGGAAGTTCCACGGAATGATCTGACCGACGACCCCGCAGGGCACGCACTCGGGGAACTCCTGCTCGAGAAGTTGCGCCCAACCCGCGTGATGATAGAAATGGCGCGCGACCAGTGGAATGTCAATGTCCCGACTTTCGCGGATAGGCTTGCCATTGTCCATCGTCTCGAGAACCGCTAGAAGCCGGGAATGCTTTTGCACCAGCCGCGCGATGGCATACAGGTAGCGCGCGCGGGCATGCGGGGTAAGTGCTTGCCATCCCGAAGACGCCGCCCGCGCGGCCTTGACTGCAGCGTCAACGTCAGCTGCCGACCCTTGCGCCACAGACGCGAGTTTTTCACCGTTGGATGGATCGACGGTGTCGAAGTATTCTCCTGCCGCAGGTGCCTGCCATACGCCGCCGATGAAATGTTGGAGGCGGTGGCCATGACGACCCAGCCAGGCGACCGCTTCTTTCGAATCTTCTGGAGCGGGCCCGTATTCCATGCTCACGAACTTTTCGGCAATGCTCATTGGCGTTTGCTCGATTCCTTCCTCGGACTAGTACCGCGAGCGCGCGATTGCTATTGCTATTGCTGTCGATCCAAGCTGCTAGTGGAGAGCCGGGCGTCCTCGCCCGGCCGCCAAACTGTTCGACGGGCGAGACGCCGTCCCTCCGCTTCAGAGCTCATGCAATCGGATGCCGATACTCAGCGGAATAACGCCCGGTTGCATGATGCTCCAGTTGCCGCTCGATGTCGCCCAGCAAGCTGCTGGCGCCGAAGCGAAACATTTCCCCCCGCATCCACGACGGGCCAAGCTCCTCTTTGATCAATGCCAGCCACTCGATGGATTGCTTCGCCGTGCGGATGCCGCCTGCGGGCTTGAACCCGACCGCCATTCCGGTTTGCTGCGCATATTCGCGGATGGCGCGGGTCATCACCAAGCCAACCGGTAAGGTCGCATTCGTGGGCTCCTTGCCCGTCGAAGTCTTAATGAAGTCAGCGCCCGCCATCATGGCTACGACGCTTGCACGGCCCACGTTGCGCAGCGTCAGCAGGTCTCCGGTTCCAAGGATCACCTTCATGTGCGCCGATCCACAAGCTTGCTTGAAGGCCGCCACCTCGTCATAGAGCGCCTGCCAGCGTCCGCCAAAAACATGCGCTCGTGTGATGACTACGTCGATCTCATGAGCGCCAGCCTCCACCGACCGCCGAATCTCCGCTACCCGTTCCGTCAGCGCCGATAGACCTGCGGGGAAGCCTGCGGACACGGCCGCGACATGCACCCCACTACCCTCGAGCGCCTGCTGAGCCGTTTCCACAAACGTGTGGTACACGCAAACCGCGGCGACCTTAATCTGCAGTTCCTCGATCCCAAGTTTCTGTTCGATCTCCTGCTGGATTGGGTGCCGGGCCTTGGCGCACAGACGGCGAACGCGCTCGTCGGTGTCATCCCCGGAAAGAGTGGTCAGATCCATGCAGGTAATCGCCCGCAGAAGCCATGCCGCCTGCCATTCTTTTTTCACCGTTCGTCGCGCGACATGGGATTGAACGCGGCGCTCGACCGCGCTGGTGTTGACTCGGACTTCTCGTACCAAATCGAGGTTGAGGGGAATGCCGACATTCGGCAGTAGAGGGCGTTCGGACAGCATAGCAATCGCGCTTCCGCTGTCGTCAGGGACACGGCGTGCGACGCTTCGTAAATCGTTGTGATCGACAGGCATCAAGTGCTCTCCGCGAAATTGCCTGCGGAAAAACTCGGGATTCGTATCAGGGCATCGCTTTAGCGATGCCAACAATCCCTTGAAATTAGATGCCCCTTTAGGGGCTGGGTCGCAAGGAGCAAAATCTTCCGCGGCTATGTGTTGCCGTGTAATTGTACGGCAGATACGGCCAAACATGAATTCTGATTTCGCCTTGACAGTGGGACTTTGTACGGCTACGCTACGGCGCGATTTACTACATCTTGCAATCTGCAATCTGGAGGTTAGTTCTGATTACCCCGGGCGGTCATTTCCGAGTTCACCAACAATTCTTCATTGCCGCAATCCTCTCCACATTCGTCGTAATGACTCTTGCAGTCCGCGCGTCCGCCACTAAGAAAATTATTCTCGACACCGATCCCGGCACGGACGACGCCATGGCTCTGATGCTGGCGTTGAACTCGCCTGAGTTAGATGTCCGCGCTGTCACCGTCGTGCCAGGGAACGTAACCGCTAAGCAGGGACTGGAAAATGCGCTGCGCATGATCTCGCTAGCCAACCGCTGCGATATTCCCGTCGCCGCTGGAGCCCAACACCCGCTCTTCCAGAAGTTAATCACGGCGGAGTTTTGGCACGGCAAGAATGGGCTGGCCAATATCGAATTGCCACCCAGCAAATGCAAAGTCGATTCCCGGTATGGCCCGGATCTGATCATTGAGATGGTGCACGCCGCTCCGCACGAAATCACTCTCGTCCCAGTCGGCCCGCTCACCAACATCGCGCTCGCCGTGGAGAAAGATCCATCCATAGTTCCGCTTGTAAAGGAAGTCATCATCATGGGCGGCTCGATCACCGGCGGCAACGTGAACGCCGCAGCCGAAGCCAATATTTACAACGATCCCGAAGCCGCTCAGATCGTCTTCCAGGCCGGCTGGCCACTCACCATGGTCGGCCTCGACGTCGGCGACAAGACGTTGCTTTCTCCGAAATACCTCGCACAACTCGGACAGACCCACGGGCCCGTGAATGACTTCATCTACCACGTGGCGCACTATCTGATCGAGCTGTCGGCGCAATTCGGTTCCGGTGGCACGCCGATGTATGATCCGCTCGCGGTGGGAGTGGCCATTGACGCAACGCTCGTGAAAGCGCCGCCCATGCACGTGGATGTGGAAACCCGCGGCGAGTTCACTCGAGGCGAAACCGTTGCCAACCGACGCGGAGCGGTGGAGCGCAACGTGCTCCACGGTGACCGCTACATCATCGAAGGCGTTGACAAAGTCGAGCCCAATGCGAAGGTATGCGTCGACGTCGAAGCCGACCGCTTCCTGCAGCTGTTTGTCTCCAGAATTCGTGGCAAGTAGAACTCAGGACAAGTACACTCAGTAGCGCCGTCCGCCGTCGAAGGAGAGTCCAAGGAGAAGCGATGTTCACACCCCACAGCCTGACTATTGCACTCTGCATGATGATCACGAGCGCCATTTGCTGGGGCTCCTGGGCCAACACCTATAAGGGCGTTAAGAATTATCGCTTCGAGTTATTCTACTGGGACTACGCCATCGGCATTTTTCTGGTGTCGCTGATCCTTGCGCTTACCATGGGCAGCACCGGCAATGATGCTTCGAGTTTTTTGAACAATGTGCGTTCCGCCGACACTAACAACATCGTCTACATGATGATCGGCGGCGCCATCTTTAATCTCGCCAACCTTCTTCTCGTTGCTGCAATCGACATGGCTGGACTCGCCGTCGCCTTCCCCGTCTCGATCGGAATCGCGCTCGTCGTCGGCGTAATTTTCAGCTACATACGCCAGCCCAAGGGGAACGCTGCACTGCTCGCCGCCGGCGTCATCTGCGCGTTCATTGCCGTTGTGCTCGACGGCAAAGCCTATGGTAGCCTGGCCATCGCCGGCCGCTCGGTATCGAAGAAGAGCATTATCACCTGCATCGTCTCCGGAGTCCTGATGGGCCTCTGGCCGTACTTTGTGGCGCGAGCGATGACCAACGGCAATACACTCGGTCCGTACAGCATTGCCGTCTTCCTTACGCTCGGCGCGCTGCTCTCATGTCTGATCTGGAACGTTTATTTCATGAAGAAACCGCTGGTCGGTGAGCCCGTGAGTTTCGCCGGATATTTCAAAGGACCAATGTCCGGCCACGCGCTCGGGCTGCTCGGCGGATTCATCTGGGGCATCGGCATGGTTTTCAATCTGGTCGCAGCCAGCTACACCGGCGTGGCAATTTCGTATGCCATAGGGCAATCTGCGCCAATGGTTGCTGCTCTCTGGGGAGTTCTTGCCTGGAAGGAATTTGAAGGCGCGCCCGGCAAAGCCAAACTATACCTGGGTCTCATGTTTGTCTTCTACTGTGTAGGGATCTTGCTGGTGGCAAGGGCAAATGGCTAGGAGGGTCGTGTGGGGACGGGCGCCTCGCGAGCCTGCCCTGAGCGAAGTCGAAGGGTCTAAACCAAACACAGCTCGACAACTGTCAGCCGTCAACCAGATCGCAAAAATCCGCGAAAGCATAGGCATTATGAAAAACTGAATTCGCAACCTCGTCGCAGGGCATTCCCCGAGGAGACACGAAAACTCTTGACTTTGCATTTCTAATCTATTTATATGACCCATCGCTGAAAATAGGGACGCTCCACGTTCGAGCCGCGACGGAGTCTGATCCCAAATCGCCACTCCTCGTTCAATGAAGAGAGGAGTGGAAGCAAGGTGAAAACTTATGCCGAAAAGAAAAGCGCTGCTCGTAGCGGTTCTGTGTTCCGCGTTCTCCCTCTGTCCACTGCTTTACAGCCAGGCGAACGGCAGTCTTTCGGGAACGGTTTCGGATAAAACCGGCTCGGTAGTCGCCGGAGCGACGGTGAAAATCACCTCGCAGGGGACCGGTGTCGCGCGCGAAGTGAAGACCGACGGCTCAGGTCACTACATCGCGCCTTTCTTGCCCGTGTCGATGTACACCATCCGAGTAGAGTCCCAGGGGTTCCAGACCACCGAGCAGAAAGATATTCGTCTGCAAGTCGATGAACAGCGCGAGGTTGATTTCACGCTCAACCCCGCATCGGTCTCTTCGATGGTTGAGGTCAGCGCCACAGAAGTAGCGGTGGAGACCACGAACCCAACCATCGGACAAGTCATTACGGCTGAGCAGGTAGCGGAGCTCCCGTTAAACGGACGTGACTTTGTCCAACTAGCCACCCTGACTCCGGGCGTAACCCAGGAAACCAATCCGAACAGCTTTTTCACGCAGGGCGCCAGCAGCGAAGTGGCGGCGCGCGGGACTTACTCCCTTTCGGTGGGCGGCTCCCGGGCGCAGGAAACAGATTGGCTATTCGATGGTGTTGATAACAACGAATTGACCGCAGGCGGCATTGCGATTTTGCCGTCGATCGATGCCATCCAGGAGTTCAAAGTTCTGAGCTATAACTACTCTGCGGAGTACGGTACACGCGCGGGTCCAACCGTCCTGATCACGACGAAGTCGGGAACGAACAAATTGCACGGATCTCTGTTCGAGTTCTTCCGCAACACCAAACTCGACGCGAAGAGCTTTTTCGCCGTGTCTAAGGAAAAATTCAATCTGAACCAGTTTGGCGGCGCGCTGGGTGGCGCGATCCAGAAGGACAAGACGTTCTTCTTTGTCGATTATCAAGGGAAAAGGCAGCGGCACGGAATACCCTTCAGTGGCTTAGTTCCAACTCCGGCGATGTTGACTGGAGACTACAGCTTAGACCCATTGGGCGTGGCACGTCCCGGTTGGGACCCTATCACGGGCAAACCCCTTCCCAACAATGCCGACGGCTTCGGCAATATCAATAGCCCATATACGTTCGGTCCGTTCCAGTGCGACGGATCAGGAAATCCCCTTCCCGCGGGAGCTGGTGGCGTTCAGCCGACGGGCGTGAAGTGCAATAAGATTCCCTCAAATATGTTCGATCCGACCGTCAACCCATCTGTCGATCCCACCGGGCTGGCAATGATGAAGCTTTATCCGCAGCCCAACGTGATCAATAAGAGCACCCTGACCAACTTCTCTAACGTACCCGTGAGAAGACTGAACGAAGGTGAATTTGACGTCAAGCTCGATCACAACTTCTCGAGCAAGGATTCCGCCTTTGCTCGTTTCAGTTACGATCAGGCGAACTCTTACGTTCCGGGCGGGTCGCCGGGATTCGCGGAAGCGAATGCCTTTGGAAGCACTCAAAACATCAGCAACCACGGCCGCAACGTGGCTTTGGCGGAAACCCACATCTTTTCTGACCGGAACATTAACCAGTTCACCTTTGGCTTCAATCGGATTTTCAACCATATCCTGTCATTCGGAAACGGCACCTGCGAATCCGCGAACATCGGAATCCTGGGCGCAAACCTGAACAGCAAGTGCCCCAATGCTCCTGCCGGTGTGGTATCGCAGTCAACCAAAGACTGCGTCAGTTGTGGACTGAGTTCTACCCTGATGAACAATTATTGGGCCCTGGGTGATCGCGGGTTTGCTCCCTTCCAGGGCGGGACCAATGTGTTCTCCATCGCGGACTCGTTCGACATGATTCGCGGCAAGCATGACATCCGGGTAGGCATGGGATTCCGCGCCCAGCAGATGAATGTTGAGACCAATGCCTTCCAGGATGGTTTCTTCATTAACTTTGGGCTTACGAACGATGCCACAGCCGATCTCCTCCTGGGTCAACTAGGCGGGGGAATCCATGATCAGACGTTCCTTGGGGCGACTACTGGCCGCCGCTGGAAACTGTATCGCCCGTTCGTACAGGACGATTGGCGGGTGACAAGCAACTTGACTTTGAACTTGGGCGTCGCGTGGGCTCTAGTGACACCAATCAGCGAAGCTAAGAATCGCCAAGCCAACTTCGACTTTGCCTCCGGCAAGTTCTTCGTTGCCGGGCCGGTAGACTTCGGCGGCTGCTCAATCTGCGTTCGTTCTGACGGATTGGTGGGCATTCAGATGGACAAGACTGCTTTCGAGCCTCGTATCGGACTTGCTTGGAAACCGTTTGGTTCGCAGACTACGGCAGTGCGTGCAGGTTATGCGATCTTCCACGATTCTTCCTGGAACCAGGGCGCGCAGGGGACATGGGAAAACCCACCGTACTTTGCCGAGTTGGACAATTTCCCTTCCCCATTCCGTCCGCTCGTGTGCCCCTTCAACAATGCTGGCTCCGCGAGTCCGATTGATTGTGGCAACCAGCGCCTTTTCCTACCCGCCATTACGGCGCCTCCGAATCCCCAGCTCTATCCGGGAGCGCTTCAGGTTCAGAACCTCAATTTCCACCAGGGCCGAGTGCAGCAGTTCAACCTGAATATCGAGCACCAGTTGCCCGGAAACGTCGTGCTGACGGCAGGCTATGCCGGTTCCCGCGCCTCACACATTCTAGTGGACGGCTTGAACCTGAACGTGGGGTCTCCTTCCGCCTGCGGCGGAGTGGTTCCGGGGTATACGCTCGGTTGCGGTCCCGGCGGAACAGCTTTCGCGCCGAAGTGGGGAACTGCCGCAACTCCCATCTTCCTATTCCCGCTGACCATGAATAACATCAACGATTACGGTCGGGCCCACTACGATTCGCTCCAGGTCAAGGCCGAGACCAAGAGTGTTCGCCATGGACTTTACGCGCTCTTGGGCTACACGTACTCTCGCACCTTTGACACAGGAATGGCCGACGGCGTCGGCACCTTCCCCGGTGCAACATATTTCCCGTTGCCGGGATATCAAAAGTTGGATTGGGGGCTGTCTGCCCTCAACCTCAATCACCAGTTCACTGCGAGCCTAACCTATGACTTGCCTTTCGGAAAAGGTAAGCAGTTCGGTAGTGGTTGGAACGGCCCCACGAATGCGGTGTTGGGAAATTGGGAAGTGGACGTCATCGAGCGAGTGTTGTCAGGGTTCCCTCTCTTTGTAGTTGATAGTGCCAACGCAAGCGGGGTGGGATTCTCCTGGAACGGAAATGGCCTAAACCGGCCCGATCAAGTGGGTGACCCGAACAAGGGCGGGCCCGAGGGCGGTAGAACGGACTGCCCGGCCCGAGTCCACACGCTCCAGAACTGGTTCAATCCCTGCGCGTATGCTCACGCGGCACCGGGAGAACTTGGAAACGCGAATCGTGCTCCGCTCTATGGCCCGCGGTTCATAAACACGGATCTCTCGTTCATCAAGCATTTCCCGCTACCCTACGAAGGCATGAGATTGGACTTTCGCGCTGAGTTCTTCAACGCCTGGAACCATGCCCAGTACTACTTGGGAGGGGGTTCCAGCCAGATGCAGGACGTTAACGCGACCTCGAGTTTCGGCGTGGTTAACGGGACTGTGAATAACCCGCGCGTGATTCAGTTCGCCCTCAAGCTCACCTTCTGAGGACGGCTGCGTCTGCGCTTAACTTCGGGCGGACTGAGCAATCTGGATCGACCCAGACTCAGCTCGGTCTGCCCTTAACCTTCTCACCAAATCACTCCCGGGAGCCCCATGCTTCGCCTGCACAAGCCAGCCCTGTTCCTACTAGTCTCAGTCCTGCTCGCCCTCTCCGCCTCCGCCCAGAAAATCAAAGTCATCGTCGATCAGGACGCCCGCGGCCCCGGCACCAGCGATCAGCAAGCGCTGCTCGTCTTCCTGCAGTCGGAGAAGTTTGACGTCCTCGGCATCACCACCGTTAGCGGCGATCAGTGGGTGAAAGAAGAGACGCTGCACACCCTCCGCATGCTGGAGATTGCCGGGCGTACCGACGTGCCCGTCATCCAGGGCGCTGAGTTTCCGCTGCTCAATACCAAAGAAGAGACTGAGCGTTGGGAAGCGCTCTACGGCAAACTCGAATACAAGGGATGCTGGACCGAACACTTCCAGGCGACGCGCTCTACTATCTACGACGAGCCCTACCATGCGCCCGACGTTGTGCCTCCCATGAAGGAAGGCGAGCCGCACATTCACGCGCAGCCCGGCACGGCCGCCGAGTTTATCGTGAAGATGGTGCACAAGTATCCGGGCGAGGTTGTGCTGTGGGCGGGCGGGCCGCTGACGAATTATGCGCTGGCGCTGAAGCTCGATCCGTCGGTCGCGACGCTTGCGAAAGAGTTCGTCATGATGGGCGGAGGACTTTACGCCGACAAGGGTGCCATCGATCCCGGAGCCATCGACGCTCGACGCGAATTTAATTGGTGGTTTGATCCGGAAGCGACTCGCATCGTCCTGCGCGCGCCCTGGAAGAAAGTGACCATCACTCCCATCGATATCTCGGTCAAGACGCGCTATACGACCGAGATGAAAGCCACCATCACCAAGGCCCACACTCCGGTGACCGAGTATCTGGAGAAGTATTCACTGCCCGGCTACATGTGGGACGAAATCGCCGGAGCCGCGCTCATCGATCCCTCGATTATCACTGGTCAGAAACAACTCTACATGGACATCGACGTCGATCACGGCGCCAGCTACGGCAAGACAATTTTCTGGAACTCTACCGCGCAAGTTCCGCCCTATTTGCGGCTGGCCAATGTCCAGTTCGACATTGATGCGGAGAAGTTCTACAAGATCTACATCGACTTGATGACCCGCCCTCCCCGGAAAATAGAAGTGAAGTGATGGAGCGACGGGCGTCCCCGCCCGTCCACCGCCGGCCCCACTGGTAAAATCGAAATTCGGGCGATCCGAAACGTGGAGATTGCTTCGTGAAATTTAGTGCCGTTCAGCGGTTGAATAGCTTCAAACGCGGCTCGATCCTTTCGCTGTCACTACTTCTGCTCGCGACCTGCCTTGCCTCCGCCCAGCCGCGCCGCAAGGTCATCATCAATGAGGACTGCTCCGGCCCCGGAGGCAGCAATCTGCAGACGCTCCTCGTAATGATCCAGTCCCCGCAGGTCGAGGTGCTTGGAATCACGGTGGTCAGTGGAGATCAGTGGCGCGACGAAGAGGTAGCGCACACTCTGCGCCTGCTCGAAATCATCGGACGCACCGACATTCCCGTGGTGCCCGGCGCGGCGTTCCCGCTGGTTCGCACTCACGAAGAAGCGCAGCAGTGGCAGGAGCGCTACGGAAAAGTGGCCTACGCCGGCGCCTGGGACGCTCGCTGGTGGCACGAGCCCTTCGTCGTCCCCACGCTTCCGGAGGGGCAGCCGACGACCAAGCCCTCCGATGAAGATGCCGCCCATTTTCTGATTCGGATGGTGCGCAAGTACCCGCATGAGGTCACGATCTACGAAGGCGGCCCCATGACCAACCTCGCGCTGGCCATTTCAATCGATCCGCAATTCTCTGAACTGGCCAAGGAGTTGATCTTCATGGGCGGAAGCATCGGGCCCCAAACCGACAATCCCGAGTTCATCAACAACCCGCGCCACGAGTTCAATTTCTGGTTTGATCCGGAAGCAGCGCATGTCGTGTTGCGCGCGCCCTGGAAGAAGATCGTCTGCACGCCCACCGACATCTCGGTCAAGACAAGTCTGACGCCTGCCATGATCCGACAGATCGATAAGGCTGGAACTCCTCTGGCGCACTACGTTGCCCGCTTTTACCAGTCCTTTCCGGGCGCCGACATCATGTGGGACGAACTCGCAGCGGCCGCCTGGATCGACCCGTCCATCATCACGAAACGAGAGACGCGGTACATGAGTGTGGATCTTGACCTCGGAGCCGGGTACGGGAACACGCTGACTTGGTCGGAGAAGAATAAGCCAACAGTTACGGTGCGGCCGGTAGAGATTCAAGTTGACTTGGACAAAGAAAAGTTTTATCGGATGTTCGTGGGGCTGATGAGCGCCGCCACGCCAGCCCACTGACCATCCATCGACGACCGGTTCAATTCTGCGGCTGCGAGACGGAATTCTTATTCTGTAGCGAGATCACAAACTGTTGAATCTCGCGGCGTTCACGCTCGGTTTTGTCCTTTATTTTCTTTGCCAATTCGGCGTGGAGTTGAAGTTCTTCTTGAGCTTTTATTTTGTCACCGGTTCTCAGGTACGCCTGCGCCAAACGATAGTGAGACACTTCAAGCGTCTCATCGAGTTCGGGATTGACTTCTTCGGGACTGACTTCGATCGCCTTCTCGTATGCAGAAATGGCCCGCGAAAAATCAGCGTGCTGCGAATACAGAATCCCCAGTTGCAGGTACGCAGCGCCGAGCTTCGGATCGAGATGCACTGCCTTCCGCAGCAGCGACTCCACGCTCGCTGAACGCTCATTGTCGCGCCTAGTATCCACCGAACTTGCCGATTGCTTCCAAAGACTGACGGCGTAATAGTAGTTCGCGAGCGCATTGTCCGGTTGCAGCTGCGCGAATCGCCGCAATCTTTCCACCGATCCTTCTGACCGAGTGGTCTCCACGCTTTGCATTTTCCCTAGAAACAGGTACGGAGTTGGATTGTCGGGAGCGAGATCGGACGCGTTCACGAGACACTGCGCAGCCTGCTCGTACGAACCGCGAGCGTACCAGGATACGCCGAGTGCGACCAGCATCCGCACGGACTTTGGAAACAGGCGGTTGCCTCTTGTGAAAACTTCGGTGGCCGGTTCCAGTGCGCGATGAGTCAGAAGCTCGGTTCCCCAATCGAACAGGTGCGGTTCGCTCGGATCAAGTTCCGCCGCGCGTTGGTACTCCCGAACCGCCTCCAATGGATTGCCAAGCTTCTCCTCGATGTCGGCCAGCAGGTGATGAAGTTCGGGATCTCCCGGGTTGCGCTTAGAAGCCCGTTCCAGGTAGGGAGCTCCTTCTGCGGCCTTTCCATTATCGACGAGTAACTTTCCAAGCTGCCGATTTGCCTCAAAGTTTGCCGGCTCGCGTGCCACCGCATCGCGTAGTAAACTCTCTGTCGCGGTGGATGTCGCCGCGGTGGATGTCGCCGCTGTGGAACTCCCAGCCGATTCCTTACTCAATGAAACCGTTGCCTTGGCGAGCGCTTCGGTGGTTCGCAGTACTGTATCGGAGCCGTGTCCACCTGAATTCGTGGCTTGTGTCACGCCCGCCACTGTGAATTGAGGTTCGTCAAAGAATTCGGGAGTTTGCTCACCAGGCTTTCCGGTTGCCGGTTTTACTGGGGGAACACTCTGCGATGTAGAAGCTTTGGCGGAAATGAGAGTGAGGTCAATATCCTTCGTTTCTTGCTGCCCGAGGCTCACGGGACCGACGATTGCCTCACCGTATCCGTTCATTTCCGCGCGCAGAGTGTAAACGCCCTCTTGAAGCGCCGCAAAGCGGTACGTACCCGCCATATCTGTATGCGTGATCTGAGCCGGTGCGGTGCGAGTCTGCTCGCCTGTTGCGATTTGTAAGAAAAGGGCGGCGTTCGCCACCGGAGTGCCAGTGGAATCGCGCACACGGCCCTGCAACGTCGCTTGCCCCGTGGCGGCGCTTGCCGGTTCGCGAGATTGTGCCCGAACCGGAGCGATGGCCGCCATCACCGCTAGAACGCAGCCTGCAACATAAATTCTGGTCTTTCCGAACTGGTCGGACACGCGGATCGACTCCTGGAAAAAGCGGCAGCTCCAAGAACAAAATGGAATCAGCCTTGATCCTTGCTGGTCATTTTATCTCATGCATCGCCGTCAAAAAATTGGCAGAGCTCATGCATAGGCTTTACAATGGCACGCTTTCCATGTGGGCTTGTGGGGGACCCGAATCGCTGCTGTCAATCGTGGGAGCACATTAATTATTGAGGGAGTCCAAGCCATGAAGGGAAGAGGCGGCATTCTGTTGTTGATTCCTTTTCTGTTGCTCACATTCGCCAATAACGTGCTGGGACAAAAAATCAAAGTCATCGTCGATCAGGACGCGCGCGGTCCAGCGACAACCGACATGCAGTCCATATTGATTTTTCTCCAGTCGGACAAGTTCGACGTCCTCGGCATTACCACCGTCAGCGGAGATCAGTGGGTGAAGGAAGAAACGCAGCGCACGTTGCGGCTGCTTGAAATCGCGGGACGCACCGATGTTCCCGTAGCGCAGGGCGCGGAGCTCCCGCTGCTGAATTCCAAGGAAGAGTCCGAGCGCTGGGAAGCTCTCTACGGGAAGTTCCGCTACAAGGGCTGCTGGAGCGATTTTTCCAAAAGCCCGGAAGGCACTCCCCCGGCCTTCCGCGAAGGGTATCACGATCCAGATGTGATTCCTCCGCTGGTGGAGGGCGAGCCTCATACCAAGTCGCTCGAGGAAACTGCTGCACACTTTATCGTCCGTATGGTGCACCGGTATCCCGGCGAAGTGGTGGTATGGGCCGGTGGCCCGCTTACCAACATTGCTCTCGCCCTGCGGCTTGATCCGGAAGTGGCGACGCTTGCGAAAGAGTTGGTCCTGATGGGCAGCGGAATGTATGCCAACAACGGCGGCATCACCGGCATTGATGGACGGCGCGAATTCAACTGGTGGTTTGATCCGGAAGCCGTCCGCATAGCGATGCGCGCGCCCTGGAAAAAGATCACGATTACGCCCATCGACATTTCCGTCAAAACCCTGGTGAACCCAGCCGTCAGAGCGGCCATCGCCAAGTCGGATACGCCGGTCGCTCGCTACCTCACGCAATTCTCCGTCGAAAGTTTTATGTGGGATGAACTCTCCGCGGCGGCCTTGGTCGATCCTTCTATCATCACCGGACAAAAGCAGCTTTATGTGGACATCGATATTGACCACGGTCCAAGCTACGGTGAAACGCTCTTCTGGCAGCCGGGCACCGAGCTGCCGTCCTACGAGAGAATTGCGACTGTCCAGTTCGATGTGGACGCACAAAAGCTGTACGATCTCTACGTGAAGCTAATGACGCAACCGCCGAGGTCTGCGAAATAGCCAGGCAGGATTTCAAGCCGGATTCGAGGAGCAGCGCACGTGGATTCAAAACAAAAAATATTTCGCATTACTCGACGCCAATTTGTAGCCTCTTCAGCCGCCGTTCTGGCCACCAACGGTTTCGCTCACGGGGCCAACACCGGCGGCGCACTGGCGGGACAGCCGTCAGAGCAGGGCAAGTCCGGCGAAAAGTCCGGCCCTGGCCCCGGCCGCGGTCCCTTTCGCGTCATCATTGACACCGACCCGGGCGTCGACGATGCGCTGGCGCTCTTGCTGGCCATGCGCTCGCCGGAGCTGAAGATTGAAGCCATCACTCCAGTCGCCGGAAACGTACCGCTCGACCTGACGCTGCCGAACGCCTTGCGCATGGTTGAAATCGCCGGCCGCACCGATATTCCCGTGGCTGCGGGCGCGCGCGCGCCGCTGATGCGCCGCCTGGTGACGGCAACCTACGCGCACGGTGAGAACGGATTGGGAGGCGCCGTCTTTCCTGAGCCGACGACCAAACCTGTCGCCGCGCCTGCCGCCGAGATGATTCGCCAGATCGTTCGCAAGTATCCCGAGGAGGTGACGCTGATCACTATCGGTCCGCTCACGAACATCGCTACGGCTCTCAATTCCGACCCGGAACTCGCCGGCATGGTTCGAGCGCTGGTCATGATGGGCGGCTCGCTTTCGGGAGGAAACATCACGCCCGCCGCCGAATTCAATGTTTACGTGGACCCGGAAGCGGCGCGCATTGTCTTTCAATCCGGAATCCCTATTACCATGGTTGGGCTCGACGTCACGCGCAGGACCTCTCTTACCGACGAGCATGTACGCACGCTCGAAGCGGCGCAAAACCCCGTCAGCCAGGCTGCGGCCAAGATCGGACGCAACGCGATCAACCATAATCGCGAGCACGGATTTCTGGTCGGACCGAACATGCACGACTCGCTGGCAGTTGCCGGTTTTCTCGATCCCGCGATTCTGAAGTTGCAGGACTACTACATTGATGTCGAGACGGCGGGTGAGCTCACAGCCGGCGAAACCCTGGGCTACAGTCCAGTTGCCGGGGACTTGCGGCGGCGCCCCGGAATGGAAAAAGATGCCGCGGCTGCGAATATGCCAATTCGCGGATCGGCCCCCACTCTAGCCAGCACCAAAACGTCTCCCGTGTTGCGCGATAAATTTGTGCCCAACACGAAGGTCGCGGTGGAAGTAGATTCCGTGAGATTTTTCGACCTGCTCATTGGGCGGTTATCGGGAAGCAAGCAGTTTTAATCTTTTGAGGTGCGTGAATGAAGCAGGGCCGAGTCCGGGGTTTTATCGCGGTCGCAACGTTAGTTTTAATTACATGTCTTGCGTCCCAAAGCCAGGACAAGCGAAAGATCATCATCGATCAGGACGCGGCCGGACCCGCCGGCACTGACCAGCAAGCGATACTGCTGCTCATCCAGTCTCCGCAGACGGAGGTCCTAGGCATCACCGTGGTGACGGGCGATGCCTGGCTCACCGAAGAAGTCGCGCATACTCTGCGCATGCTCGAACTCATCGGACGAACCGATATCCCCGTCGTGCCCGGAGCCGAGTATCCGCTGGTCAGAACAAAAGAAGAGACGGAGGAGTGGGAACGACGCTATGGCTCCGTGGCATGGCTCGGGGCGTGGACTCCGCGCGTGTACCACGCACCTCGCGAACTAGGAGCGATGCCGGAAGGGAAGCCGACCACCAAAGCCGCCGACGAAGACGCTCCCCATTTTCTGGTGCGTATGGTCCGTAAGTATCCGCACGACGTTACTATCTACGAGGGCGGACCCATGACGAACTTGGCGCTCGCGATTTCGATCGATCCCGAATTTCCGAAGCTGGCAAAAGAATTGGTTTTCATGGGCGCGAGCCTGAATCCGCAGACTGCCGATCCCGAGTTTGCAAACAATCCCCGCCACGAATTCAACCTCTGGTTCGATCCGGAAGCGGCTCACATTGTGCTGCGGGCCCCCTGGAAAAAGATGGTCTGTACTCCGGTTGATATTTCCGTGAAGACGAGAATGACAAATGAGCTGATTGACAAGATCAAGGCTGGTAACTCGCCAGCGGCGCAATACATCGGCAAATATGCGCGCCTGCGCGGTTCTTATAACTATCTCTGGGACGAACTTACCTCGGCGGCATGGCTTGACCCGAGCCTGATTACAAAGAAAGAAAACCGCTACATGGACGTGAACCTGGATCGCGGCCCCGGCTACGGAGATACCCTCACCTGGACGGATCGGGATAAGCCCAAGCGCGATGTACAGTCCGTGGAAGTGCAGGTCGACGTGGACACCGATAGGTTCTATAAGTTGTTTGTGGAATTGTTGACCGCACCGACGCCGCCGCCGGGCAAGGCGCCGACGCCTTAGCCACGTGATGCCCTGAAACTAATCGCGCCCCACCAAATGAATTGTCATCCCGAGCGAAGCGAGGGATCTGCAGTTCGCCGCAAGATGCATATCCTCGCTTCGCTCGGGATGACAATTCGCCACGCGCTGCTTAGCGCCCCAACTGCTCCATCATCTTCTGCGCCTGCTCAAGCCCCGGATGCTGCTTGAGGAGTTCAAGCAGCACGGCCCGAGCTTTGTCCGGCGTGCCCTCCACGACATAGACCCGGGCCAGGTTCAAGTAAGACTGATCGAACGCGGGCGCCACGCGGATGCACTCCTCGAAACTTGCCATGGCCTGATCGCGCCGCTGTGTGCGCAGGTATAGAATTCCCAGGTTGTTCAGTGCCTCGGGGTAAACCGGACGCAGCTTCAGCGCCCTCTGCAGAGAATCGAATGCCCGCGCGGTGTCGTCGTTTTGCGCAAATACCATGCCTAGACCGTAGTTTGCTTCGGCATCGTTGGGGCCGACTTCGAGCGCTCGGTCATATGTCTTGCGAGCATCATCCCAGCGCTTCTGCTGGCGATAGGCGCTGCCCAGGTTATCGAGCGCTATCAGATGGTTGGGACTCAGCTTGAGCGCCTCTTGAAAGTAGCCAATTGCTTCGCCCGTGCGTCCTTCGCGCGCGGCCAGCAAGCCGAGGTTGTTCCAGGAATTTGCCAAAGTGTCGGGGTAACTCGCACGAAGTTTGAGCGCGCGTTCAAACGTCTCCCGCGCTTCGGCCGTCTTCTGCTGGTCGAGATAGACGCTGCCAATGCCGTAGAGAGCCTCGGCGCTTGTTGGATCGTCGCGGAGCGCGATCTGAAATGAAACTTCGGCCTGATCAAGATAGCCGCGCTGAAAAAACACCGAGCCGTAGGAGAGATAGTTGCGTCCAAACTCGATCGTGTCGGTCACGCCTGGAAAGGGAAGTCCTCTGGCTAATCGTTCCGCGTTGGTTTGAGGGATGTGCCGAAAGTCTTGTTCAACGTGCTCCGGGTCCACTGGTCCCTGATAGACCTTGACGATCTCCCCCTTTGCATTGATCAGAAATGAAGTTGGAAGCGCGAGATCACGATGCCGATCAAACAGGTAACGATAGAGAATGTTGTAGATGGCGGCCACGTCCTCGGAGCCACGCAGAATGAGAAACGAAAGACGATGCTCCCGCGCCAGCGCCCGGACGCTGTCCGCATCGGCGGGGCCGTCCAGATTCACGGAAAGCAGTTGAAGACCCTGAGCCGCCCAAGCAGCGTGGCGCTGATTGAAGGCGATCCAGTCGTCCTTACATCGTTCTGCTCCGGTGACCCAAAAATTAAGCAGCACCGGTTTTCCGCGCAGCGCGGATAGAGTGAGCACTAACCCGTTGAGATCGGGGAGAGAAAAGTCGGGCGCCTCGACCGGCGCCAGCAACCAGGTCTCAGCCGTGGTGGGCAGTGTCTCGAGTTTTTGTGGCTTAGCCTTTGCGAGCGGCGTTCGCGGCGTCGGCGTTATGAAGGCCTCCATCCGCGATGGTTCGGAACCTTCTTCAATCCACACGCGGTGGTTGATCGGCAGATCATGGAGTTGCTGCACCATCCCGGTCGGCCAGCGAATCGACGCGCGCACCGGGCCTTTCGCTGCTCCCAGACCAAAGAGCAGATCCTTGCTGTGCTGCGAAAGAAATCCCGACCCAGCTCTCAGCGAGCGAGTTTGGTGGCCCAATCCAGTTTCCACCGTGACGACGGCGCCAATGGCGTCCCGATTGCTTTTCGTGCCGCGCAGGCGGAACGCGATGGACGGAGGCAGGTTCTCTATGACGTTCTTCAAGAGCCGCACCTGTGGACCATTGCGATTCTTGAGAAACACTTCCTGACGGCCATCATGATCGAAATCCGCTAGTGCGAACGCCCGCCCATCTTCCAGAAAGTCGAGCCCCACCACGCTCGAGATATCGGAGAACGTTCCATCGCCATTGTTCGCGTAGAAAATATTTCGCTCGTACCCGCTCCACGTGCCATCGGCGCGGATCAACTCGTTGATCGCGCTCCATCCCTGTTCGTAATCGTGAGACGGCTTAGCCTCGTCAGGCGAAAAAGCAACTACCTGCCGCCAGAAAAAACTGTTCAGGTCTTCGTCTTTCCGCGAGGGGCCGCTCACCATGCCATTGGCGATGTAGAGATCGAGAAAACCGTCATGATCAAAATCCCAGGCATCGCTCGACCAAGCCCAGCGTCCAATCCCGACGCCGGCTGCGCGCGTTGCATCTTCGAAAGCAGAAGCACCGCCATTTCGAGATACATTGCGAAAGAGGGAATTGCCCATGGCGTGCTTGTGATACAGCGCCCGCGTCTCTCGGGGCGCATCTTTCTTGAAGATATCCTGCGTCGAAATGCGTTCGCCCGCCGCCGTCCACATGTCCGCCACGTAGAGATCGTCCACGCCGTCATTGTCGTAGTCAAACCAGCAGACGCTCATCCCCGCGCCGACATCCTCAACTCCCGCTTGCGGAGCAACGTCAGTAAACGTTCCGTTGCCGTTGTTGCGGTAAAGATTCTTGCGCCCGAAATCGTTCACCACGTAAAGATCGGGCCAGCCATCACGGTTGAAGTCGCTCCACCCGCAACAAAAGCTGTAGCGTGTATTGTTCTGGTTGAGACCCGTCTCGGCAGTTACGTCGCGAAAGGTTCCGTCCCGATTGTTGCGCATCATGAAATTAGGCGGCCCATTCTCGGCGTCATAATAAGGAGACGGATACTTGTACTGGTCCGTGCCCTGGTAATAGACGTAAAGGCAGAAGTAGATATCCAGCCAGCCGTCGCGGTCATAGTCTGCAACTGCTGCTCCAGTGAAGGTCCCCTGCGGAGGAGTGGCGAACTGAAATGCATCCGCCTTCTGGCGAAACTTGCCGCCGCCTTCGTTCAGCAATAACATCGGGCCGGTTGCGCGCACGACGATCAAATCTTGTCGTCCATCATTGTCAACGTCCACAAAAAGCGCACATGCGGTGTTTTCGATGACGCCGACTCCCGATGCTTCCGTAATGTCCTCGAACGTTCCGTCGCCTCGATTTCGATAAAGCCGGTTTGGAAGACCACCGGGTTGGCACACATAGAGGTCATCAAATCCATCGCCATCGATGTCGCCAACCGAAACGCCGTTGTGCCCGTAGACATCAATGCCGCAAGCGCCGTCGAGCACCGTGCGCCAATAGTCCGTCCCCCGCAGAAGTTGTGAAGAATAGGACGCATTACTGCCGAGCGCCTCGGCCGCGATGTCGATATAGCCGGGGGCATTCGAGCGGCTTTGTGTTTCATCCAACGTTTGCCAGTTGCGTACGCGGAACTCACCCGACACAGCCTGTTCCCAAGTAAGCTGCCAGTAACCGACGCGTTGCTCACGGTAGAAGTCGTGGCCCGTGGCTACCAATTCGTATCGGATGCGAGTCTGCAGCTGACCAGGAGATAGCGCCGCCGAGGGCATGGAACCAGCTTCGATACTCGTCACCTGAAATTCAGCAGTAAGAATCTTCGAAAAGACAGTTAGTGCAGACCGAAGTTCCCGCAAAAATGCGTCCCGCCCCAGCGCAGTCTCTCGCTTGAATGTATTGTGCCTGACCTCGATCGCCGGACCCGGACGCACAACGCGGGATTCAAGCGGCCGCGGAGAGGTTCCCGAGAAATTCGGCAGAAGCACTTTCTCGACCGCGCTGAGATTCTGCGGAGAGAGCAGCAGGCCAGTACTCCATTGCGCAAGGATGGCCGCGATCTGGTCCGCGTATTTTTCGGTGACAAAATCGTCGAGACCAGCCTGCGTTTTAAGAAGTAAGGCATCGAGCGGCCTGGGCATCCGATAGTGAGGATGCAGGTGGAATTCACCATTCGATGAGGCCGCGTCTGCAGGGTCAAAACCGTAGAGTGTGGGCCAGCCGAGACCGCGCAGACCTGCAGGAATTAGCGCCGCCGATGCTCCCTGGCAGAAGCGAATCAGAAAGTCGCGTCGACGAAGGTCCACTGGGCCCGGGGCGGACGAACTCCGCATCTTCTCTGGCCGACTCAGATGGATGTCTCCCGGATTCCCACGCGTGGCCCGAAATTAACACCCGCACGCGCGACCGTCAAATTTGACCGCGGATTGCGCGGCATTCCATTGCGCGGCGCGACAAAGATCTGACTACAACTGTATGTTAGGCTAACGTCCTTCAACTCATCTAGACTCGTGTGTCGGAGATTTCCCTTTGACCGTTCCTAGACTGACCGTTCCTGGAATGACCACCCCTCGAATCACTGTGGTCGGCAGCTACGCGACCGGCCTGACCATGAAAGTAGAGCGGCTCCCCTGTACCGGCGAGACGCTTCTAGGAACGGGCTATCGCGTGGACTATGGCGGTAAGGGTTCCAACCAGGCCGTGGGCAGCGCCCGCCTCGGAGCGAAAGTCAACTTCGTTGCCAGGATTGGGAAAGATGCCTTTGGGGAAATGGCGCTAACGCTCTACCGAGAGGAAGGCATCGATGTCGCTCACGTAAAACACACGGCCGGCGTGCCTACCGGAGTGGGCTTCATCATGGTCGAAGCGGCGAGCGGCAATAACTGCATCGTGATTGATCCTGGTGCGAATGAACTTCTCACCGCCGACGACATTTCCGGCTGCTCCGGCGCCTTTGAATCGACCTCGGTCGTATTGACTCAGCTCGAAATTCCGGTAGCGGCTGCCGAGGCGGCTTTGCATCTTGGACGCGCGGGCGGTGCCATCACGATTCTCAATCCTGCCCCGGTCCGCCCTCTTCCCCCGTCCATTTTGCAACTCGTTGACGTTCTCACTCCAAACCAGGTCGAGGCCAAAGTACTCAGCGGTCGAAGTCCAGATGCAGCTATTGAACCCGAACAACTCGCGCGCGAACTGATTCGCAGCGGCGTAAAACAGGTCGTCATGACCCTGGGCGAAAGGGGAGCGCTGATCGTGACTCCATCGTCCTCCACGCACGTCCTCGCGGTACCGATGTCGGCGGTCGATACCACGGGCGCAGGCGACGCATTCAATGCCGGCCTCGCGACCGCCCTCGCTGCAGGCTCAGGCCTCGAAGCTGCCGTGCGGTTTGCGGTAGTCACTGGCGGCCTGGCGGTTACAAAAGAAGGTGTGATCCCTTCGCTGCCTAGCTGTGACGAGGTCCGTGACTTCTATCAAAAGAGCGGAAAAACCATGCCGGCTTGGTTCGCGGGAAGTTCGGCCCCGCTACAATGATCCCTATGCCTTTGCTTCTGGGCTTTCTGCTCGTGCTGCTGGCCGGCTTGTTGCAGGGAACCTTCATCCTCCCCATGACGCTTGTCCGCAAGTGGGAGTGGGAGCACACGTGGGCAACATTCTCTCTGTTCGGCATGATCGTCTTTAATTGGATCATCACTCTTTTCTTGGTCCCCAATATCTTCGCGGTTTACGCTGCGTCCCCGCCGCGAGATCTCACCATTCTCGCGCTCTTCGGACTGGGTTGGGGCATCGGCGCCGTTCTCTTCGGCCTTGGGATGGCGAGGCTTGGGATGGCCCTCGGCTATCCCATCATCATGGGCCTCATCGCAAGCCTGGGCGCATTGATTCCGCTACTCGTGTTCTTTCCGCAAACCCTGTTCACCCAGAGAGGCGTGGTTCTGCTGGCCGGAACTGCCATCGTGATCGTAGGTATCGCCACGTGCTCCATAGCGGGCTCTCGCAGAACGCCGTCTGCAACAAAATCGAACACGGGGCCCTCCAATGTCCTCATGGTCGGATTGGTGATTGCTGTCCTTGCCGGTATTCTTTCTTGTTTGCCCAACGTCGGCATGGCTTTCGCGAAAAACGTGACCAGGGTGGCGGAAACAATGGGCGTCTCTCAGGCATCGTCCGGAAATACAGTCTGGGCACTTCTATTCACGCTGGGGAGCGTCGCCAACCTTGTCTATTGCCTCTATTTGATGTTCAGTAAGAATACATTCCGTGAATACTGGAACGCCGAGGCGCCGCGCAATTTGAGCTTGAGCGCTCTGATGGCACTGATGTGGATTGGCAGCTTTTATCTCTACGGGGCCGGCGCAGCTCGGCTCGGGCGATGGGGTCTGGTCGCAGGTTGGCCGCTGTTCATCTCGATCTCGATTGTCACAGGTAACATATGGGGATTGTGGAGAGGCGAGTGGCAAGGCGCGCCCACCTCCGCTCGCCGGTTCTTGAATCTCGGCTTGTTGATTCTGATCGTCGCCGTAATCGTGGTCGCGATCAGCAATTCCGTTTAGCGAAAGGGTCGGGCAAGGAGGAAATCCATGTCGCAGTCGTCGCAGTCTCCCCCATTTCTACTTGCCCCGCAGCCTCGCGCGCGCTGGATGCGACTGGATACCGCGCAACTGCTCAAGCGTTTTTACTTTTGTGAGCGCATGGTTCTTGTTAATTGTGCGGCGTGGATTCCCGCCATCGCTCCTCTCGAAATCAAGACCAGCCTCGCTCGCTTCGTCTGGCAGGGTGCGGAAACGGCGCACGCGTTGAGGAATCGAGTGTTCGAACTTCGATTCCCGAGTCGCCTGTTGGAAGAAGAAGGAGCCGATCAAGCGTTGATAGACCTATTCAGCGCCGTGAAGAATTCGCCCTCGGTTCCTGCTTTCCTCCTGAGCGTAGGAAAAGTCCTTCTGCCCGCGTTGCGCGATGCTTACCAGTCCTACCTGACGGCATCCGATTCGATCGCCGACGGTCCAACGCACCGTTTCCTTGCTCTCGCACTCATCGAAAAGCTCGATCAGATT
>Ga0185299_10002655_pt1 | contig 26695 bp, 17 predicted proteins | sample PaiPotPPA55metaG_FD_128002 | JGI IMG/M metagenome (GOLD analysis project Ga0185299, IMG submission 128002) | Iron sulfur acid spring bacterial and archeal communities from Banff, Canada, to study Microbial Dark Matter (Phase II) - Paint Pots PPA... ...
AGATCCGCCAAGAACTCCGGGCTGAAGCTGAGTTCCATCACCACCGGCACCGGTCCGGTCGCGTTGGCAGGCGTCGTCAAGGTTAAGTCAATCGTCGTGGTAATCAACGGATACGAAGAATTGTCCACATGGCCGAGGAGTTTCTTGGTGATGACTGGCACATCGCCATTGGTCTCGCGCGTGGTGCTCACGATTTCCCAATGCACCTTAGGTGTGTTTGGCGGCACCCGGCCGTAAATCTCGCGGTCAAAATCTTCGACAATCTCCGGCCGGCGGCGGTCCCACCAGATTCGCGGAGTGGTTACGGGCTTGCCATTTTTCAGAATGAGTGGGTCGGGCAGTTTGCTGTAAGGAGTGGCCTTCGATTCGTCGTAATTCGCCGCATTGGGTGATTGGGGGTCGCCATCGGCACCACGCCGGAGGGAGGTGATGTGCAACAAATCCATGATGCGTTGGTGGTCCTGCTCCGCCGTTAGATGTACGGGCGCGGCCTGGCCGACTGTGTTCTGAGGCTTTGGCGGAGCAGCATCGCTTCTCGCTTGCTGCAGGCTGGACGCGAGCAGCGCCCCGATGAGGAACCATCCTATCTGTCGCCGATTGAACACCCGCGTGGCCTCGAATCCGAAGAAATCCATTTTGCCGGACGCCGACGAACTTACAGCTTCTTGTGCGGTGCTTCAAGGCGTTGTTCGGGAGGAGATGAGGCAAACGTTCGCAATCTTCGGACATATGCTTCGAGGCTCAGCGAAAACAAGAGTGTCTGTGCTAATTTTGAGAAGGATCGTCCAATAGCGCGTGTGTGAGTCGGATGGCTGGTCGACCGCAACAAAATTCCGGTAGTGATCCGCTCCTTGATCCGGTGCGAAATGCACTGAATAGCGAGCATGCACACTTTGCAGTGGGCGAGAGTCCGGCTCGTCGTTATCCCGCGCACGTCGCGCCTTTCGCGGTGATCGATGATATAAGCGAGCCGACGCTAGGGCGGCTGGAGGCGCTCCTGGCACCGGGCGAGCAGGTCTACATTTTTACTGAGCCGCCGAAAGAGATGAAAGGATTGTCCGCCGCGCCGCCGCTGCACATCTTCCAGATGATCGCGCCGGACGATCCAGTAGTTGAGGCCGGCGAAGGGGAGGGGCGACCGATCTTGATGACCTCCAACGACGCCAGCGAGATGTTCGAGCTGATTTCGCTGGCGTTCCCAGGATTCTACCAGCCGCGCACCTATGAGATGGGCACCTACTACGGAATTCGCGTTGAGGGAAAGTTGGTGGCCATGGCAGGTGAACGGCTTTGTCTGACCGGATATCGCGAAATCAGCGGGGTTTGCACTCATCCAGCGCATACCGGCAACGGATATGCGAGGACCTTGATCATTCGCCTGATGCAGGACCATGTAGCGGCAGGCGTAAAATCTTTTTTGCACGTCGGCAAAGCGAACACTCGCGCCGTGGCTCTGTACGAGCGAATGGGATTCCACGTGTTGAGGTCCATCCCGCTGTGGCCGATCTCGCGCGCCAGTTTGTGAATTATCCGCACGATGGGTGTAAGTTAACGGTATTTCAGACGCTTAACAACGGGTCGAAGGGAATTTGCTAGAATCCGTGTCCGTTTATTCAACACACGACGACGCGCTGTGTGTATCTCTGCCCAGCTGGTTTGGAAAGCGATGATGAGGTCTAAAATTTCAAGACCGTCAAACTGCTGCGAGTTACAGACCAGTGGACATTGGCGGCCGCGTCTATCGTGCATCGCTGGAGCGGTTTGCCTCTTATTTCTTGGCGTTGTCTTGGAAGGTTGCCGCTCATCACCGCGCCAACACGTGACGGTCACCGTTCTCGATCCTGAGTGGTCGCAGCCTGACGAATTGCCGGCAGCGGAGCAAGAGTCGCAGGAATTCACGCGAGAAACAGGAATCCTGGTTAAGCACCTCCCGGTTCCGGAGACTTCTCTCAGTCAGCTGGGCCTGTGGCGAAAGTTACTGCAGGAAGGGGGATCAGCTCCCGATGTCCTGGGAATTGATGTGATCTGGCCCGGAATTCTCAACGAGTATCTGATTGATCTGAAACCATATGCGGCCAATGAACTCTCGATGGAGGATCCGGATTTAGTCGCCAGTTACACCGTGAATGGCAAAGTGGTGGCCCTGCCGTATCATCCCCAGATCGGTGTCCTTTCTTATCGGGTCGACCTTCTGCGACAGTACGGCTACCCGCGGCCACCCAGGACATGGGACGAACTTGAGAAGATGGCCGCCCGGATTCAGGCGGGGGAACGCGTCAAAGGGAAAAAGGATTTTTGGGGCTATGTCTGGCAAGGAGCTGCGGCGGAAAGCTTGACCTGCAATGCCTTGGAATGGCAGGCGGCGGAAGGTGGAGGTCGAGTCATCGAGGATGACAAGACCATTAGCGTGAATAATCCAGGTGCGATTCGCTCTTGGCAGCGCGCCGCGCACTGGATTGGCTGGATATCGCCACCTGGTGTGGTGGCGTACCGGGAATTGGACGGGATGAACGTGTGGAATTCCGGAAATGCGGCATTCCGGCGCACTTGGCAATCGGAGTTTCGCCTGAGCCATTGGCAAAAGCCTTCGATAGGAGATGTCGTTGGTTATACGAGTGTGCCCGGCGGGTCTGGAGGCAGGGCTGCTACTCTGGGAGGAACCGGGTTGGGAGTCTCCCGGTCTTCCGCTCATCCTCTTGAAGCGATTACCTTTGTTCGTTCTCTGGTTCGCAGGGATCTTCAAGCCAGACAACAGCGCGGCCGATCCGAAGCGCCCGCAAAACCAGAGCTTTTCGATCTGCCGCTAGAGCTTCAGCCGTATGCGCGCCCTGCTGAAGGTGGTGAAAGAAGAAGCCGGATAGTCGCTCGACCTTCGACTGTCTCGGGCAGCGCGTACGAGGAGGTCACGGGCGCTTACATGCTTGCGGTGCACTCCGTGTTGACGCGCGAAAAGAGTGCGCTCGAAGCTGCCGCCGCCTTAGAGAAGCAACTGGTTGAAATCACCGGGTTCAAAACGGGGCCACCCCCTACGAAAGGGTTGGATTAGGTATTACGTAGATTGGAACGACTCGCAACGCGGCCTCTCCCCGCCTCTACGCACATTAGCTTGAGTCGCGTGCTGTCGGTGACGAGCGTGGCACCGATTGGTGCAAACTATGTGCGGTTCATAGTCGAAGTAGAGATTGTTTCGCAGGGAAGTCGGCAATGAAAGTTTCCAACCTCGATCGCCTCAACATCGGTGCCCGTTTGACCGCCTGTTTTGTCGTCATCATCTTGCTTATGTTGGGGGGAAATGGCCTATTGCTTTGGCAATTTCATGTGATTCGAACTCAAGAGGCGCGTGTCAGCAGCGTGAATCAAGAGTTGATGGCGGTGTTGCGCTTCCAGACTGATCTCTTGTCGTTCCACGGCCGGCTGGATGAGCTGGCACAGTCTGAGAACATCGACCGCTTGAAGAAGGAGGCCGAACCTCTCGGCGGCGTCCTGCGTACGGCTGCTGAGCGCACCAGGGACGTACTGACTCATCTCCCTGCTGAGGCACATCTGGACCCAACCTTGCTGCCTACGCTGGAAGCAATCGAGAGCGCGTTGCCGTCGCAACTCGAGGCCATCATGGCCTTAGCCGCAACGGGCGATTGGCAAGCGGTGCGCCTTCGGCTGGCCAACGAAAAAAAACCACTGGAATCGCAGACCTCAGCGCTGGTTAAGAACATCGACCGGGAGGTCAGCCAGGAGCAGGCACAAACTGCGGTGAACATTGAGATGTCGGAACGCCGCATGCCCCTGATTGTGTTGACGACAAGCTCGCTGACACTACTGATTGCCGCGGTCCTCGGCTTTGTAATCACCCACAGTATCGCCTTGCCGCTGCACCTCCTGATGGAGGGATCGAGAGCCTTGGCACGCGGTGAGTTTGGGCACCAGATTCCCGTGAAGGGAAAAGACGAGCTCGCGCACCTTGGAACTGTTTTCAATGACACTGCAGGGAAGCTTCGAGACGTGTACGAGAATCTCCGTAGTCGCGAGGAGGAACTTCGGGAGAGCGAAAAAGAACTCCGGCAAGTGATTGAATTCGTGCCAGCGCACGTATTCGTGGTGCGGCCGGACGGGTGCGGCATCTACGCAAATCGCGCAATCCTCGAGTATTACGGATTTACTCTGGAGGAGTGGCTGGCCGAGGGAGTTCCCAACAGAGTGGTGCATCCAGAAGACTTAGAGCGCTACTTGAATGCGCGGCAAAACGGCCTCGCCGGATCGGTCCCTTTCGAAATGGATGTACGAAGGCGTCGGAAGGATGGGCAGTACCGGTGGTTTCTGTGCCGGTTCAACCCGATGCAGGATGAAAAAGGAAACACGTTGCGCTGGTATGTGGCGCAGACCGACGTGGAAGAAGGAAAACAAGCGGCGCAACGGGCGCACAACGAAAATCTAGCGTTGCGAGAGGAAGTCGTGCGCTCATCGATGTTCGAAGAGATTGTGGGTTCGTCGGAAAAGTTAATCAGAGTTTTATCCGACGTGGCCCGCGTAGCACCGGCAGATTCCACGGTACTTATCTTGGGCGAAACAGGAACCGGCAAGGAGTTGATCGCGCGCGCGATCCACAAACAATCGAATCGCGCCGGCCGGGCGTTCATTCGCGTGAATTGCGCGAGCATTCCACAGTCGCTGATCTCTTCGGAGCTCTTCGGTTACGAGAAGGGCGCGTTCACTGGCGCGTTCCAGCGTCGGGCGGGTCGCTTTGAAGCAGCCGACGGCGGAACGATTTTCCTGGACGAGATTGGCGAGCTTCCGGCGGAGACACAGGTATCCTTGCTGCGGGTTCTTCAAGAGCGGGAATTTGAGCGTTTGGGAAGTAGCCAGCTGATCTCCGTCGACGTGCGCATCCTGGCGGCGACCAATCGTGATTTGAAGGCTGCCGTGGCGGGTGGGTCTTTTCGGTCGGATCTGTTCTACCGGCTGAACGTTTTTCCCATTCAGCTTCCTTCTCTGCGCGAACGCTCGGACGACATACCGCTCCTCGTTGAATACCTGATCGAAAGGTTTGCCAAGAAGGCGGGAAAGAGGATTCGAACGATACAAAGGAAGACCCTGGAGTTGTTTCAAGCGTATGAGTGGCCGGGGAACATTCGGGAGCTGCAAAACGTGGTGGAAAGAGCGGTCTTGCTGTGCGATGGCGACACCTTCTCCGTGGATGAGACGTGGTTGAAACAGGGCACGCGCACGGATACGCCATCTGCCGGGGTGCCCGTACGACGATTGGGTAAGCTAGAAGCGAACCAGGAACGCGAATTGATTGAAGCTGCGCTGATGGCGAGCAGCGGAAAAATATCCGGTCCCTTGGGTGCTGCCGCCAAGCTCGGAATTCCGCGGCAGACGCTGGAGTCGAAGATTGCGAGCTTGGGAATCAACAAGAGCAAATTCCAAACTGGGTAAGGAGGGTAGGTTCGGCCTCTACTGCGCTCGAACGCCGCCTTACGTCGGGCAGATCCGCCCATTCGTGCACTACCCATACACCTTTCCCTGTTTTCCACAACCGTGATCGGTTGGCCATAACCCTCCGTTTCAGTCGCTGTCGTCCCATCTCGATTAATGCTAACGCCTATTCCTTCGCCTGACTGACATGCCGGCAATAATGCCGAACATCAGCAATTGCCGAAGTTCGGCCCAGACAGCGTTCCGCTAACCTTCAATTTCACAGCGAGTTACTGTTGGCAGGCGAGCTGCACCCGTGTGGGCATGAGTTTTAGTCGATGACGCTCCGCATCGAGAGGAATCTGCGAGATGGGATCACGATTCTAAAGTTGGTGGGGCAGATTTCCTCAAGCGATTTGGAGCATCTAGCAGCGCAGCTGACAGGTGGCGATACCAGGATGGTCCTGGATCTCGACGAGTTGACACTGGTCGATGCCGCTGTTGTGCGTTTTTTTGGCGCAAACGAGGTGAATGGGGTGGAGCTTCTCAATTGCGCGCCATACATCCGCGAGTGGATAAGGCGAGAGAAAGAAAGGGAATAAATAACCTGATAAGACTGGGGGACGTGATGGCAAGTAATGTGACGCAGTTGTCTTGGGGTTCATGTCTGGGGCGCGCTCCAATTGGTCGGCAGAAGACCAAACGGAAAGCGGACCGCGCCGGTGTTAAGGCCGCCGCTACCGACACTCGCGATACCTGGGGGGTTGAGCAGCTGTATCAGCAAAGCGCTCCGCGCGTGCTGAAAACTCTGTATCGCATTACGAGAAACCGTGAGGATGCGGAGGACGCGCTACAGGAAGCGTTTCTGAGTGCGTTCGTGCACGCCAAGGATTTTGACGGCCGGTCTAGCTTTACAACCTGGTTTACGCGAATTGCCATTAATTCCGCACTTATGATTCTTCGAAAGAAGCGCGCTCATCCCGAGAATTCGCTGGATGATGACGGCGGTGACGCTGGGTCGCCGCTGAAAACATGGATTGTTGCGGACAGTGGTGCAAACCCCGAACGGCTCTACGCGCAGGCAGAACGCGAGCGCATGCTGAAGGTGGCGGTAAGCGACCTGCGGCCGACGATACGGGCAGCGGTCGAGGTGGGGCAGCTCCAAGACCGGTCGATGAGGGAGACCGCGGAGGTGTTGGGAATTTCCGTGGCCGCCGCAAAGGCGCGGTTATTTCACGCGAGGGCTGCCTTGCGACGGTCGAGGAAACTCCGGTCGATGAGCACAGCGTGGTTTCCAGGACGTAACTTTCGAGTGTCCGAGGGGCGCGCGGCGTGAGTCAGCAGTGGATTTGACGTAAACCTAGGGGCACCATCTGGATGCTTTTGATTCGCAGCTGATGAGAAAGGAGAAAAATCATATGGCCACGATCACGACGAAAGATGGAACGCAGATTTATTACAAGAATTGGGGCAAAGGACAGCCGGTGGTGTTCAGCCACGGCTGGCCTCTGAGCGCCGACGCCTTCGAAGACCAGATGCTGTTTCTGGCCGATCGGGGATTCCAATGCATTGCGCACGACCGCCGCGGGCATGGCCGGTCGAGCCAGCCGTGGGACGGCAACGAGATGAACACGTACGCGGATGACTTGGCGGAGTTGGTTGCTGCGCTGGATGTGAAGGATGCGATTCACGTAGGGCACTCGACGGGCGGCGGCGAGGTGGCGCGGTACATCGGTCGATACGGCACGAAGCGGGTGGCTAAGGCTGTGTTGATCAGCGCGGTGCCGCCTCTTATGTTGAAGACGCCTGCCAACCCTGCTGGATTGCCTATGGAAGCGTTCGATCAGCTTCGTGCCGCAGTGCAGAGCGACCGTTCGCAATTCTTCAAGGATTTGAGCGCGCCGTTCTATGGAGCAAACCGCTCGGGGTCGAAGGTCTCGCAGGGGCTGCGCGATTCGTTTTGGCTGCAAGGCATGCTCGCCAGTCACAAGGCGGCATACGACTGCATCAAGGCATTTTCGGAAACGGACTTTACCGAAGACCTAAAGAAGTTCGACGTGCCGACCCTGATTCTGCATGGCGACGATGATCAGATCGTGCCGATCGTCGCGGCGGCGATGCTTTCGTCCAAAATCGTGAAGGGAGCGATATTGAAGGTTTATCCGGGAGCTCCGCATGGGATGTGCTCGACCTTGAAGGATCAGGTCAATGCGGACCTACTGGGATTCTTCCAGCGTAGCGGTCACGCCGCGGCTTAACCATAGACAGTGCGAAGATTGGTTTGGGATGTAGCAACGGTCGGTCTGGCGAATCGGCGGGGGTGTTTCAAGCTAACAAAAAAGCATCGTGTGGACGGGTGTCTTTACGAAAAGGGAGGGGTGTTATGAACGCATTTACTTTGTTTCATGTGGTTCTGAGTCTGGTTGGGATCGGGGCTGGGTTTTTGGTCGCGTTTGGATTACTTCTGGGGAAACCGTTGCCTGTTTGGACTGCAACCTTCCTATCGACCACTCTTTTGACCAGCATCACCGGTTTCCTATTTCCGGTGCATCACTTTATGCCGTCGCATGCAGTCGGCATTCTATCGCTGATTGCGCTGGCGCTCGCGATTTATGCGCTTTACGCGCGGCGGCTTGAGGGGGCATGGCGCAGCGTCCATGTGATCGACGCAGTCATCGCACTGTATTTGAATTTTTTTGTGTTGATCGCGCAGCTGTTTGCAAAGGTGCCGGCATTGAAGGCGCTCGCTCCGACGCAAATGGAGGCGCCATTTAAGGTCGCACAACTTACGGCGTTGGTTGCTTTCCTCCTGCTCGGTATTTTTGCGACGCGCAGATTTCGGAACGAGCAGCTCCGCACGGCTTGATGCATCAGGTTTGCCTCGGCGGGCACGACCGCGTTTCCCTCGTGTGGTGAAAGCGAGTACATTACGCTGGCGTACGTCCGGCGACGTTGGCGTCCAACGATACCGCCGTCTTTGCCGGTTTGGCGCACCGGTCTGCTGGTAGCAAGAGGAAACAAAAATGAAATTGAGATCTATGAATCCATTGATGAGCGACGTATCCACGGGTTTTTCGTTTCGCTGGGGCTTGCTCGCTTTGGGGCTTTCGTTTGCGGTGGCAGGTTGCCAAAGTCAGAAGGCGGCGTCGCAGCCGCCGGCTCCCGAGGTGCAAGTCGTTAGCGTCGTGCAGCGGGACGTGCCCATCTACAACGAATGGGTGGCTACCCTAGATGGCTACCTCAACGCGCAAATCCAGCCGCAGGTGAGCGGGTATCTAGTCGCGCAAAACTACAAGGAAGGCTCGTTTGTCCGCAAGGGCCAGATCCTATTTGAAATAGATCCGCGACCGTTTCAGGCGATTCTCGATCAGGCCAAGGCACAACTTGCGCAGTCGGAAGCGCAACTGGGCAAAACGAAGTTAGATGTGGATCGCGATACGCCGCTGGCAAAAGAACGGGCAATCGCGCAGAGCCAGCTGGACAATGATATTCAGGCAAATCTCGCCGCCAAAGCGGCCGTGAAATCGGCCGAGGCGCAAGTGGAACAAGCGCAACTGAATCTGGAGTTCACACACGTCACATCGCTTTTGGACGGCATCGCGGGCATCGCGCTGGTTCAAATCGGCAACCTGGTCAGCCCCACCGCAGCGCTGACCTCGGTTTCCCAAGTAAATCCGATCAAGGCGTATTTTCCGATTAGCGAGCAAGAATACATGCACTACGCGGCGAGAATTAACGCACAGAGCCAGAAGGAAGCGCCCTCTGACGCTCCGCCGCTGGATCTGATACTGGCGGACGGGACGGTATACCCGCACAAAGGAAAAGTGCTATACACGGATCGCCAGGTGGACGTCACCACCGGCAGCATCCGGCTGGTTTCGTCGTTCCCCAATCCCAACAACATTCTTCGCCCTGGTCAATTCGGACGCGTTCGCGCGGCCGCGGAAACTCGCCATGGCGCGCTGCTGGTTCCGCAGAGGGCCGTGACGGAACTTCAAGGGATGTATCAAGTGGCGGTCGTGGGCGGCGACAACAAGGTGAGCGTGCGGCCAGTGAAAGTTGGAGATCGCGTTGCCGGCAACTGGATTATCGACAGTGGCGTCACCGCTGGGGAGCAAGTCATCGTCGAAGGGCTGCAAAAGGTTCGCGACGGAGCGGTCGTGAAGCCCAAACCAAGTCAGAGCAGTCCGATCGCGAAGGACAATTAGCCATGTCCAAGTTTTTCATCAATCGCCCCATCGTAGCCATGGTGATTGCCATCGTGATGGTGATCGTAGGCGCCGTGGTCATCACCAGTCTTCCGATCGCGCAGTTTCCGAATATCGTCCCGCCGGAAGTGCAGGTCCTCGCGACCTACGTGGGAGCGGACGCGCAGACAATCGAGCAAGCGGTGGCCACCCCGATCGAGCAGCAGATGAGCGGCGTGGACAACATGAATTACATGTACTCGCTGAACTCCACGGCCGATGGGCAGATGCGGTTAATTGTCGATTACGATGTGAAAACCGACCCGAATACCGACCTGATTCTGACGCAGATGCGCTCGACGCAAGCGGCGTCTCAGCTGCCTTTGGACGTTACAAATTTCGGAATCACCACGCAGAAAACGGTGACCGCGCCCCTCATGCTGTTGACCTTGTACTCGCCGAACGGCACGTACGACGCGCAGTTTCTTTCCAACTACGCCTACATCAATCTGGCGGACCAAATCACCCGACTTTACGGTATCGGAAGCGTACAGATTTTCGGCGCAGGTCAATACGCGATGCGGCTGTGGGTGAAGCCCGACCAACTGGCTAAGTTGGCTATCACGGTTCCAGAAATTGTGTCGGCGATCCAGTCGCAAAATACCGTAAACCCTGCCGGGCAAGTGGGCAGCGAGCCCGCGCCTAAGGGGCAGGAATACACCTACTCGGTCCGAGCGCAGGGCCGCCTGACGTCTCCTGAGGAGTTTGGAAACATCGTGGTGCGTGAGTCCATCGGCGGAGCAGTCGTCCGGCTGAAGGACGTAGCGCGTATCGAGCTCGGCGCGCAAAACTACAGCGTCATTGGCCGTCTGAACGGCAAACCCGGCGCGGTCATCGCCGCGTACCAACTTCCAGGATCGAATGCGGTGCAGGCAGCGGACGGCTTGAAGAAATTGATGGTGGACGTTAAAACGCGATTCCCACACGACATCGACTACGTCGTGTCTTTGGATACGACCAAGGCAGTTACCGAGGGGATGAAAGAGATCATCTTGACGCTGGTCATCGCGATCGGGCTGGTGATTGTCGTCGTATACATTTTCCTGCAAGGTTGGCGCGCTACTCTGATCCCTCTTCTAGCCGTGCCCGTTTCCTTGGTCGGGACATTTATATTCTTCCCGTTGTTTGGTTTCTCGATCAATACGCTCTCGTTGTTCGGGCTGGTGCTGGCTATCGGCCTGGTGGTGGACGACGCTATCGTGGTGGTTGAGGCCGTAGAGCGCCACATTGAAGACGGCATGACGCCGAAAGCGGCCGCCCTGAAAGCGATGGAAGAGATTTCCGGCCCGGTGGTCGGCATCGCCCTTGTTTTGTCGGCGGTCTTCGTACCGACGGCCTTTATTCCCGGCATCACCGGACGCCTCTATCAGCAATTCGCGGTGACCATCGCAATTTCGGTGATCCTATCCGCATTCAATGCGTTGAGCCTGAGCCCAGCGTTGGCTGCGCTATTGTTACGGCCGAAAACCGACAGCGGAGGGCTGCTGCGAAAGCTCTTCGATTGGTTCAATCGCGGTTTTGCAAGCGCCACGAATGCTTATGTTCGCGTGTGCGCGGTCCTGATTCGCAAGAGCGTGATCGCGCTGATCTTGTTGGTGGCATTTGCGGCGGCGGCCGGATTCTTCGGCAGCAAGGTCCCGTCCAGTTTCTTGCCGGACGAGGATCAGGGCTATCTCTATATCAACCTGCAACTCCCGAACGCCGCCTCGTTGCAACGTACCGACGAGGTTTCCAAAAAGATTGAGGATGCCCTGGCCAAGACACCGGGCGTTCAGTATACAACCAGCGTTATTGGGTTCAGCCTGTTGAGTTTCGTGCGGACTAGCTACAACGGCTTCTTTTTTGTCACGTTGAAACCATGGGATGAACGCAAGTCTCGCGCGCAGCAGTTTCAAGAGATCAAGCAGCGAATCAACGCCTCCCTTGGGGGAATTCCGGAAGGAATTGCGTTTTCTTTTTCGCCGCCGGCGATCCCGGGCGTTGGCACTTCCGGAGGATTTACATTCGCGCTGGAAGACCGCGCCGGCAACGACGTGCAGTTCCTCGCCACCAATGTGCAGTCATTCATCGCCGCGGCACGGAAGCGGCCACAGATCGCGGGGTTGAGCACTACATTCTTACCGAGCGTGCCTCAACAATTCGTCGACGTGGACCGCGACAAGGTCATCAAGCAGGGCGTCGCTGTAAATGATGTGTACAAAACCATTCAGGCCTTCATGGGAGGATTGTTCATCAACTATTTCAACCGCTTTGGCCGGCAGTGGCAGGTATATATCGAGGCCGAAGGTGACTATCGAACGCGCGCTGAAAACGTTGGCCAGTTCTACGTGCGCAACGCGAAGAGTGAGATGGTGCCGCTGTCCGCCCTCACCCGTTTTGAAGCGCGACCAGGTCCGGAGTTTACGATGCGCTACAACGAGTATCGCGCCGCGCAGATCAACGGTGCGGCCGCTCCCGGCTATAGCGCCGGCCAAGCCATGGCGGCCCTGGAAGAAGTCTTCGCGCAAACCATGCCACGAGAGATGGGCTTCGACTACATGGGAATGTCGTTTCAGGAGAAAAAGGCGCAGGAGGGAGTTCCGGCATCGGCGGTGTTCGGATTCTCACTCCTTTTCGTGTTTCTGATTCTGGCGGCTTTATATGAGAGTTGGTCGCTTCCGTTCAGCGTCTTGTTGAGCACGCCAATCGCCGTGTTCGGAGCGTTCGCCATTTTATGGCTGCGCCGAACGGTTCTCGGCGCGTTTCTGCCGAGCTACATGGTGCAGATCGAAGGTGACGTCTATTCGCAAATTGGATTAGTCATGCTGATCGGCTTGGCGGCCAAGAACGCGATCTTGATCGTGGAGTTTGCGAAGGATGAATACGAACAGGGCAAGCCGCTGATTGACTCCGCCTTGGAAGGGGCCCGTTTGCGATTGCGGCCTATTTTGATGACTTCGTTTGCTTTCATTCTTGGCACCGTGCCGCTGTGGACGGCAAGCGGAGCGGGTTCGGTGGCACGCCAGATCATGGGAACAACCGTGATCGGAGGAATGCTGGCTGCAAGTCTGATCGGAATTTTCTTCATCCCAGTGGTTTTCTACGTCGTTGAGAAGTGGTCGGGCGCCGGCAAGGAGCGTCAGCAAGGTGTCTTACCGCAGACAGCCGCTCCCGCCGAGGGCAATTGAAATGAATAAGTCCATCGCGCTCGTGGTCATTGCGGTTTTGGGCTGCGGTTGTACCGTGGGACCAAATTACAAGAAGCCCGTCGCGAGTGTCCCGGCGACCTACCGAGGCTTGGCGCCGGACGCCCCTCCGTCCACCGCCTCCCTCGGCGATGAGAAATGGTGGGACGTCTTTCAGGACGAGCAGCTTCGCACGCTGATCCGCACAGCGCTACAACAAAACTACGACGTGCGCATTGCGGGAGCGCGCATCCTGGCGGCGCAGGCGCAGCTGGGCATCACGCGTGCCGACCAGTTTCCCAGCGTCTCAGGCGGCGCGAGCTTGGTTGACCAGCGAACCGCGAAATCGGCTTTCTTCCCAGCTTTCGAGACCGGTGTGGGTCAGGTGAATGTGTCGGCAACGTGGGAACTCGACTTCTGGGGAAAATTTCGGCGGGCCACCGAGGCTGCGCGCGCAATCCTGCTCGCCAGCGAGTCGGCACGGCAAGAGGTGATCGTCACCCTGGTGGCAAACGTCTCCGCCGCCTATTTCCAGCTTCGAGCGCTCGACCTGGAACTCGAAATCTCGCAGCGCACGCTGGTATCCCGGCGGGAGTCGCTGCGGCTCACACAGGTTCTTGCGGACGGCGGCTCGACGTCGATGCTTGACGTGCGTCAGGCCGAACAATTGGTGTTCACCGCCGCCGCGGAGATCCCGGCGCTGGAGCAGCAGATCGAGCAGCAGGAAAACTTGATCAGCGTTCTGCTCGGGAAAAATCCCGACGCGGTAACCAGGGGGCAAAAGCTGACGGATCAGCCTCACCCTCCGGATGTGCCGCCGGGCCTCACGTCTTCACTGTTGGAACGGAGGCCCGATATTCGCGCTGCCGAACAACAGTTGATCGCGGCGAATGCCGAAATCGGAGTCGCCCGTGCGGCCTATTTCCCACAAATCTCGTTAAGCGGGAACGGCGGGTTCGAGAGCTTAGCGCTCACGAGACTGTTCAGCGGCCCTGCGGGTGCGTGGACGTACGGTGCTTCACTTAGCCAGCCGATTTTTACAGCCGGGCGAATCCGTTCGAACGTGCTGCTAGCGGAAGCGCAACAGCAAAGCACGCTTCTTTTCTACGAACAGACGATTCAAGGCGCCTTTCGCAGCGTCTCCGATGCGTTGATCGCTGACCGTAAATCGAAGGAGTTTCGCGTGCAGGAGGAGCTTTTGTTTCAATCGGCGCAGGACGCTGCGCGCCTTTCGCACATGCGCTACAACGGTGGGGTCACGGGTTATCTGGAAGTGTTGACCAATGAAACCAACGCATTTTCCGCTGAACTCGGACTCGTGCAGGCTCAGCTCAACGAATTATTGGCCCTAGTGCAGGTCTACCAGTCGCTTGGCGGCGGTTGGCAATAACCATCGACTCAAACAATCAAAACGCTTTGTGATAGCGGACGTCGAACCCGTAACCGCCATTTTCGTCGCGCAGAACGGAAACGGTAACGTTGCGCTTCGCCCGGTATTGCACCTGGATGCTTTGGTTCTGAGCTGAAGTCACGTCGGTGCTGAACGTCAGAAGAATATTCCCGGAGACGCGCTGTTGTACGGCCACCTGCGACCCAGGATTTTGGTTGTTGCCAGCGAGCGGGTTTAGGGTCAATTGCGAAATGCCGGTTAATTTCTGAACCTGAGAAGCCACCTGGCTCCCCGCGGCGCTCGCGACCGCCGATTCGGCGCCGACCGAAGCCGGAGTCGACGCGGTGGACGCGGCGTCGGCGGTGGTCTGGCCGAAGGCGAGAAGATTGATGATGTCCGCGGTGGATAGCGATGGATCGGAAGTATAGGTAGTCTGCAGCCGGTCCATGGGGCCGGTGAGTTTGATGGTGACGGTGTATTGGTCGACCACTGTTTTGACATAGAGATTTACGACGGGCTCGGTGTGAACCGTATTCGCAAAGGCGATTGTGCCGTTCTCAATCTCAAGGCGTTTGCCGAGGAAAAATACTTCGCCGCTCGTTAGCACGATCCTGCCAAGAATCACGGGGTCCGCCAACGTGCCAACCACGTTGAGATTGGCTGACCCTGCAATACTGAGCTGACTGCTCGCTAAATTTAGGTTGTCCGAGGACTGCACGGCAACGTTCAGTTTTACCTTGTTTATCAAGCTGGACGGGTCGCTGACGGTATTGTCTCCCGAGAATTGGGCAATGATCTCCGCTAAATCGGAGCCCTCATTGAAGGACAAGTTGTCGACCGTGACGCGGCCTCCAAGCGTCGATGCCGTGGTCGTGCCGATCAGCGAAAGATTGCCATCCACCACAGCGCGTACTCCGTTCTGGCGCACGCGCACTGACTTTGCCTCGAGCGCCAAATTGAAGCTGGAATTGTTTCCGTAAACGCCTGAGCCGCCGAGCGAAAACGTGCCCCCACTGGCAGTTCCAGACAGATTGGCGATTTGGAGGTGGTTGCCATCCATGGAAATGTCGCCGTTGAGCGATCCGATGCCCACAGGCAAATCGTCTGAGGTGTACGCGGCGTTGACGATCCGTGCGCGACCTTGGAGGACGGGCTGAGTTTTGTTCCCCTTCGCGTGGATCTCAACGTTTACCTGACCCGCAGAGTGCCCGCCGTTTGTCCAGTCCTGGAGCAGCCCTAGATCCAGTGTGCCATCTGCCGCGACGTTCATGTCACCAGCAACTTGGACGGGGTAGGAACCGTTGACAACTAAATCCGTGCCCTTGCCTTTCAACTCCGCGTTGGACACTTGAAGCACGCCGCCGCGATAGTCGAGGCTGACGGCTTTTGCGTTCGCCAAGTCTATAGTTTTAGTTTGCAAGCGCATGATGGGAATTTCCGCGTGCGCCTGGATTTGCTTGGGTTCCTTCAGTGGGCCGTTGAGCGTCGCGTGTATTTCCAGTTGCCCACTCGTGCCTTGCGCCCGGCCTGGCATGTATTTGGCCAGCAACGGGCCGACCGCTATATTGCCGGTGTCCACGGCAAGCTTCGCGGGATACGCGCCGGTTAGTTCAACGGTCCCTTTCACTTGGATAACACTCTGTTCGACGGTGGAGCGAAGCGAGAGGTCGGCATGTTTGTTGCGCACGGTAATCTCGGCATCTGCTGCGGTGAAGGTCTCCCCACGCATCACGAGCGACGGAATCTGCGCCCGTGCCGTCAGCTGCGGATCGTCTAGCGTGCCGTTGCCGGAGATCTCGGCGGTCAACAGTCCGGTGACGGAGTTCGGATTTTGCTGAAGTACATGTATTTGTTCGAGTTTCAGATTCCTGGTTTGTCCCTGGACTTCGTACCGGCGTGCCTTCAGGTCATACGTGACCTTCGCAGTGAGAGCGCCCGCGGGAGCATTTACGTTAGCGTTGCCGCGCACTATTTGTCTGTCGGCGTTGAAATCCAGGGCGAACGCGTTGACAGGCTCATTCCACAGAACGGCTTGAACTAAGTCGATGTGGCCGCGGCCTTGCGGAGATCGTTCCGAACCACTGAGGAAAATTTCACCGTTGAGGACTCCTGTCAGCGGATAAGAGGTCTTCCCAAGTCGCTGCAACTCTGCTGCGGGAACATTCTGGATTCGAGCCTGTAGCGACAAGGGAGCTACTGGATCGACGGACCAATTGGCGAGTTTCACGCTGCCGTTGAAGCTGAGGTGTTCCTTCTTCTGGCCTGTCAGCGAACCGTCGTCGAGCTTGAGGGAGCTAGAATCAACACCGACGTGCGCTTGTAGCATGCGCCACGTGGTTCCTTCCACCTGTAGATTACTGGCCATCAGTTGGCCATCGAGATGTGGGTTTCTCACGGCGCCGGAAACCTTCCCTGTAAATTCGGCGCTGCCGTGGAGATCGTAAGCGGCAATTCCATTGGGCTTGCTGGATGGCGCCGCCGCGTCAACCAACACAGCTAATTCATGAAGATCGCTGGTGACGAAGTGTACGTTCAAGCTTGAATTACGGCTTAAAACTCCGCTGATGTTGAGTTGCGCGCTGCCCGTCCGGAGGTTCGACGGCCCGACCGTAGCACGATCGCGGGCCGCGTCGTAATCGACGCTGAGGGCGCCCTCAAGCGGAATTATCTCTTTCGCAGGCGGGGTCTTTCCCCGCTGTCGAATCACGCCGCGCGCTTGTACAGTTGCATCTCCAACATTTCTCTTCCAAGTCGCCACAATGTCGAGGTTAGCGAGGCCAGCGACTTGGACGCCTCGCGGAGTGGTTAAGGCCAACTGATTGCCGGCCTGTTGCATGGCGGCATCGCGAATAACAAGATGCAACCGACCGCCGCTCGACTTCAGGTTGATGACATCGGCGTCCGAGAGGATTCGTCCTCCGAAGGCTTCCGCTCGGACACCGTTAACATTCAGCTGGCCAGCTTCCAGGCAATAAGCGGCGTGGAGCTGCTTTAGAACGACCTTCGACGTGTTTGTGGACACGATCAAGGCAGCGCTCTCCATATTTCCGCTTATATGAGTCTCGTCCAGCACAGTCTGACCTGGAGCGCTGCGGTACGCGACTTCCCCCTGTAAAGAGATGTCGCCTGAGGGCACGGAAGTATTCTTCATGATCCAGCGAAGATCTTCTCCCGACACGGTCGCTTGATAAGCCCCCGTGAAAACGGGACTCTTGTAGTTGGTCACGTTTCCGTGCGCCCTCACATGGGAGTGCCAAGTTGCGAGATCGAGGCTCTCCACGACGCAGCGCTTGGCGTCGGCAACAAAGTGAACCTCCATGGAATGCTCGAAGGTGCGCACGTTGGGCGTCTCAATGCGCCCAGCATCGTAAGCGATCAGTCCTTTGTAAGAGTTAGTCAAGGGGTCGAGGGCGACCTGGCCGTGAAAATTTCGCAGCTCGGCTGATAGCGGAATTTGTCGGTCGTCATAGTCGATCAGTCCATTGCGAATGATCAGCAGCGCAACCTGCGTTTGAAAACTGGAAGTGGAGGGGCCATCGTTCGGTGGCGTGGGCAAATTCGTCCGGCCGTTGGCGCCCGTTCGCACATAGACGGCGGGCCGATCGATATCGACTTTTTCAATCTCGACTCGCCGGTGGAGCAGGGGCAGCAGCTTCAGATTCACGATAACGCGGGCGGCGGTAAAAAGCGGGTCCTTGCCATTCTGATCCTGGCTCTGCGCCGCGATGCCATCAAACTGGATGGCTAGTGGAAACCAAGCCAGCATCATATTCCGAACGACGATGCGGGTTCCGGTGCTTTGCTGTGCCGCTTGCACGACTTGAGACAGCGCGTATCTGCGAAACGCCTGAGAATGCAGAACGAGCGCAGCGCAAGCGAATAGCATCACGAAGGCAACAGCAGCAAGATAAACGACTCGCCGAAATGTTTTATGTTCGCTCATTAAAAAGCCTGACCTAACGTGACGAAATACTGTGTAGCTTTGACCCCGGGAAGCGAATTCAGATTGCGACCCACGTCAAAACGAACCGGACCGACGCGCGTGTTGTAACGAATACCCACACCAATCGAATTGGAATAATTTGAAATAAACTGGTGGGCGCTGATGTTGCTGTACACATTCCCGCCGTCATAGAACACCACGCCGCCCAGGTCTTTCTTCAAGGGAATGGGAAAGCGCCCTTCGGAATTGAAAATCGCCAGCATCAAACCACCCGAAGGCACGCTTATCAGCGTGCAAGTGGAAGGGTTCGAGGGATTGCTGCACACCGGGATGGACCTCTGCGGGCCCGCGCCGTTGATTGGGAAGCCGCGCAACGAATCCGATCCGCCGGAAAAGAACTTTTCGCTCAACGGAACGTAGCCGGCCTGACCGAAGGGCGCGGCGAGGCCAAGCCTGAAATTATTCGCCCACGTCAACCACGGTCGAACCGGCCTATAAAAAGATGTTTGCCCGAAGAAGCGCGCGAAATTGCTGGTGGAGCCGAATGACTTCGGAGTGACACCGAAATTAAAGGTCTGATATATGCCGTGGTGCGCGTCAAGTGGCTTGTCTCGCGTATCGCGCGAGTATCTGGCGTAGACCGTCGAGAGTTTGACGTGCTGGTCCTGCGGCAGAACGAGTTGCGGAATAAGGATATTATTGATGTCTGTCCGCTGATAGCTATATCCGCCGGTGATCTTCTGCTTGTGTCGCCTGTCGAGTGATTTCTCGATTTGTAACGAAGCCTGTTCCAGAAGCGCGCCAAATATGGGATTTTGCGTGGTGCGTTCAGCCGAAAGGCTGAACAGGGAAGACAACGAAGACCCATGCAATTGAGGATCGGAGTAGGTAAAACTGCCACGCTGATCCAAACGCGAAGCTACGAACCCAATGGTCGCGGTTTCCGCGCGCCCGCGTAGGTTATGCCGGGCAAATTGCAGCGTTCCACGCGGCCCAATGAAGCTTTTCTGACTGACAGTGAATTTGTTTCCCAAGCTGACAGGCGGTAGCCCGGGCACGATGACCGAACCCACGGGGATGTTTCCATCCCGCGGGACCACTTCCAGGCCACCCCCGACGTCCATGGTGTTCCGTTTCGATTCGTGCACGCGCACCAGGATCTGTTGCACATTTTGGCTGTCCGGCGAACCCGCTGGCGACACGCTCGCCCAATCAAATATGCCGAGATTATAAAGATCGCTTTCCGATTGCAGCAGCTGTCCTTCACCGAGTGGTTTTCCTTCGCTAACGTTTGGGTCTGTCGTGGCCCTGACGAATGCAGGACGCGTGTGCTCGGCGCCCAGCAGAACGACTTGTCCGATGCTCACTTGGGGGCCTTCGTCCACTCGATACACCACGTCAATGGAATGCAAATCACCGGCAGCCGGAGCACCCTTGGAATCGAATTGCACGTTGGGATAGCCGCGATTCAAATATTCAGCCAGCAAGTAATTGCGATCCGCCTCAAGAAGGTGAGGCGAATAAGGCTTTCCGGGCGCGAGTTTAAGCGCCTGACTACCGACTTTCAGTTGAACAGGCTGATTGTCGCCGTTAACGATTTTCAGATCATGTACGCGGTCCTGAGCACCCTCATCGATGCGAAACGTGACGTCAATATTTGGCTCATGATCCGCGATGACCGGCGTGACGCTGGCCTTCGTGAAACCTTCATTGCGGTACAGCGCGGTCAGGGAGGCGACGCTTTTCTTCAGGAGGTCTTCGCTAAACTTTCCACGGTTGAAAAAATGGCCACCTTTTTCGACGGTCACATGGTCAGCCAGCTGAGCCTGAGTGAAGTACTTGTTGCCCTCAAAGCGGACGTCACTCACGCGATGCCGTGAGCCTCGGTTAATGTGGTAGACGACAATCACGCGATCCGTTTGTTTGTCGAGGTGCGAGTTGACCTTAACGTCGAAATAACTCTTCGACTGGAAATACGACACGAGATTGCGCGCCCCCTCATCCACCAGATCTTGGTCTACGGCCGTCTCCTGGTAAATGGGTATGAGTTTGTGTTGCGTCCGTTTCCAGAGGTGCGCACCTTCAATGCGCACGGTGACGAGCGGCCCGGGATTGACTACGAGGGTGAGTTGCGCGCGATTTGTTTCCGAATCGTAGGTCGGATTGGCTTGGACGCTCGGCGCTAGACGTCCTAGTTTCCGGAAGTGCGCTCGGAGATGCTCCAGCGACTTTTCGATTCGCCCATGAGAATACGTCGTGCCAGGCTTCAGAGATACGCCCGTAACCTTGGCCCAGAAAGAACTCAACGTTTTCTGTACATCCGCGGTTTCTGCCGGCGGCACTCCCTGCACACTGATGTCACTGATTTTTGCCCTGGAATGCAGCTCGCAATCAAAGATGATGTTCATAATCCGGTGGGCATCGTCGCTTTCGGTGCGGGCGTTTACGGTGGCAGCGAAAAACCCTTCGGAAGCGAAAAAGCGCAGAAGGCGTTGCTCTTCGTCGGAAATATAATCGGGCACGAACGGGGAACTCGCGGGAACGTTGGCGGCCTGCAGTAGTCTCGTGTACGAGAAAACCTTTGTGGCGCCCGGAAAGGAGATGAGCCCGACATTATAGGCAGGCTGGAGGATAAAGAGAACGCGGACTCCCGCGGCTTCTGGCTCTAGGCTCACCTGCACCTGTGTGAACTTCCCGGTGTGCTGCAGGGCCGTCACGCTACTCCGAATTGCCTCGATCGAAAACGGTTTTCCTTGTTCTTGCCGAATCAGCGATCGTATTTGCGCGGGGTCTTCGCTGGGCCGGACGGCAATGTCGATGCGCGTTACCGTGCGGCCTTCAAACCCGGCCAGTGAGTCGGGCTGCAGTTCCTGGGAGGCTGCTCTATCCGGCAAAAAGGCAAGAGACACCAGGCACAACGCAAGCAAGCGCAAGCAGGAATTCACGTCCCTGCCCCAAACGAGCGCAGTTCGCCCAGTGCCGTATCTGTTTCGGCTCCGATCAGAAGAATCAGGTTGGCGGCGTAAATCCACAACATCAATACAATGAAGCCTGCAAGAGCGCCGTAGATTTTCGGTATGTTGGAACCGTAGGCCACGTAAATATTGAGTCCCAGGGTCGACACGGCCAGAGCGGTCGCCACAAAGATCCTTCCGGGCGTGACCCATTTCCATCCACGCCCTTTGGCTGGCAGGAAGTAGTTAATCAGGTCGATGCCGACAAGCAGCAGAAATAAGGATGCGGCCCATCTCGCCAGCTTCCATTGCGTCTGGAACAGAACAAAGTACCCATAGTCGGTCTTAATAAAGCCGACCACTACATGACCAAAATTCCACAATGCGAAACTCAACAGAACGAAAAACGCGGCCACTAATGTGGCGCAGATGGCGATGGCTCGCTTTTTTAAATAGCTGCGACCATCCTTTACTCCATACGCGATGCTCAACGCGTCCATCAAACTCATGAATCCGGAGGAAGCGCTCCAGATAGCGGCCAGCACACCAATCGACAGGAAACTTGCGTACCCGTGTGAAAGTTCGAGCATGTTCGTAAGAACGATGCGACGCGCCTGGCTCGGAAAGTAAGTGGTCAGCCAATTAGCGAACGCATCCCAGCGTTCGGTCGTCGGTATCCAGCCCAGCAGAGAGGCCAAAACGAGGAAGAACGGAAAAATTGACAGTACGAAATAAAAGGATACCTGGGCAGCCAAATCCGCACAGCCATCCGAATCCAGCCGATACCAAATCTTGCGAAGTAGGGACACGGAACTTTCTGGGGCTTGGGTTATCGGGGTCCTTCGATGACACTGTCCCCCTGCTGCCTATGCTACGGACACAGCTGTCGTTCCGCTATCCTGCGAACCCTGTAGATGGAGAGCGTTGAGTCACTCACTGGGGCGCGGTATGTTCGAGCGTAGTGCGCCGAGTAGCTAGCTAGCGCTTAAACATCGTTCTTGCGTTCCGGTATCTCGGTGTCGCCGTAAGCTTCGTCGGCATCTTTTCTCAAGTTTTCGTTGGGTGGGAGCTCGACATTTCCGCCGCCGCTCTTGTTGGGCCTTTTCTCATCTCCATCGGCGCGGTCCTTGGAAACGTCTTCCATACTTTTGCGCGGCGCCCGCGTTGGCTCTATGCCGCTTGACAACACTCCCGCTTGATTTGCCAATTTGCTCATATGCCCTCCAGGCAATCATCGGGTAGCTTATGAATCCGGCGTTGCGATGAACATCCCGCGTATGCTGTACGGCGGATCTCGGCACCTCCGGAGCTTTGCCAGAGTCAGGGGAGGCTCTCGGCGCCATTTATGCTGGATTTATGTCGCAGACGAGAGCATGGTCAGCGGGACGCGCTCCCTTCTGAACACTGCGAAACAGCGACGCTCACGCTAACATGATCTCGCTTGCTGGCCTGGTCCACTCGACTTCGCCCCGCTGGCCCCGATGAGAAAAGGAGGTCCATGAACTACACCGCTCTCTTGCGCTCCGCACTTGTGGCCCTCCTGCGGAACAAGATGCGCAGCGTGTTGACGGTCCTCGGGATCACCATCGGGATTGCTGCCGTCATATGCGTGGTTGCTATCGGCAAGGCCGGACAGGCGCGGGTCGAGCAGCAATTGAACAACCTCGGCGACAACTTCGTTTGGATCGAAGCCGGTGGCCGCGCGGTAAACGGCGTGCGCACGGGCACGCACGACACCAAGACACTGGTATACGCCGACGCCCTTGCGGTGAAGAACCAGGTTTCCCTGATTAAGAGCGTTTCGCCGCAAGTCGACGACCCCGTTCAGGTTATCTACGGCAATCAGAACTGGCATACCTCCTACCGCGGAGTCTCGCCGGAATACTTCGAGATAAAGCGCTGGAATGTCGATCAAGGCGCCGTATTCTCGCAAGATGATGTGGACCGCGCTGCCGACGTCTGCGTTGTCGGCCGTACCGTTCGCGATCAGTTGTTCGGCGTCGAAGACCCGATTGGCAAAGTGATTCGCGTCAATAGCCTGCCCTGCAAGGTGGTAGCGACGCTCATCCCGAAAGGACTGGCGCTTTCCGGGCAAGACCAGGACGACACGATCGTCCTGCCGTACACCACGGCCCAGAAGAAGATAAAAGGAATCACCTGGCTCGATGACATCCTTTGCTCGGCCGTTTCGCAATCCGCCGTAAAGATGGCCGGTCAAGAGGCGACCGCCGTCCTCCGCGACCGGCATCATCTGCGCCCCGAAGAAGAAGACGACTTCAACATTCGCAACCCCGAAGACATCATCCAGGCGCAGCTCGACGCCAGCAAAACACTGACGATCTTGTTGATCGCCGTCGCTTCGGTTTCGCTGCTCGTCGGAGGCATCGGCATCATGAACGTCATGCTGGTGTCCGTGACCGAGCGCACTCGCGAGATTGGCGTGCGTGTGGCGGTCGGCGCGACCGAAGAGGCCATCCAGCTCCAGTTCCTGGGAGAATCCATTATGCTCAGCCTTGTCGGCGGAGCAGTCGGTGTACTCTTCGGCATCTTTGGCTCGTATTTGGTAGGTCAGACACTGCGCTGGCCGATGGAGATGTCCATAGAGGCGATCGTTGTCGCGGCAATGTTCTCCGTGGCCGTTGGGGTATTTTTCGGGTACTACCCAGCGCGCAAAGCTTCTTTGCTCGATCCCATTGAGGCTCTACGATACGAGTGATGCGTCGTTCGACTCTTGATTCCGGGGACCCTACATGAAGGTGCGAGCGAAATGGCTGATTTTGGCGGGTGTCCTGCTCGTCGCTGGACTGGTCGCCGCCTTTGGCCTAAACCGCACGGCACAGGCGCAACACTTCACCGCGAAAGTCGAGCGCGGCGAGATTGACGACGTCGTCGAAGCGACCGGAACCATCAACGCGGTGATTACCGTTCAGGTCGGTTCACAAGTTTCCGGCACTATTGCCAAGCTTAACGCTGACTTTAATTCACGCGTTCATAAGGGTGACATTGTCGCGCTCATCGATCCCGCACTCTTTAAGGGCGCGTTGCTCCAGGCGGCCGCCGACTTGGAAAACGCCAAGGCCAACCTGATGGCAGCCCGTGCCAACCTCGAAAAAGCCAAGGCGGGTTTGGTTCAGACCAAAGCCGATTACGATCGCGCGGTGCGTCTGACCCACGATGGCGTCATGAGCCAGCAGCAGCTCGATCTTGCAAAAGCGAACTACGACTCCGCCACAGCCTCCGTCGGTGCGGCCGCTGCGAACGTCAGCCAGGGGGAAGCGCAAGTCAACCAGAAGCAGGCTGCAGTTACGGTAGCCCAGACCAATCTGGACTACACCGTGATCCGCTCGCCAATCGATGGAACGGTGGTCGCTCGCAACGTGGACGTGGGCCAGACCGTCGCCGCCTCCTTGCAGGCTCCAACGATTTTCACCATCGCCCAGGATCTCGCCAAGATGTGGGTCTACGCCAAGACCGACGAATCCGATGTCGGCAACATCAAACTCGGCAAGCATGTGAGCTTCAAGGTCGATGCCTTCCCCAAGGACACCTTCCACGGCGTCGTCAGCCAAGTGCGCATGAACGCTACCACTGTGCAAAGCGTAGTCACCTACGACACCATCATCGAATTCGCCAACCCGGAGCTGAAGCTATTCCCGGGAATGACCGCGTACGTCACCATTCCTGTCGACACCGTGCGGGATGCTTTGAAGCTTCCCAACACCGCCCTGCGCTACAAACCTCCCATGACACCCGAAGAAGTCCTAGCCGCATACAGGCAATTTGGCATCGCCGGAACTGAACGCGGACAGCCCGCTGTTGAACCGCCCACCGCGGCGGCGCCTGCTGGAGCAGCGGCCCTGAATCCGCCTCGCGTACCTAAGGCAGAGACCGCTGTCGTCTGGAAACTACATTCCGACAACACCATGGAACCCATAAAGGTATCGCTCGGCATCACCGACCATGCCTACACCGAAGTTACCGCTCTCCTCAAAGGCCAATTGAGAGAAGGAGACGAAGTCATCATTCGCTCCATCAGCTCAAAGACCCCGGCGCCCGGGGCGCTACGCCGTTGAGCCACAGCGCGAACCAATCCATGGACTCGACGCCCACTGTCAACCCGCTGCCACCCACTTTAAACGCCGGGTCCACAAGCGCAGGCGCGGTCATCCTTGTCGAAGACGTTCACAAGTACTACGACCTTGGTGAAACACGCGTGCATGCCCTCCGTGGCGTGAGCCTGCAAATCCAGCGCGGCGAATTCCTGGCCATCATGGGCGCAAGCGGCAGCGGTAAGTCCACCTTCATGAATATGCTCGGCTGCCTCGACCGGCCCAGTTCGGGAAGCTACCTCCTCGAAGGCGCCGATGTTTCGCGGCACGACAAACAGGCGCTTGCGCACATCCGCAACCAGAAGCTCGGCTTCGTTTTCCAGGGCTTCAATTTGCTGGCGCGCACCACCGCATTGGAAAACACCGAGTTGCCCACGCTCTATGCAAAAATCGACAAAGCCGAGCGGGGAAAGCGCGCCGCGGAAGCCTTAGCCATGGTCGGTTTGGCAGACCGCGCTCAACATTTCCCCTCGCAAATGTCGGGCGGGCAACAGCAGCGGGTCGCCATCGCTCGCGCCCTTGTGAACCGCCCTTCAATCCTGCTGGCTGACGAGCCGACGGGAAACCTCGACAGTCGCACCTCGGTAGAAATAATGGAAATATTTCAAAATCTGAACGATCAAGGGCTCACCATTGTTTTAGTTACGCACGAGCTCGACATCGCCCAGTTTGCCAAACGCGTCCTAGTGTTTCGCGACGGGAAAATTCGTAAAGACGACCTGGTCACAAATCGTCCCAAAGCCTCACAAATCCTACAAACACTGCCCACATTGGAAGACTAGAGGGTCCGAGTGCGACATTCGGATTCGTCAGGGCATTGCGTCAGCCATGCCGTAAGTGCTTGCGTTTCAATCCGGCCTCAGCCGCCGAGGGCCGATTTTTCAAGTTGTGACAGAGACTCGAGGGTCCGGTCTGCCTCAGAGATCCACCGCTATCTGACTCTGCGGAATTGGAAAGACTATCGCGAATCTCGCTTAGGCGCCCTGAGGTCTTCGATCGCGGATTCCAGCTCGCGGACGCGTTTTTGAAGGTCCGGCAGGCGGCTCAAGGCGGCCGAGTATTTTAGCCAGAGTCGATTATCCACGGCTGGATAACCCGAGCGAATAGAGTTTGAGGGGACATCGCGATGCAGTCCGCTTTGAGCGGTAACGATCACGTTGTCGCCTACTGTCAGATGACCGGAGGAAGCAGACTGACCGGCGAAGATGCAGTTGTCGCCGATTTTGGTGGAGCCAGCCAATCCGGTCTGGCCGCAGATCATGTTGTTGGCGCCTAGTTGGGAGGCGTGGCCTACAAGGACGAGGTCGTCGATTTTCGTGCCGCGGCCTATGCGCGTTTCGCCGACCGTGGCGCGGTCGATGCAGGAGTTGGACTGGACCTCGACGTCATCTTCCAAAACAGTGGGGCCGGATTGGATCATTTTGTACCATGTCCCGTCTTTTCGCTTGGCGAAGCCCAGGCCGTCGCCGCCGATGA
>Ga0185299_10002659_pt1 | contig 26652 bp, 20 predicted proteins | sample PaiPotPPA55metaG_FD_128002 | JGI IMG/M metagenome (GOLD analysis project Ga0185299, IMG submission 128002) | Iron sulfur acid spring bacterial and archeal communities from Banff, Canada, to study Microbial Dark Matter (Phase II) - Paint Pots PPA... ...
AGCGAACGAGCGCTGGCCCTCTATGTTGCAGCGCTAAAGGAACTGGCCGAAGCCGACCAATCTCTTTGCAAGATACAAGACGCTCACCTGCAAATGATGGAGCACGCAGTCCGGCTCGGCGAGGAAGATCGGCTGGGTCTTAACGGTGTGCAAATCGAGAGTTCAGTCGTGGCTCGGGCGCGACTGGATGCCCTTGCGCGAGCGCAGAGTGCTCTCGGCGAGCTGGAAGATGCTGTCCAGCGTCCGCTTGATCCCGGCGACATGTTTCTCATTAATCTCGAATCTCCGGCGCTGAACAAACTGCCCCAGGAGTCAAAACGATGAACCCCAGCCCAAGGCTTGTAGCCATCGGATCGATTGGCATTTTCATCGTCGCCCTCCTGACGCTCACATTCCTGGGAGCTTGCCAAAATCGTTTCGATAAAGACGATGCGGACCGCCAGGCTCAAGCGAAGAAAGGGCCGGCCCAAATCTCTGTTGAGAACGGGCAAACAGTCCTTACCCTCGATACGCCGACACAAAACCGTCTAGGGCTTGAAGTTTCAACTCTCACCGCAACCCTCACTCGCGCGCAGGTCACGTCCCCTGCGGTCGTTCTTTCCGTTCAAGACCTCGCGACTTTTCGGAATGGCTATGTGGCGACGCAGGCGCAACTTCAAAAATCAAGGGTCGAAGCAGACGTCGCTCGCAAGGAATACACACGTCTGAAGTCTTTATTCGAACAAAATCAGAATATCTCCGAAAAGTCGCTCCAATCCGCGGAGGGTACTCTGCAAGCGAATGAGGCGGATGTTCACGCGGGGGAGCAGCAGTTGAATCTGCAAGAATCTGTCCTTCGGCAGGAGTGGGGCAGCGTCGTAGCGAAATGGGCGGTGGAAAGCTCACCTGAGATTCAAGGCGTTTTCGATCAACACGAAGTGCTGGTGCAAATGACGATGCCGTCTGGTACCACGTTTGGGGCACCAAAGACCATTTCACTTGAAATCCCTGGCGGGACCCGAACGGAAGCGAATCTTGTTTCAACCTTTCCTAGGGTCGATCCGCGAATTCAAGGCACGAGCTTCCTCTACATCGCTCCTGCTCATTTAGGTCTCACTCCCGGCGTGAATTTGCTCGGTCATCTTTCGGTTGGCAGTCAGATGAAAGGGCTGATCGTACCTACGTCGGCAGTTGTTTGGTCCGAGGGGAAGGCGTGGGCATACCAGCAAACCGAGTCGGACCGTTTTACCCGTCGTGCTATGTCTACTGATGCTCCTGTCGAAAAAGGTTTCTTTGTCACACAAGGATTCTCAGCGGGGGACCGAGTGGTGACACAGGGGGCGCAGGCTCTGCTTTCAGAGGAATTGCTCTTACATGGCCAGGGCGGAGGCGAAACCGATGTGGATTGAAATAGGGTCCGTCCGATGCTAAGTGCTATCGTCCGCTTCTCAATCCGTTTCCGGGGTATTGCGATTTCGCTCGGGTGTGCCCTCTTGGTCTACGGAATCTTTTCTCTCTCCCACGTGCCGTACGATGTTTTCCCTGAGTTCGCGCCTCCCGAGGTATCCATCCAGACAGAGGCACCCGGTCTCTCTCCAGAGCAGGTTGAGGTTCTGGTCACTCAGCCCATAGAGAATGCCATCAACGGCGTTGCCGGAATCGAGACTTTGCGTTCGAGGTCGATCCAGGGTCTTTCCGTCATCACGGTTGTTTTCCGTTCCGGCAGCGACATCTATCGCGACCGCCAGGCCGTGACCGAACGTTTGTCTACAGTCGCGAGCGAACTCCCTACAGGCGTGCAACCACCACTCATGACTCCTCTTACTTCCTCGACGACCTGGGTCATGGAGGTTGGCCTTACGTCCGACAAACAATCACTCATGACATTGCGAACGATTGCAGACTGGACCGTCAAACCGCGCGTGTTGGCAGTTAGCGGCGTTGCCGGAGTGGAAGTTAGTGGAGGCGAAGTCCGCCAGCTTCAATTCCAATTCGATTCCCAGCGGCTCGTTCAATACGGAGTAAGCGTAGAGGAGGTAATCGCCGCCGCGCGACGGGCTACCGGAGTTCGCGGGGCTGGTTTTGTCGATACTCCCAACCAGCGAATCGTTCTGCAAACGGAGGGGCAATCGGTCACAGCCGTGCAACTCGCCCGCACAGTTCTCGTCCATCACAACGGTGCAAACGTGACGCTCGGAGACGTTGCACGAGTGGTGGACGCTCCAGCGCCGGCCATCGGTGCCGCTTCCATCAGAGGAAAACCCGGCGTGATATTGATAGTTGACGCTGCGTACGGTTCGAATACGCTCGAAGTCACGCACGGCATCGACCGGGCGCTGGCCGACCTGGGTCCGAGCCTCGCAGCACAAGGAATCTCCAGCCACCCGGAAGTATTCCGCGCGGCGGACTTCATCGATGTCGCACTTCATAACGTCCGCGATTCGTTGCTCATCGGTGCGGTCCTCGTGGTCGTAGTTCTGTTCCTGTTTCTTTTCAACTTTCGCACCGCTGCGATCTCCTGCACCGCTATTCCGCTTTCTCTGCTCGCAGCAGTAATTGCACTCGACAAGATGGGCTTGAGCCTGAACACGATGACGCTGGGAGGTCTTTCGATTGCCATCGGTGAGGTCGTGGACGATGCGGTGATTGATGTCGAGAATATCTATCGTCGCCTGCGCGAGAACCGAGCATCGCCGAATCGGCGCTCGACGTTCCAAGTCGTGCTCGATGCTTCAATCGAAGTGCGGAGCGCTGTAGTCTACGCAACGTTCGCAGTGATCCTGGTGTTCCTCCCCGTTCTGAATATGTCGGGCTTGGCTGGGAGGATATTTGGGCCTCTGGGTGTGGCCTACATCTGGGCAATCCTGGCGTCACTCGTAGTGGCCCTGACCGTTACACCTGCCCTTTGCATGCTTCTCTTGGGCGAGCGCGATCTCCCGCCGCAAGAACCGCCCGCCGTCCATTGGATGAAAAGCGGGTATCACGAACTGCTGATCCGCATCGAGAGAGTGCCTCGGTTATTGATGGCAGCCGTCGCCCTTTTTGTTGCGCTAGGGATCGCAACTCTATTTCTGCTGAGTGAATCGTTTCTGCCCGAATTGCGGGAGGGTAACGTCACCGTACACATGACGGCGGTCCCCGGAACGTCCCTTCAGGAATCAATGCGACTCGGAGACCGGATTACGGAAGCTCTGCTGAACATTCCTTCCGTACAATCGGTCGCTCAACGTGCAGGGAGAGCTGAACTTGGGACCGACACCATGGGAACGCACGAAAGTGAAATAGATGTGAACTTGAAGGCCCGCAACGGACAGCAGGTGAAGGTGGCACAGGCGGGCATCCAGGAAGTCATCTCCCAGCTTCCCGGTCCGATACTTGCCTCCAACAGTTTTCTGACTGAACGGATTAACGAAACTTTGTCCGGCTATAGGACCCCGGTCGTGGTCAACGTTTTCGGCAACGACTTGGACCAACTGGACCAAGAAGCTGGAGAAATTGTCCGAGTGCTGAACAGCGTGCGTGGCGTGGCCCAGGTCCAGGTCCAATCTCCGCCCGGCATGCCTCAGATTTTAGTGCGGCTGCGTAACGACGACGTCGCCCGCTGGGGCTTTGATCCGCTCGAAGTCCTCGATGTCATGCGGACTGCTTACGGCAGCGAGACTGTCGGACAAATTTACGAAGGGAATCGGGTTTATGACGTTGCTGTGGTTCTTGCGCCTGGCAGCCGATCCAGAATGACTGAAATAGGGGAGTTGCCGTTGCGAAGTCCCGACGGAAACTACGTCAGTCTGAGGCAACTCGCTGATATTTCCGAGTCGTCTGGCCGTTACGTCATCTTGCATCAGGGCGCACGGCGCGTACAGACCATCACTTGCAATGTTCAGGGGCGGGCGGTGGATTCCTTTGTGGCTGAAGCGCAGAAGCGCATCTCTCAGTTGTCCTTCCCCTCCGACACTTACGTCGAGTTTTCCGGCACTGCGGCGGCACAGGCTCAATCCCGCCGAGATCTGCTGGTGAACTCTTTGCTAGCAGGGCTTGGGATCGTCCTGCTCTTATCGGTCGTCATGGGCAACTACCGCAACCTCTTGCTGGTTCTCGCGAACTTACCCTTTGCGCTGGTCGGAGGAGTGCTCGCTGCCTTGTTGACCGGCGGTAATCTCTCGCTTGGATCTCTCGTCGGTTTCGTGACCTTGTTCGGAATCACTCTACGCAATTCCATCATGTTGATTTCGCACTACGAGCACTTGGTTGAAGTAGAGAACATGACCTGGGGATTGGACACTGCGCTTCGGGGCGCTTCCGAAAGGCTAGCACCGATTCTGATGACGGCCTTGGTGACCGGTCTCGGTCTATTGCCCTTGGCCATCGGCAGTGGAGACCCAGGCCGCGAAATCGAGGGCCCCATGGCGACGGTGATTCTTGGAGGACTCGTGACCTCAACTCTATTAAACCTGCTGGTCTTACCCACACTCGCGTTGCGCTACGGCAGATTCGAGGCTAGGCAGGAATCATGAGAATGCATACGACTTCTAAAGGAGCTTCAAGCATTATGCCGATTGTTCGAGAGAGAAACGCTCTTCGGTATTTTTTGCATTCGCTGCTAATGTGCGCCGCCCTAATTTATGGTTCGAGGCCGTTGTTTGGTCAGACAGCCGGCTCATCCGATGAGCAGGCACAGGAGGCACAATCGATTTCGGCTACGTCCTCATCATCGGATCAGTCCTCGGAAGACCCGCAACAACCATCCGCACAATCCGTAATCTGCGGCGTGACGCATCTCGGACAGTGCCTCAAAGACATTGGTCACGATCAGGCTGGTATCTGGACTAGCCCGTTGCGCATTTCGCCGAGAGATGCATTTTGGCTGGTGCCGTTTGCCGCAGGCACAGGGGTTGCGCTTCACTATGACGCGCAGGCACAGCAGAATCTTGGTATCGACAAGAGTCGGATTGATGCGAGCAATACCATCTCTGGCTTTGGTTCGCCCTACGCCACCCTCGGAGGCGCTGCTGGACTCTACTTTCTCGGTTTGGGGACTCACAATGAGCATCTCGCCGAAACAGGGCGTCTCGGAGCGGAAGCGGTCATCAATTCCTTACTGGTAGTAGAAGCTCTGAAGCTTGCTACGAACCGCGAACGTCCCAACGAAGGAAACGGCCAGGGAGGATTCTGGCCTCATGGCACTCGTTCATACGAGCTTGACGGTTCATTTCCTTCTGGGCACGCAGCGGAAAGTTTCGCGCTGGCGCGAGTGATTGCATCTGAGTATCCAAGCAAACAGGTCCAGATAGCGGCTTACGCCTTTGCCTTGGCAATCAGCGCGAGCCGCGTGACCGCACGCCAGCATTTTCCATCAGACGTTCTTGTCGGAGGTACCTTCGGGTACCTGATTGGTGGTTACGTGGTCCGGCATCATGCCGCGGGAAATGAGGAATCAACGCTTTTCATTGCTCCCATCATGGAACAGTCCACCCGCACGTTCGGTTTGCGAGTGGATATTGTGCCCAACGAACAGGATTTGACGAAGATTGGTAAGTTGATTGGCCGACTGCATGGCGCAAAGTAAATTGCCACTCCTTCGGAGTAGGCATCGTGGTCGAACAGCAGGGATCATCGGCAGAATGGCTTCATCTTGAATTAGACCGAATCCGTGCGGCACAGAAAGAGGATCTATGAGAATTTTACTTTACAACCCAGACAACGGCGTGACCCGCAACTTCATGCCGCATCTTTGGATGTTTCTGCTGCAAGCACTCACTCCACCTGGCCACGAAGTAGTCCTGATTGACGGCAATGCTCAGCCGATGAACGAAGAAAGTATCGCGCGCTACGTGCGTGAACATAATATCGGACTGGTCGGCATCGGTGCGATGACCAGGATGATCGCCAAGGCCTATCGCATGGCGGACGCAGTGCGCGCCGTGGGAGTAAAGGTCGTAATGGGCGGCCCTCACGTCACGGAAATGGCGGATGAGGCGCTCGGGCGTGACGGCGGCTCGCGTCATGCGGACGCAATTGCTCTTGGCGAAGCTGACGAAACATGGCCCAGAATCGTGGAAGATGCTGCGCGCGGCACGCTCAAGGATGTTTACGCGCCAGTGGATGACTTTGGCCAGGAGCGCAAACCATCGCTTCAGCCTTATCCGGAAATTCCCTGGAAACAAATCAAGCTGGAGCAATTCAATTTGCTTCCGGGATTCTTGCATCCGCTGCTCAAGCGCGTGGGCGCGGGTTGGGGAACCTTTCGAATTATTCCAGTGGAGTCCGGGCGCGGCTGCCCTTACGGATGCGAGTTCTGCACCGTGACGGGATTCTTTGGTGATTCCATCCGCTTTCGCACCAATGAAAGCGTGGTGAACGAACTCCTGCTCCTCAAGGCGCGGGCGCGCGAGGAGGGCGGCCAGATCGCCGTATTTTTCATCGACGACAATTTCGCCATCAACGTAAAGCGCACAAAATCATTGCTGCGAGACATCATCGCCGCCAACGCACAAGTGCATTGGGTCGCCCAGATCAGCGCCAACCTGCTTCGCGATGAGGAACTCGTTGATCTGATTGCGGCGGCGGGCGGTAAATGGATCTTCATCGGGATGGAATCCATCGATCCGGCGAACCTTGCTGATGTAAAAAAAGGCTTCAACAAGCCAGGTGAATATGCCGTGGTGCTCGACCGGCTTGCCCGGCGCAACGTTTTTGCCATCACGTCTTTTATTTTTGGCATGGACAATGACACTCCTGGCGTGGCGGAGCGAACTATGAAGGAAATTCGCACCTGGCCACCGGGGCTGCCGATCTTTGGTTTGATGACCCCACTGCCTGGGACTCCCCTGTACAAAAAGCTGGAAGCCGCGGGTCGGCTCACACGTCCGAAGCACTGGCAAGAGTTCATTCCTTTTGCGATGGCGCACACCCCGTTGAAGATGAGCATCGACGAAGCTCATAGCGAGGTACGAATCGGGTGGGCCAGCTCTTACAGCCCCGAGGCAATCGAAAAGGCTGTTGATTCGCTCAACCACAAGCCGCTGGGTTATCGCATCAACATCTTTATCGCGCGTCTCTGTTTCCGGGGGATCTATTTTCCCCAAATGGGCCGCTTCGCATGGGTGAAAACGATTCTCGAAAACCGACGCACAATGTTTAAGCTAATCCGGCAGGGGTTCGGAGGAGGGTTGCACGCCACGGTGCCGCCTGTCGCGACCCAGGCAGTCTCAGACCAGCAGCACTGAAGCTAACGCCCTTTCACCGAAAGATTGTTGTTCGTAGAAAGCCGTTTTAGCTCCTGGACAAGTAAGTCGTGTCGGTATGCCTCTTGGCCCACCGCTGAGCGCAACGCTTCGTCCTGTGTGTCTGCCGGTATCTAACGCTTTGCCGCGTACAGCGTAAGATCTCCAAACACGGTCGTATACCGTCTGGTCTCCAGCACATCGCGAAAGCCAGCCCAGCACCCGGCGACTTTACAAGCAACGACAGATCCTCGGTAAAAGTTCGGGCCGCGCGACGGGACGAACAAGGTCAGTGACTGTGGCCCTCAAAACCATGACCGGTGAGGTGCAGTACGACGAACACCAACACAAGCACACCGATGACGGCGAAGAAGATCTTTACTCCGAAGGGAGTGTCGTTGTTAGGTTGCTGCTGCACTTTACTCCGCTCCTGCTGCTTGCGTCGCCCGTAGCGAGTCAGACCCCACGGCTTGTACACTCCCAGTGTCGTGACCACGAGCAACAACACAATGGAGAGGCTAGGGGCGCGCACGAGTTCGGTCTTTAGCGGACCGAACTCGGCACTGAACAGCGTTTCTGCGGCAGCCCCCGACACCCGCTTCGCCGCTACAGCCATCACCGCAAATTGGTGTATCAGCAAGGCCATAGTGGCAAAAATGGCTAGTCCGAATTTGATCACAATCCAGTAGTAGCGGAACAAGCCCCATGGCGTGCCTAGTGCCTGGAGGAGTCCGGTGGCCAGAGCAGCCAAACACATCGGGATGATGACAAACCTGCTGATCAAGTCCATCGAGAGATAAGCGCCGCGCACCACTTCAGCATCGCGGCTGGCGAGGCCAGCGATGCTGAGAACTAGGAACGCAGCGACCGCGCCGAGCCAGCCAACCGAAAAGGCGACATGCGCGGTGATGGTCAACTTGCGGAGGGCGGGGGTCATCGCTGGACTTTCATTTCTGACTTCTCACTTGGCACTGTTGGGGGAGGGTGCTTGTCTAGTCATGCGAGCCCGGCCCACGTCGGAGATTGTTTCTGCGCGCAGCAGCGCCGAATGACGGTAGATAAGGTCAGTCGTGCGAGCCAGGAACTCGGCGATAGCGGTGAGTTGTCGTGTATCGAAATTCTCCAACAGGACGGAAACATCTTTTCGTAGCGGGTCGATCACGTCCTGGATAGGCGACCGCTTGAGTGCTAGGTGGAGAATCTGCTTACGCCCATCGTGCGGGTCTGGTTCACGACGCAGGTATCCGGCCCGCTCCAGCCTCGCGACCACACCAGTGATCGCGCCGCTGGTCAGACCGGTGATCGCACCTAGATCGCTGCCAGCCATCGCCCCCCGCTCGCGCAGCAAGTCGAGGCACTTGTGATCGGTTGGGCCAAGCCCCAGGCGCTCCGCGACCGCGTGGTGAAAGAGCACCACCGCAGTGCTGTGTCGGCGTGCGAGCCGCCCGACAATCTGGTCGGCCAGCTTATGCTGGCTGTTGCGTACAGCTCCCATCCGCTCCCGTCCAGGTGGAACTCGCTTAGCAGATAAGCTATATTGTAAGCGAGGTGCTGTCAAGCCTGCGATTCGCGGTGGGGCGAGATAGAGTCAAAAGGCGAAACCTGATGCAGCGCAGCCTCTGAAGGGGATTAGTGAACCGCGATACACATCGCGATACACAATAACGTTGTCTACCACGTACTTCCAATGACTTGCGGTGCCGTCCGTGCTCTTCCATGTCGTTGAAAGTACTGATAACCCGCTAACTGTCACGGCAGAGGTCGCGAGTTCGAGTCTCGTCGTCCCCGCCATTCTTTTGAAGCATTTGCGGAAAGTTTGGCTTTCCGGCGTAGGAACAAAAAGGAACAATAAGAAGGTTCACTTCCCTCCTCTCGCCACAGACAGTTTGATTCTGCTCCGGCAAGATCATCCTTACAACTTTGCTGTACTTCTCTTTCGCCGGCGTCAACGCTTGGGTATACGTATCTAGCGTGATCCGGCTGTTGGCTTGACGTAAGGATTCCTGAACGACCTTCACGTCTTCTCCGTTCGCCTTAAGATGCGTCGCATAACTGAACCGGAACGTGTGCCAGCCTATCCGATTGTTAATGCCGCTCGAATTGTTGCTACTCATAGGGCTTTTTCTCGTTGGAGGCGAATTCTGGAACAAAGGTCGCGCGTTGTTTAGGCATGCGGCAAAGATCGAGATCGTTACCCAAGCGCCGGCGGCGCTCGCTTGACTTCACCATGGTCTGAAATACTTTTGCGAAGATTGGGCGGGAATAGGTATGCGACCAAAGTGTAGTGCTGCACAAATAAAGCTCAATTTCTCTGTCCTAGCGGAAGCGAACCCGCCTTCACGTAGAAGGAGTTGAGTTCACGTGGCCGTCACACGAAATGGCCGCGCGATTGCACTTAGACTCTACCTGGCTACGGGCAGCTCGGTAGGTTGCTGGAGGCGGAACTCGAGGAGAGATTCGCTTGGTACGGAAACCTGTTCGCCCTTCTTCGTCGCTGCTACAGCGGTTCCTGCGCCTGCTCCCGCGAGCGCTCCAATCCCGGCTCCTTTACCTCCACCAGCCAGGCCACCAATCAGCGCGCCCAGCCCCGCTCCACCCACAACCTTCTTGGCCGTGTTGCCACCCTCACCCTTCCCCTTGACCTCATAGTCAGTAGTCATCAGCGGATAGGCAGTTCCATTGATCACAATATCCGTGAGCTCTAGGGTCAGTTGAGAACTGCCCTTAAATTTCCCGGACGACGATGCTTGCGCAAGGACTCCATAAACCGTGGTTCTCTTGGGCGCCACGGTTACATCGTAGGCTTGCAGATTTGCTTCCAGTGCCGCAGTGAAGCGATACCCGGCTTTCTGTTTGCTCGAATCCACAGAATCTATCATACGAACTAATATTCGAGTTCCTGCCGGCACGGTGACTCTCTTCGAACCCTGAGCGGGTGATAACGGTGTTAGACCTAATGTGAGAATCGCTGTCAGCAGGAGCGCCGCCCCTCTAATTTTCATGTCTCGCATATCCAGCCTCCCCTTGATGATCTTCATGAGCCCACCACCGGCAGTGCTGAGGCAATCTTGAGGTCGATTATCGTCAGCAATTGATGTTCAACCTGCACAAAACGAGCGGCCGTTATCGCTCCCAAGTCCTGTTTGACTCGTTCATAGTATTTGGCCAGCAGTTCGCCCCGCTGCTTCTGATAAGCCAATGCGTTCTTTATCAACTCGTCCGCTTTATCGTCGGTCATCGTCGAGTACGATTTGGCGTACTCTTGAATGTTCGCCACGCGCATATCGTTGAGCTTGCTGAGCTCGGTGTCGTAGTCCCGATAAATGGGCCAAAACTTGGCCGCGTCTTCGGCGTCGAACTGCATGACCGTTCCCAGCAGCTTTGCTTTTTCCGTTCGCACGTCCTTGCGTAGGAGGGCGATGTACTCCTGTATGTTCGCTTCCTCTGGAGTCGGAGCCGTCGCAGCGGGCGCCGGCGGCTTCGTCGCCGTCTTCGTTTGCGCGACCAAGGCCGCGCTTGAAGTCATACACGTGACGAGAAAAACTGCCATTACCATTGCACGCATGGTGATTGTCCTCATTTTTCCTCGCGGAACGCACCTAAGAATTTGTGGCGGCCTGGAAGTCAGAAGCGCAGGAGCAAACCGCCGAAACAGTACACCCGGCACTCAAATAGAGTCAAGCTTCCCTATGTCTCGGATCGAGCTTTCTTCGGGCTATTGTTCGCCTGCTCGTGGACCTTGCTGATTCCGACTATGATTTTCCTATGAAAGAAATTCATCCCGACACTGGTAATTTTGCCAGTTATCAAACCTCACCGCTAAAGCTATCTTCCACTCTCGGTCAACTGCAAGGCGAAGATGGGGCTCTAGATTTACGCTCGAAAAGCTGGAAACCTCCTTTTTTTGTTCAGGCTTTTTCTTCCTGGAAAGCACCACGGGAACAGACGGAAAGAAGGTAAGACAGCGCATGGATACTGAAACTGGGGAGGACCCATCGGAGAAACGATAGCGCAGGGCCTGGAAGAAGGCTATGCGGACAAAGGAAGCTATTCCACGGGTACTACTTCAAGGTTTTGAAAGGGCAAGGTCCTGCTGCCCACCTGGGCCAACTCGACTACGTGATCGAAGGCGCGATGATCGGTGGGTTTGCACTGGTTGCGGTACCTGCCCAGTATCGGGTGACAGGCGTGATGAATTTCATCGCCAGCTACGATGGCGTGGTCTACCAGAAGGACCTGGGTCCGGACTCGTTTGACATAGTCAAGAAATGGAGCGCTATAACCCGGATAAGACCTGGGATCGCACGGACGACGAAGAGTAGTTTGACTCGCTCTGTAAACGGGTTGCGCCGGCGAAATATGGGTTTGCGTCTCGAGTACCTAACCTCGAAGTCGGCTTGGTTCACGACGGGTGATGTAATTGATGCCATTCGCTAATTGGGTCTGCCCAACCAGGAATACTGCCACGCGACGGAAATATTCTGGTAGTTGCCGCCATATCTGATATAGGCGCCGTTGTTGTAGCTGAGTTTTATAGACTGATGCCTGGTCACCGGGATCGACGCGGTCACACCCACCCGCGAGTTCCTCTGCAGCGTCACAGGATTCTCGACTCCGTTTATGCTTGTTGTGCCTCCGAACCAATAATTGCCGTCGGCTGAAATCCAAAGTCGAGGCTTAAAATCATAGCTGAGATGCCCTTCGAACGAGCCGACCGGAGTTTCGGACTGGGTATTGGTGCCGGGAGAGAATTGGTTGTTCGAAAAGAATTCGTGATTATCGGTGAAGAACCAGACGGCCCCATAAGCATCGAGGATCCAGTGGCCCCAGCGTCGTGAGTAGCCTATCTCAGGTTTGATGGCCCAGCGATTGGTTCCCAGATTGATGAGTTTCGTGGGATCGTACTGCCCTGCCAGCGGCACAAGTTTAATGCTTGCGCCCAAGATGGTCTTCTGCCGCCATTTGATGAACTCGGGGGCATTCATGGCCGGGCCACCTATGAGATTTATGGAAAACCTGAAAGTGGGGGCAAGGAAACCAGAGCGGTACGCCGATGCCTCGGCACCGACCACGGTCCCATGAAAATTCCCAACGCCGTAGGGTAACGAAGCAGTGAAGGCAGCGGTGCGGCCGAAAAGCCTGAGCGAGTGGGAGTAGCTAAAGACCGGAACGTGGACCCTGGCCGTAGCGCCGGTGATGGGGAGGGTTCCGTCAAATATGATGCCGCCGTCGTAGAAGGAATACGTCAGAGTGACCGCGTTGGAATGGACGGGAGTGATGAGATAAGCGCGGGGAGCGAGATCCTGGGCATGGCAGTTGCCGGCGGCGAGGCAAGCACTGAAGATGAGAACGAGCCGTCGGGACCCTGCGCTTAAGAACTTCATTTTACTCAATGTATGGATGGCGCGCGGGACCTGGCACCTGTAAGTATTGACAGGTTGCTTCTATCCCAGCGGCGCGTAATATGCGACTGTCCCACGGATCAGATCCCGGCGCGTGAAAGTCGCGACTTAATGCTGGGAGTCATGCGTCTTGAAGGTGGGCGATGGCCAGCGCTTCGTTGAATCCTGCCCGAGCAACCGAGCAGAACCTCCGCACTCCAGACACAGACACCGAAGCTAGAGAGCATAAATACCCGTACCTGGACACGCCGCCCTAGGGTTACCACGTAATCCGTTTGGAGACGCTCTAAAGAGCAAGGGCGCTGGAACGTTCGAGAAGATTTTGGGAGGGCTGTGATCATGAGCAAGACCTCAGAAGGACTGCGTTTAGAAGCTGAGCGCGACCAAAAGATAGCTTGGAAAAAGTGGGGACCCTATCTGAGTGAACGCCAGTGGGGCACCGTACGCGAAGACTATAGCCAAGACGGGAATGCCTGGGACTATTTCAGTCATGACCAAGCACGCTCGCGCGCGTACCACTGGGGAGAGGATGGGCTCGCGGGCATTTCCGACGATAAACAAAAGCTTTGCTTTGCCCTGGCGTTGTGGAATGGCCAAGACCCGATCCTGAAAGAGCGCCTATTCGGACTGACGAACAGCGAGGGCAATCACGGAGAGGACGTAAAGGAATACTACTTTTATCTGGAGAGCACGCCGACGCACTCCTACATGAAGTACCTCTACAAATATCCACAGAGAGCTTATCCGTATGACCAGCTGGTGAGCACCAACCGGAATCGTACGCGCAACGATTTCGAGTACGAACTGCTGGATACGGGCGTCTTCAATGACGATCGCTATTTCGATGTGTTTGTCGAATATGCGAAAGAGGCGCCGGAGAATATCCTGGTCAAAATCACGGTTTTCAACCGGGGGCCGGAGCCCGCTACCTTGCATGTGCTCCCGACGCTGTGGTTCCGCAATGAGTGGTCGTGGAGTGGTGATGTTGTTCGTCCGAATCTCAAGGAACTATCCACGGAAGGTGGCGCTAGAGCGATTTTCGCTTCGCATCCCGAGATAGGAGACCGGATTCTACATTGTGAAGGCGCGGAGGAGTTGCTTTTCACCGAGAACGAAACGAACAATGAACGGCTTTTTCATTCGCCGAACCGGAGTCCGTATTTCAAGGACGGGATTAACAACTACCTGGTGAATGGACGGCGCGAGGCCGTGAATCCCGACAAGAATGGGACGAAAGCCGCGGCGCATTATCGAATCACGGTGGGTGCGGGCCAATCTCAGACTCTTCGTCTGCGACTGGCCGAGGCAGCACCGGCGAGCTTACCGTCGACGGAGAAAAAGCAAAGCGTTCCGTTTGGCAGTGGCTTCGACGCGACAATGCAAGCGCGGCAGAAGGAGGCAGATGAGTTCTATGCCACCGTCATTCCATCGTCGTTGACGGCCGATGCGGCAAACGTGATGCGGCAGGCATTGGGGGGCATGCTTTGGACCAAGCAGTTCTATTTTTACGACGTTGAACGATGGTTGGCAGAGCATGGAGCCGACCCGTTCAAGGCTAACGGCCGTACTGCCCCACGCAACGACCACTGGCACCATATGTACAACGCAAACATCATTTCCATGCCGGACAAATGGGAATATCCCTGGTATGCGGCGTGGGACCTGGCCTTCCACATCGTCGCACTGACGCTAGTGGACCCGGACTTTGGCAAAGAGCAGTTGGACTTAATGCTCCGGGGATCCTACCTGCACCCTAACGGGCAATTACCGGCGTATGAGTGGAACTTCGGCGACGTTAACCCTCCGGTGCATGCCTGGTCTACGATCTTTACCTATCGCCTGGAGAAAGTTCACGGAAAAGGTGACCTGGACTGGCTGGAGCGGAGTTTCCACAAGCTGCTAATAAATTTTACATGGTGGGTCAATCGCAAGGATCGCACCGGCAAAAACGCTTTCGAGGGCGGATTCCTTGGGCTGGACAATATTGGCGTCTTCGACCGCAGCGCGCCGCTTCCAACCGGCGGGCACCTAGAGCAAGCAGACGGCACTGCATGGATGGCGCTGTTCTGTCAGAACATGCTGGAGATCGCGGTGCAGCTGGCGATGGAGAAGCCAGCCTATGTGGATATGTGTGCCAAGTTCGTCAAGCACTTCCTATGGATCGCGGCAGCCCTGGTACATGGGGGCGGGGATGTAGGGATGTGGGACGAGGAAGATGGGTTTTTCTACGACGTCCTGCGGCTGCCTGACGGCACCGCTCAGCGCTTGAAGGTGCGTTCCATGGTGGGACTGCTCCCACTGTGCGCCGTTACGGTGTTCGAGGGAGAAGTTGTAGGAAAATACCCCGAGCTAGGCGAACAACTGCGCCGGTTTCTCGTTGCCCGCCCAGAACTCACTGCCTTCATCCACGACCCCGTCAAGGTCGGTTGCGGCGGACGCCGACTGACGTCCGTTTTAAACGAGACCAAGCTTCGCCGGGTGCTGGCGAAGATGCTGGACGAGAACGAATTCTTAAGTGCCCATGGCATCCGGGCACTCTCCCGGTATCACGCCGAGCACCCCTACGTGTTTCGGGCGGACCATCAGGACTACATCGTTTCGTACCTGCCGGGGGAGTCTGACACTGGCATGTTCGGGGGTAATTCCAACTGGCGCGGGCCGATCTGGATGCCCGTGAACGGCCTGATCATCCGTGCATTGCTGCAGTATTACAGCTACTACGGCAATGATTTCACCGTCGAATGCCCTACTGGGTCGGGACGACAGATGAACCTGTACCAAGTCGCGGAAGAGCTATCGCGCCGCCTCAACAACATCTTTTTGAAAGACAAGGATGGCCGGCGGCCGGTCTACGGGGGAACGCGCAAGTTTCAGGAAGACCCCCAATGGCGCGACTACCTTTCGTTCTTTGAATACTTCCACGGAGACAATGGGGCGGGACTGGGCGCAAGTCACCAGACCGGTTGGACGGGCATCATCGCCCGCGGCATGCATCTGTTTGCGACGACCACGCCAGAGCAGGTGCTTGCGCTCGGCAAGGCCGCGGGCGTCACCGAGGTGGCGGAAAAGTCTCGGAGCGCTCAAGCCGGAGCTGCTGCGGGCGGAAACACTCGCTGACAGTCACATCGGTGGATTGAAGCCCGCGAGTTGTGCGTAGGCTACACCCACGGGCAACACTACCGCGGCTACGGACAGTCCCGCGATCGGACTTCGCCCCTCACTCGGAGGGAGGGTAGTACTTTTTTGATGCTTGGCGAGTTCAAGCAAGACTTGACCTCAACGTCGTGAGGCCCTACGCTCTCATTGTTTCGCAGATATCATGGTATTGAGAATGTTTCGTAGATACGATGGTATGGGGCCGACTGGAGCCTTTTTAAGTCGCTCAAGTCGCGTTGCGAGGCACACCTGAGTAAACAGTGCGTGATCCATGACCGTGTAGAGCGAACCTCTTCTACCAACGGCGGAATGCAAAGTTTGGGAGAAGAGACCATCACTGACGCGTCGAATCCTTCACCAACGATTACGCGCATTCTGGTTGTGGAAGATTTCGAACCGTACCGCGCTTTCGTTACTTCTTTCCTCAGGGAAAAGCCGGACATGCAGGTGATTTGCGAAGCGTCGGATGGATTAGATGGGGTTGCAAAAGCCGAACAACTTACCCCCGATTTGATCTTGATGGATATCGGCCTCCCCAAGCTTAATGGAATCGAAGCGGCGCGACAGATTCTGGAGTTCGCTCCGGCGGCGAAGATCATCTTTCTCACCCAAGAAAGCTCCGCCGAAGTAGTGCACGAGGCGCTCCAGTCGGGGGCATGTGGGTACGTCCTCAAATCGAGAGCTGGAAACGATCTGTGGGAGGCCATCGACGCAGCTCTTCGGGGCGAACAATTCGTAGGCAGAGGTTTGGCACGATCTTAGCAACAGAACAGCTCAAGACTTCAACCGAGTCCGGCTAAAGGAGGATTCGCTCAGTTCTCACACTCTTCTGAAGTGTTGTCATTTCTTTCCGCGAGAGATTGGACCGCATAGACCCGCAGTTCAAGCACACAATTATCTTTGGAAATACAAAGATCGATGGCTTTTCCAGCCTCCTCGATCCAGGAAAATGGATGTTCACCTCAGAGTCGAACTCCGCCAGATTGTCTGACGCACATGAATTACAAATAGAAAGATCGGTTTTCATGGTGTATCACTGCTTTCATGGAAACAGCAGGTGTCGGGCATCTTGGCGCTTTCAGATGCCAATGTAAAGAGGCAAATTTCGATTGGCTTTGACCAGGATCATACATAGCTGACGTAGATATATCGTTCGATGCACAGAATTCTTATGCCCTCGCAGACTTCACAACAACATCAAGAGGCACTGTGGCACGAACCATCGTGCCGCGCTGAGGTTGCGACTCGACGAAAAGCTCGCCATGGACCAGCTTGAGCCGTTCCTTCATGCTGGTGAGGCCCAGGCCGCGCCCGGCGATAGCATCTTCAGGATCAAAGCCAATCCCCGAATCGCTCACGGCCAACTCAATCTCATTCGGTGTACCTCTGAGCCAAACCTGCAGGTCCCGTGATCCGCTATGCTTCAACGCATTCTGAATAGCTTCTTGCAGGACGCGGAAGAAACAGAGGGCGATCTCCTGCGGTAGTTTTTTCGGGACGCCCTCGGAATGAAAAGCAATCCGAACTCCTTGCGTCTCGGATATCTCTCTGCAAAAACTGGAGGCCGCTGCTGCGATGCCCAGGTATTCCAGCTTTGAAGAATGGAGACGGTGCGATAGAGCCTGAATGTCGCTTCCTAGAGCCGAAACCTGCTCGCATACTTCGTCAAGGCTACAGCGGACTTCGGTCGCCGAGGCGGGAAGGTCGCCTTTCAATCGTTCCAGATTCACTGCCAGCAACGCGATACGTTGATTGACATCGTCGTGAAGCTCTCGCGCAATCCAGGTACGTTCCTGCTCTTGAGCTTCAATAAGTTTGCGGCTCATGCCGGAGAGCGCCTCTTGCGCCAGCTTGCGCTCGGTGATGTCAATGCACGAGCCGATATAGCCGGCAAAGGAGCCGTCCGCCTTGAAGGTCGGAACGCCCAAGTCGGAAACCCAGCGGTATTCTCCATCGTGCCGCCGCAGGCGATACTCGATCTCGAAAGAGTCGCGCCGGTCGAATGCGCTTGTGTAAGTCTTTAGGCAACCATCGAAATCCTCGGGGTGAACTCCTTCCGCCCAACCATTTCCAAGTTCGGCCTGAAGGGATCGGCCAGTGAACTCCAACCAGGGTTGATTAAAAAACGTACATAGCTTGTCGGTTCCCGACATCCAGATCATTACGGGCGCGGCATTAGTGATCAAGCGAAAGCGCTCTTCACTTTCGTACAGCAACTCCTCTGCGCGCTTCCGCTCCGTGATGTTCCGGGCGATCTTGGAAACACCTACGATCTTGCCTGCCGAGTCGCGTATCGGAGAAATGGTCAAGGAAACATCGAGCCGATTTCCGTTTTTTGCCATGCGTATCGTTTCGGAGTGCTCGAGTGAATCACCCGCTTTGATGCGTCGTAAGATCTCGACTTCCTCCTCCATCAGCTCGGGGGGGATGATCATGGTAATCGGCTGTCCCAGCGCCTCGGCCTCGGTGTATCCAAACATGCGCTGCGCGCCTGGATTCCAGCTCGTGATGACATTCGCCAAACTCACAGAAAGGATGGCGTCATCGGAAGATTGCACGATGGCGGCGAGCTTGCGTTGTGTGTCCTCAGCCCGTTTGCGCTCGGTGATATCCCGAATGATGTAGGTGGACAGCTTCCTGCCGCCGGCTTCCATCCGAGAAATGGAGGCTTCCATGGGAAATTCTTCTCCACTTGCCCGAAGGGCCCACATTGCATCCAAGGCTCCCTTGGCGCGGTCGGTGCCCCAGGTCTCTCCGAAATGGGGAATATGCGCTTCATGAACGGCGCGGAAGTGTCGCGGTATAAAGCGGCTGATCGGAGTTTCAATCGCATCTAGCGCCGGGCAACCGAACATTTTCTCGGCAGCGCTATTGAACACAACGATCCGCTGTTCCTCATCGACAGCGATGATCGCGTCCATTGCTGATCGGATGATGCCCTCCAAACGGCCCTCGCTATCGCGTAGCTTCTCCTGCATCTGCTTTAGCTCGGAGATATCCACCTGGACTGACGCGGTATGTAAGATGTTCCCCTGGGCATCTTTCACGGTCCCCACATTGAGAAGCACCGTTCGCTTCTGCCCCTGCTTGGTGATTATCACCATCTCTTCATTGTCAAGCGTGCCCACCCTTTTCCATTTCTCAAATAGATCAGCCAATTTTGAATGTGACTCGGGAGCATAGATCGTGGACACGGGCTTGCCTATGAGTTCTCCTTTGGTGTAACCGTAGGCTTGGCAAGCTGCTGGATTGGCGTCCAAAATATGACCACTCAGCGAGACCATGTAGCAATATTGCGGCACGGTCGCAAAAAACTGTGCGAAGCGATGCTCGGAAGACCGCCTGGCTGCTTCTGCTCGCTTCATGTCGGTGATGTCGAGCGCGACGGAGAGAGCGCATGGCTCGCCACTCACCTCCATCAATTCCGCTGATGCCAAGCCCGTCAGTACCTCACCGGTTCTTGTGCGAAATTGAAGTTCAAGATTGCGAAGGCCGCCTTTTACCAGTAGCCGTTTCGCGAGTTCCCTTCTTTGGTCGGGATCAACCCACAACCCGATGTCGAAGGGAGTCCGGCCGATTACCTCTTCGCGGCTCCAACCTGTTAAACGCTCAAAGGTTTCGTTGACGTCGATGTAGTGATGATCCTTGGCGCTTGTTAGAGTGAGAGACATAGGGCTCTGGTGAAAAGCCTTGGAAAATTTCTCTTCAGATTTCTTCAGTGCCTCGCCTGCGTTTTTACGCTCCTCAACCAGCGCGGCCAGAACCATGAAAGGTCCAGCCGTAAAAAACAGGAACAACTGGAGCGAAAACACATTCTTGAGCGGTCCCGATTCGATGAACGGACCCCGTCCATGGACTGCGCCCCAAATGGACAGGAAAGCAACTGCGATGACCGAAGAACCGACCCCAAGCAATTCGAAACGCAAAGCGGCCCACAGGAGAAACGGCACGGGAGAATAAAGCATTGCTGCAGGGAGGGTCCCTCTGGGAGCAGCGAAAGCGAAGTACCCTACGAGAGCTAACCCCGCAAACAGCGCGATTGCTTCCAAGTAGTGAGTCCGCGGTTTATCTACCCATGCTGGAATTTCTCTGCCCCAACCCCAAATTACCGGTACCAGGATCAGAAATCCTAACGCTTCTGAGAAGAAGGAAATCTTCCAGCTACTCCAGTAGTCCCCCTTGGTTGCAAACGCGCCGATAAACGCTCCAAGGCATGGCGCGAGGAATACCGCAAAGAACGAGTACTTTGCGAAAGCATTCAGGCTATTCAGCTCCGGCGTGCCACTGAAGGAGTAGCTAAGACACAAGGCGGCTATGAGGACTTCAACCGTGTCAGTCAAAATAAGGAGGGCAATTGAAACCAGCGGCAGGCCCTCCTGTAAGTCATAGAGAACAAACGCTGCAAAGGCCGCTGCGATGAGTAGTGGCCAGAGTCTTCGTTGCACGAGCAACAAGATGGACACCAGAAGCACGTTACCCGGCCAGAGCGCCCAGCTCATCTGCGGACGAATCACCAGTGATCCGCCCAGCTTTGCGGCCAGGTAGGACATCGCAGCCACCAGGCCCACCAACATCACTATGTGGAACGCATCCAGATTCGGAAGCACAACCGACTGGCGTCCGCGAGTGGTTTCGATGGCCTACCTCCGATGCCGCCGGAACGGTCTGTGGCGCAATTGGACCCCGAGCGAAAGGGCGCTCGAAAGCCCATGCAGAAGATGCCAGGATGCTACACCCGACGAAGGGTAGTTAGCCACTTAGTCTTATAACGCCTGGTCCGAGGTACGGGAGGCAGGCACGAGAGTGGAACGGTGCTCGCCACGATGTCGATCGTTTCGTTCGACGGGCTGGAGATCGCGATGAAACGTGAATTGGCGCAACCCGTGAATGGACCAACATGTAGGAGCGCGACGGGAAACAAGACCCTCGCTACGCGTGAACCCGCTCACGTTGAGTTTGAGATCTCGCACTCGCTGGGGATGCTCAGGGCTCATATCGCGATGTTAACCTTGGCATCACAGCCTACACATCACGGCCCTATGGATGTTTTTTCCGACAACCAATCCCATGCGGTACTCGTCGGTCATTTCTTTGGCGGCGGATAATTCTTCAAAAGCTTTTGGACAGCTTTGGTGATGTTCTTTTGCTTTTTTTCGGGCTTAGCATTGGGATCCAAGGTCTTTGAGGCTGTTCCGCGCCACACGAGTTGTTTCTGAGCGGCATCGTACATGCTCAGGTCGAGCTGGCCAATATAGACGGTAGACGTGGAGCCGTATGTCGTTGTCGTCGCCATTCCACCATATCCATACCATCCTCTTCCCCACCCGGGACCGTAACCCCAACCCGTGTTGTATGCCGTGAACTGTTTCTCCGTGCCGACCGCGGTCTGATAGCCGATATAGAGGTCGGCAGAATCGAGATCGGTCTTTGTCAGCCCTTTGTTGGCGAGTTCCGCGTCGATCGCGGCCGTTATCTGCTTCGCTGTTAGTTCATTTGGTTGGTCGGCATCCTTGATCGCCACCCATTTGTAAGTTTTGTATTTTGAAAAGTCTTTGTCTTTGTCGAAGTCGTAACGGACATCCTGAGCGCCCGCAGATGTTACCGCCACGAAAAGCAAAGCAGTTGCCAGCAGTATCAGCCTTCTCATTTTCTCGTTCCCCCTTTGAAGGAAGTCACGATCCCTTCAGGAACATCGCGCAGCACGCCGAGCGTCACCAATTGTCGTCGGTAGGCTCCCAAGTCTTGTCTGGGTTGTAGAGCTCCATGCTTTTGAATATGTTGAGCGTGTCCGGGCCTAGATCTTTCTGATAAACGACCCCTTCGTAGCTGACGATGAAGGTCTCCACACCCGTAACGCGGTAGTCTGCCGGCGCGGCGGCAAGGGCAAATCCTCCGATCATCGCCCCGTTTACGACGAAGTCCATTTGGCCTAGCCGCGTGCCGTGGCCTTGTCCCTTCAAAATCTTGAAATAGTAACCGTGATAGGGCTGGCTCTTACTCGAATAGCCTTGCTCGATCGCCTGGGCAATTCTTTCTCCGACGGGGCCTCCCCAGCTTCCATCCGGATTCTTCCAGGCAAGGCCATCATGTTTTCCTGGCGTGCTGATGATGCGCTGCGCGTATTGGTTCACCTCGTCACCATCATGCTTTTCCAGAGCATATTCGTCCTGGGCTTCCACGTAGCCACGGCAGATTTGGATAGCGTCCAGTTCGTTGGCACCGATGCGCCGGAATAGAATCTCTTCCCGCCCTGCTTTGGTATCGAAAGACCACTTCCCTCCCTCTTTTACAAGCGGGATGGGAAGTGGCCAGTTGTCATTGCCTACGGATAGGATGGCGCGGTTGGAATCGTTGGGATCGGGAGTGATCTCGTTTTTTTCGCGGGCTTTTTCGGCAAACGCGGCAGCAGCGTTCTTGTCACGGACAGGATCTTCCGAGGACACCAGGTCTTCGCCATCCGGACCAAGAATCTCGTTCAGCGCAGGCTGGTCAAAGCCTTCCGTCGCGTGAATTAATGCTTCGGAGGCTTGTTTGGGCGTTGCGAACGCTTTCGGCGATGCCTGTGCCGATGCGGTCTGCCCGGATTGCTGCGCCCCTCCCGAGAGTGTTGCTGCGGTGCCGAAGAGGGCAATCAGCAGGAAGAATCGGAGAACTGTTGTTTCGAGAACGCTCGCTGCTTTTGACTTCATTTGGTTTTCGTTCATCATGGCTCGATTACCTCCGGGGCCCGCCGCCACCGCTACGGGAAGCCCCCATGCTGGACGCACCCCGCGAACTGCTTGCCCGTGTAGCGCTTCCACCCGCACCACCGGAAGCACCACTCAGTGCGCTGCCCCTGGAACTAGCAGTCGTGCTTGGCGATACACTTCGATTGCCGACGCGATCTCCGCCGCCCGCTCCGCCAGAGGCCCCCGTGCGATTTGTTCCGGCACTGGCACCACCGCTGCCGGTGGCACGATTCGCGGCGCCCGTGCCAGCATTGGTGCGGTTTGCGCTGGCGTTCCCTGCCGAAAGACTGCCCGCGGTCGGCTGTGGCCTGGCGCCTGCTTGGCCTTGGTTTGGACGAGTGCCACCAGCCTGCTGACGTGAACCTGCTTGGGCCTGGGTCTGGCGCGCATTCGCTTGCCGCGTGCTCATGGAATCACCGCGAGCGGTGCCCCCGTATTGGTTCGCCGTCGCTCGGTTCGAATACGGAGCGCCGCCACGGTGCTGGGCATTGTGCTGCCAGTTGTTATTTCCCCCGGTTCGATTGCCGCTAGCGTTGTTGACGTTCTGCCGATTGTTGTTAATATTCTGTTTATTCGAGTTGTTGATGAAATTATTATTATTGTTTATTGTTATGTTATTGTTACTTTTGTAACCGCCGCCCCAACGCGGGTAATAACCCCACCCTCCACCCCAAGCCGCTCCAACAGCTATTCCGACGCCGAACGAAATCGCCATACCGGCGGCGTAGTAGCCCGGCGGTGGATAATAAATTGGCGGATAGGGATAAATGGGCGGCCCGTAGACCACGACTGGGTTATAGGTAGGAACGTAAACTACTTGTGGGTTGGCTTGTTCAATGATTATGACGGTCTTGTTCTCAATTACCTTGGTTTCTACTTTCTGCTGCTCGCTGGGTTTCAAGTTCCCGGTGTCTTTGGCTTTCGCGCGCATTCTCTGGACAGCGTCCATGACGTCGGACTGCTGAGCTAAGAAGGCGTTTCCCAGGTCAGTTGTCCACTTAATGTCATCCGCCAGGCGCTTGGCCACGTCAGGAAGGGCGGCTAATGCTTGGACGCTCGGGTCCCAATCCTCTTTCATCACTGCGTCGGCCAGAGCTTGATCGCTCAAGCCTTTGTTTTTCGTCAGCCATTGCTGAAGCTGGATGATTTCTAACGGATATGTTGATGCCGCGAGCACTTGCGCGAGAAGCGGGTCTGGATACAGGGCAATCGGCGCAACCAGAGAATCCAATTGATCATTAGGAATCTTGGGAGCCGCCTCGTCGGGTGCGGCAGCCTGCTGTCCGGATCGCGCCTGCGCCGGGGGAGGCACGGAGCCGGAAATCAATAAAACGGAGCATGTTACCGCCATGATCTGGCTACACAAGCTGCGGGTGTGGATCGGCATTTCTTCACTCCTCTACTCCGTCGTGGGTTCCTTATGAAAAGCCAAGCCGCTCGATTGGGCCACTGGCAAAACTACCAGTCAGACGACGCGGCTCAACGAGTACCTACCATCTGTCACTTTTGACAGTTTCCAGCGGCCTGAATTTTTCATACCGTCGGCGCTGTCAGACAGAGTTCATGCGCCTAATCGGTGTAAAAACGCGGGAAGCGTATATGACACCGCAGGCCAGAGTCGGGGCGTCTTCGGACGACACCATGAAGCTTCGAAGAGTTGAACGCGTTCTTCTCGTGATCGGTCTTGTGTTACTGGCCGTATGGGGTGCTGCGCGATTCTACCGGGTGATCGGTTCGAGGGCAGCAATTGCGCGATTCCAAGCGGACCAGCCGACGGACCCAATCGACAGGGCTGCCGTATTGCCGAATCCCGACTCGAACTCACCGATTGATTTCCGCCTTTGGTCGGTTCAACGCATCTCGGCCTACAAGGAGAGTCTCAGCCAGAAGATGGATGTTCCCTTGGCGATCCTTCGCATTCCGAAGATCGACGTTGAGGTGCCGGTATTCAACGGCACGGACGACCTTACGCTGAATCGCGGAGTCGGAAGGATTCTGGGGACGGCCAGGATCGGACAACCAGGCAATCTGGGGATTGCGGGACACCGGGACGGGTTCTTCCGTCCGTTACAGAACATGATCGTGGGTGACCTCATCGAACTCGATCGGCCGGGACACACGGAAAGGTATGCGGTCAGCGGAATCAAGATTGTCACGCCAGAAGATGTTTCCGTTTTGGATCCGACGCCGATTCCCACTTTGACACTGGTCACATGCTATCCGTTTTATTTTGTCGGACATGCTCCCAAGCGGTACATCGTGACGGCGTCTTTCGAAACTACTCAGGAGTCGGACCTCGGCGCTCATGAGGAGTCCATTTCCACGGGGAAGAACACTAAAAACAAGGAGAAGAGAAAATGATTTCAACCAGGTTCTCAAGAACAATCTTGCGTGGCCTGCTGGGTGGAGGCGCTCTTTGTCTAGCCTTCTCCCTGCCGTCGGTAGCGCAAGTGCAAAGCAGCACGGCAGTAGAACACGGTCCAGCAGCCAAGGACGTTACTGTCCAGCGCGGTGAGATTGTCTACATCAGCGGGAATAGCGTGGTCCTCAAGATGGAGGACGGCTCGCTACGGCAATTCGACAACGTTCCAGAAAGCCTCACGTTCATGGTTGACGGTCAGCCAGTCAACATCAACAACGCGAAAGTGGGAATGAAGCTCGAAAAACAAACGGTGAGAACAACCACGCCGAAAACGGTTACCACAGTCGAGACCGTGACCGGTAAGGTGTGGCATGTCAACCCGCCGAACAGCGTTATTCTGACGCTTGAAAACGGCGAAAATCAGCAATTCAAAATCCCCAAAGGTCAAAAGTTCACAATCGATGGCCGACAAACGGACGCTTGGGGTCTCAAAAAGGGAATGAATGTCTCAGCTCAACGAGTGGTTGAGGTTCCCTCAACGGTGGTTGCAGAGCAAGTTAGCAGGACGGGAAGTGCACCGCCACCACCCGCTCCACCGAAGCAGGATGTACCGATTCTGATCGTCATGGCGGCACCGACACCTGCGCCGGCGGCTGAGCCTGCTGCGGAGGCAGCCCCTGCGGCACTGCCGAAGACGGCCAGCAATGTGCCGCTCATCGGACTGCTCGGTGCGCTGTTCTGCGCCTTTGCTTTGATCGCAAGGGCGATTCGCATGACGACCACGCGATTCGCAGGTCTCACCAGAGGCTGATAACGACTGCTCGCATTTCCCCAACGCCAGCGGGATGGGGCCGGCTATGCCGACCTCGTCCCGCTTTCGGCACATACGAGATACGCAACATAAGTGAGGAACGGCAAACGCAGGGATTGTTTGGGGAAGGAGATCTTGTTTTCAGTCTGTTGATCCCACCACAATACGACTCTTCACGGCGAATTGGACTAGCTCGGCATTTGTTCGAAGCCCAAGTTCCTGCATGATGCGATATTTGTGAAACGCCACGGTGCGAGGTGTCACTTTCAGGGCATACGCCACCTGTTTCATGGACTTACCCTCCGCCAAAAGTTGGACGACTTCTCGCTGGCGCGGAGTGATTGCTTTAGGGTGCTTCCTGCCGAGCGGATCGCGAATGAAGGATTCCTGCATGCCTCGAGCAATTTTCGGCGTCACGTAAGTCTTGCCTCGGAGAACCACCTGGATAGCAGAGAGCAACTCTGAAGCCGCGGACTTCTTCGACACGTAAGCGGACGCTCCCGCCCTTATCGCCTCGACGGCGAGTTCTGGATCTTCGTTCATCGTCAGAAAAACGAGTTTGACGCCGGGCATTTTCTCTTTGAGTTGGCGGCCTGCTTCCAGGCCGTTTAGAAGCGGCATGGCAATATCAACTACAACCACATCGGGGTTAAGCAAAGCGGCAGAATCCAGGAGAGCATGCCCGTCAGCGACGGTGGCTACAATCTCGCAGTGAGGCGCCAACAACTGCGATAAGGCGTCGGCTACGAGAGTATGGTCATCGGCCAGGATCACTCGCGGTAATTTCATTGTGCCCTCAGCATTGATAGCGAATGGCAGGGAAAGATTTTTCCGGGTCGGCGTGGTGACTATACCACGGGCGCAATGGCAATTCTGAGTTTTATAAGTTCTTGCAAATGATACACTTCGGGTGCGTTTGTATTCATCAAGAAGCTAGTTTTCGCCGTCATCAGAGGGGCTGACATCCGTGGTCATGACCGCGCGCCCATAT
>Ga0185299_10002660_pt1 | contig 26640 bp, 30 predicted proteins | sample PaiPotPPA55metaG_FD_128002 | JGI IMG/M metagenome (GOLD analysis project Ga0185299, IMG submission 128002) | Iron sulfur acid spring bacterial and archeal communities from Banff, Canada, to study Microbial Dark Matter (Phase II) - Paint Pots PPA... ...
CGTGCTCGCTTACGCTCGCCTTCGTGGAGCGGGAGACTCGCACGCCTTGTTTGAAAGTCGGGCGCCGAAGGCGCCCGTTGCGCTCCACTCATGCTCGCTTACGCTCGCCTTCGTGGAGCGGGAGACTCGCACGCCTTGTTTGAAAGTCGGGCGCCGAAGGCGCCCGTTGCGCTCACCTCCCCACTTGCTGGGGAGGTCGACCCTGGCCGAAGGCCACGGCCGGGTGGGGGGCTGGAGCTTTTTTTATTGGGTCACAAACGACGAGGAGACGGAAATTGAAAAAGATCGCTAACGGTGGCTTTGAGATCAAAGACTGGCAGGAGAAGCCGGCGGGTGCGAAGACCGGCCCAAAGGTCACGCGAGCCTCGGTCAAGCAGCGCTACACCGGCGACATGAAAGGCACCGGCACGATCGAGTATGTGATGTCCTACCGTCCCGACAAGACGGCTGAATACTCAGGCGTGGAAGTAATCACTGGCAGCATCGGCGGCAGAAAGGGATCGATCGCCCTGATGCTCCGAGGCAAGTACGACGGTAAAGAAGCCGTCACCAAATGGCAGGTGGTGTCCGGCGGCGGGAGGGGGGCTTTGAAGGACCTCACCGGCAAGGGGGAGTTCTCGGCGCCCATGGGGAGCAAAGGCAAATACACGCTGAACTACGAAACGCCCGACTGAACCACGGCGGAGATTTGATTTCTTCACCGGCTTGACTTAGGCTCGTTAAGACTTCGTCCGGGTTGCATTGGGGGATGTGGAATGCGACGACATCGATTGCTAGCTCTCGCGGCGCCCGCCGTCCTGGTCGCCTCGCTCTTCGGCAGCACGCCCGCGGCCGCTTCGGGGGTCGGCAACGTGCCGCAGGGAACGCAGAGCGACGCCGCCTACGCCGCCAGCACGGCGACATTCGGGGTCACCAACGTTTTCGCCACCACACAGAAGACCAGCTGCTACCGGCCAGAAGTTCCGTACTTCGGAAACCTTGGCCCGGCCAACGGCTACAGCGGAATGACCGCCTGCGCTGGCACCGCGACGACGCGCGAGGACACCGGGCTCACACCGTACCCGAGCCAGGTGGGCAGCAATGTGGGATTTCCCGCCGCCGAGCCGATGCTCGTGAAGAATCACTCTGAATCCGACATTCGCGTCGATCCGACGAACTCCAAGCACCTCATTGGAACCTCGAAGTGGGCGGTGAGCGCTGAAGGCTACAACCACCTGCTCGGCTTCTTCGAGTCCTGGGACGGTGGGAAGACCTGGCCGGTGCAGGGCCACATTCCGGGCTATGAAGGTTGGACAGACAACACCGATCCCGTCGGCGCGTTCGACTCCTTCGGCAACTTCTACACGCTGATCTTGCCGTACGAGTTCTATTACAACGCCGACGGCAGCCACAACTTCAAGACCAACCAGAACATCGAGCCCAACCCGGCGATCCCGGCGGAGGCGATCACCATCTCGATCCGCAAACACGGCGCCAAGGCAGCGGACGACTGGACGACCAACCGCGCCGGCGCGATGGACACCATTGCCTCGTACCCGTCCAAAGGACGCGAGCCGGACAAGCAGTGGCTGACCATCGACACGAACCCCGCCAGCCCGCATTTCAACCGGGTCTACGCATTGTGGGTCGTGTTCGACTCTCTTACGCCGGTGCCTTTCTCCTCTTACGCGGACGCGAACTCCGACGGGACCCACAGCGCATGGTCCACGCCGGTGCGCCTCCCCAGCGCCGGCAACAACCCGCAGGGCGACACCTACCTGCTGCCGCACGTGGACGGCAACGGGAACGTCTACACGCCGATCACCAACTTTGCCGACAAGTCGACCCTGACGAGCATGCTGCTCGACCGCTCGACAGACGGTGGGGTGAGCTGGGAGTCCGTCTCCACGATCGCCCACAACGTGGTCGCGCCGCCCCTCGAGTACGCCAACACGAACTTCCGCGACGGTATCGAGGACACCTTCGCGGTGGGCCCCGGTCGCCTGGCCAACGGCCAGTATCCGCTGTACTCATCCTGGGAGGACTACAGCGCGGGTTTCGGCAACCTGGTGCTCAGCGCGTCCTATGACGGCGGCCAGACGTGGTCGGCGCCGATCCAGATCAACGACAACGCCAACCCGAACGTCGATGCCCTCCAACCGAACTTGACGACCGCGGCCGACGGCACCGTGCTGGTCGCGTTCTACGACCGCCGGCTCTCCTGCCCGACCGGCCTGGAGGCGGCGGCCGCCGGTCTCAACCTCGACCCGAACAACCCGGCCGGGGCGACCAACTACTGCATCAACGCAAGCCTGCAGGCGTACAGCGCAGCGCTCAGCCCGATCGCAAACAACATCCGCATCAGCCTGCACACGTGGGACCCCCAGCTCAACTCGATGAAGGCCGGCGGCATCGGGCGCTTCGAGGGATTCATCGGCGACTACTTCGGCAACATCACCAGCGGCTCGGTCGACATCACGACGTCGGTGAGCACCTTCGACGGCGGATCGAACCCGAACCACTTCCAGCAGCAGGTGGTCGCGAGCGTGACGATCCCCTGACCAAAGACAGTTGATTTAGAGGGGTTCAGGGCGACCTGGACCCCTCTAGCATTTACCGGCCCGGCCCACTCAAGGAGGAATCGCCCATGGCGCGCACCCCACTGCTGAGACATTTCCAGGAGCTCTTCGACGACTTCGACGAGGCTGAGCGATCCGGTCGAACCGTCGAGTCGGTGCAGGAAGACCGCCGCCAGATGCGGCTCTCGCGTCGCGACTTTCTCAAGGTGGGTGGCGCCGCCGTCGGGGCCGCGGCCCTGAGCGGGCCGATGGCTGCCTGGGCGGCCACGGTCGGGCGCAGCAACCAGCAGCAGGGGAGGATCGCGATCGTCGGTGGAGGCATAGCGGGGCTGAACGCGGCGCTCACGCTGCAGGACGCGGGCATCACGTCAACCGTCTACGAGGCGTCGGGCCGCGTCGGCGGTCGGATGCACTCCGACACCACGTCATGGCTCAACGGACAGACGAGCGAGCACTGCGGAGAGCTCATCGACACCAAGCACAAGACGATCCTGGGGCTGACCACCCGATTCAAGCTGCCCACCGTCGACCTGCTCGCCGCAGAGCCGAACCAGTCGACCGAGACCGACTTCTTCTTTGGCCACTACTACACGAGCGCCCAGGCGAACGCTGATTTCAACCCGGTCTGGAACGCGGTCAAGAAGGACCTCACGGAAGCGCCCTTCCCAACGCTCTACAACAGCTCTACGCCCGCGGGCCAGGCGCTCGACAACATGAGCCTCTTCGACTGGATCGAGACCCGCGTGCCGGGCGGGCACACCTCGAGCATGGGACAGCTGCTCGACGTCGCTTACAACATCGAATACGGCAACGTCACGACCCAGCAGAGCTCGTTGAACATGGTTTACCTGCTCGGGTTCCAGCCGGTGCCCGGCAACTTCCGGATCTTTGGCGCCTCCGACGAGCGCTACCACATCGCCGGCGGCAATGAGCGGCTTCCGCAAGCAATCGCAGCTGCGCTCGCTTCGGGCACGGTACAGCTGAACACCGCGCTCACCGGGATCATTCACAACCTGGACAACACATACACGGTGACCTTGAAGAGCGGTGGCGTCACGTCCACCAGGACTTTCGACCGCGTGATCATGGCGATCCCGTTCTCGGTCCTTCGGAACATCCTCGGCTCGGCGAGCAGCGCCTATACCGCCGCCGGCTTCACCAGCCTCAAGCACACCGCGATCACGCAGCTCGGCTACGGCAAGAACTGCAAGCTGCAGCTCCAGTTCGACACGCGCCTCTGGAACACCCCAGGCCCGTGGGGACTCGGCAACGGCCTGACCTACTCGGATACCGGCTACCAGAACACGTGGGACGTCACTCGCGGTCAGGATGGGACCACAGGCATCCTCGTCGACTACACCGGTGGCGGCGTTCCGCTCGCGTCCTTTACAGGCGATGCGACCGACCCGATGGTCGTGAACAGGTTCGCGAAGACGTTCCTCAGCCAGATCGAGCCGGTGTTCCCGGGCATCACCAAGCGGTGGAACGGCCGCGCGACCCTCGACGTGCCCCTCAGCAACCCTTTCTTGCTGGGCTCGTACTCGTACTGGAAAGTTGGCCAGTACACCTCGTTCAGCGGTTACGAAGGCGCCCGGCAGCCAGACATCCACACCGGGAAGTGCCACTTCGCGGGCGAGCACTGCTCGACCAACTTCCAGGGCTTCATGGAGGGCGGGGCGGAGGAGGGCGCGCGAGCGGCAGGCGAGATCCTGAGCGACTACAAGGCCGGAATATTTCCCTGAGGTTCGCCCAGCCGTAAGGACATCGCCAGCCAGGCCATCACGGCGGTCGCCACCAGGCCGGGGGCGAAGGCGAGCGCGGCCACGCCCGTGAGGTCCCACAGGGAGCCGGCAATCAGCGGCACGACGAACGCGGTCCCGTACTGCACCGTGAAGACCGCGGCGCTCATGCGGTGTACGTCTCCCGCCGCGGCGAGCCGCGGTGGGAGCGTGAGCGCAACGATGAACGCCAGCGCCGCGGCAAAGCCGAGCACGAACGCCCAGGCGATCACGGCCGGGCCGGGAGTGAGCACGATGCCCAGCTGCCCGACCGCCATCAGCACGGCCGACCCGATGAAGCCGATGCGACCGGTAAGCAGCCGCTCCCTGAGCGCGACCGCGGGCGCCGTCAGGAGCTGGGCGCCGTTGAGGACGAAGAGGGTGGGATTGATGAGGTTGTGGCGCCCGGTCTGGTCCAGGAAGTCGGGCACGTACGCATTGGTCCCGAAGTAGACGGCCGACGCCATGCCCATGACGAGACCGATCCGCACGGCCGGGCCCTCGCGCCAGCTGGGCCACCAGCGGGCGGCCACCGCGGGGCGCGCTCCTCGCCGGGGCGCCGCGAGCACGATCGCGATGCCGCTCAGGAGGACCACCACCGACCACGACGCGATCGCCCACCGCCAGTCGCCGTGAGCGAGGGGCAGGACGCCCACCGGTGAGGTCAGACCGGTCGGCACCGTCTCCCCGATCAGGATTCCGTTGCTGTAGACCGCGGTGGCGACGGCGATCCGGCGGGGGAACCACTCGCGAACCAGCGACGGAAACGCCGGCTGGCTCACGGCCACGCCGACGCCCATGAGAAAGGTCGCGCTGAACAAAACGGAGGTGCTGGGTCCAAAGCCGCGCAAGCCTCCGAAGACGGCGACACAGCCAAGGCCAACGGCCAGCGCCCCTCGCACGCCGAGCTTGGCGATGAGCAGCGCTCCTGGCACGGCGGCCACGGCGAGCAGGAGGACCGGCAGCGACACGAGGGTGCCGACCGCCTTTTCATCGAGATTCAGCTCGCGATGGATGAGCGGAATTAGCGGCGGCACCGCCAGCATGGTCAGCCGGAGATCAACCCCCCCAAGCCAGAGCAGCAGCAACCGGACGCCATCAACGCGAGTTAGCTTCACGGCTCATTCACCTCCCTTGGCCTCCCCACCCCGTGGGGAGGTCGGTCCCGGTGCGAAGCAGCGCGACCGGGTGGGGTCGTGGTTTTGACTCTGACCCCATACTTGACCCGTGCCAGGTCTCTTGATCGTCACCTCCACCGGACCTGAGGATGCAACGCGGGCGAGCATCGCGTTTCACATCGCGGCCAATGGCGCGAAGCCAAACGGCACTGAGGTCGCGATCGCCCTCGCCGGGGACGCCGCCGAGCTCGTAAAGCCCGACGTGATCGCCAACGTGCTCGGCCAGGGCCTGCCTCCGCTGCGCGACCTGATGGACAAATGCCTCGACCTGGACGTCCACGTCTATGTTTGAAAGGGCTGTGCTGAGGCCCGTGGGGTCTTACCGGAGATGCTCACACCAAACGCTTCGTTCATAACACCGCCAGACCTGGTCCGCCTGACGATGGAAGCAGAAAAAGTCCTCAGCTTCTGATTCCCCTCTCCCCGCAGGGGAGAGGGTCAGGGAGAGGGTGGTGGCAGAAGATCACTCCCTCGTCGCACCAATCACAGCAAGCGCGCTCGGGTTCTCCAGCGATGAGAGATCACCGGGATCAGTGCCGGTGTAAACCGACTTCACCACCCGGCGCAGGATCTTCGCGTTCCGTGTCCGGGGCAGGTCCGCGACGAAATGGATCGCCTTGGGGCGCAGCGGCTTGCCGAGCGCATTCGCCACGAGGTCCTGCAGCTCGGTCGCCAGCTCATCGCTGCCTTTCCGGTTCGGCCGGAGGATGACGAAACACACCAGCACCTCGCCCTTCAGCTCGTCCGGCACCCCGATCGCCGCCGCCTCGGCCACCCACGGGTGCCCCACCAGCACGGACTCGACCTCGGCGGGCCCGAGCCGCTTGCCCGCGATCTTGATCGTGTCGTCAGAGCGGCCCAGCACGTACCAGAGCCCGTCCTCCGGATCCACATAGGCCCAGTCCCCGTGCACCCACACGCCCTCGAAGCGGCTCCAGTAGGTGTCGAGGTAGCGCTGGCGGTCGCCCCAAAAGCCGCGCGTCATGCCCGGCCAGGGGTTGCGGATCGCGAGCTCCCCGACCTCGCCACGCACGGAGCGGCCGTCGGAGTCGAGCACGTCAGCCGCGATGCCAGGTAGCGGCCCCGCGAAGGCCGTCGGCCGGAGGTGCGTGATCACGTTGCCGCAGAGGATGCCGCCCGAGATCTCGGTCCCGCCGGTGTAGTTGATGACGGGGATCCGCCCGCCGCCGATGTTCTTGAAAAACCACTGGAACGGCTCGGGGTTCCACGGCTCGCCCGTGCCGCCGAGGATGCGCAGCGTGGTCAGGTCGTGGTGCGCCGGAACCTCGTCGCCATGGCTCATCAGGCCGCGAATCAGGGTGGGGGAGACTCCGAGCACGGTCACGCCGTGGTCCGCCACCATGCGCCACAGCCGGTCGGCCGCCGGATAGTCCGGCGTGCCCTCGTACAGGACCATGGTCGCCCCGAGGATCAGCGACCCGAAGATGAGCCAGGGACCCATCATCCAGCCGATGTCCGTGTACCAGAAGACGGTGTCCTCGGCGCCGACGTCGAATCCGTGGGCCATGTCCTGCGCCGTCTTGACGGGGAAGCCGCCGTGCACGTGCAGGCAGCCCTTGGGCTTTCCTGTCGTGCCGGACGTGTAGATGATCATCAACGCGGCTTCGGGGTCGAGGTCGTGAGTTGCGGTGCGATCCGACTCGTCTTCGACGACCACCTCCCACACGTAGTCGCGACCGTGCGTCCACGGCACCTCGCGCACGACCCGGCGATGCATGATCACGCGCGTCACGGTCGGGCAGGAGACGAGTGCCTTGTCCAGGGTCTCTTTCATCGGCACGACGTGGCCGCGGCGGTAGAACCCGTCGGCGCAGATGACGAGCTTCGCCTCGCCGTCGCGCAGCCGGCTCGCGATCGCCTCGGGTCCGTATCCGGAGAACAGCGGGATGATGACCGCGCCGATCTTCGCGATCGCCAGCAGCGAAGTCGCGACCTCGGGGCACATCGGCATGAAGACGCCCACTCGATCACCGGGCCGGATGCCCAGCCTGCGCAGCACGCCGGCGAGCTTGCACACCTGCTGGTCGAGCTCACGGTAGGTGAGCTTTCGGACCTCGCCCGGCTCGCCCTCCCAGATGATCGCGAGCTTGCTCGCCGCCTCGGTGCCGCGGTAGCGGTCGAGGCAGCTCTGAACGATGTTCATCCGCCCGCCGATCCACCACCTCGCCCACGCCTTGCCTTCAGAAAGGTCTACGACCTTGTCGTAGTGCCGGTAGAAGGCGATGTCGATGTCCTTGATCGCCGCATCCCAGAACCACTCGATGTCGTCGTCGGCGCGCTTCAAGAGCTCGGCGAAGGTCTCGATACCGTGCTGCTCCATGAACCGCTTGAGCCGGCTCTTCGAGATCACCTCGGGGCTCGGTTCCCACATCACATCCCCGATCACGACCGGCTGCATGGCCTGAAGTCTAAGGGCCGCCTCTTACACTCGATTCGATGGGCGGCTTGCCGGAAGACTTCGCGGACACACTTGCCCGAGTGCTCGAGCCGGGCCACCGCGAGGCCGTTGCGGGCGTGATCGAGGCCGCGACGCTGCTCGATGACGCGGGCCTACGTCGCTTCCTCGAGCTCTTCGCCGCCCGCATCCGGGCATCAGGCGCACCGGTCAGGTACGAAGAGCTGCATGGGTTCTTACGCGTTGCCGGGCGCGCAAGCGCTCACTGATGCGCTCCGACTCGATCAACAATTCCCAATAGTTGGCCCACGCGACCTGCACGACTGCAGCCCCAACGTGCGCCTTGAACCGCTCACGGGCTGATCGGGCCGCATGGTGCTGCGCGTAGCACCAGCGATCCCACGCGCGTTCGACCGTCCAATCCACCAGCTCGAGCCACTCCATGTCCGTCGCACCGCTGGGCGGAAACGGGAGCGTGAGCACCTTCCAGACACGGTTGCCTGTGACGCGGGTTATGACCGGCTGGCCGGTCGGCCTTCCCACGTGCCGGTTGGGGTTGGGAAGGTTTGGGTTGGCGGCCATCAGTCGTTGCTGCACGGCGAAGACGAGGTCGTGAGCAGCGTGAAGCGTGGCCGGTGGAACCGGCGGGTTGCGCCTGCCCAGCCGGAGCTGCAGCGCGTGGATGGCCTCGCGCAGGCGAGGTGGTGCTTCTGTTTCGTCCTGAAGGCGGAGGCTCTCGACGTCGTCGAGCAAGAGGTCGGACTCGGCGAGCAGCGACCTCCTGCGGGTCTCTACGGCGGATTCGGAGGGCACATCGATGGTCGTGGCGGCCATGCGCAGCACCATAACCACTCTATCGTGTTTGTCAAGTGGACATTTACACGCCGCGTGTTCTTAACAGGCTGGATTGTTGGCCACGCATCTGCAGTCATAAGGTCAAGCGGCGATGAGACGTTGGGCGACGGCGCTGGTGGCATTGGGCTTAGGTGTAGGCGTCAGCGCGGCGCTTTTGGTGTTCGCAAATCCCGACCGAAACGCTGTCGCCGTGTATGCCGCGGCGCGTGACATTCCCGCCGGCGGAGCCCTCGCACCGGACGCGATGGTCCTGGTGACGGTGAGTGCGACCGGCTTGCCACCGCTGCTTTTCAAGAACGGTGATACGGCCACCCTCGCCGGAATGCATGCCACGCACGACCTCGCGGCGGGCCAGCTCATACAGCGCAGTGATGCGACGAGGCCGGACGCGACGCCGGACCGCCGGCTGGTCTTTGTGCCGGTCAAAGACGCGCCGCCCGCGCCGCCGGGATCCAGGGTCGACCTCCTGGTCGTCGAGGGTTCGCCCGATCACCTTACTGTGGCGCCGTTTGCGCTGGGCGTTGAGGTGGAGGCGTCCGCGCCCGGAGGCCTGGTGGTCGTGGTGTCGTCGAAGCAGGCGCCGGCGTTTGTGTACGCGGCGGTCGCGATGCACCTGACCGCGGTCATCGCCGGTGCGGGAACCGCCGGCGGCGCAGAGGGTGCGGTCTCGACCGCGGAGCAGGCCATGGCAGTCGCAGCCCAACCGTGAGCAACGTCGGTCCACCCAACATCGAAGACCGGCTCCATGCGCGCGTCGAAGCTGAGCTCGCTGCTGAGCTGGCGAGGCGAGATCGCACGCGCCTCCGAGTTGAAGACCAGAGCTGGATCTACCAGCTCGTCGGGCGGCTGGTGGCAGAGGAGACGGAGCTGGACGGCACTCAAGCCGAGGAAACCTGGCGCCGAATCTTCGCATCGGTCACGCCTCTCGGTCCGCTCGCCGAGCACCTGGCCGATCCCGAAGTCGAGGAGGTCCGGATCAACGGGACTGATGCGTGCTTCGTCTTCAAGGCAGGTCGGCGTCTGGCGGTTGCCCCTCCCTTCGACGACGAGGACTCATTGATCGAGCTGGTTCACTGGTACACCGACGGCACGCCAACCGCGCGACTCGACCGAGCGAGTCCCACGGTGACCATGACCTTGCCGGAAGGCAGTCGCCTGCATGCTGCCCTCTCGCCGCCGGCACGCCCGATGAGCGTGACGATCCGCAAGCATCCGCCGGCACGGTTTACGGACCTCGATGCGCTCGCCGCCTCAGGGTTCCTACCAACTGCGCTGATCGAGTTTCTCGAGGCGGCGGTCGCCGCTCGATTGAACATCCTTGTCTCAGGAGGAGCAGGCGCCGGGAAGACGACCTTCATGCGTGTGCTGGCTCGCTTGATCGCATCCGACGAGCGCGTCGTGACGATCGAGGACCAGGCCGAGCTGCACCTCTGGCGGGAGCTGCCTGACTGCATCGCGCTCGAAGGACGGCCGTCCAACACGGAAGGTCGGGGAGCGATCACCATCCAGATGCTCGTCCACGAGGCTCTGAGGATGTCTCCGGATCGGATCATCATCGGCGAGGTTCGGGGTGCCGAAGCTCTCGACCTGCTCGACGCGATGAACACCGGGCACCCGGGCTCTGTCTGCACGCTGCACGCCGACAGCCCGCGTGAAACGCTGCCTCGCTTGGTGCGGCTTGCGGTTCGCAATCCCCAGGCGCCGCGAGCCGACGCCGTGCTCGCCGAGGTCGTGCACACGGTCGACCTCGTCCTGCATGCCGCGATCGTCAGGAGCCCAGCCGAGCAAACGAGGGAGCGAAAACTTCTCTCCGTGGGCTGCGTCGCGGGTCTCGACGAGGGACGCCCGCTGCTGCAGGAGCTTCTCGCTCTGCGACCCGACGGCCGCTGGCACCGGGTCGGGTCCACCGCAGCGATGCCCGAGCGAGTGTGGTCCAAGCTTGCGCAGGTTTCCGATCCTGCGCGTCTGCTGGACGGCTTCGATGATTGAAGCAGCGGCGGCATCGATCGCCGGCCTTGCTGTCATGACAGCTGTCCTCGCTGTCGGGGCGCCACCTGAGGCGCGTGTTCCGGCGCTAGTCCCCGCAGCCGCGCGCAGATTGTGGACGCGACAAGCAGCGCTCGCGGCCGGAACGGATTGGCCATGGCTCGATGGACGCGTGCTAATCGGCTTGGAGATTTGCGCAGGTCTGGCGGCGGCTTTGTGTGCAACATCGATGACAGGACTGATCGTGCTCGCGTTTCCCGCGGCGGCGGCAGGAGCGACCGCGGTGCGCGCTGCGGTGAAAGCGCGGTCACGCGCTCAGCAGGTGATGCGGCAGGACGCCGTCCTCGACGCTACCCGGATGCTCAGGCAGCTTCTCGAGACCGGCGCGACCAGCGTGAACCAGGCGATTGCCCTGCTCGCCGAGCGGGGGCCAATTGCGCTTCGACGGGAATTCCGTCTCATCGCAGCCCGGTCGATCGGCCGCCGTCAGGCCTGGAAGGACGCGCGTGAGCGCGTCGGCGAGCCTTTGTTCGACATGCTCGCGGCCGCGGTCCTGATCCAGCGACCCGGCGGAGGCGAGCTCGTGCCGCTGTTCGCCGATCTCGAGTCGTCGGTGACCGCCGCGCAAGAGGTCGAGCGAGAAGCTCGGGCGCTCCAGGCGCAGGCGCGGTCGGCGTCGACCATCATCGTCTCGCTGCCGATCGCGTTCCTGCTCATCCTCTCGACCCTCCACTCTCCTTACCTGGATGCGTTCCACCAGCCTGTGGGAGAGGCATTTCTGCTCGCGATGCTTGGCGTCATGGCCGCCGGGTACGTCTGGATGCGGCGGGTGCTGAAGCTGCCTGGCTTGCAGCGTGTGCGGCTCACCGATGCCTGAAGTCCTCGCGCCTGCAGCCGCTGTCGCGGCGGGCGCGCTTTGTGCCGCAGCGGTACTGCTGGGCGAGTACGCAACGCCCGGTCCGAACATCCGGGAGTGGCTCGATCGAAACAAATCCAGATTTTCCGCGGCTTTGCATGTCGCCGCCGTCCGTCGTCGACTCGCTCGCGATGTCGAACGCGCCGGTTGGCGTGAACCGCCCGAACGCATCGCGGTGCTTGCGGTCGCATCATCGCTGGGCCTCGCCGTTCTCGGGGCGGTGGTGTCCCCGGCGGTCGCGATTTTCGGATTTGCCGCGGGCGGCGTGGCTTTCGCAGTCGTGCTGAACGCCGCCATAGACAAGCGCCGGCGCCGGTGCTCGGAAGAGTTGGTTCCTCTGCTGGAACTGTTCACGCTCGAGTTGAGCGGCGGTGGGAGCGCGCTCGTTGCTTTGGGTTCGGTGTGCGTGCAGGTGGAAAGCGAGCTGGCCCACGACCTCCGCCGGATGCTCATCGCCTCACAGGTCGCCGGTTCGGCATCGTTCGAGCTGCGCTTGATCGACTATGCCGAAGATCGCGAGATTGCCTCTCTGGGCAGCCTCGCGACGATCCTCGCCGCAAGCCGTGACTACGGCACGGCCGCGAGCCAGGGCGTGCGCGCCCTGGCCACGGACTTGAGGCGTGCCCAGCGTCGAGAGCTGATCGCTCAAAGCCGGCGCGCGCTGAACAACGTGCTGCTGCCGGCGGCGGTAGCCGTCCTGCTGCCTTTCCTTGGAGTCCTCATGTTCCCGGCGGTTTCGGTGCTCCAGAGGAGCTTGCGGTGATCTGGACCCGGTCTCAACGAGGGGCGGCCCTTCTGGAATTCGCTTTGGCCTGGCCGGTCGCTGTATTGCTCGTGCTCGGTTGCGTCGAGCTTGCCGTTTGGGGCGCGGAGTCGTTTGCGGCGAGGTCGGCGGCACTGGCGGGCGCACGTGCCGCGTCGGTCGTGGGCTCGAATCCGCGGATCGCGGCCCTTGTCACAATTCGCGCGCTCTCACCCAGCCTCGTTGGAGTACGGGCCACTGTCTGGTGTCCAGGGCAAGGAGGTGCGTCGCCGCCCGTCTGGGTGTGCGCCACGGACCTGGGTTCGGCGATGCAGGTTGACGTTGGCGGTTCGGTGCCCGCCCTCGTCCCGGTCGGCCCTGGACAGGGCTTGCCCCTACATGCTCATGTTGCGATCCAGAAAGAGGTGTTCACTCGGTGAGTCGAGGGCAGGCGCTGGTCGAGCTGGCGGTTTGTACGCCGGTCGTCATGCTGCTCGCCCTCGGCGCTGTGGCCGGCGTCCAGGTCATCGACGCCAGTGCAGGACTTGATGCCGCGACGAAGGCGGCCGCGGCAGAGGCTGCGCGCGCTCCAGATCCGGCGAGCGCGGAGACGGCGGCGCGGGAACGCTTCCAGTCAATGGTCGCGAGCTATCCATTGAGCTCTGCGCAGCTGAGCCTATCGCTCGGCACGTTCGCGCGCGGTGATGCGGTGTTGGCGACGGCGTCTGGCACCATCGACCTGGCGTGGGCTGCACTGGTCGTACCGAAGAGGCTGACTCTCGAATCTCACTGCACAATCCGCATCGAGCCGTGGCGAAGCCGCCCGCCGCCGCCTTGAGCTCAAACCAGGCCGGGCAGGTCCTCGCATTCTTCGCGCTTGTCGTACCAGTAGTACTCCTACCAGTTGCGGCGTACGCCGTCGACGCGACGTTGGTCGCCGGCCGCGAGGCGGGCCTACAAGCCGCCACTACGCAAGCGGCAGAGACAGCAGTTCAACATTTGAACGTCAATGCAATCCGGTCATCGGGGGCTCTCACACTGGACGCGACAGCGGTCGGCCAGGCAGTGGCGCAGACCATGCAGGAAGAGGAAATGGGCTCAAGAGTTGACGCCTACACAGTCGCTGGCGCAGAGGTGACCGTCGTGACGAGCGAGGTTGTGACGCTGCCTTTCAGCGTGTTCACGGGCAGTGTCACCCTCCACGCGCAGGCGACCGCGCGCCTGGTCGCCGGCTACGACGGCGCAAGAGCGTCAAAACAGCGCGCAACCCCGTGAAGGCAAACGTGGTGCGGCTCGCGACTGTTGTTGTCGGGGTGGCGTCCGTCGTGGCTTATCTCGATCGTCTTCCGACCGACATCCCTGCGTACGCCTTTGGAGATGCCTGGGTACTGCGTGCCGAGAGAGGTTTGGCATTGCTCGCAATCCTGTTCGTAGCGTTCGTGGTTTTGTGGCGGGGCATGGCTGACGGCGAGCTGCCGATCGAGATCAGCCGCGAGGGGGTGAAGTATCAGCAAAGAGAAATGGCACGGGATACGGCGGCTACGCTCAAGGAGTTGGAGGCAAGCGTCGAACAGCAACGCGGCCAGACCGAGCAACTGCAGCGCGCCCTGGTTCGCACTGTCGGAGTGGTGGAGTCCCACGGCACGCGCTTGGCTCGATTGGAAAGCCGGGGGCAAGGAGGCGCCACCAAATGATCGAGCTCCCTCCTAGACTGAGCTTATGACTGAAGAAGAGGAACTTCGTAAAGCCCTCGACGAGGCTACAGCGCGAATTGAAGAGGGCAGCGAATTTATCCGAAAGTCACTTCAGCGGGCAGAGGAAGCTCGGCTGCGGATGCTCAAGTCTGCCGGCATCCGGCCCGACGACGGTCAACAGCGTAAGTAGCTTTCTTAGCGCCGCCGACTAAAGCCCGTCGATTCGCTTGTCGAATGTCTCCGTCAACGATTCGAGCGGAATTCTGTAGCGGTCGAGGCGGCTTGATCTGCTGCTGCCGGCGGGTCGGAAGTGCAGCTCGTAATTCGGACCATTGATTGATGCGAGCCCAGGAACGTCCTCGCTTGGGATGACCACGCAGGTTTCGTGGAAACGTCGCTCCGGCACCATCCAGGCAACGGCCACGACGTATGTGGTCGGCGCCGGCACGAAGCTCGACCTGTTGACCAGGATCAAACTACGGGCATTTGGCTCCGAGAGCTGTGCCGTCTTGACCTGGATTCCGATCGTCGCGCCGGTCGCCATCCGGCGAATCAAAATCTCATTCGCCTCGTTGTCTGGAAAGGGCCGGAACAGGCCGCAGTTCTCGAGGAATGCCAGCCGGCGTTTCACCTCCTGCTCACCCCAGTAGCCGATCAACCGGTCCTCATCCAGCACTGGCTCTACTTCCAGCGCCAGAGTGGGTTCGAGCTTGGCGGCGCCCAGTCGCTCCGCGAGCTTGTCGAACCGCTCCAGGTCCTCCGACCAGCTGTGGCCCGGGATGGGACGGATTGGCATGTCGGCGACCAGCATCACGCGCCCGCGGTCGACCATCCTCGCGGCCTTCTTCCGGAAGGTGGCGGCGTCAACGACGAGCACAAACGGTCCGAGGTGGTCGCCATCGAGGTGCACGCCGATGATCAGCTGATCGGGCGTGAAGAGATGCTTTTCGTAAACCGCAATCACAGCCTCAGGGCCGTTCAGGAACGTCTTGGTCTTGACCTGCAGTGCGAGGTAGGCGCCGTCGCCGAGCCGGTGAATCACAGCATCAAGGCCGCGGTCGAGCTCCGGCAGAAAGACGTGCAGGCGACCGCCCGATTGCGTGATCAGCGGCGCCCAGACGAGAAACTCGCCTGCTTGCCCGATCGGGTCCTGGCTGCCGTGAGGCCAGGCAGAGTCTAGGTCGGGCATCGGTTCCGCAGAGCGTAGCCGAGGCCTCGTCTTCCGGCAAAAGGGAGAATCGTCGAATGCGAATTGCCGTGCTGTGCGACATCCATGGCAACTTGCCGGCTCTGCAAGCAGTCCTTGCCGAAGTCGAGCGTTCGGGCGTTGATCTGATGGTTTTTGGTGGGGACGTGGCCGCCGGTCCCATGCCGGTCGAAACGATCGAGGTGCTGGCCGGATATCGTGGCCCGGCTCGTTTCGTACGCGGTAATGCAGACCGGCTGATGGTCGAGGCCTTCGATGGCGCCCAAACAGCGGGTGAGGCGCCGGACTCCTGGCCGGCGAGCATGCTCAGCCGCACACACCGCGATTTTCTGACCACCTTCGAGCCGTCGGTGGAGATTACGGTGGACGGGCTCGGCCTGGTGGTCTGCTGTCATGCCGGTCTCGACAGCGATGAGGTACCGATCATCACACCGGGCACACCAGACGACGTGATTGCCGAGGCGTTGACCTCTGCGCGCGGCCGTCTGGTGGTTGCCGGGCACACGCATATGCAGTTCGACCGCCGAGTCGCGAACGGACGGATGGTGAACGCGGGCAGCGTCGGCAAGCCTTACGCGGACCAGCCCGGCGCTTACTGGGCGCTGCTGGGCCCCGAGGTCGAGTTCCGCCGGACTGCGTATGACTTTGCGGCCGCGGCCGAGGCTGTAGGCCGCACCGCGATCCCACAGCGCGAGGAGTGGGCCGCTGACATCGTCCGGCCCCCGACCGCCGAGGAGGCGATGACCGTCTTCGAGCGCATGGCCGGACGTACCTGAATGGGTTGAGTTTGGGACGACAATGTCGTCAGCGAAAATCGACGCTGGAGGTAAGGGCCCATGACTCTCAAGGTGACAGTGGACGTGTTCAGCGGCCGGCCAAATCCGGTACTCGTGCTGGAGGGCCGTGAGGAGCAGGAAATCCTCGCCAGGCTCCGTCCCGGCAGGCGGCAGGCGAGACTCGCTGCACCGCAGTCGTTCCTTGGTTACCGAGGTATTCAGTTTGACCTGACAGGCGGGCGTCGCCGGGCCCTTCCGAGCTCATTCCGTCTCTGGCACGGCAATCTCCTGGGCGAGGGCTTGAGCGCCGCAGCCTCCGACCCGGGTTTCGAGGCCTGGTTCATGAGCGCGGATGGACCGCTCCGCAGGCTTGCTCTCGGTGCGGCGGTGCACGCACTTCTCGAAGCCGAACGGCAGCGGCCGCGGCCGAAGGGCGGCGACGGCGATAAGGACGATCGTCACGAACGGAGGCGCCGTCATGAAAACGAGCGATGCGAGTGCGCTCCGCTTTATGAGCCGGCCTGGTGGAATGGCAACCCGAGACAGTGGAGCAACAACTGCTACAACTACTCGACCAACTACCGCACGGATACCTTCGCGCAACCGGGGCTCGCGGCGGGTGCTGAGTACGCGTCGCTGAGTTGCCCCGATGTCCTGGCGGGAGCGATCGCCGACGATCTGATCAGCGCGCCCAAAGCCAACAACCGGTGTCCGAAAGAAGGCCACCTGGTTGCGCTGGTGGTGGCTCCCGGCTTGGACTTTCACTGGTATCGCAAAGGCAGGACCGGATTCTGGTCCCACAAGCCGGGGCCAGGTCAGGCTACCAACCGGGACAACAGCGGCCACCTGATCTCCGACCCGCGAACAGCGGATCGCGGTTACTACGTGGACTTCTGCACCTTCATGATCGTCATGCATGGGCACATCAAGATCACCTGAAGAACCCCGATGGATCGGCGGCGCCCTTGTCTATTCGGGGCGCCGCGACCCCGCCTGGCCGGTACCCGAGAAGATCGGAAAACCACTAGGGCAGCTCTGGGATCGCCTTCCAACGTGGTCCGGCACGCTGCCGCGCCCGCCCCTGCTGGGTTACCGAGGGTGCCGGCTCACGGCTCCGGACGGAAGGGTATGGACGACCTTCAGAGAGTTGGTGACGCTGGAAGCTGAGAGCCGGCGCGACAGCGAGCGTGAGTTCGAGCAATTGCTTGTAGCCTCGGCGCCGCCGGAGATTCAGAGCGCGCTTCGAGCCCTCCTGACTTAACGCCCTGCCATGGGACGCATTACCCACTTGACGCAAGCGCCGCAGGGAGTAGCGTTGCCTGGGGAAGCGTCGTCGGAATCATTTTGTAGTTGGGAGGAACCGAAAATGAGTTCCGCAGCCGATCAAATCACGACCCGACGCAGCGTGCTTCGTAAGGGACTCGCCGCGCTTGGAGCCCTTGCCGGTGCCGGAGCAGTTCTCGGCTCCCGGTCCACGAACGCCTTCGCGGCGTCAGGGAGCTTCAATGCAAGCGGCGGCGGCAACGCCGCGGTGACGGCGGATGCGACCGCTGGGGCGACCGGCGTCAAGATCACGACGGACGGCGGGCCCGCCGTCGATGTCCATGGTGGGGAGATCAACGTCGTCAATATGTCCGGGGGACCGGCTGTCCAGGGACACAGCCAGCACAGCACCGGCATAGCCGGCAGCACCAGCCAGCCGGGCGGCTGGGCGGTCGCCGGCATCGCGTTCGGAACCAATGCGACCGGGGTTTACGGCGAAGGCATCGAAAGTAACGGACCCGGTGTTTTTGGCAACGCCGATGCGGCCGACGGGGTCATTGGGAGCTCCGGCCGTTCGAGCGGCGTTTTGGGAAAGAGCGTCCTCGGGTATGGCGGCTCCTTCCAGGGCGGGGCGGCCCCGCTCCACCTGGAGCCTGCGACGGTCAAGGGCCATCCGACCTCGGGCGCCCACAAGCGCGGCGACTTCTGGGTCGACTCTGCCGGCGCGCTGTTCTTCTGCGTGACCGGCGGAACGCCGGGCGTCTGGAAGCGAGTCAGGCTGTTGTAAACCGACGAGCGGCTGCGGGGCTACGAAAGTCCGAGCAGCCGCTTTCCGTTTCCCAGCAGGACCTTTTGAAGCACCGCCTCAGGTAGGCCGAGCCCGCGCAGCTCGTCCAGGCAGCGCTTGGGCTGGATGAACGGGTAGTCGCTGCCGAACAGGAACTGATCCTGCAGCCGGCCCTTCATGTCTCGCATCACCTCCGCCGGGATGTAGCGCGGTGCCCAGCCGGAGATGTCGATATAGATGTTCGTCTTGTGCAGCGCCATCGCCAGCAGCTCCAGGTGCCACGGGTAACCGAAGTGCGCAGCGATGATCTTCAGGTCGGGGAACGAAGCGGCGGCGGCGTCCAACCGGATCGGCCGCGCGTAGTCGAGACGGATGCCCTGCCCTCCCGGCTGCCCCGCGCCAATGCCGCTCGTTCCCGTGTGGACCAGCAGCACCAGCCCCAGCTCCTCGGCTCGCGCGTAGAGCGGCCAGTGCCTCTCGTCGTCTGGGGCAAAAGCCTGGAGCGAGGGGTGAAGCTTGACGCCCTTGAGCCCCAGCTCCGCGATGCCATCGAGCTCAGCGACGGCGCGGCCGCCTTTGAGTGGGTCCACGCTGCCGAATCCCACGAAAGTCTTCGGGTGATCGCGGCACGCTTGCGCGACGAGCTCGTTCGGCACTCGCGGCCTACCCGTCGCGGTCTCCGCGTCCCACGCGAGCAGGACCGCCACCATGTCGAGCTCCTCGTAGTCGCGGGCAAGCTCGTCCAGTGACCGCTTCGCGACTTTGGACCGGAAGTAGCCCTCCGCCGCCTCGATGTATCCCTTCATGGACACGTCGAGCCACTCGGGCGTGGGCAGGTGAACGTGGAAGTCGATCGCTTTCATGGGCAGGAAGATGATGAGCATATGCAAGCCTCGTTGCTGGTGCTCGCGGGTGGCGACAGCCGGCGGATGGGCCGGCCCAAGGCCTGGCTGAGGGTGGGGGACACCTACCTGCTGCGCTATGTGGCGGAAAGGCTGGCTCCCGCGTTCTCCGAGGTGATGGTCTCTTTCGCTGAGCCGGAGCAACTCGAGGAACCTGTGCCTTACCGCGTCGTCTTCGACCGCCGCCCCTCGGCGGGTCCGCTGGCGGGGCTCGAGGCCGGGCTTGCCGCGGCTCGCAACGAGGCGATCTTCGCCGTAGCTTGCGACATGCCTTACGTCACGCAAGAGTTCGCGCAGATGGCGGTGGTCGCCGCGCGCCGATGCGACGCGGCGATTCCCCGGATCAACGGCCGGCCCGAGCCGGTGTGCGGAGCCTACCGGCGCTCGGCGCTGCCCTTCATCACCGGCGCGGTCAACACCGGCCGGTTGAAGGCGGGCGACCTCTCCGCGGAGCTCGACGTCACCTGGCTCGAAGATGTCGATCCGCAGCTGTTCAGGAGCCTGAACAGACCCGAAGACCTGGAGCGCTTCCATGCCGAATTTGCGTCGCAGCGATAATTGACGAGCACTTTGAAAATCGTCGTCACGGTCAAACAGGTCCCCGATCCCAACTCCAATCTCGCGCTGGAGGCGGACAACACCCTTTCGCGCGACAAGGAAGTCGTCCTCGACCCCGGAGACGAGTGCGGAGTCGAGGAGGCCTTGCTGCTCAAAGAGGCGCACGGCGGCGAGGTGATCCTGGTGTCGATGGGTCCCGAGCGCGCGAAGGACGCCATCCGCAAGGGCCTTTCGATGGGCGCCGACCGCGGGATCCTCATCACCGATCCTCAGCTGGCCGGGGCTGACGCGCTCCTCACGGCTCGCGCGCTCGCCGCGGCCATCAAGGGCGAGAGCCCAGACCTCGTGATCTGCGGGACCGAGTCATACGACGGCAGCACCGGGATGGTCCCGCCGATGCTCGCCGAGCTGCTCGGCCTGCCCCAGCTGACAATTGCAAAGACAGTCGAGGTCGACGGGTCCCATGTCAAAGTCCACCGCCAGACCGCGGACGGATACGAGGTCCTCGAGGCTGACACTCCGGCCCTCATCACCGTCACCGCCGGCATCGCCGAGCCGCGCTACGCCTCGCTGAAAGGGATCATGGCCGCGCGCTCGAAGGAGATCAAGCAGGTCGGCCTGGGCGACCTCGGCATCGAGCGGGGCGAGGTGGCGGAGACGATTGAGGGCCTCACCGACGCGGAGACGCGCAAAGCGGGAGAGGTGATCGAGTTCGATGGCACGTCGATCGATCGCATCATCCAGGTCCTCTCCGAAGCGAAGGTGATCTGAGCGTTGGGAAAGATCTGGGTCTACGCGGAGCTGAACCAGGGCAAGGCAAATCCCACCGCGCTCGAGCTGCTGGCCAAGGCCCGCGAGCTGGGGGATGTCGAAGCGATCGCCCTGGGCACCGGCGCGAAGGCGGCCGCCGCGGAGCTGGGCAAGCACGGAGCGAAGGTCGTGCACTTCAACGAGGACAAAGCGTTCGACGAATACCTCGCCGAACCGGCGACGGACGCGCTGGCTGCACTCCACAAGCAGGGAGCTCCCGACCTCATCCTGTTCGGCTTCACGCCCGATTCGCGTGACGTCGCGGGTCGCCTCGCCGCCCGGCTGGAGGTGGGGCTGATCTCCAATGCGGCCGACGTGGTCGCAAAGGACGGCGGGTTCGTGGCCAAGGTGCCTTACTTCGGCGGCGCCAAGATCGCATCGATGAAGGCGAACAAGAAGCCCGCCATCGTGCTGGTCCGGCCCAAGTCCTTCGAGGCATCCGAGGTCGGCGGAACCGCCGAGGTCAAAGACCTGAGCGTCACCATTGACGCCGGATCGAAGCGCTCGCACATCGTGGAGCGCATCGTCGAAGCCTCGGAGAAGGTGAAGCTCGAAGACGCGAAGGTCGTCATCAGCGGCGGGCGGGGCATGGGCGGTCCCGACAACTTCCCGCTGCTCGAGGACCTCGCCGGCGCGCTTGGCGGCGCCGTCGGCGCGAGCCGCGCCGTGGTCGACGCCGGCTGGGTTCCGTACTCGATGCAGGTGGGGCAGACGGGCAAGTCGGTGCGCCCTGGCGTCTACATCGCGGTCGGGATCTCGGGCGCGATGCAGCACACCGTTGGCATGAAGGCGTCCAAGATCATCATCGCCATCAACAAAGACGCCGAGGCGCCGATCATGAAGATGGCCGACCTCGGGGTCGTCGGCGACGCGCTCAAGATCGTCCCGGCTCTCACTGCCGCGGTCAAGGCCAAAAAGCGCTAGACCAACCAGGCGCACACAGGCTGCTCGTCGAGCGCGTGCGGCTCCGGCGGGATAAGGACTTCGAAGCCGCCGACGCGATTCGCGAGCGGCTCCGCGCCGGTGGGTGGGAGGTCGTGGACAGCGCCGACGGAAGCGAGCTCAAGCCGCTGAAGGCGCCGCTCAGCACCACGCCCGCTCCAACACCGCGCGCCGTCACTCTGCTCACAGTCGTCCACGGGTGGATGCCCGACGCTGAGCGCTGGCTGCTCTCGGTGTTCACGCATGCCAAGGCTGACTTCGAGGCGCTCATCGTTGACAACTCGGGCGACACCCGCATCGCGGCCTGGCTGGACGGAAGCGCCGCCGAGCGTCTCCGGTCGATCCGGCTCGAACCTCCGTTGGGCTTCGCGGCTGCGGTCAACGCCGGAATCGAGGCGGCCGCGGGTGAGGTGGTGATCCTGTTCGACTCGGGTGTGGACCTCACGGGCGACGCGGTGACACCGCTTCTCGAAGCCGTCGCCGATCCATCCGTCGTGGTGGCCGGGCCGTACGGCCTGCGCGGCCAGGGAACGCTCAAGGAGTTCGCCGCCAGCACGGGGCCCGAAGTGGACGCGATCGAGGGGTACTGCATGGCATTCCGGCGCGCCGACGCGCTGGCGCTGGAGGGGTTCGACCCGAGGTTCCAGTTCTACCGGATCGCCGACATCGAGTTCAGCTTCCGGCTTCGCGATCGGGGCGGTCGCGCTCTGGTGGTGCCGGACCTGCCGCTCGAGAAGCATGAGCACCGGCTGTGGGAGGCGACCGATCCCAAGGAGCGCCAGCGCCTGTCGAAGCGGAACATGTACCGCTTCCTCGATCGGTGGGGCCAGCGGGCCGACCTCCTGGTCGGTCAATAGAGAACCCCACGAACTCAGAGGCTGCGCCGTGAGTTCGCTGGGACCCCGTCTAACATTCCTGCGGTGGGTGACGACTACCCGGCCCGGATCTCCGACCTGAAATCAAGGCGGGCCAAGAACCTCGCCATGGGCGGCGAGGCGAAGATCGGAAAGCAGCACGAGCGCGGCAAGCTGACAGTGCGCGAGCGGCTCGACCTCCTCTTCGACAAAGACACGTTCGTCGAGCTCGGGCTGCTCGCCCATCAGCAGCCGGTTCGCGGCGGCGAGTCGGACCCTGAGGGCACGCCGGCGGATGGAGTCGTCACCGGCCACGGCCAGGTCGAGGGGCGCCAGGTGTGGGTCATCGCCTACGACTTCACTGTGATGGCCGGCTCGATGGGCGCCGTGGGGGAGCAGTTCAAGGCGGCGCGGGTGCGCGAGCTCGCGCTTCGCTACCGCAAGCCACTCGTGTGGCTGCTGGATTCGGCCGGGGCGCGCATCCAGGAAGCCGCCGGCTCGACCTTCGCAGGCACCGGCTACCTCTTCGCGGACCAGGTGGTGATGTCGGGCGTCATCCCACAGGTCGCCGCGATGCTCGGGCCGTGCTCCGCGGGCACCGCGTACATCCCCGGCCTCTCCGACTTCGTGCCGATGGTCAAAGGAACCTCGTCGATGTCGCTGGGCGGCGCGCGACTGGTCAAGGCGGCGACGGGTGAGGACGTGACGGACCACGACATGGGCGGTTCGCAGGTCCACTGCTACGAATCCGGCGTGGGTGACAACGAAGTGGCCGGCGATCGCGAGTGCATCGAGATGGTGCGGCGCTTTCTGTCCTACCTACCGTCGAGTAACACCGAGGCGGCGCCCTTCGTCGAATCCACCGACCCCGCCGACCGCCTCGTCGAGGGCCTGGACAAGATCGTGCCGGTCAGCCCGCGCGCCGCCTATGACGTGAGGCGCGTGATCAAGGCCGTCTTCGACCATGACAGCTGGTTCGAGATCAAGCCAACGTGGGCGAAGAACATCGTCGTCGGGCTTGCCCGCGCCGCCGGCCATCCCGTCGGCGTGGTGGCAAACCAGCCGATGCAGAAGGGCGGGATCCTCGATTCCGACGCCGCCGACAAAGCGGCGCGCTTCATCCGAATGTGCGACGCATTCAACGTGCCGCTGGTCTACCTGATGGACGTGCCCGGTTTCCTGGTCGGGTCGCAGGTGGAGAAGGACGGCATCATCCGCCACGGCGCCAAGATGCTCTACGCGACGGCCGAGGCCACGGTACCCAAGGTCACTGTCATCATGCGCAAGGCTTACGGCGCCGGCTACTACGTGATGTGCGGCAAGGGCTACGGGCCTGATGTGATCGTGGCGTGGCCGCTCGCCGAGATCTCGGTGATGGGGCCCGAGGGCGCGGTCAACATCATCTTCAACAAGCAGATCGAGGCGTCTACCGATCCGGAGGCGACGCGCGCGCAGATGATCGAGGCGATCCGCGCGCAGATCAACCCGTACCTCGCCGCGGGCTGGGCCATGATCGACGACGTCATCGACCCGGCCGAGACCCGGCGCGTGATCGTGCGGGGAATCCAACAGGCAAGCGACAAGGTGATCGACCGGCCGTGGCGCAAGCACGGGAACATCCCGGTCTAGATGAGCAAGGTCATCGTCACCGCGGCGCTGACCGGAGTTCTCGCGACACGTGAGCAGTGCCCCGCCATCCCCTACACGCCGGAGGAGATCGGTGAGGAGGCGAAACGCGCCGCAGACGCGGGAGCGGCCATCGTTCACATCCACGCCCGCACCCCGCAGGGCGGGCCCGACTGGAGCGTCGAGACCTTCGCTGAGATCTTCGAGGAGGTGCGCGCTCGCACCGACGTGATCGTCAACTTTTCGACCGGAGCGATCGGCATTCCCGCTGAGGATCGCGTGGCTCACATACGCCAGCTCAGGCCCGAGATGGCGGCCCTGAACATGGGCTCGATGAACTACGCGATCTACTCGGAGAAGAAGAAGGCCTTCTATCACGATCATGTATTTGCGAACCCGTTCAGCGACATCCAATTCTTCCTCGAGACGATGAAAAGCTCGGGCGTCCGGCCGGAGATGGAATGCTTCGATGCAGGGCACATCGGCAACACCCGCCCGCTCATCGACATGGGCGTGCTCGACGCGCCGTACCAGTTCAGCCTCATCATGGGTGTCCTCGGCGGCATCCCTGGCACCCCGCGGCACCTGGTCGACCAGGTCGACTCGCTCCCGCAGGGCTCGCACTGGCAGGTGATCGGCATCGGCCTCAACCAGTGGCCGCTGGTGGCGTCGGCGATCGCGATGGGCGGCAACGTGCGGGTGGGCCTGGAGGACAACTTCTACTTGGAACAAGGAACGATGGCGAAGAGCAACGGAGACCTGGTCGAAAAGGCAACGCGCCTGACCCACGACCTGGGCCGCGAAGTAGCTACAACCGCCGAGGCGAGAGCGCAGCTGGGCCTGTCCCCCTCTCCCCGCAGGGGAGAGGGTCGGGGAGAGGGCCGAACAGAGAAGTCATGATTGAAGTCAAAGCGGAGCTCGTAGGAAGCGTCTGGAAGATCACCGCCAAGCCCGGCGACCTGGTTGCCGAGGACGACACTCTCCTCATCCTCGAGTCGATGAAGATGGAGATCCCGGTCATGGCGCCGCGCGCCGGCACGGTAAAAGAGATCCGAGTGAAGGAAACGGACGTGGTCAAAGAGGGCCAGGTGTTGGTCGTGCTCGAGTGACCAAGCCCGCGCAATTGCTCCTCGAGCACCAGCGTCTGGTCGAGCGCGAAAACGGGCTGCGCGACAACATCGAACGTGGCAACTCGCGGCTCGAATCAGACCCGGAGGTCGTGGAGTGTGAGGAAACGCTCGCGGCGGCACGCGTCGTGCAGGAAGCCGCCTCGGCGCGAGTTCGCGAGTCGGACCACGAGCGAGAAGCGCATGGCTTGAGGCTTCGCGCACGAGAAAAAGAGCTGATGAGCGGCCGCATCCGCAGCCCGAGCGAGCTGCTGCAGATGTCCGACGAGGTGAAGCACATGAAAGAGCGCTTTGCCCTGGAGGAGGAGGCCGAGATGAAGCTCATGGAGGACGCGGATGCCGCGGACGAGGCGGTGCGCGAAGCCACGAGCCGGCTCGACCAGGTTCGCAAGCAGTCCGCCTCCGAGGAACCCGAGATTCGATCAGAGCTTCAAACGTGGACGGCGGAGCTGGCCGAGGTCGAGTCCGAGCGCGACGCGGTCTGGGAGCAGATTCCACCCGCGGCGCAAGCCGCATATTCGCGCATGCGTGTGAAGCCGGCGGTAGCCCAGGTCATCAACAACCAGTGCTCCGCATGCCATGTCACGGTCACGTCATCGGGCATGCAGAAGCTGCGCGGGGGCGACGAGCTCGTGCACTGCGAGAACTGCGGCCGCATCCTGGTCCGCGACTGAAAACCCTCCGCCTGTACACAGACGGCGGAGCGCGAGGCAACCCGGGGCCGGCCGGCCTGGGAGTCGTGATCGAAGACGAGCACGGCATGCGCCTGCGAGGGCTGCACCGATTTTTGGGGATTGCGACCAACAACGAGGCCGAGTACGAAGCGCTGATAGAGGGGCTCAAAGCCGTTTCGGAATGGAAGCCAGACCGCCTGGAGGTCTTCCTCGACTCGAAGCTGGTGGTGGAGCAGGTCAATGGGCGCTGGAAGGTCAAGGAAGCTCGCCTGCAGCCCCTGCAGACGAAGGCTAAGGAGCTGCTGGCGCGCTTTCCCGAGTTTGAGATCAAGCACGTCGAGCGGGAACGCAACAAAGGCGCTGATGCGCTCGCCAACATCGCGATGGACGAGCACGCTAAGAAACCCAGGACCGCTGGGTAGACTTAACCCGGGCCGAGGCGGACGGTGACCGCCGGACAACTTAATAAGGCGTTGGAGGAAAGTCCGGGCTCCACAGAGCAGGGCGCTGGGTAACACCCAGTCGGGGCGACTCGAAGGAAAGTGCCACAGAAAACAACCGCCGCGCAGCGTCGATCTCCGGAGAGGCGCCGCACGGTAAGGGTGAAAAGGTGGGGTAAGAGCCCACCGGCGGCCGGGTGACCGGCCGGCCAGGCAAACCCCGCCCGGAGCAAGACCAAATAGGAGGGCGTTTAAGGCTGCTCGCCTCAGTCCTCGGGTATCGGTCGCTAGAGGCGCCGGGCAACCGGCGTCGCAGACAGATGGTCACCGCCCGCAAGGGCACAGAACCCGGCTTACAGTCCGCCCTCGGTCCACCTATCCCGACAGTTTCAATACGAAAAGAGCCCCCGCCCGCGAGGCCGAGGCTCTCCAGTACGCATTTAGTACAGAGCTCGGCCAGGTCTTGTCCGGCACGCCGAACTTACCCGCCGCTGAGTTCAAGGCCGTTGAGAGGCGGGGTCGTCCTTATCATGCAGGCCGATCCGGTGCGC
>Ga0185299_10002661_pt1 | contig 26632 bp, 27 predicted proteins | sample PaiPotPPA55metaG_FD_128002 | JGI IMG/M metagenome (GOLD analysis project Ga0185299, IMG submission 128002) | Iron sulfur acid spring bacterial and archeal communities from Banff, Canada, to study Microbial Dark Matter (Phase II) - Paint Pots PPA... ...
GGCGCCCGCGCGTGAGTTGGATCCGCCTTTGATCACACCACCGTTTCAGATGCCAGTTGATAAACTCCGATCCGTTATCCGAATCCACCCCTAGAAGACCGAAGGGCAACACGCCTTCGATCTCATCACGGGGAACGCGATATTCGACGACACGCTCAAGATAGCGCTCAACGTCCCTGCGGCAATTGCCTTTCCTGAATCGGGTGCTCGCCGCCTGCCAAGATTTCCTCACCCTCTGGAGACATGCAAACCGCGACATCCCCATCCTGAAGGAAGCCAAAGCGAGCACGTAAAGTTGACCGATCTGTTACCGTTTGTCGAGCTCGAGCGACTTGCGCGCGGGTCGTATGGGATTCAGCTTTCTTGACGTTTTCTTCAACCTGAACGACACAAACGACACAAAACATTTGACCTACTCCTCCCGGGCGGCATAAGATTGCCCCTCGGAAAAGCGCTGGGCTTGCAGTAACGAAGCTATCCCCCCACAGCGTGGGCAATTTACGGTGCCCAAACTGCACAATCAGGAAACACCGCTCATGGTGACTAGCAGACCCCCTTTCGCCGTTCCTGTGGCCGAATTTGCCACGACCTTGCTGGTCCGGCAGGAGGTGGGTCCCCGGGCGCAAACGACTGCGGACCTGGTCGCTAAACTTCTTCCCGGCATTGCAGTTGCGGTGTACGTCATCGAGGACCACGACCATCCGTCCTGGACGCCGAAAGCAACCGCCGGCGAGATCATGATCGCTGAACGGATGGAATTTGACACCGGCACGCTGGGCACCGTGGCGCAAACCAAGACATTCGCGCTGTTTGAGGGTGGCGACTTGCGACGCGAAGACTATGCTCATCTAGATATCCGGCGCACGGTAACTTCTCTGGCCTACGTTCCACTCCTGGTAGGAGACACGCTCTTCGGCGCCATCGAGCTAATCAGTTACGACCAATCGTTTCCAGAGGCCACGATGGAGGTTCTGAACGAAATCGCCTCCGTTGCCTCCCCAGCCATCGCGGCGGCCTGTTCCTATGAGAGGGAGCGCAACGCAACCCTCCATTCCATTAGCCGCGTAACTCAGATGTACGACCTTGAGAAGGTATTCAACTCGACGCTGGAGATGGAGGAGTTGCTCGGCACGATCGCCAAGAAATTTCAGGACGTAATGAACGTCCAGTGCGTGAACCTGTGGATGATCAACGGCGATGTTCTCGAGTTAATGAGCTGTGGAGGATTCGACCCGACGGTTAGCGTCGGATTGGTGCAGAAGCCGGGCGCCGGCATTGCGGGAGACATCTCCGACAACGGCGAACCGGTGTTAATCGATGATCCTAACGATGAGCGTCTGCAGAAGCGCAACTCCGACCATGACTGCGCGCCGGTCTTTTCCATCGTAGCGGCTCCGTTGATGGAGCACGAGGCCCTGGTGGGTGTCGTCGAGGCCATCAATCGTTCGGATGGCATGCCGTTCGACGACGACGACCAGTTTCTGCTGATCAATATCTGCGAAACCGCCAGCAATGCTCTGCATAACGCCAGCCTGCTACAGTCTGAGCGCAAAGTTGAGATCCTGCAAACTCTCGTCCAGGTAAGCGGTGAGATTACCTCCACGCTGAATCTGGACCGAGTGCTGCAAGCGGTGGTGAATCACACCCAGGCCATAATTCCTTTTGAGCGTGCCGCCATTGCCCTGGAACAACGCGGGACGCTGCAACTCAAAGCCATCTCGCGCATGACCCAGATCAACCCCGCTGACCCCGCGGTTTCCGCACTGAAAGACATGCTGGAGTGGGCGTCGATTTCCAACGAAGAAACCCATGTTGCCCAGCACGGTGATCAGATTGACGACCCACGCTCCGAAACCCGAGCCAAGTTCTCCGAATATTTCTCGGCGACTGGAATGCGTGGTTTCTATGCGCTTCCGCTCATCGATGACCAAGGGCGCCTCGGAGTGCTCTGTTTCGAGAGCAGCGATCCCGATTTTCTTACAGTGGCACATCTGGAAATCATCAAGGTGTTGGCCGGTCAAGCCACCGTCGCCCTGCGCAATGCCTCGCTCTACCGGGAAGTCCCATTCATCAATCTTTTGGAGCCGCTGCTGCAAAGGAAAAAGCGCTTCCTGGCCATGGAAAAACGTCGGCGCTGGTCGATGATCGCGCTGGCCGTCGCCGCGGGGCTCTTCCTCATTTTTTGCCCGTTACCTATGCGTGTTTCCGGTGACGCAACCGTAGCATCGGCTCGTACCGCGCAAGTGCAGGCTGGCGTCGATGGTGTAGTGAAGAATGTGTACGTCCGAGAAGGCGAACGCGTACGGCAGGGAGCGGTACTGGCTGAACTGGAAGATTGGAACTACCGGGCTGACTTGGCTGCCGCGGAGGCCAACTACGGCGAAGCCATGGAAACGATGAATCGTGCTCTCGCACAGAATGACGGGACCCTAGCGGGAACCGGGCGGGCGAAAGTTGCCTACTTTAGGGCGGAGCTGACTCGCGCTCGCGAACGGTTGGATCGCGCCACCATACGGGCTCCATTTGATGGGGTTGTCACCACACCACAAGTACAGAATTCTGTGGGCCGTCGCCTAATGCATGGCGACAGTTTTGCGGAGATTATTGAAACTTCTGATATCACCGTTGACGTTGCCGTTCCTGAGGATGACGCCACGCTGCTCCAGAGCGGTGAACACGCATCCATAAAACTCGAAAGCTTTCCCTTGCACTCCTTCCGCGGCGATGTAACCGTCATCAGCCCAACGGCCCAGATGGAGTCCGCGCACCGGGTCTTTATTGCCCGCGTGAATGTGTCCAACCAGGACGGGACGTTGCGCCCGGGCATGCAGGGACAAGGCAAGGTGTCCGTAGGCTGGCATCCCGCCGGCTATGTGTTTTTTCGTGGTTTTGCGATGTGGCTCTGGGGCAAGTTATGGTCGTGGTTCGGTTGGTAGCAAGAAATTGATCTCGGGGAGTCAGTGATGCAGAAATCTTACAGCTTGACGCTATTTGCATTGTTTGGGTTAACCGCTCTGCTGCCTGGGTGCAGTTCCAACCCGACGCCCGCCGTGGCGGCTGCAAGCTTCGCCTCGAAGCCCGCTGCTGAGACGACCGCTCAGGCTCAAACCTCACCCGTAGACTACATCGCTTCTGGGCCGATCGTGGTGGAGAACCAGGTTGAACTGTCTGCCCAGCGCGACGGAGTGGTGGTGGAGGTTTTCGTCGAGACCGGCACAGCCGTAAGAAAGGGACAGATTCTCGCCCGGCTTGACGACCGACAGCTCACGGCCGACAAGGATGCTGCCGCCGCCAAAGCGCGAAGCACGGAAGCAGACCTCAGGAACTGGGAGGCGGGCGCACAAGTAGCGCAAGCGCAGCGCGATCGCGCTGAGCAATTGTGGGCCGCGAACATTATCGCCAAATCCGAAGAAGAGAAGGCGAAGTACCAACACGATGCAACCGCATTTGAGGTAGAGCGCCAACGGGAGGACTTGAGAGTTGCGCAAGAGACGCTTCGGTCTTTGGAGCTTGAACTGGAAAAAACCAGAATCACAGCTCCATTTGATGGGGTCGTCGCGCGGCGCTACCTTCGTGTAGGCCAGGACGTGGCAAAGAATGATCGTCTATTTTGGATATCGGCCGTGGCGCCCTTGCGTGTGAAATTTGCGCTGCCGGAGGCCTATCTCGGGCGCGTGCGGAATGGCACCGAACTTATCGTAGTCACGTCCGCGACTCCCGGCGAAGTCCACCAGGCCAGAGTCGTGCTCGTGAGTCCGGTGGTTGACCCCTCGAGTGACACCATTGATGTCACCGCCGAACTGCAGGGACCGTCGGCCAACGTGCGCCCAGGAATGACCGCCAACATCCGCTTGCAAAATCCACAATGAATCTTGCCGAAGTCCTTAACGTCGCGCTTCCCGAACTGCCTGCCCGCAGAATAGGCACGACCCTTCCCCGGCTTCATCCCAAGCTGATCGCGCGCGAGCAGATTGAGGGCGGCGTCCCAACCGTGATCGCTATGCCCCCAGGCGACTCTTGCGTCTACCGGTTCCCTCCGGAGCAGTGGAAGCTGATTGAGTTGTTCGACGGAAAACGCTCCTACCACGAAATCTCCGAGCTCTACGCACAACTGACGGGTTTGGTGTACAGCGAGCAGGAAATTCGTACTTTCGCCGAGGGCCTTAATCAGGAGGGCTTCTTCTACAAGACCGCCATTGAACTCAACATCACCGCCAGCCAGAAGCTTGTGGAGGAGCGCAAGAAACGAGCCAGGAAAAAGAAGTTCGACCTGGCACAAATGACGTTTTCCACCTGGGACCCGGACGCCTTCCTCACCCGGCTGCACGACCGAGTGAGTTTTATCTACACCAAGTGGTTCACTTTCCTGACCTTGGGAGCTTTTGCGATCATGGCCGTTATCTTCCTGAATGGATGGCAGGAAATATCGCATGACACTCTTGAGTACTACACCTTCACCGACAAGGGAGCCGCCGACTTGGCCGAATTCTGGCTGCTGTTCTTTGCGCTGGGGTTTTTCCACGAATCCGCCCACGGGTTGACCTGTAAACACTTCGGCGGAGGGGTCCACAAGATGGGCTTCATGCTCCTTTATCTCTCGCCTTGTTTCTTCTGCGATATCACGGAACTTTATGTATACGGCAGTAAATGGCAGCGCGCGGCCGCCATCATCGCCGGCATCTGGGTGGAGCTTATGTTCTGCTCCGTTGCCAGCATCGTCTGGTGGGGCACTCCGGCGGGGACTCCGGTTCACGACTTCGCCTACAAGATCATGTTAATCACGGGTGTAGCCGTGATTCTGCTGAACCTCGACCCGCTCATGAAACTCGATGGCTATTACCTCTTGGGCGAACTGGTCGGCGTATCGGCCCTAAAGGAAACTTCCACGGAGTATCTCTCCAGCTGGGTGAAGCGCAACCTGTTCAAGCTGCCCGTGGAAGTCCCCTATCTGCGGCGTCAACGTCGCTCGCTATTCGTTGCTTACGCCGTCGCTTCCGGCTTGTACAGCTACCTTATTCTGTTTGCGGCCGTGAGCTTCGCCTATAACGTCCTCTCCCGCTTTAGTCCGCAGTGGGCATTCTTACCCGCGCTCGTGCTGGCCTTGCTGATCCTTCGCTCCCGGCTGCGCTCATCATGGAGGTTTATGCGAGATTTCTATTTGGATAAGAGACAAATTGTCCGCGAGTGGTGGTCCACGCCACGCAAAACTCTAGCCGCGGCCTTCGTCCTGGTCGTGCTTTTCGCCCCGGTTTGGCGGGAAACCGTGGCTGGCCGCTTTGTCCTGGAACCGGAGCAGCGCGCGGTGATCCGCGCCGCCGTGCCTGGACAAGTTACAGAGGTTTTCGCCGACGAAGGCATACCGATTGCTGCCGGTGCTCCGGTTCTCCGTCTGCGGAATGTGGGTCTGGAGGAGGATGCGGACAGATCCCAGTCCGATCTCGGCACTGCAGAAGCTGCTGTCCGAAGGGCCCAGTTGAACTATACAGACCTGGGGCGCACACGCGGCGAGCGAGAATCCCAATCGGCACGCTACCATTCCGTCTCCCAACAAGTGGCGGCTCTCCTGCTCTCAAGTCCCATTTCCGGCCTGGTCGTGACCCCACGAATCCGAAACCTGGTGGGCTCTTTCGTTCAGGAAGGGACCGAGCTAGCCGAGATCGATGATGTCCAGACCCTCCAAGCCCGCATCTTCATCCCGGAGTTCCAGATCCAGAGAGTAGCACTGGGCGCGGCTGCTTCCTTGAAGCTCGATTCCCGCTTCCAGCCGATTCGAGGACAGGTAAGCGCCATTATGCCCGCACCTTCGGCGATAGCCGCAGGGCTGGTGCACGAAAAACAGTACGAAGGAACGGCAGCCCCTAAGTATTACGTAGCCACCGTCTTGGTCTCAAACTCTGCTGGTCAGATCCGCCCCGGCATGTCGGGAGACGCAAAAATCAGCGTCGTTCGTCATAGCATCGCGGGATTTACGGAGAAGAACATCCGCGAATTTGTCCAGCGGAAATTCTGGTGACCCAGGACGCCGGAACCTACAAAAAGAAAAGAGAGACCGCTCGCCGCGAATCTCTCTTCATGCCTGTTTCCAGAGACTGTCCCAGCTACCTGCCACCCTTACAGCTTACCGCTTCGCGATGAAGTCGGCTGCCTTCGCCGTGGCTAGCTGCTTGCCCCGCTTCGCCATGGCTAGCTTGCCGTGCTTCGCCATGGTTAGCGTGCCGTGCTTCGCCATGGTTAGCGTGCCGTGCTTCGCCATTTTTACCGTGTCACGTTTCGCGCTGACCAGCCCTGGCTGGCCTGCGACCGGTTGCAACGGCTTCGTCGCGTCTATGGTCGCAACGATGGCCTTCTGGGCCGTTTTCAGATTACCGATCAAAGACTTCTTCTGAATCGACATTCTCGTCTCCCCATGTTTTTTGATTTTCTTCCTTACCACTCGGCTTTGTGTTTAGCAAATCGAATGCCAAAATCTCTCCAAGTCCTGCCCGCGCCGTTAAAACACACATCTGTCACACACTTAGACGTGATTCGGTAGAAACAAACAGGGTCGTTCATTGGGGGCGATCTCCCAGACGTATTAAATATTTATCCATAACGCATCATATTTTAATCTACGCCAGGTGTAGTATTAGTTTTTCATTCTTTCCCGATTGCATATTTCCGGCAAAGATAGTGCATTCTCTGCTTATCGACCTTGAGCAATCGCGCCGCTGCCGCCTTATTGCCCCCGGAGCGCCGTAGCGCCGCCGCGAGATACGCTACCTCGATCTTCGCGATTTCCTCGTCAAAGCTGACCCCCGCCTCTGGAATCAGCATGGATTCCTGGCTGGTTGCACTGTTGTATAGCAGGCGCTTCGGGAGGTGCTGAACCTTGATCGTCGGCCCGTCCACCATCAGCACCAACCGCTGCACAAGATTTTCCAGTTCGCGGACGTTCCCGGGCCAGTGGTCCTCTTCCAGGATCTGGATGACATCAGCGTCTAGACGCTTTAAAGGAGTATTGTTCGCTGTACAGTAAATGCGCAGGAAGTGATCCACCAGGACTGGTATGTCACCCGCTCGCTCGCGCAGCGGCGGCAGTAGAATGGGCACGACGTTAATGCGATAGTACAAATCCTCGCGGAAACGGCCCGTTTGGACCATTTCCTCCAGGTCTTCATTGGTGGCGGTGATGAGCCGGAAATCGATTTTCTTGGCCGTCTGCCCCCCGATGCGCGTCACCGCCCGATACTCTAGCACGCGCAACAGCTTGCTCTGCAGGGCTAAGCCTAGGGCTGCGATCTCATCCAGGAATAAGGTCCCAGTGTGGGCAAGCTCGATGTGCCCGGGACGCGCCGTCCGCGCGTCCGTGAAGGCCCCCTTCTCATGCCCGAACAACTCAGTCTCAATCAGGTTCTCCGGCAAAGCCGCACAATTGATGCTTATAAAAGGCTTTTCGGACCGCGGACCCAGGGAAACGACGGCTCGAGCGACCAGTTCCTTGCCGGTGCCGCTCTCACCTCGGATCAGGACCGTGCTGTTGCTGTCGGCCAAGCGCCTGACAGCGTCATATACCCGTTGCATGGGTTCGCTTGAGCCAATCAGTTCGCAGAACGACTGCCGCTCCACCTCTTCGTTTTGGCGGTTGCGCCACTCAACCTGCAGCACCCTCCTCTCCAGGGCCCGGCCCAGTACAGCTCGAACTTCGTCGAAATTGACGGGGGCTACAAAGTACTCATCCGCTGTTGCCCCCGTCGCCTTCAGGCGAAGGTTGCGGCTGTTCGATCGCGTTAGCGCTACCAGCACCAGGTTAGGTCCCAGCGCCCGCAATTCGTTCAGAGCCGTGATTCCGTCCTCGCTGCTCTCTCCCACGGTGTCGAGGTCCACGAGTATGGCGGTTGGTAAACGCTTGTGAAGCGATGCCAGTAGCTCATCCCAGGTCCGAAGCACCGCCAGATCATAGTCGCCTGCCAGATAGGTCTCAGCTTCGGGACCCACCAGTTCGTCTGTGGTGACGATGACTACACAGTCACGAGCGGGGTTATCCTTAAGGGTGGTGGCGCGCATGCGTCTGCTTCATCCGTCCTTCCACGGTCGCCACGAATTATGTCAAATTATTCCTCCCTTAGGGATGAATTTTTCATTCGCGGGCTTCACCTGCGGAGCGAGACTCCCCCAATCGTCGCGAATGCTCCAACCGGCGTTGCTTGGGCGCCGTGCGTCATTGTGAGGGACTTTCAGTCTTGAACCGTCTGGCGTGCAGCCCAAGAAGCCTCAAGGAGCCTCCACCGACTTGCAAAACCCCGCGTCATTTCGTAACGTAGGACCGGTCTCAACCCACTGCATTCAGGAACTCACGCGGCAGAGTGTCGAGGGGAGGAAAGTTTTGGACATCAACGTCCGTAAGCGTTCCCAAGTGCAAGTTGTCCAGCTGCGGGGGCAGCTCCGCATGGGAGCTGCGGTGGACAGCTTGCGCCAGGCCGTGGAGGAAGCGGTCGAGAGCGGGGACACACGTATTGTGATCAACCTCGCTGAGGTTCCGATGATTGATTCCACCGGAATCGGACTGCTGGTGCGGCTTCTCACTTCCGCCAAACAGCGCGGTGGAAACGTGAAGCTGTTACAACCTTCCAAGTTTGCGGTACAGACTCTTCGCTTAGTGGGTCTCCTCAATTTGTTCGAGGTCTATGACGGGGAAGACGCCGCTGTGGAGTCATTCTCTTGAATCTTCGACCCTCGAGTGTCCGAGTTCCAGAATAGATAATATCAGCCTTCATGGTGGCTCCATCCAACGACGACCGCGGGAACAGTGAGTTGCGCGAACTGCTCCACCGAACCGCCCCTGCTCACCCCGAGGCTGTTGCCGCCGTCACCGATGCCATAACTGAGACGCTAGCCGGGCTTGAAGTGCCGGAACAGAAGCGCATGGAGATCTCCTTGGCGGTGCAGGAGGCTTTGATCAACGCAGTGGTGCATGGCTGTGGCAGCGACCCGTCGAAGAGTGTTACGTGCAGGCTGCAGTGCGATGGCGAAGGCCACATCATCATCAGCGTGAGCGACCCCGGGCCAGGTTTCAGTCCGGAGTCCCTCTCCGATCCGAAGCGAGGCGAAAATCTGTATGTCGATCATGGCCGCGGAGTGTACCTGATACGCCAACTGATGGACGAGGTTCAGTTCGAGCGTGGCGGCAGCGAAATCAGGATGTGGAAGTACTGAAACTAGCACCGCACCAGAAAATCAACGGAGTGATTGCTTTCGGTACTATCGTTCTGAAAGTTGCGATTACCGCCCTCCCGACCGAAACCATAATGGGCTGCTATTGCCTCCAAGAGGGCGGATTTCCGGTACCATTTTCCCCAGCGAAGAAGCACGCACGTGATCTCAATGTGAGTTCATCTAATCGCGCAATACTTGGAACAGAGAACGGGTAACGATCCCAGTCTTTATACTTTGTCGCCAAGAATTGCGATCGTCTTCAGCACCGGAGACCCGCATCGATGAGTCGTGAAGCGGCACGGATTACGAACATAGTGGACGCCTGCGCATTCTGATGCACTTCTCCGGGTTAGACCCTAGCGATGATAATTCTTGACGAATTCTGGGACTGACCCCGCAACTTTCACATCCCGGCGCGATTCATTTGGCAAAGTGACGGAAACCTTGTCTGAATAGAAGTGACCGGGCTTCCAGTCATAGTCATACGAGTAAGTCTCGCCATCTCCAAATTGTTGCCGTATCAGAAGCTTCGACCGATACCAGTTCTGGAGCAGCGCGTGCCCTTTTTCATCCGTGATTCGAGTCATAAGAATGCCATCATATTCATAGTGCCTTTGCCGACCTGAAGAAAGGGTGGCGACCTCCAGCATCCCATCGCTGTTGTACTCGTATTGTGCCCAATGTCCCGCGTCGTCTTCGGCCCGCTCAATGCGGGATTGGTCGTCGTATTGAAATCGTATCCAGTGTCCATGCGGTGTCCGGATTTCTTGCAGATTTCGCTCCGGATCACGACGCAGTTCCAGACGGTTGCCCTTCGGGTCAATCATTTCCGTCGCAGCGCCTTGGGCCATGTTCTTGGCCGCATAAGACTCAGGAAAGTGAATCTCCGAGCCATCGGCTAGTCGGGTGGTCCACCCGTTTCCTTGCCAGCGTTGTGTGGCTTTATAGAAACGAGTGGAGGTCTCAGTATGCTGGTAAACTGCATCGGAATATCCAGTCCCTTTGGAAATGCGGTCGAAGTACAAGAAGTCCCCGTCTTCGAGCGCAATCGTCTGGTACGTGGGTTCCTCGAACCGACCGGCGCGATGTCATACGGATGATTGCTATTGCGGCCGAAAGCGTGCACCGGATTCGCGGTTACCCAATCATCCGAACTATACGACCGCGTGAGAGGAACCTTGAAAACATCGTCCAAATACAAATCGGTCTCTCGCAGCACGAAGCGCCCATAGCGCAGATCGGCTTCAAACCTGTCAACTGGTCCGCCGTGTTCGGTAGGCATAGCACAACTGCGTGTTAAGAGCCGCAATCTTGCTAGAAGAAATGCCTGCCAGTCCGACCTTCGCCAAACGGAAGTCGAGAATCTTGGCGTGTCCGCGCTTGGTCGCAAAGATGTTGGCGGGCTTGATGTCGCGGTGGACGATGCCTTCGGAGTGCGCAGCGTCGAGAGCGTCAGCGATCTCGATAGCCAGCGACAGAATCAACTCGGTTTCCAGCGACTTGCCACCGATCCGGTGCTTGAGCGTCATTCCATCGAGAAATTCCATGGCGATGAACGAACAACCATCGTGCTTACCAATTTCGTAGATCCGTGCAAATGTTCGGATGGTTCAGAGCGGAAGCAGCACGAGCCTCGCGGCGAAATCGTTCGAGTGCCTGCGGGTCTTGGGCTAAGTCTTCAGGTAGGAACTTCAAGGCGACAAAGCGACCAAGCTCAGTATCCTCAGCCTTATAGACGACACCCATCCCTCCGCCGCCCAGCTTCTCGACAATGCGGTAGTGCGAGATGGTTTGACCGATCATTGTTGGCGAATCTTACGTTGGTGAAAATAGCAAGTCAATGAAAGCTGCGCGGAGTTAGTCGTCTTTGTCGAGTAGTGCATCTCTTCAGATCAATTCAGACGGTTTCAGACGGGCTCCATGGACGTTTCCGGGAATCGGAGGCATGATCGCATTCAATTGCGGGATTGCCCAGTTCAGAACAAGGAGGCCTGCTATGGCTACGAATGCGATTTCCACTCCTGAATTGAGAGTCAATACGGAGAAAATTGAAAGCTGCCCGAACCTCACGCTGAAACAGCGGATTCTAAAGCTGCTGCGCGAGGCGTTCGAAGGACACGAAGAATATCTTGGGGTGACGCCGGATTAGTGAGTCTGTCTCCGTTTCCGGAACTTGTCAGGCGCTCTTTGACGGTCACAGTTGACTGCTCCCGGCAGACACGCCTCCTACGTTTGCGCAACGGTGAAACCGAAGTCAACGAGGACGGCCCGGCGTCAGGTGGAGGAACGGGCAAACCCTGCGATTTCAAGCCCTCTGGAGTCCGGCCATCCCGGGCGTTTCAAAAGGCTGAAATCAGCGCCCTCATTTTATGCGACCTTTCGCCCCCTATTTCGCCTCGGCGGAACGTGGTCAGCCCGGTATACCTTTTGAGCCAGCGTCACCTGAGATCGTGGATCAGCACCACGTCCCGGCTTGCTGTGCCGCGATCCATAACGAGCTGCTTGCCGTCTCGCGACAGATCGAAACTGCGTATCAGTAGGCTATTGAAATGAGTAATCTGCTTCGCTGCCCCTCCGGAAATCGGCTGGCTCCAGATGTTGGAGACCCCGCCCTCGTTCTTGATGTACAAAATAGAGCGGCTGTCTGGTGTCCACCCGATAGCACCGCTTGAAATCTCAAAATGCTTCGCAGGTGTACTCCCGTCCAGCCACATGATCTCCACTCCGTTCATTGGCGTGAGCGTCCAGTCCCGATAGGAATACGCAAGCATCTTTCCATCAGGCGACACAGCCGGATATTTTGCCTCGTGTGTATTGTTAAGCCGTACGGGATCGCCACCTTCTACTGGGACCTTCCAAATTCCCGTGTCCGCGCCGTATTTGCTGTAGACCACCCACTTCCCATCAGGGGTACAACCCAGAGAATTGAACCACAAATAGTCGAGCGGGCTATTTGTCAATTGGACTGGATTGTTACCGTCCATATCCATTCGCCAAATGTGGGAACTGCCTGTTCGAGTCGAAATGAAGACAACGTGGCGTCCTTCTATCGAGATGCGTGGCGCTTGGTTCCGCAGCCCTCTGCTGATGGTCAATTGTCTTGCGTTGGCTCCGTCCGGCTCCATTGCCCAAATGTCCGTTTCTCCGCTCCCCCCGACTTTGCTGTACAGTATCCTTCCATCTGGACTCCAGTTTGCTTGTCCTGAACGACCTCCAACAGTGATCGGCTTGGCGTTATCCGCTTGCATGAAGGGGGCGACCCAAACATCAAATGAGGGTTTCTCTTGAACAGTCGCCAGAATGCGAGAATCAGCCGTCAGACTCACATCTATATAGTCGTTCGGGTCACTGGTGATCCTTCGCACGTCGCCGTTCGTGTAGGAGAGGTAAGCGACTTGCAAAACTCCACCAGTTTGCTCAGTCGCATTCAGGATCAGCCCACGACCGTCTGAGATCCATGCTAAGTCCCTAATCGATGCCCATCTTTTGTCCGTAAGAGGACGTTCTAATCCTCCGTCAATAGATATTTCAACCGGAGTCGCATACATCACGCCGGATTCGTCATTAAAAGTCACTGCGGCAATGGCCTTTGCGTTGGGTGACCAGCCAACGTAGTCGAGCGCATTGGGCCACCTACGTACCACGAGTTCCTTCTCTCCACTTCCATCCTCGTTTTCCAGCACGAGTGCTGTTTGGCCGTTAGCCTGTGAGTGCCTCACAAAGGCCAACTTGTTTCCATCCGGCGAGAGAGCTACCTTACTGTCTACGTCACTAGCGATCCTTGTCGCCGCCCCTCCGAGCACGGGTATCTTATAAAGGGACCGAAGTCCCGTATCCTTACCTTCTGACTTGACCGCGTAGAGGAAGTCACCATCACGGGAGTAGGTAAGGGCAAAGTAGCTTACATCCGCTGGCGTGGCCACTTGCACATCACCGCCAGCGACCTGATGCACCCGAAGGCTTTCCTGAGCTTGCCTTCCATACACGCCCTCTGGGACGATCTCTCCCAAGGCATAAGCCACGTATTTTCCATCCGGCGAGATGGCGGCTGTCGTCACTTTTCCGGTGGTTGTGACTTGCGTGATTTCTATCCTTTGGAAAGGGGCAGTCTTGGTCGCAATATATCTATAGACGACCCCCGCAATTCCTGCCGTGAGAATCGCGAACGTAGCGACTCCAACCCAGATGTTTCGCCTCCGACCGAGTGGAGAGACAGTCATCGAAGCTGCATTCTTGCCGCTCTCTGTGTCCCGCTTCAGCCGTTGCAGGTCGGCTCGCATCTCCGCTGCGCTCTGACAACGCAGATTGCGGTCCTTCTCCAGAGCCTTGTTGATGATGTCTTCCAGCTTGGGCGGGGTGTCAGGGTTGATTCGAACTGGCGGTACAGGCGCTCGATTCAAGATCGAATCAAACATCGCGCCTGTCGTGTCGCCTCGAAACGGAAGCATGCCCGTGCACATCTCGTACAGCACCGCACCAAACGAGTACAGGTCGGTTCGGGCGTCGAGTTCCTTTCCCTTGACCTGCTCCGGCGACATATAGGCGACGGTTCCTAGCGCACTACCGGGACTGGTCAGATGTTCCTCGGAATCGATGGTCGGGGCGTTCAGGGCAACGCTCTCTGGCTTTACCGACACTTTCGCGAGACCGAAATCAAGAATCTTCGCCTGAACTCGATTCGTAACGAAGATGTTCGCGGGCTTGATGTCCCGATGGACGATGCCCTTCGAGTGTGCGGCGTCGAGAGCGTCGGCGATCTGAATGCCCAGATCGAGCACCATTTCGATCTCCAGCGGCTTGCCAGCAATCCGTTGCCGGAGCGTCTGCCCCTCCAGCAGTTCCATGGCGATGAACGCCCGCCCATCCACTTCGTCGATTTCGTAGATCGTGCAGATGTTCGGATGATTCAGAGAGGACGCAGCCTTGGCTTCCCGTTGGAAGCGGCTGAGGGCTTGCGGATCATGGGCGAGTTCGTCGGGAAGGAACTTCAGGGCGACGTGGCGACCGAGCTTAAGGTCTTCCGCCTCGTAGACCACACCCATCCCGCCTCCCCCGATCCTGCTCAGGATGCGGTAATGGGAAACCGTCTGACCCACAGGTTGCGACGGAGTGGACACTGGGTAAACATGTTAGGCGGGAGCAAAGGGGAAGGTCAACGTTCGGTGGCATTCCAGTTCAGTTCAGTTGAGCCATAACCGCCACATCGAATTTCGAATAATACTTCTTCACGTCCTTCGCCCCGTACTTCTCACAGAATTTCTCGACCACGGACTTCACGGCATTAGACTTGGTGATTGACTCAGCCCTGAGTTCCGCTTCGGCACCTCTTGCATCAACGTGGATTTTCGGGTTCTTGAGAACGTTCTGATACCACTGCGTATCCGACCCATGCACGGGCAGCAGGTAGAGCTTTTCGCCTTCAGCGGCAAACCAGACCGGATTCGTGATCGTCTTGCCGGATTTCCTGCCAACCACGCTCAGCTTGATCTGACGGTAGCGGGCGAGACGGTCTTTGAGAGTTTCACCTGAGCTTGGCATCTTGCTAATCCCCTCCTCTTACGCTCGATCCCGCCAACTTATCCCGGCAGGCAATTCGTCTGTTGCAAACTCCAGATGAAGAACTCGACGGCCGTTCGGAGTCTTCGCCGCAGACGAGCCGTGCAGTTGAAGGGGTCGCATTAGAATTGCATCCCCTCGTCTCGCTGTACAGGTTACGGCGTTGTCCTTAGGCCAGTCCTGAATCTGCGTGCCAGACAGGAAGCCCTGCCCATGAGAACCCGGAACTACTCGCAATGGCCCGTTCTCGTTCCCGCAGTCGTCTAAGTGGAGACGAAACCGCCAGCATCCGTGACATCAATTCAGAACGCGGACGAACATGGTGAACACCACCCTTAATTGACCAAGGTCCCCACCCCGGAACTTCCTTTCGCTGAGCGACTGCAATCACGCAGTCCTGATGCCAAGCGACTTTCCAATTCGCCCCGTCTCCTTTATTGAAGAGAATGCCACGAACCGCGAAGCAATTCGAACCTAGCACTGGCTCCATCAGTCTGCATACAGCACTTGAGCCTGCAAGTCGCCTGACGGCCGGAACATCAAGCAAATTGCGGACTCCTGCATGTCCTGCATCAAGCAGATCACCAAGCTCACTGAGGGTTGGTCCATCAAGACAGGAAGGCACGAGTGCGTAGCCGACTTCGGCAATCTGATCAAGTGCCTCGGTGCTTAATCGAGAAATCGGCATCTCACACTCCCTCAGCTACGAAAGAGTCGCGTCTGAACGTCAGCGAGTTCCACGGGCACGGAACACGCTGCGTCGTCGTTCACCACGGAATTGATCCGACTGCTCACCGGATAGCACCGCATCAGGCGGGCATCGCAGGGCTTCAACAGTTCGGACGCTGCGCTCACATCCTTCATGTCGGGGTCGAGCCAGAGGTCGTAGGCATCTGGATCGAGAATGACTGACATGCGGTCATGACGGCCGAGGTCACGACACTTGGGACGGTGGTCAGAATTGAGCAGGTTTTAACCCAATTGCCAGCCGGGCCGTCCGGAAATTGTCGCTGATGCGCTGGGGGCTCATTCCATCATGGGCCTTCGCCAAGGACAAAGGTTAATCCCACGCTGCCCACAACTGCCGATGCTCGCGGCAGTCCGATTCTGTCCCGAATGCACGAGCAGATACTCTCTATTTCCCAGCCACCGGGAGTACTATGCTCGATGGAGCTTCCTTCGAACGATACACCTTCTGTGTGGCTTTTTCGTAGTCGGCATCCCTTGCCTTATAAATGTTCTCGACAAACTTCTGCGGGTTGCGGTCATATAGAGGGAACCAAGTGCTCTGAACCTGCACCATCATACGGTGGCCCTTAAGAAAGACATGGTCGTTGGGGTGCAGGTCGATTCTGTATTCGGTGACTTGGTTAGGAGTAAGGGGAACCGGTGTTTCCATGCTGTTGCGATATCGCGCTCGCAAAATATCATCAGCAATCATCAACTCGTAGCCGTTGAGCACAGGTCCGGCACCCTTCGTGGCATCTTCTTCCGCGATTTTCTGATAGTCCTCGGGATACACATCGATCAGCTTCACGATCCAGTCGCTGTCAGTTCCCGTAGTTGAAGAGAACAGGTCGGCGACGATATCTCCAGTGACCGCAACATCCTCGGTCAGCGGATCAGTCTGCCATGTCAGCACATCAGGACGATGCTCCACGAAGCGTTGATCCTGTACGAGCCATGTTGTCCAAGCTGGCGCAGGATACGTTGGTGTGATCGGTCGATCGCGGTACGGCACTGGATTGGCAGGATCAGAAACGTAGGAATCAAAGGCATCCTGCTCAGAAGGTGGTTCGAACGAGAGCTTGCCTCCGGAGTGCAAGTAAAGCTTCTTCTCGGTTATGCCTTGCTTGGGTGGCCACTCATCGTAGCTCTTCCAGACGTTAGTGCCAGTCTCGAAAGTCAATGCTTCGGGCTCTGTGAGCGGTTTGTCGTGCAGCCAATGCGCGAACCATGGAGCCAGAATATGCGAGCGATAGTAACGGGAGATGTCACTGCCCCAGTCGATTTCACCCAGTTTGCGGCCAGATTGATCCATCCACCCGCCGTGGTTCCACGGGCCAGCGACGAAGTAGTTCAGATGATCCGCATCGGTCTCCTTCAGCGCGGCATAAATGCGCGTCGGGCCGACGAAGTCTTCCTGATCGTACCAGCCAGCGACATTGAGGTTTGGAACTGTAGTGTGTTTCAGATATGTGGTCACGGCATGCTGCTTCCAGAAATCGTGGTTCGGGTGATCAACGAAGTCATTCCACGTCGGTAGCTGTCCATGGAAGTACCTCGAATTCGCGTTGGAGATTGCACCGAGCGTTAGGTACCACGCGTAGGTATCGTACTGGTCGAACTCGAAGTTTGTATTCTTTTCCTTAGAGGTTTCAAGTAAAGCAGAATATTCGAATCCATAGCTCAGTCGAAACGCGCCGTTGTGATGGAAGTCATCATTAATGAACATATCGTCGGGGGACGCCTGCTCACTGGCAGCTTTCAGCGCGGGATGCGGATCAAGCAACGCCTGCGTCACCAACCAACCCGGATAGGAAATCCCCCACATGCCGACTCGGCCGTTATTGTTCGGAACATTCCTGACTAGCCAATCGATGGTGTCATACGCATCAGTTGCTTCATCAATGGATTTGGGATCGTTCCTGTCGCGGGGCGGGCGCTGCATCACGAACGCTCCTTCCGACTTAAAGCGGCCCCGGATGTTCTGCGATACGAAGATATAGCCATCCACAATGAGATCGTCAAACAAACCGGACTCCGTCAGTGAAGTAGCGTTTTCGGGAACTCCGTATGGAGTTCTCACGAAGAGGAAAGGTAGCGGACCGCTGACGTTCTTCGGCGTCCTCAGCACGGTCTGAAGACGGACGCCATCGCGCATCGGGATCATGACTTCTTGGTAGTTGTAGTATTCAGGCTTGTAGTTGGATTGCACTGGAGGGGTTTGGGCAAACAGATCAACGGCCAGCAGTGAGAGCAGCAGAATTTGTTTCACGAAGATCATCGATTTCGCCTTTCCGAAGTGGAACACCGCTGAGTTGAACGGCTAGGGTAGCACGGGTCCTAGGAAGTCCGATTCGACCATGATGGAATGAGCCCCCAGCGCATCAGCGACATTTCGCGAACGGGCCCCTTCGGATTCTGACGGATGACGGAGATCGGCTGGGTGGGCGCGATGTTGTAGCGGGGGCTCCAGTCCTCTTCGCCCGAAACGCTGTCGAAGTGCTCCTCAACAATCTGCTTTCGCCGCGAAAGTTTGTACCGTGGATGATTGAGAAAGACTCGCATGAACATGAATTCGTCATGCGGCCTAATACTGAGTGGCAGCGAAGGCCCAAAAGAACGCGACACTCAGAGGTTCATGACCACTTCACCAGAACAGAGAGGCGAGAACGAGCGAGGACCCGACTAGATTGAGGCTGGGAGGAGGACACGGCTCCAACCTCGTTGGAGAAGCACGGTCAGTTCTAGCGGGTCGGCGGCTCTTTGCAGGTCACTTTGGAACAATAGCTGGCAGCTTCACAATTGTTTTCAAAGCGTGCGGTTTTGACCAGTTATGCCAATCCGCGAACTGTAGCATTTCAAATGTGAAACAACTTGCCCTTTCACGGGGTTGGAGTATTGGAGTATCTGGGTTGGACTATCGAAGACGAACAGTGTCAGAGGATCGGCGGAGGGTATGAGGCTGTGAAATTCAGATTTTTACTGTTTCTCTGAATGGAGCCAACAGTTTGTCTACGCCAATCCAGAGTCCGACATCGCGGAGGCGTGGAGGAAACGTGACCGAAAAGATGGAGAAGGATACGCCGAAGTTCGACTGGGTCACTGAGCGTTCCTCATGCGCTCTGCCGAAGGTATTCAAAGCACTCAGATTACAGGTTTACGAGGACCTTAAGACGCGCAACGCCCTGCGCCCCAATAACTCCCCTTATAAGTTTTCGGTGGCCGACAATGGCAGCAACTTCACCGCTGTTCTGGAAGCCACAGATGTGCACAGGTCGTGATATTCAGCCTCGCCGAGCACGCGATCCTAGTGCAGGATGACAAAGGCGATCGCATGTTTGAGGTGAGCGCGAACTTCAGTGAAGAAGGCGAGTGCAGGCTGAAAGTGAATGGCGAGGAGCGCGCGCTCTGGCAGGTGCGGCGGATGGCTCTTGAAGAGCTGCTGTTTAGAGGCTTCTAGCTGGGGTTGACTTCCAACGGTTGCTAACAGGCGTGGCTGTTGAAAAGTCCATGCTACCGGGTGGAGCGAACCAGTTTCCGGGTGGGAGTTGCATCCGCTGGAGTTCAGCATTTTTCACCGTGTACTATTTCACCAGCTAGGGCGGCGAGACGCGCTCTATTCCTCTAAAGCCGTCTTGGGAAGCCAAAACCACCCTTGTCGTCGCACTCCCAGTGGAGTCGCCCCCCCAGCATCTCGGTTCAACAACGCAAGGCGCTCGCCTATGAACCGAAAGCCAAGCTCAATCGCCTGAAACGCATCGACGCCAAAGATGCGGTACACTCGCTCATTGCCAATACCCGTTACTTGCAGGGCACAAGAATAATCATCCCTACCGGGCGTCTGCTCCGGCTTGCCCATATGAACCAAGATTTCTCGATTAGGCTCATCTGCCAAGAATAAGCGTCTGCTCGCAATGACTTCACCAACGCTGTTCACACCCATTTTGTAATTATGCAACGAAGGATATACTTGCGAGTTCACCCGCCGAGGTGCAGCGCCTTTCACGGCGCACTTTTCGCCAACTGCTTAGAGGGGCCTTGTGTATTCTGCGATCTTCTCGAAGCCTTGCAACGATAAAGCCTCCGAAATGCGGTTCAGGTTCGACCGAGTGTTGGCATAGAACGTCGCGTACTCGTCGTGATCCGCATAAATCACGAATGGTTTCGGGCTTGGAACGAAAAGAAAATCGACCCAATCGGCGAAAGCCGCTTGAAGCAACTCTTCGATCTCGTGCCGTCCGGTAGCGGTAACCGACGCCCCTTTCCCGCACCTCGGCGGGAGGGAATACCGAGTGAGCTGGTCAATCAGGTTTTTGGGTTCAAACACAATCTGTTCAATCGTGACGCACGCGGTCTGCGGTCCGCCTGTCGAAATAATGGACGCCACGAAGGGTTCCAGTTTCTTGAGGGTCTTGAAGGTCTGCTGGAATTTCCACGAGGCTTTACGAAGCTGCTTCAGCACACTAGGAGTGTCGGACGCATTCATGGAAAGTTTCAAAACGCGGAAGTCTAGCCAGTATAAGTCATTACGTTGATGATTTATGTAAACAGCCGTGACTGCTGAAAAAGTCCATGCTACCGGGTGGCGCGAACCAACTTGCACCCGCCGAAGTCCAGCGCCTTCTCACGGCGCACTGTTACGCCAACAATCGGTAGCACCGGGCCGCTGGCAGGAATGATTGCACCTTAGGTGGCGCGTATAATCGCACGGCACAGGTGGCTAATGGATGAAAAGCAGAACACCGACCTTGCAAGGTCGCTAGCAGGCCGTGTCTAAAATGGTTTCTCGGACTGATCTTCAAAATGTCCGTGCTCACCAGGGTCGGAGGTTTTCCGGGCCACCTATTCCGATCTCCGAAGGACTCCGCGCTTTGGTCGCTCGCTACTTTCTACCCACCCGGACAATCAGGTCGAGATCGGGAGCAACAGTAGCTTTCAAATACTTGGAAAGAAATTCTTCGACCAGAGATCGGGTTAAGGTGCTCGTGAGCAAGGCCCGTTCAAATGCGCTGTCGTCTGGTTTCGAGTCTCGCGTGAACCTGCTCGAAACTAGGTCCGCATCGGTAAAACTCATGTGATCGGCCCCGGCCACCACCACGTAGTAGGTATTCGATTCGCTGCCGACGTACTCACGAGCTCCGTCCTCACCCGACGCGTGATCTTCGGTAGCCAGAAACAGAAACGGCTTGTGCACTGGAACGGGCCGAACATCCCCGTTCATACCGGGATAGGTGGAGCCGTCCAGGTTGGCGCCCGCCAGAATGCTGGGCTCCTCCTGTGTCGCCAATGCTGCGGTTGTTCCACCCATCGAGTGACCGACGATTCCAATCTTGGACAAATCCAGGTGGCCATGCCAGAAATGATCATGCGAATTCATTTCCCGGAGCTGGTCGAGAACGAATCGCACATCTGCCACCAAAACCTGGTCAGCAAATTTGCCAATGGCCACGCCTTGAGTTCGTCGATCGGCCTCAGCGGGCCAGTAGGGCGTGAATTTGAGTTCGTGCCCGTCCGGGAACACCGCAATCAGGGAGTCAGGGGGATGATTGGTGGCGACCACGATGAAGCCGCTGCTCGCCAGACCCTCAGCCAGAACTGTGTAGATGGCCGGTACGACACCTGAACCGTGTTCCAGAAGAACAACTGGGAAAGGGCCGCCCTCAGCCATGGGGGCCAGGAGTCTGGCGTGCGTGCCTACGAGTCGTTGGAAATCCGGTTGCAGTTTCCACTCTTCGGCCAGCGCATGCGCGGTCTTCTTGTCCATGTAGGGCGCAAGTGCGGACGTACCCTCCACTGCCGGATACCACATCGTGACCAGCAGATCCCGTCTGCGGTGCGGGTCTCTCAACACAACCGTTCCAGTGCCTACGGGGTAGCAACCATTGGGTTGGGGAAGATTAAACCCTGCCTGGCCAGCATTAGAGGCCTGAGAGGGCAAAGTGAGTAGAACCAGCACGAAAATGGGAAAGGCAAACGATGCAGCTTTGCTGATCATTGCTTCTTACTCCCAACCGCGACGATGGTGACCCTTTTATAAGACGCAGAGGGACCAAGTTCGTGAGCACTACCCCGACCCGTGACACCGCGTACCCCAATCTGAGTGTTCCATCCCGATTACCATGACATTCCTTCACATCCATGAGCTACTAATTACTTTGCGCCGAAAATGATTCAGGGTACTGTGTGGATATGGCGATGGGAACGCGTAGACAGCGTCAGCGGCAAGAAAAGCTTTGGTACCGTCGGGATCTAGCGGAAGCTCCGGGCCATCCTTTCTATCGGCGGCTGAACGAAGTGCTGGACGAGGCAGGCTTCGATGAGTTCTGCGAAGGGCGCTGCCGGATGTTCTATCACGAGAAGTTGGGGCGTCCGGCGCCGGGGATGTATTTTCGGGTGATGCTGATTGGGTTTTTCGAAGGGATCGAGAGCGAACGTGGCATCGCGTGGGCGATTGGCCGATTCGTTGTGTTTGCGGGAGTTTCTGCTGATCGGACTGGATGAGCGGACACCGGATCATGTCACCATCTCGCGCACACGACGACTGCTAGATGAGACCACGCATCAGGGAGTTTGGATGATGCTCCGCTACGCCTCCAACCATGCACCAGCCGGGACGCAGACGGGACTTGGAATCCCAAGCCACGGGACGGGGAGGTGATTGCTTACCTTCAGGCGTGCGATAACGCAGGTAGAGACCGACGTTCAACTTTCCTTTTGCCATGTTTCCCTTTCTCCAATTCCAATACGGAGAAAGTCTGGAAACCAGCGAAAATCCTTGTAGCTTTTCCTTCAACCCCGCTCAAGTGCACGCCAATCGAAGGTTGGTGGGCAGTGCAGGACTCGAACCTGCGACCTCCTGCTTGTAAGGCAGGCGCTCTAACCAACTGAGCTAACCGCCCATCCTTAACAACTCCATTATTTCACAACCACTTACATATTGACCTGAACGTCTGATAGCACAGATCCTTTGGAGCAGGTGTTCCCTACCGTGCCCGCAGTGCTGGTTGTGAAGCGGACGTTACCGTGACCGTCATATCCATGGAAGGTCGGCGTCCACGCGCCGCCGATGAGCTGACCAGTTCGTCCAGCAGCTGAGAGTAGCCTGTGAGCTTCAGCGTGTCGACCAAGAATTTCGTCGTCACGCCCGCGGCTGTCTCGCTCACACGGTTGCCGTCACCGTCGTAGACAGGTCTCAAACTTGTCTTGACTACTATCTCAATGTGACCGGTCAGGTTGTGGGTGTCACGAGCACTAAGAGGTCGGCTGTCGGCCCACGCACGATCGCCGATCCATCCTCCTTGACGATTTCCAGTTCATCTAGCATCCCGTTGACCACATGAAGTAAAACATGAATCATAATGCCGTCCTCGTCCGGACACATCCCTTCCACGGGCACTCTCCATCTCACTTTAGCGGGCGCCGGTCCCGAGTTAACCCGAAGCGCAAGAGTTCCGTCGGCGTAAATCTCCTGCGCCTCTGTAAACTCAACCTGTCGCCGCAGTTCTTCATGGCCTGGAAACGCCGATTCGAGCAGTTTCTCCAATAGCTTTTTCTCGCTGGCCCTGAGGGATCTAAAATCAGAGTTCATTCAGGCTTCCTTACGGCTTGGGGAAGCACGTCCCCACATTGATTACTCCGGCTGTCACTAAGAACCTCTAACAAACCTCATTTCTCCAGCAACCCGCGTAAAGGGTCGGAACATCCCTGCAGATAGGAGTTATCCAATGCCCATCGATCTCTTGCCTGACCAGTTGTGGGAACTGGTCGAACCATTTATCCCCGTCACCAAGGCGAAGCCGAGAGGCGGAAGGCCGCGCTTGGCTGACAGGGCATGTCTCACGGGCATTGTGTTCGTCCTGCGCAGTGGGATTCCTTGGCAGATGCTGCCGCAAGAGATGGGCTGTGGATCTGGAATGAGTTGCTGGCGACGACTGCGCGACTGGCAGAAGCGCGGTATCTGGCAACTGCTCCATTTCGTGTTGCTAGATTGGCTAGCACGCTGCGGGAAGATTGATTGGTCGCGGGCGGTTGTAGATAGCAGTTCCGTCCGCTCAGTTTTTGGGGGGCGCAAACAGGGCCCAATCCTACAGACCGAGCCAAGCTCGGAAGCAAACGTCACTTTCTCTGTGATGGATGCGGAATTCCCCTCGTCATCCAGCTCACTGGCGCAAACCGAAATGATTCGCAGCAGGCGCTTGCTCTTGTTGAAGCCATTCCGCCGTTGCAAGGCGGGCACGGCCCTCCACGTTGTCGTCCCACCTGCGTGCTGGGTGACCGTGGATATGACGCTGCTGCGACCCGGCTAGCCCTCCGACTCCGACACATCATCCCTTTGATTGCCAAACGCAACACGGGACACGGCAGCGGTCTGGGACGACGGCGATGGGTGGTAGAACGAACATTTGGTTGGCTCAATCAGTTTCGCCGCCTTCGGGTCCGCTATGAGAAGCGAGCCGACATCCATGAAGCCTTCCTCTCTCTGGCTTGCGCGCTGATCTGCTGGCGTGCATTGCGACATGCTGGCCGAGCGTCTTGGCGCGCAGCGAATGGGGAAGAAGCTTGACAGTCAAAACGCACAGTCGGAGGGTTGAATCCTTTACGAGATGATCTCGCGTCGGATGATTAGCACCCGCTCGGTTTCGATGGTGATGGACACTAGGTTTTTGCTCATCGGTTCTTCATTGCCGAATTGCCCAACTTCGATGGCGGCAATGCCGTCAAATCGAGGTTGTGCATCACTAGGATTTGCCACTCCCCGGCATTCTTTGCCAGCACGAAGTTCAACAGACCCTGACGATTCGACTTAGGATTCCCCTGTGCATCCATCGCACCGGTCATCTCCCAATGCACATCCACGGCCGCAATGTCGCAACGAATCAACCGGATCTTGATGGCGGTGTAACCCAGGTGACTGTTCTTAAAGATGGTGGCGAAGATGGGCGCGTGGAAATCTTCAATTTTCGATCGTCCGCTCGCACCTGTTCCCCGCCAATTTGTGAAGTCGGCGTCCTCGGCGAATACTGCCGCGAACGCCTTCGCGTCATGCCGGTTCCACGCGTCGACGAACCGGTCCATCACCGCCACGATTGCATGTTCGTCGGTTTCACCGTTCGTCTGGCCACTTCCCGTCAAAGGCAATCCAGCGAAGGCGATCATCAGACTGCTTAGCAAGAGTTTCCAAGTGAGAGCTGCGTTCCTCATAAAGACCTCCGAGATGCTCGCGTCCAACGATAACGCTTAGGACGGGGCCCAGCGTTTCTTTCAGTTGCGACGTTAGTTTCGCGGAGCGGGCTGCTTCTGCGCTGCGGCCAACTGCCGCGCTCTCATTTCCTGCATCTTCTTCATCATTTGGGGATGGCGCGCCCATTCAATCTGCTTCTCTGCTGGCGCTCCGTACAATTCGGGATGAATATAGTAGCCGCGCAGACGAGATTCCTTTTCCTGCTCGACCACAAGTGGATTCGCCTTCGCAAAGGCATCCTGTCGCACGCCGGTCACCTGCCAAGAGACTTTGACGTTGGGCACGTTCGTCCTAATCTCGAAGCGATTGCTTTCGATTTCATGTGACACTATGGCTTGGGCAAATTGTCCGATTACCGTCAACTGATAGCGGAAATCGGTGTTGAGCACCTCAAACCACTCTGGCAGCTGTACCGTCGCTTGACCCTGAGCATCGGTACTGACATTGCCGGTGTAGATGTTCATCATTTCGGAGGACTCGACCGAGGCGTGAAAGAGATATTTGTTTGCCGGATCGACGGGATGATCGATCTTGAAGTCTTTTGTCCCTGCTATGATTATGCCGCTAACGTTGAGGTCGCCGGTGAAGTTCCCGGCGTAACCGTACACGTTGCCGTTAATGTTTCCTGGAGCGGCATCTACGCCATCGCCGCCGCAACCGTTTCCAGTACAGCCCGTATCGGTCCCGCCGAGAAATTGTCCTCCGCTGCCGGGACCTCCCGAAGGAAGCTGCGTGTTGTTGTATACGCCGGTTCCACCGATCCCCACAACACCCACTCCTCCATTGGAAAGAGTCGTATCTACGTCGCCATCGCCCCCAGTGCCTGCGACTCCGTTCGTGCCATTCATGTTCGATCCGGCAGGGGCCGTGAAACCAAGGAAGTTTCCACCCGCTCCACCGGAACCGGACGTCGATACGCCTGCAATGCCAGTCCCGCCACTTCCGTATACACCGTAGCCGGATGGACTCGCAGCGGTACCGTAAACCCCGTAATTTGTGCCCGTCGTCGCCCCTTCCGAGCCGTACACACCGAAACCTGTTGCATTGTTCGCATAGCCATTAACACCGATGCCGCCCGCCGCGCTCGAAAGTCCGTCCACCCCGTAAAAGCCGTTGCCAACAATCGCCGCTGTCCCGTTCGATGTTGAGAACGTTTGGGCTGATAACGCGACGCCCATGCCGCTTTGCACGACAGTCACGAGCTGCATGCTGGTGCTCCCGCCGAAGGTAGCCGTTCGCCCACTAATCAAGCCAGTGGAACTGATGTTTCCTGTGTCGCTTAGATTGCCATTGACAACGACCGGCCCATCGAACTGCCCGGCGATACCGCCGGCGGAGTTTACTCCGTGCACGCCAATCCCACTTGGGCTGCTGGCCTGCCCCATTACACCCGCAGTGCTCCCCGATGTCGCCGCCGCCAGTCCTTGTACGCCCGTTCCGCTGGTCGAAGTGGATTGCCCGTAAACTCCGACCGTGCCTCCGGTAGCGCTACTGGCCGATCCTGCGACGCCAATCCCGCCCGTCCCGCTGGCACCGCCCGCGACTCCGAAATTGAAGAAGCCACTAGGGCTATTGTTGACGCCTTCAACGGCAGCTCCCGACTGAGAGTTGGCCAGAATCCCGGCACCATTACCCGACTGCGTGACATTGAGGATCTGGGTCGTATTGTTTCCGCTGAAGCTGCCGGTTTGCCCGGAGATCAATGCACTCGAAGTTATGTTGCCCGTGTCGGTCAAATTGCCCGTGATGGTCTGATTGCCGGTGAAGGTGTTGGCGGCATTCAGTTGCGGGATCTTAGTGGTGTCCACATTCAGCGTGACGCTGCCGCTGGGTCCGCCTCCTGTGAGGTCGGTGCCCGCGATAACGCCGGTAATGGTTCCGGTGCCCGCATTCGAACAGGTCCACGCGCCGCTTACG
>Ga0185299_10002665_pt1 | contig 26594 bp, 20 predicted proteins | sample PaiPotPPA55metaG_FD_128002 | JGI IMG/M metagenome (GOLD analysis project Ga0185299, IMG submission 128002) | Iron sulfur acid spring bacterial and archeal communities from Banff, Canada, to study Microbial Dark Matter (Phase II) - Paint Pots PPA... ...
GGGATGGGCACTTTTTCAATCTTGAGATCTTCTTTGCCGTATAAGACGGCGGCCGTCATTTTTCCGTTCACTTCTTATTCCTTCTCAGGGGCCAAAGCCCCGCACTTTCAAAACAAACGCAAAATCAGACTCTTTGCGCAGCCACTGAAGTCGTGCCCTTCCACGAACGAACTTCCACGAACGAACTACCGGGTCCCACCGGTGGGCTGAATTATGATCTTCATTGACGATGGTTGCGGATGGGCGGCCAGTTCCAACGCTTGTGGGCTCTCGGAGAGCGGGAAGCGATGACTGACCAGCCGTTCCAGATCCATCTCGCGGTTCATGACAAAACGGACCGACTCTTCCTGCAAATCGACAGACGCACTGTAGGACCCGACTAACGTCTTCTCATCGACACAGATGGCGGCTGGATCGATTACGGCCTCTCCGTGTTGAGTTTGCGCAAACAACAAAATCCGGCCCCCGGGACGGGCCGCATCCATCGCGGTGCGAATCAGGGAGTTCCCGCCCACGGCGAGAATCACGGCGTCGGCGCCACGTCCCTCTGTCAATCCGCACACACGCTCAACTACGTTTGCCTGCGAAGCATCAATTGTACGGTCTAATCCGAAGCTTAGTCCTATTCTAAGCCTCTCAGGATACAAATCGGAAGTAATTACGCTGGCCCCCGCCCGCTTCGCCAGCATGCTGAGTATGATGCCGATAGGACCCTGACCGATGACCAGAACAGTTTCGCCTGGATGCAAGCGCAGGCCTTCGATCCCCTTCATGCAGGTGTTCACCGGTTCCACGAAGCAGGCCTGCTCGAAGGAAATACCATCGGGGATGCGAACAGTGCCATGCTCGACGATCCAATCCATGACCCGGACGTATTCGGCGAAGCCGCCCCCGGAAGGTTCGAATCCGGCGGTGCAACCGACTTTCTTATAGGTGACGCACTGGGCGAAGGTTTTGTTCCGGCAGTAGAAACATTGGCGGCAGGGAATGTGATGGAAGACCATAACCCGGTCACCGGGTCGATAGTGGCGGACGCCTTCGCCGACCGCCGCCACCACGCCCGAGGTTTCATGCCCGAAAATCCGAGGAGCGGAGTGAGAGCCGGTCGAAATCTTCTTGAGGTCTGTGCCGCAGACGCCGCAGGAGTGAACGCGGACCAGCATTTCTCCCGGGCCGATTTTGGGAAGGGGAACAGTCTCCATGCGGACGTCATTCAGGCCGCGGTAGACTGCGGCCAGCATGGTTGCAGGGATCAGGCGCGCGTTCGGCTCGAGCGCATAAGGTCCGGCAATGGCCATATACCCATTTTAGATGATGCCGGGGCGGCTTCGTTTCAAATCAGCGGGACGGGTGAACTGATGGTAACGGGCAGTCTTGCTGCGTGCGGTGGCGTACATGTCGTTCCGGGGCTTACGTCAGGGGACCTTATAAGACGATGGGGACGCTTCGACTGCGCAAGTGTTTCGCGTTCGCGAACCACTTACTTCCCTCAGTTATGACAATGGTTTTCATGCTATCCTGCGCAAAACTTTGGCTTTCCAGGATTGATTGTGCTGATTGAAATGCGGCTCGAGAACTATGCGGTGATCGACAACCTGGTGGTGGAGTTCGGGCAGGGCTTGAACCTGCTGACGGGCGAGACCGGGGCAGGGAAGTCAATTCTGGTGGATGCGCTGGCGCTGCTGCTGGGCGACAAGGCTTCGAGCGATGTGATTCGCGCGGGCGGGGAGCGCGCCTTAGTGTCCGCAGTCTTTGAGGTAGAGGGTGCGGCGGAAAATCCGCTCACTCGAATTCTGGAAGCGAACGGATTAGACGAGTCGGACGACGGATCTCTTATTTTGCGGCGCGAGATTGCCGCCGGAGGCAAGGGACGCGTGTTTGTGAACAACCAGCCGGCGACGGTAGCTGTGTTGCGGTTGCTGGCGCCCTATCTGGCGACGATCCACGCGCAGAACGAATCTATTTTGTCGTTTGATGGGCAGGCGCGACTGGAGTTGCTGGACGCGTTTGCGAATAGTCAACTGGAGGCGGTGGAAGCCGGATTCACGGCCTGGAAGGAAATTCGGACCCGCATCGAGGAACTGGAGCGCGGTGAGCAGGACCGGTTGCGGTTGGTGGACCTCTGGGTTTTTCAGAAGCGCGAAATCGAAGATGCGCGGCTGCAGAGCGGAGAGGATGAAGGGCTGGAGACGGAAAGGCGCGTTCTGGCCAATGCCGAAAAAATTTACAATGCTGCAATGAATGCTTTTGACTTGCTGTACGAGGGCAACGGCTCGACCGCATCGTCGCTGCGGGCGGCGCAGAAGCAGGTTGAAGAGTTAGTTCGATACGAGCCGCAGTTTCAAGAAGCGTTGGCGGCGTTGGAGATGGCGCGCATCAGCGTGGAGGATGTGGGCGCGACCATCCGCGACTATGCGGGAGGCATTCACGCTTCGCCGGAACATCTGGCGCAGGTGGAGGACCGGCTCGCATTGTTGGATCGGCTGAAGCGCAAGTACGGGCCGACGCTGGACGAGGTCATGCAGTTCGGTGCGGACGTGGCGCGAAAATTGTCGGAGGTCGAGAATAAAGACGAGATTCTGCGGCAGTTGCGGAGCGAACTAGGGAAAGCGGGTGCCGAATATTTGCGAGCAGCGCGAACGCTGTCAAAGAAGCGCGCGGACGCGGCACGCAGGCTGGAAAAATTGGTGGAAGGCGAAATCAACGACCTGGCGATGAAGTCGGCGTTCCGCATCGAGATCACGAGTTCGGAAGAGGAAGGGAACTGGACCGGCTCGGGGATCGATCAGGCGGTGTATATGATCTCGACGAATTCCGGTGAACCGTTGCGGCAACTGGAGCACATTGCCTCGGGCGGGGAACTTTCGCGTGTTATTTTGGCGCTGAAGGCCAGCGTGGAGGCGGCCAGCGATCCCATTTCTCGCAAAGGCGGCGAGAAATGGGGCACCCAAGATGGACCGTCTCGCAAGAAACGCGAGAAACGGGGCACCCAGAAGACACTGGTGTTTGACGAGATTGATACCGGGATTGGAGGGCGGGCGGCGGAGGCTGTGGGCAAAAAACTGAAGTCGCTGGCGCGATCGAATCAGGTGTTGTGCGTGACGCACCTGCCGCAGATTGCCACGTTCGGCGATCATCATTTCGTCATCGAGAAACAGGAATCCGGCGGACGTACGCGAACTAGCGTTCGCGCCGTCACGGGAGAAGAGCGCACGGAAGAAGTGGCGCGCATGCTAAGCGGGGCGAAGTTGACGGAGACTTCGCGCAGGCATGCGGAGCAGATGATTAAGGCTAACGCGTAATGAGGCTAACGAGTAAAGATGAGGAGGCCGTCGGCGCGGCTCTCGGCCAAGGTGGTCTTCTCGGAGTTGTCGGCGACCTTGATGCTGAAGTTGACGACGATCTTGGCCATGGTTTCGACCCGTTGACCATTCTGCACGACCGGCTTGAAGTGCCACTCGCGGACCGCCTGCTGTGCGGCCGCCGCCAGAATCGCCGGACCGCTCAGTACGTGAATTTCCTCAATCGTTCCGTCGGCGCCGACGAGCGCTTTCAACACCACTGAGCCTTGCACATTCATATGCTGCGCCAGCAGCGGATAAGAGGCCTGTGGAGCGGCCTCGCCGGGGATGCGCTCGCGCCCGGCTGCATTCGTCATCGCAGTTGCGTTCGGGGCAGCATCTTCAATCTCGATTTTCGGGGTGTTGGGATGAATGGTGCGGTGCGCGTCTCCGGCGACTACTTCCACATTCAGTGGAGGCAGTACGGTACGAGTAGCTGTAACGGCGTGCGAGCCGACACTCTTTGTTTCGGCAGTCTTTGTTTCGGCACCCTTGGGTTGGGTGGAAGTTGCCGAGGGAACATTTTTCTTCGCCGTGGGCGCCGGAACGGACTCCGAGTGTTTCGCAGCTTTCGAAGCCGCTCCCGTGTTTGGTGCAGCCGTCGGCTCAGTGCCATCCGAATCCAGAATCAATTGGTCCGAGCCAAACCAAAACTGCCGATCTGTCACCAGCAGGGTGGTGATCGCAACCAGCAGGATCACGAGCGCGAGCAGCAGCTTGCGGGATTGACGCGTCTCCGCGGCTAGCCGATCCTGGGAGGTTGCTATCGTCGATCTTGGTTTTGGTTCCAGCATTTTCGGTGGCCTGAAAGTCTGAGCGACAACGCTGATATATTGCGTCCGCTGCAGGGAGATCGCAATGGCACGCGCCGGGGAGTCGGGGGCACAAGTGGGCCATACGCGCGAGAGGCAACCTTACGAGGTACCAAGCCCGGCACAGCGAGGAAGTCGATTCAGCAGGCCCCATCAGATTACGAGCCCGAGGGTCCTTTCCATTCAACGTCGAGATTTCCCTGTTCGCTGCTAATCCCAGCGCTTTCTGTGGCTTACATTGACCATCCCGGCACTTTCCAGTAGTTTATTAATATCTCCACAATGGGAATCGTGTACCCTAAAGGTACGGGTTGTGGGCAGTGTTGCATCTTAGGAACCGCAGCAGATTCTTGGCTTCTCCCGGTATGAAAACCCGGCGGGGAGCAAGGAATTTGAGGAGCAGGCTTATATCGTGGCTGGAATTCTAGCGAAAACCGACGGAAAGACTTTACTGTTGCTCAAGCCAAGGGGCTTTTGCGCGGGCGTGGTGCGGGCGATTGACGTGGTCCGCATTGCTCTGGAGGCGTTTGGGCCGCCGATCTACGTGCGCAAAGAGATCGTCCACAACAGCTTTGTGGTCGAGGACCTGCGCGGCAAGGGCGCAATTTTTGTCGACAGCGAAGACGAAGTGCCCAACGGCGAGCGCATTATTTACAGCGCGCACGGAGTCTCTCCGGAGGTGCGCGAACACAGTGCAAAACGTGGTCTGCGTGTGATTGACGCTACCTGTCCGCTGGTGACCAAGGTCCACGTAGAAGCCGTGAAGTTTGCCAAGGAAGGCTATTCGCTGATTCTGATTGGACATAAGGACCATGACGAGGTGATTGGAACGCTGGGTGAGGCTCCGTTGGTGACCCAGGTTGTGGGATCGCCCGAACATGTGAAGTCGTTGAGCGTGCCGGATCCGAACCGCGTGGCTTATCTGACACAGACTACTCTGAGTCTCGATGAGACCAAAGATATTATCGCCGCGCTGAAGAAGAAATTTCCCAACATCAAGGGGCCGGCGGCGCAGGATATCTGCTACGCCACGGAGAATCGGCAAGTCGCAGTGAAAGAGGTGGCTTCCGAAGCCGATTTGCTGCTTGTTGTTGGGTCGGAAAACAGTTCAAATTCCAATCGACTGGTGGAAGTGGCGCGGAATCTGGGCACCAACGCGCACCTGATCGACAGTTGCAATGACATCGAAGCGGAGTGGTTGAAGAATGTAAAGACGATTGCGCTGACTGCCGGCGCCTCCGCCCCGGAGTGCCTGGTGGAGGAAACCGTGACCTTCCTGCGCAACAAAGGATTCGACAACCTGCAGGAACTGGAAGTGATGCCGGAGAATGTGCGCTTCGGGCTGCCGCCGGAGATTGTGGAGGCGATTGCCGCCGCTCCGGCCAGCGCCAACGCGGATTAGTTGCTGTATGGGTCTTTGCGGGAGGTAAGCGATGACGATTGACGAACGGCTTGATCGGTTGACAGAGCGGCATGAAGCGCTCACGCAAACGGTGGAGCTTTTGACCCGCGACCTGCAAAGCATTCGCGATTTTTCTAAGGACATAGCCCAAGGCCCGGCCCGTCCCGTTTGCTGCATATCGCGCAGATCCACGAAAACCGCGTCCCTCGTCTGGCGAACATGAGCAATGAGGCCGTCTCCGAATAAGCAGGCGATGCAAGTAGGCCGTATGCGATTGCCCCGGTTTGTGATCAAAACGGAGTAGCGAATTGATGAACAACAACTCCCCCGAGTCCCATGTAGCTCCCGCAACCCTCGGTTCGAACCCAGAACTGCGCTTTGGCAAAATTGAAGAATTGGGTGTGCGCGTTGGCGCGGCGGTTGCGGCCGCGCGAAAATTCCTCTTCTCGCAGCAGCATGAAGAGGGGTACTGGTGCGGGGAACTTGAGGCGGATACTACACTCGAGTCGGATTACATCCTGCTCCACACGCTGCTGGGGACAGGGAACCAGGAGCGCTTTCAGAAAGCGGCCAACTGGATTCTGCAGCACCAGAACGAGGACGGCGGATGGAGCATCTATGCCGCCGGGCCTTCAAATATCAGCGCATCGGTCAAGGCCTACTTCGGGTTGAAGCTGGCGGGATATACGGCTGACCATCCGGCTTTGCAGCGTGCCGGCAAGAAGATTTTGGAGATGGGTGGCGTTACTGAAGTTAATACATTTACCAAGATCTATCTCTGTTTCTTCGGGCAGTATGACTATGACGCGGTTCCGGCGATTCCGCCGGAGATCGTGCTGTTTCCTAACTGGTTCTGGTTTAACATCTACGAAATTTCTTCGTGGTCGCGCGCCATTCTGGTGCCGCTGTCGATCTGCTACGCCAAAAAGCCATTCAAGAAAATTCCGCGCGAAATGGGCGTGGAGGAATTGTTTGTTGGGGGGATACAGAAATCGCGCATGCATCTGCATTGGGCGAAGAAGCTGGTCTCGTGGCGCAATTTCTTTTTGGTGCTCGATCGCATGACGCATTGGTTCGAACGCGTGCATGTGCGTCCGCTGCGCTCGATCGCATTGAAGAGCGCCGAGAAATGGATGCTCGAACGCTTCGAGATGAGCGACGGGCTAGGCGCAATTTATCCCTCGATGATGAACGCGATCATTGCGCTGCGCTGCCTGGGATATTCGCTGGACGATCCGCAGGTGATTCGCGCGCTGGATGAATTTGAAAAGTTGGGGATCGAAGAAGAGGACACCTTCCGCATGCAGCCCTGCATGTCGCCGGTGTGGGATACGGCGTACGCGATGTTTGCGTTGGGCGAGGCGGGAGTGCCGGCAAATGATCCGCGGATGGTGAAGTGCGCGGACTGGATTCTGCAGAAGCAAGTGCGCACTGTGGGCGATTGGAAAGTAAAAAATCCGAAGGGACAGCCGGGCGGATGGTACTTCGAGTTTAATAATGAGTTCTATCCGGATGTCGATGACAGCGCAATGGTTTGCCTGGGACTGAGCCGCGCGGAGCATCCCAATGGGCGCTACCAACGGGAGTCGGTGCAGCGCGCCATTGACTGGATTTTTTCCATGCAGTGCAAGAATGGCGGCTGGGCGTCGTTCGACAAGGACAACGACAAAATGGTGTTCCAATACATTCCATTCGCCGATCACAATGCCATGCTCGATCCACCGACCGTGGACATTACGAGCCGAATCCTCGAGATGCTGGCGACCTACGGATACGACAAGAACCATCCCTCGGTGAAACGGGCGATCCAGTTCGTTCGCGACGAGCAGGAGCCCGACGGAAGCTGGTTCGGGCGCTGGGGCGTGAATTACATCTACGGCACGGCGCTGGTGTTGCGCGGGCTGGACGCGATCGGTATGGACCTGCACGAGCCTTGCGTACAGCAGGGCGCGGAGTGGTTGCGGATGGTGCAGAACGCCGATGGCGGGTGGGGCGAAACCGTAGGGTCTTATGATGATCCGAGCCTGCGCGGCCAGGGCGAGAGTACTCCGTCGCAGACTGCCTGGGCGATTTTAGGATTACTCGCTGCGAACGACATTCGCAGCGATTCCGTGGCCCGCGGCATAGCCTACTTGCTGCGCACGCAGAGAAAAGATGGATCGTGGGATGAACCCTTCTTCACCGGAACCGGATTCCCGCGCGTTTTTTATCTGATGTACCACCTCTATCGCGATTACTTCCCGCTGCTCGCGCTGACCACTTATGCCAAGATAATGGAGAAGACCGCGTAAGGGCGGACGCATTTGTCCGCACAGCGAGGCGACGCGAGCGTCCGCGGCTACGTGTTTGGTTGAAGCTCATGCCGAGCTAACAAGTCGGCTGAGTGCTAGCGGCTCAGGGTTGAATGCTCGCTTTCGTTACCGGCGCTACCGGATTTCTTGGCTCGCATGTTGCGCGCGTTCTCGCCGACCAGGGTGCGGAATTGCGGCTCCTGGTGCGTTCCTCGAGCAATCTGCGCAACCTGGAAGGGCTCTTCAATCGTTCAACCCAGACCGAGACTGCGACCGGGGATCTGCGCGATGCCGGCTCTCTCGAAAAAGCCATGTCCGGATGCGATACGGTTTTTCATGTGGCAGCCGACTACCGGTTGTGGGTGCGCGATCCGGCGGAGATGTATCGCTCCAATGTCGACGGGACGCGGGCGATTCTGGAAGCGGCGCGGAAGAATGGCGTGCGGCGCGTGGTGTATACCTCGAGCGTTGCAACCGTTGGATTCACCGGAAATGGACATCCCGCGGACGAAGATTCCCCGGTTTCGCTGGCCGACATGATCGGCCACTACAAGCGGTCGAAGTTCATGGCAGAGCAAGTTGCGCTGGAGGCCGGGCGCGGCGAAATGCATGTAGTGGTCGTGAATCCGACGACGCCCGTTGGGGAGCAGGATGTGAAGCCGACGCCGACGGGGCGCATCGTCGTCGATTTTCTAAAGCGCAAGTTTCCGGCGTATGTCGAAACTGGATTGAATCTGGTCGATGTGCGGGAGTGTGCGCAGGGGCATGTCGCGGCATTGGAAAAAGGAAACCCGGGCGAGCGTTACATTTTGGGCGGGGAAAATCTTACGCTCAAGCAAATTCTGGATAAGCTTGGGGCAATCACAGGTCTGCCTTCTCCGAAAGTGAAGCTGCCCTACGTGTTCGCTTTTGCGGCGGGAGTAGTCGACGAGGCGATTACCGGACGCGTATTGGGTCGCGAGCCTCGCGCCACGGTCGATACGGTGCGCATGGGCCGAAAAAAAATGTTTGCCAGTTCCGGCAAGGCCGAGCGCGAACTTGGCTGGAAGATCGTGCCGGTCGATTCGGCATTGCGGCGGGCGGTGGAGTGGTTCCAGAGCAACGGGTATGTCTAGAGTCGCCATTGTCGCCGCGCTGGAGCGCGAGGTGCGTCCGCTGATTAAGGATTGGCGCGTCACCGAAAAAGTTGTCGAGGGGCGGCGTTTCCGCTTTTTTGAGAAAGATGACTCTGTGATGGTTTGCGGCGGGATTGGCGCGGAAGCGGCGCGGCGTGCGGCAGAGGCGGTGATTGCAATCTATGCGCCCACGGTGATCTATTCGGCGGGTTTTGCAGGCGCACTCGATCCTGCCCTCAAAGTCGGCGATGTAGTGCGTCCCGGGCGCGTCGTCAATGCAGGCGACGGCAGCAGCGTGAACCTTGATCAAGGTGAGGGCGTGCTGGTCACTTTCGGATCGGTCGCCAGCCCAGAGCAGAAGGCAAAAGTGCGAGATTCGTTTGGAGCGCAGGCTGTTGACATGGAAGCCGCCGCAGTGGCGCGGGCAGCTGCAGCGCGAGGAATAGGATTCGCAGTGGTGAAAGTGATCTCGGATGAATTCGATTTCAGTTTTCCTTCGATGGATCGCTTCGTCGATGCCGAGGGACGCTTTCTGCGGGGACGCTTTGCATGGTTCACCGCGTTGCGGCCTTGGCTGTGGCCAAAAGTCGCGCGCTTGGCTGGCAACAGCAATCGCGCTTCGTTGACGCTGTGCCGCTGGTTGCGGGCGATGATGGATGCAATTTCAATGTCTTCCGACGGGCGTACGGTGGAGACCTCGATTGTCCGCGAATGAGTTTGTTTGCCAATAAGTTTGTTTATGGGATCGCCGGTTGTTCGGACGCAGCGAATGTTTCGTTAGCACATTAGGTACGTGCGCGAAAGTACGCGCCCTAGTTCATCTATAATCGCAGAAGGCGCTCTCCAAGAAAAACGATGCATTTTTTCCCCTTGCTAGCATTGTTCGTCGGCGGCGAAATCGTCGACATGATTTCCAACACTGGCGCGGTGGCCAAGCTGGTATTGCTGGCGCTGCTGGCGTTCAGCCTGATCTCCTGGGCCATCATCCTGACCAAGTGGAATTTGTTGCGGCGGGCGCGGGGGCAGAGCGGGCGATTCGTACGCGCGTTTCGCAAGGCGCAGCGGTTGCAGGACATTGCCGCGGTGGCGGAGCAATTCAAGCCTAGCCCGCTGGTCGGTGTGTTCGAAGGCGGGTATGAGGAATATAAGCGGCAGGCCGGGACCTTCGGAACGCTGCGGAATCTGGTGACCATTCAGCGCGGCATGCAGATTGGGGCATCGGAGGAGATCACGCGTCTGGAACGGAATCTTCCCTGGCTCGCGATTACCGCTGCAGTGACGCCCTTTGTCGGATTGTTCGGCACGGTGTGGGGAATCATTGACGCGTTTCACGGTTTGGGAACGGCGGGAGCGGCTACGCTGCGGGCTGTGGCGCCTGGCATCTCAGAAGCGCTGATTACGACGGCTGCCGGCTTGGCCGCGGCGATTCCGGCGGTCATCGCTTACAACCTTATTGGCGCGTCGATCCGCGAACTGGCAGCGCGCAGCGACGACTTTGCGCTCGAAGTGCTCAACGCGGTCGAACACAGCCAGACGCAAGCTCCCGCCCCGATTCCCAGCGAGGTGAGGCGCTGATGGCATTCACGGCACCGAACGGACGCACGCAGACGGCGCTGGCCGACATCAACATCACTCCGCTGGTGGATGTGGTGCTGGTGTTGCTGATTATTTTCATGGTCACGGCGCCGGTGCTACAGTCGGGAATCGACGTGAGTGTGCCGAAAACTCGGACGGTGAAAGAGATCACCGAGGAGCGGACGGTCATTACCATCAATAAAGATCAGCGCGTCTTTTTAGGCAATGAAGCCATCAACATCAACGAGATCAAAAACAAATTGCGGCAGAAGATCCGGGATCCCCGCAACCAGTTTATTTTTGTGCGGGCGGACGAAAATGTTCCCTTCGGGGCCTTCGCCACGGTCATGGATGCGGTGAAGCAGGCAGGGATTACCAACGTCAGCATTGTGACGCAACCGCTAGAGCAAAATGGCAGCAGACGCTGAGATTTATTTCGAACACGACCGCTGGGGCCGGGCGCTGGCCTGGTCCATCGGGCTGCATGTGGGGATCACAGCGGCGGCGTTGATCTACTCTGCCGTTTACTCCGGACCAAGTGGCGACACATGGGGCGCGGGCGGAGGCGGGGAAGCGATCGGCGCTACACTGGTGAGCACGGTACCGTTGCCGTCGAATCCTTCGCAGAGCAAGAACGTGGTGGCGAATGAATCGAAGGGCGTGACGCAGTCGCAGCCGAAGATCGAAGAGAAAGAGCCGGACGCCATCGCCATCCCGGGCAAAGACACAAAGATAAAACCGAAGAAGAAGCAGGAGACGCCCACCAAAGACAAGCCGCTGGCCGCGCCCGAAGAAGAGACGAATCAGGTTGCGTTTGGAGAGGGCGGCCCGGCGAGCGGCCCTTACGGAACTTTTAGCGCAGGCGGGGCCAAGGGCGGATTCGGAGTTACTGGCGGCGGAGGCGATTTCGGAACGAAGTATGCTTGGTACGTACACGTGATTCAGCAGAAAGTATCGGAAAACTGGCTCAAGTATGAGGTGGACCCGAGGATCACAAGCGCTCAACGTGTGTACATCACGTTCGACATTGCTCGCGATGGACACCCATCGAATGTGCAGGTCGAGCAACCCAGTGAGGTGCCCTCGCTGAACATTTCAGCGGTGCGTGCACTGCAGCGCATTGATACTTTCGGCCCGTTGCCGCCGGATTATCCAGGCAGCAAAATTTCGGTGGAATACTGGTTCGATTACAAGAAGTGAACCGTTAGCATAAACAAAATGCACTAATGACTGACCTTGTGCTGCATCAATGGAGGCACAATGAGAATGAGGAGTAGTGAACGCCTTGCAAAGCAATTCCTGTCGGAATACGATGTTGCTTCAGCCAGTACCTTTTACTCGCACACGGATGGACGAAAGCGACAGAACTGATTTCGACAAGTCCAGTTTCTGGCGCTGGCCGAGCATTTTTCCCGGCCCCGCGTTGGCCCTTATTCTCGCTTTCATTGCGGGCATTCTTTCTTCGCAGCTTTTCGCACAAGATTGGGTTAAGACCGGAACCAGCCTGGGGATGGAGAAAGTACGGCTGGCCGTCCCGGACTTTAAGCCTTCGACCTCCGACCCGCAGAATGCCGCGCTGCTGAAGACCTTCAACGACACGCTGTGGAACGACCTGGACGTATCCGGCGTCGTCGAACTGGTTTCGAAGAGTTTCTACCCGCTTCAAGTTCCCGGCCAGCCGACAGAAGTGAATAATCTGGCGTGGAACGCGGCGCCCCCGAACGCAGCCATGCTGGCTTTCGGAAACCTTGGGATCGCGAGTGGGAAGTTGACCGTCCAAGGCTGGCTGTATGACGTAAAGAATCTCCAGTCCCCACAGATCCTGGGCAAGCAATACGCCGATACGTCGAGTGACGCGGCGGCGCGGGTGATGGCGCACAAGTTTGCCGACGAAATCATCTTTCGGCTGGGCGGAGGCATCAACGGCATCGCCGAAACACAGATTTATTTTGTCAGTGACCGGACCGGTCACAAGGAAATTTGGGCGATGGATTATGATGGCTCGAACCAGCACCAGATCACACGTTTGGGCACGATCTCATTGTCGCCGCGAATTTCGCCCGACGGGTCCCGCGTCGCCTTTAGTAGCCTGACCAAGAGCGGCTGGGAGATTATGATGTATTCTCTCGACCTAAACCGAATGGTGAGTTTCCCGCACCTGGGCGGAACGAATCTGTCTCCGGCCTGGTCGGCGGACGGCCTGAAGCTGGCGTTTTCATCCTCGCGCGGGGGCGAGCCGGAAATTTATGTAGCCGATGCCACGGGGGGGAATCTACATCGCATGACCACGGCCAAGGGGCCGGACGTTTCGCCATCGTGGAACCGGAAGACGAACGCGCAAATCGCCTTCGTCAGCGGGCGCACGGGATTACCGCAGATTTATACCATGGAGACTGACGGCACGAACCAGCAGCGCATGACGGACCAGGGGTACGCGGTATCGCCGAACTGGTCGCCCAACGGGCAGTTTCTCAGCCTGGCGTGGATCCGCAAGTATGGACCGGGTGAACCTGGATCGTCGGACATTTATCTGATGGACATTGCCAGTAAGCAGTGGGTGCAGTTGACGCACGATGGCGGGCGCAACGATTTTCCTTCCTGGTCTCCGGATGATCGGCATATTGTGTTTCAGTCCAGCCGTTCCGGCAAGGAAGAAATTTGGACCATGCTGGCGGACGGTACCAAGCTGCAGCAACTGACTTTTACCGGACGCAATACGCAACCGAATTGGAGTTGGAAATAGTAAATACGCTTCGTCTGACCCTTGGGGGGCAAGCCTTAGGGTCGCAGGAGGAATAAAGTGAAGCAACGACGCATGAAATGTTTCGCACTCGTAGTCATGCTGGGTGCCGTGATGATGCTGGGCGCCTGCAAGAAAAAAGCGACGCCGCCACCACCGCCGCCACCGCCGCCACCGCCGGAGCCTACCGCTTCGATCTCGGTGAATCCCAACACCATTCAGACGGGGCAATCCGCGTCGCTGACATGGCAGACGAGCAACGCGACCGACGTGTCGATTGACGGCATTGGCGCGGTGCAGCCCAACGGCTCGCAAAGCGTCTCACCGACGGATTCGACGACCTATCACTTGGTTGCCAAAGGGTCGGGCGGCACTCAGGAAGCCACGGCGCGCCTTACAGTGAGTCCGGCGCCGGCGCCGCCACCGCCGCCCACGCCATCGGTGTCCGACGAAGACTTGTTCAGCCAGAACGTCAAGGATGTTTACTTCGACTACGACAAAGCGGACGTTCGCGGCGACCAGCAGAGTTCGGTGCAGGCGGATGCCCAGTTCCTCAATCAGCATCAGAATATCAACATCACGATTGAAGGGCACTGCGACGAACGCGGATCGACTGACTATAACCTGGCTTTGGGCGATCAGCGCGCCAGCGCGGTGAAAGCCGCCTTGACCGGAGCGGGGATTAGCGCCAACCGGATCAAGACCATCAGCTACGGGAAGGAAAAGCCTTTCTGCACAGAAAGCAACGAAGCTTGCTGGCAGCAGAATCGCCGCGGCCATCTCGTTCTTCAAAAGTGAGCTTATCGGGGGGACGCTGCAAGCGTCCCCCTTTCTATCTTGCTTTAAGTGGTGCATGCGTGTGCGCCGAAGGCGGGAATTACGCAGGAACGGATATCCACCCATTGAATCTTGCGGTTCCGGGCCTTGGCTTTCTGTGTCGAATATCGTCAGCCCGTGGGACAATCAAATAGCATCTAATTCAAGGTATCGATACCACAGGTGTATTCAGGAAATTCTATGAAATTACATCGCACTCCCCCGTTTTTCGCTTTGCTCCTGGCGCTTTGTCTAGCAATTACTCCAGCGTGGGCCGCTAACAAGGACATGGTTCAGTTGCAGACCCAGGTTCAGCAACTGCAGGAGCAGATGACCGCCATGCAGCGCGGCTTTGACGAGCGCATGGGTGTAATGAAGAATTTAGTTGAGCAGGACACGGACGCAGTCAATAAGGTGGCCAACGCCCTTAACGCTCTCCAGACCACTCTGCAGAAGCAGCAGAATGAAGGAGGCTCTAAGGTCGACCAGCTTTCGGGCCAGATCCAGTCCCTCAACGACACTCTGGACGAACTGAAAGCGCGTCTCGCCAAAGTCAGCAAACAACTGGAAGACATGCAGGCGGCGCAACAGAGTCTGGGCGCGCAGCAGGCTCAGCAGCAGATGCAGCAGAAGGCGATGAACGACGCGCCGCCCCCCGACGTGCTCTACAACAATGGCGTGCGCGATTACAACGGCAACAAGAATGACCTGGCCTTGCAGGAGTTTTCCGACTACATCAAGTTCTATCCCAACACCGATCTCGCGGGAAACGCTTATTTCTATCTGGGCGAAATTCAGTTCCGGCAGGGGAACTACCAGCAGGCGGCGCAGAGCTACGACACGGTATTGCAGAATTTTCCCACCGGAAACAAAGCCGCGTCGGCGCAGTTGAAGAAGGGCTTTGCTTTAATTGAACTTGGAAAGCAAGATGATGGGGTCAGCGAGTTGCGGCACCTGATCCAGCGGTATCCACATTCTCCGGAAGCGCTGCAGGCGCGGGAGCGGCTGCGCAAGCTTGGAGTTTCCGCCACGGGCAGAAATTCGTAGGTTTGGAGAGATCTTGGAGGACCGGCCCTGAAGCACCCCTGCGCTAGACTGCGTGCCGACGGGACCGCTTCGCATGATGATGCTTGCCGGCTTTATGAGCGTGATGACGGTTGGCCCGCTGGTGCGTTGCCCTCGCAGGGACCAGGCTAGCGTCCGAAGGCAGCGCCGCGGCGAATGCGGTCGACACCAGAGCCAGGATTAATACTGAAAAGCACCGTTTCATATACCTATTCTCCTGCGGACTTCTCCTACTTTATATCTATATTATTCTGAAAGTTCCAGCCTTAAACTGTGTTCGTAGGCTTGAGATCGAGGTTGAACCATGCAGCACAGCACGCCCGATCAAGACACGGCGAAGGGTGCCACCGAAGCTGAGGACCACAAAGATGCGGGGAATGTGGGCCAGCAAGCGCAGCTTGGGCATCGCGATCAGGATTCGATGTTGAAGGATGCAGACTCCGATTTTCCCGAACCTGGGCAAAATCCAGAACATAGCGGTGAACCGCAACGCAAAACTGCGTAACCGGTTGCCGGGGAGTCAAACCAAAAGGCCCTTTCGTGAGAGAGGGCCTTTTCTTATTCCCTGCGACAATCTCTAGCGCAACTCTTCCATCACTGCGTCCAGCACTTCCTTGCCTGGGCGAGTCACCGAATCGGGCAGCGTCGCCAGTGGCTGGTCGACAACATTCAGCATGTCAATAAAGTTCGGCGCCTCGGGATTCACATAGAACACGCCCGTCAGCACCTCGCCCTTTTCGTGCGCTGCGGCGAGGCGGGTAAGGGCGCGGATCTTGTCGGTCGGATCGTAGTCCTCTTCCAGCTTGCGCAGATGAAGGCGGGAACCGTCGTGCATGGTCACTTCCACCGTCGAGCCGGGATCGTACTCGACAGCGATGTCCTCGAAGTGGGGAACGAAACTGACGTCCTGCAAGGTCTCCTCGTGTTCTTTCACATACTTATAGGATTTGGTCGAACCCTCGTGATCGTTGAAGGTAACGCAGGGCGAGACTACATCGAGCATGACCGTGCCCTTGTGAGCAATCGCCGCCTTGAGCAGGGCGCTTAACTGGCGCTTGTCTCCGGAGAACGAGCGGCCGACCAATGTCGCTCCAAGCTGAATGGCCAGGGCGCAGGTGTCGATTGGCGGAAGATCGTTCACCACGCCGGTCTTGAGCTTCGAGCCCAGATCGGCCGTGGCCGAGAACTGGCCCTTGGTCAAGCCGTACACACCGTTGTCCTCGATGATGTAGATGATGGGCAAATTGCGGCGCATCAGGTGAACGAACTGCCCGATACCGATCGAAGCCGTGTCGCCGTCGCCGCTTACGCCGATGCAAACCAGCTTGCGGTTCGCCAGCATCGCTCCCGTGGCCACGGAAGGCATGCGGCCGTGCACCGCGTTGAAGCTGTGGGATCGGCTCATGAAGTAAGCCGGAGTTTTCGAAGAGCAGCCAATGCCGCTCGGCTTGATGAGCAACTCGGGCTGCACGCCCATTTCGTACATGGACTCGATGATGCGCTCGGAGATCGCGTTGTGTCCGCAACCGGCGCAGAGGGTGGTCTTGCTCCCCTTGTAGTCCATTACGGTGAGGCCGATGCGGTTGGTCTTCGGCCCTGGTGCGGCTGCTCCGGGTTCAATCGTGGGAGTGCTTGCCATTTACTTGCCCTCCATGCTGGTCAGTTCGTCGGTAATGGATCGTGCATCGAGCGGCAGCCCGGTAATATGAGCGATGCTGCGCAAGCGCGTGGTCAACTCGGGCTTGAGGTCGAGTCGCAGCAGGGTCAGCATTTGCGCATCGCGGTTCTGCTCGACTACGTAAATGCGATCATGCTGCTCGATGAACTCATGCACTTCGCGAGTGAACGGATAGGCGCGAAGTCGCAGGTAATCAGTCTCAATCGAGTATTCGTCGCGGAGCTGATCGCGGCTCTCGGTGATGCCCCAATGCGATGTCCCGTAGCCGATGATTCCGATTTTCGCATTGTTCCCCCTCGTGATCTCGGGACGCGGAACGAAGGAACGTGCGGTTTCGAACTTGCGGTTCAGGCGCTCCATGTTGTTTTCGAAATCGTCGGCGCGCTCGCTATATTGCGCTCTTTCGTTATGACCACTGCCGCGGGCGAAGTACGCCGCCGCGGGATGGATGGTGCCCGGAAGCGTGCGGTAGCCGATGCCGTCGCCGTCGACATCTTTGTAGCGCGCGAATCCGCCCAAACGGTCGAGATCTTCCTTGCTCAAGACTTTGCCGCGGCTAATCGGAGTGGTGGGATATTCGAACGGATCGGACATCCAGTTATTCATGCCAAGATCCAAATCTGACATGACGAAGACCAGCGTCTGGAATTGTTCCGCCAGATTAAATGCCTCGGGCGCCATGGTGAAGCATTCTGTCACGGAGCAGGGAAGCAGCAGGATGTGTTTGGTGTCGCCGTGCGAGAGAAAAGCGGTGGAAAGAATGTCGCCCTGGGAAGTCCGCGTGGGCAGGCCGGTTGAGGGCCCAACGCGCTGGATGTCCCAGACCACGCCCGGAACTTCGACATAGTACGCAAGTCCAGCAAACTCCGACATCAACGAGATGCCGGGTCCGGCAGTCGCGGTCATGCTGCGCGCGCCCGCCCATCCTGCCCCAATGACCATACCGATCGCGGCCAGTTCATCTTCGGCTTGAACGATCGCGAAGGTCGCCTTGCCATCTGGACCGATGCGGTACTCCTTCATGTACTCGATCATGGTTTCAACCAGCGATGAAGACGGCGTGATCGGATACCAGGTGACTACCGTACATCCCGCGAACATGCAGCCGAGAGCCGCTGCCGAGTTGCCGTCGATGATGATCTTGCCCGCGGTCGCATTCATGCGTTCGATGTAGAAGGCGCCGCGCTTTTGCAGGTTCGCCTTGGCATAATCGAATCCCGCCTGGGCAGCGGCTAGATTCAGGTTGGCCGCCTTCACTTTCTTGGCAAACTGCTTGCGGATGGCTTTTTCGACCTCGGCCATATCGACGGTCAGCAGGCTTGCGACCACGCCCACGTAGACCATGTTCTTGACTAGTTTGCGAAGCTTGGCTTCGGGACAGACGGCGGCGACCAGCTTGTCGTAGGGAACAGCGTAAAAAATCAGATCATCGCGCAGTTTGTGCAGAGCGAGCGGTTCGTCGTAGAGAACGGACGCGCCGGCAGCCAGCGACATGGTATCTTCCTGCGCGGTCTCAGGATTCATGGCTACCAGGAAATCGATTTCTTTTTTGCGGCCGATATAGCCGTGCTTGTTGGCTCGAATCGTGTACCAGGTGGGAAGGCCGGCGATGTTCGACGGAAACATGTTCTTGCCGGAGACCGGTACGCCCATCTGGAAAATGCTGCGTAACAGAACTGTGTTTGAACTCTGTGAGCCCGAACCATTGACCGTCGCGACCTGAATGCTCATGTCGTTGACGATGCGCTTGTGCCGCACGCCTCCGGTGGATTCCCGGGGCGTGACATCGGTAGTAGCCATCCCAACACCTTCCTTCAGTTAGCGGGCTGAAGTCTTAGCCCCTGATTGGTGGATCGCAAAGGAGGAAACATTTCATTATACCGGCGGCTGGCCGCTCCGTGGCGTCCAATCACCCACCTGCAGCCTGAGGAACCCGTTGTGAAAACACGCGAGGGAATATCGGGCTCAAGACTCCGTCTTGAAGAACTGAGCGATGTTGCGAAACTTGTTATATCGTGACACGAGCAATTCCGCAGGTGGGACCTTCTTGAGCTCGGCGTAGTGTTTCTGCAGGCTGGCATCGAGCAGAGCGGCAGCCGCTTCATGATCGCGATGGGCTCCGCCTTCGGGCTCAGGAACGATGTCGTCGATGCATCCCAGCTCACTCAGGTCGGTCGCCGTGATGCGCATGGCTTCAGCCGCGAGCTCCTTCTTCGTGGCATCGCGCCACATGATGGCGGCGCAGCCTTCGGGAGAGATCACGGAATAAATCGAGTTCTCCATCATCAACACGCGGTCGGCGACGGCAATCGCCAAGGCTCCGCCGCTGCCGCCCACGCCAATCACGGTCGCAATAATGGGGACTTCGAGCCGCGCCATTTCGCGCAGATTGTAGGCAATGGCCTCGGCCTGCCCGCGCTCTTCGGCATGGATCCCGGGATAGGCGCCGTCAGTATCGATCAACGTGAAAACGGGCCGGCGGAATTTTTCCGCAAGCTGCATCAGTCGGATTGCTTTGCGATAGCCCTCGGGATGCGGCGTGCCAAAGTTGCGATGCACGCGCTGTTTCATGTCGCGGCCTTTCTGCGTAGCCACGATCAGTACTTCGTCGCCGTGAAAGCGCGCCATGCCGCAGACAATGGCGGCGTCGTCGCCAAAGCCGCGGTCGCCATGAAGCTCGCTGAAATCTGTGAATATGCGCTCGATGTAATCGAGCGACTGCGGCCGCTGCGGATGCCGCGCCAGTTCCGTTTTCTCCCAGGCTGTGGGGGGTGCATTCATCTGTCGTCTGAGGGTCTCGATGCGATCCTGCAACTTGGCGATCTGCCGGCGCGTCGAATCGTCGTCGCCGTTCGACTCCAATTCGGCAACCTGACGTTCGACCTCTTCTAGTTCCTGCTGCGCTTTTTCGGTGGGTGCCATCTTTGAATTCAGGCGATGCTCTGATTAGGCAATGATGCGGACGCTGCCACGTCCGCATAACTGTTCGACGCGAGCGATGAAGCTGCGGTCCGGAATCACATTATAGCCTTCCGCTTCCATGACCACCATGAAATCGCCTTGCCGTTCCACGTCAAATAAAACCTTGGCCTCGCCTTTCCGCTCAAGAAAAAGTGCATGCAGATCATCGACGGTGGTTTCGATCGAGGACTCGAGTGGAACGCGAATGCGAATGGCTTTCGGAAGTGGAACCTTGGCTTCTTCCAGGGGCTGGATTTCCGCAGCGGTAATCTTGGGATTGTTTCCTTCTTCGATGCGTACGCCAGCTTTGACCAGAACGGGAACTTCGAGTTTCACTTTGTCGCCAATGCGTTTGAAAGCTTCGGGGAAGACGATCATGTCGATGGAGCCGGACATATCTTCCAGCGTGGACTGGGCGTAGAAATCTCCACGCTTCGACTTGAGCACGCGTACATTGCTGATGATGCCGGCGGTGACGATGGTCTCGTCCTTGCCTGTGGATCGAGTCATCGCGGCAATTTCTTCGATGCTGAGCGCCTGCAGGTCGGTAAGCTTATCCTCGTACTTTTGCAGGGGATGGCCGCTGATGAAGAATCCAAGAATCTCTTTTTCGGCAGCGAGGCGGGTATGCTCGTCCCAGTCAGGAATGTTGGGCAATTTGTCGTTGTGCGCCTCGGAATCCTCCTGCTGGAAGACTCCAAACAGGCCGTGCTGGCCCGATTCCGCGTCGCGCTGGGCTTTTTGCGCCTGCTCCATTGCCTTATCGAGCACGGCCATCAACTGGGCGCGGCGCCCTAGCGAATCCATGGCCCCACTCTTGATTAACGACTCCAGCACGCGCTTGTTGAGCAGCCGCAAATCGACCTGCTCGCAGAATTCAAAAATGGAGTTGAAGCGCCCAAGTTTCTTGCGGGCGGCGACGATCGATTCGATGGCATTGCCACCCACGTTCTTCACCGCAGCCAGGCCGAAACGGATCGACTCGCCGTGCGGGGTGAAGTTGGCATCGGAAACGTTGATGTCGGGAGCTTCCACCGCAATGCCCATCTCCCGGCATTCATTGATGTACTTGACGACGTCGTCGGTCGAGCCGGTGACCGACGTCAGCAGAGCAGCCATGAACTCCACAGGATAATGGGTCTTCAGGTAGGCGGTGTGATAAGCCAGCAAAGCATAGGCCGCGGAGTGCGACTTGTTGAATCCGTATCCGGCGAACTGGGCCATAAGATCGAAAATCTTTTCGATCTTTTTCGGCGGATACTTTCGCTGCGCGGCGCCTTTGATGAAACGCTCGCGCTGCTGCGCCATTTCCTCGGCTTTCTTCTTTCCCATGGCCCGGCGCAGTAAATCAGCTTCACCCAGAGAGTAGCCGGCCAGGCGGTTCGCGATCTGCATCACCTGCTCCTGATACACGATCACGCCGAGGGTCTCTTGCAGAATCTCCTGCAACTCCGGCAGTTCGTACTCCACTTTCTTGCGGCCATGCTTGCGATCGACGAAATCGTCGATCATGCCGCCCTGGATCGGGCCCGGCCGGTAAAGCGCGTTCAGCGCGGTGAGATCTTCAATGGAGTTTGGCTGATACTTGCGCAGCACATCCCGCATACCATGCGATTCAAACTGGAAGACGCCGGAGGTCAAGCCTTTGTGAAAAACTTTTTGGTAAGTCTCGTTATCTTCCAGCGGAATCTGTTCCAGAGTGATGGGTGTGCCGCAGGTTTGGTCAATCAGCTTCAACGCATCCGTCAGAATCGTAAGCGTGGTCAGACCGAGGAAATCCATCTTCAACAAGCCCATCTTTTCGATGGCCACCATGTCGAAGGCAGTTACGATTTCGTCGTTCTTGGTGCGATGCAGAGGAACCAGGTCGGTAAGCGGGCGCGGAGAAATTACGACGCCGGCAGCGTGCACACCTGAATTGCGAACCATCCCTTCCAATTTTTTTGCCGTCTCGAACAGTTCACGTATCTGGCCGTCTTTTTCGATTGCTTCGCGCAGTTGAGCGGAGTCCTGAATGGCCTGCTCCAGCGTGATATTAAGCTGCGTCGGAACCATCTTGGCGATGCGGTCGACGTCAGCGTAAGGAATATCCATGGCGCGGCCCACATCTTTAATCGCGGCCTTCGCCGCCATGGTGCCGAAGGTGATGATCTGGGCAACATTATCGCGGCCATATTTCTGCGTGACGTAATTAATGACCTCGCCACGGCGGTTCATGCAGAAATCGATGTCGATGTCGGGCATGGACACGCGCTCGGGATTCAGGAAGCGTTCAAAAAGTAACTCATGCTGCAGCGGATCGATGTCAGTGATGCCGAGCGCATACGACACTAGCGATCCAGCAGCCGATCCGCGGCCCGGACCGACCGGAATCCCTTGCTCCTTCGCGTAACGGATGAAGTCCCACACAATCAGGAAGTAGCCGGGGAACTGCATCTGCTGAATGATGCCGAGCTCTCGTTCCAGTCGCTGCTCGTAATCGGCGATGGAGCGCTTCAGCTTTCCTTGCGAATGCAGCGGGCGCAGTGTCTCCAGGCGACGGGCGAACCCTTCGCGAGTAACGTGAACGAAGTAGCTATCAATCGTGTAGCCCGGTGGAACCTCGAACTGCGGGAACGGATTTGCAACTTTTTCCAGGCGCACGCTGCAGCGCTCGGCAATGTCGAGCGTACGCGTGACTACTTGGGGAGAGTCCTTGAACACGCGATGCATCTCGTCGTGGCTCTTGACGAAGAACTGCGTACCGTCGAACTTCATGCGGCCGGTATCATGAATCGATTTGCCGGTCTGAATGCACAGCATGACGTCCTGGGCGTGAGCGTCGTCTTCGCAAAGGTAATGGCTGTCGTTGGTGGCTACGAGCGGCAGACCAAGATCTTTTTCCAACTGGAACAGACCCGGATGGATGCGGTGCTCCATCTCCAGGCCCTGGTCCTGAATCTCAAGATAGAAATTCTCTTTGCCGAAGATATCGGTGTAAGTTCCGGCGGCTGCGCGGGCGGCGTCGTAGTTGCTCTCCATCAGGCGTTCCGCAACTTCTCCTTTGAGACATCCGGAGAGGCCGATCAGCCCGCGGGAGTGCTCGGCAAGAAACTTCTTACTGACGCGCGGCTTGTAATAGAAGCCGTGCAGCGAGGCCTCAGAGGTAATCTTGACCAGATTGCGGTAGCCTTCTTCGTTTTCAGCAAGCACCAGGAGGTGATTGTAAGTATCGCCTTCAGGAGCCGCGCGGTGATCCTCTTTCTTGCAGATGTAGAGTTCGCAGCCGATGATCGGCTTCACCCCCGCCTGCTTGGCCGCGTTGACAAAATGGACTGCGCCAAAAATATTGCCGTGGTCGGTCATGGCCACGGCCGGCATTTCCAGCTCTTTCACGCGCTGGCAGAGTTTTTCGACATCACAGGCGCCGTCGAGCAGGGAATAGTCCGTATGCAGGTGCAGGTGGACGAATTGAGACATGGGGTCGGTAGAGTTAGTCTACCGCAATAGGGACAGAGGAAAACCAGGCAATTATCGGGCAGGGAAGCTTAGCTGGCGCCGATTCCGACTGCTTGCGCCTGTTGCAGCAGGCGGCGAGCCTGGGCAATGAGTTCCGCTACTTCGAAAGGCTTTACCAGGCAGGCGACATTGTTTTCCTGCAGGAAGGCGCGCCCATTACCCGGATCTACTCCGTTGGAAAAAGTGAACAGGACGTGCGTTTCCATGCCCGGGCAATGTTCTTTGAGCCACTGGCACGCCTCTTTGGTGCTCCACTGTCCCGGCATGTTGCCATTCATAATGAGCGCGTCGAACGGTTCGGAGAGCAGCCGAGTCTTCACTTCCTCTCCGTTCCTGGCAGTCACAACCGTGGCGCCCGCCCCTGCCAGCACATCGCGCTCAAATTCGAGTACTGCTTCTTCCTCCTCTACCAGGAGCACGCGGCCGTGAATGGCGCCCTCGTGGAGGCGCGCCGCAGGCTTGAGGACTTCCGGCTCCTCCGCGCCCGATGCCACTGCCGGCAAGCGAACTTCGATGATCGCACCGCCTTCGGGCGCGTTGTTCGCCATGATATCGCCGCCATGTTCTTTCACGATGCCGTAGCAGATGCTCAGTCCGAGGCCCGTGCCTTTCCCAATACTCTTCGTGGTGTAGAACGGATCGAAGATGCGCTTGGGATCCTTGATTCCGGCGCCGTCATCGCTGAATTGCGTGCAAACATGCCCGCCCATGCAATAGACGCGAATCTTGAGCTTGCCGCTGCGCCCGGTTTCCAGAATGGCGTCGACCGAATTGTTGATGATATTCAGGAACACTTGCTCGAGTTGATGAGGGTCCGCGACCACCAGCGCCGGTATAGAAGGCAGCTCCAGCTCCACGCGAATGTTGTTGATCTTGAGGTCGTAGTCGCGCAAGGCTAGCGTTTCATCGAGCACTTTGCGGATGTCGACTTCATCTCGTTCCGGCTTGCGCTGGCGGGCGAACGAGAGAAGGTTCTGTACCACACGGTGCGTCCGCTGCGCCTGTTTGAATAGCTTACTGACGTAGTCTTGCGCGCGTGTATTTAGGCCTTCGCTTTCAAGAAGTTGCGCGTAGCCGAGGATTGCGGTCAACGGATTGTTGAGTTCGTGAGCGACGCCGGCAATCAATTGTCCGACGGCCGACATCTTCTCGCTCTGCAACAATTGCTCCTGGGTCTTGCGCAGATCTTCGTATGCCCTACAGGTCTCTTCGTAGAGGCGAACTTTTTCGATAGTAGTCGCCAGTTGGCGGCTGATGGCGACCAGAAGATTTTCGTCGTTGTTGGAATATTCGTGCCCTAACTGGCTGCACAGACCCATGATTCCTACCGGACTGTCCTTGCCCCAGAACAAAACCCAGATCCAGGTGCGGTCGACATCGGAACGTAAAAACTCTGCCACTTTGGGCGGCAAGTGCGGCAGGTATTCAGCGGTGACGACTTCGGTGCGGGAGCGCATCACCAGATCACCGAACCCGTCAGTGAGGAAGATTTCCGCTGCGCGCATTTTGTCGCGGCTGCGGGGACCCCAGGCGGCGCGTCGCCGATAGGTGGTTGCGTCGGTATCGGAAAGGTAGACTGTCCCGCTTTCAGCGCCGAACAGCGTGACCACCTGTCGCAGGGTCAGATTCAGAATTTCGTCCAGGTCGAAAGATTGTGCGGCCACCACGGCCATGGCATTCAGCGCGTTCAACTCCCGGTTGCGGCGGCGCATCTCGTCTTCAGCGCGGCGCTTCTCCGTCATGTCGAGTACGAATCCCTGGTAGCGCTCGACTTTTCCCATCGCATCGCGCTTGGCGAAACTGCTCTCGACTGCCAGCAGAATTGTGCCATCCTTGCGCCGCAGGCTGACCTCGAAATTCCGCACGTAATTGTGTGTGGCAATCTCGTTGCGAAAGGCGTCGCGCTCTTTCGGGTCGACACAGATTTCGGAATCCAGATTCAGAACCAGCAACTCTTCGCGGTTACTGTAGCCGAGCATATGCACGAAGGCGTCATTGCAGTCGAGAAGGCGGCCGGCGGGGTTGGCGACGTACACACCTTCTTGCACCTGCTCGAAGAGCAGGCGATACTTTTCTTCTGCGGAACGGCGGTCCGTAACGTCACGCACAACGTGCATGGTGCCTTTTTGCGGACTGCCTTGCTCCGTGTACGAAGATGTCGAAACCACCGAGTAACCGCCGAAGCAGGGGTCGGGGCCCTCGGTAAACTCTTCGTCCCCGCCTCGCGCGCAGTAAGGGCATCCAGTCCATTCGCCCAAGGTGTGGGGCAACATTGAGTCGCACGAATTGCCCAGTACATCCGCGGCGGCCTGGCCCAGTTGTTCGAGCAAAACCTGATTGGCTTTGATGATGCGGAAGTCGGCGTCGTGCGCCAGAATAATGTCGTGAATGGAATCGAACGTATTGATCCACTGCCGCTGCGAGCGCAGATTCTGCTCGAGCAGGCGGAAGTTTTCCACCGCGATCGCAAGTTGCTTGCCGCAGCCCTGGAGAAAATCGAGCTCGTCCCGAGTCCAACGCCTCGTCCAGGAGTCGCCGAGCAGCAATAATCCGATCGGCGATTTATTGCCCGTGACCGGAACCATCACCAGCTGGCGAATCTTTTCGGTCTCAAGACACTCTTTCGGTTCGAGGCCGCCCTCCCGGGTTGTGACTTGCGGGCTGGGCTGGGCCAATAGTTTTTGAATCTCGTCGTTGATCGCGGCAAATCCGGCGTCACGCAGAAACTCAGGCGAGAGTCCCACGGCATGAGTCGCGATCAGATGCTCCCCTTCGAGCAGGCGGAACCATGCCGCCCGAACCCCGGTCACACGCTTTAATTCCTCGATCGCCGATTGGACCACGTTTCCGTATTGTTGAGCGCTGACCAGGCTGTTGGTGATGGCCTGCACCGCGAACAGGCGTCGCGTCCGTGCGCGCGATTCGTCGAACACCACCAGCAACATGCTCACACCCAGGGCTATTTCAGCTGACAGGAACGCCGCAGCGGGCACGCGGTCGGTGAAAGGCGGCCAGGAAAGATGAAGCGTCAGCAGGCACAGCGCGACTAACCACGCAGCCGGCTCCCATCGCCCGCGGCGGGCGCGAAGCAACGCAAGCGACGCGGTCAACAATACGATCCGGTAGCCGACTTCTACGGCCATGCGCAAGGGCAGGGAATCCGGCCACAACAGTACGCGAGCTCCGGCAAAGCCGACCAGCATCGGCGTGATCACCAACAAGGGAAGGATCAGATCGCGGCTACGTGTATAGAGCAGGACGGCTCCGGCCAGTAATCCAACCGCGAGCACGAACGTGGCT